>WNFQ01000172.1_pt1 | contig 38409 bp, 38 predicted proteins | sample 5400171 | NCBI WGS metagenome assembly WNFQ01 (sample SAMN13153356, study PRJNA577476) | soil metagenome | isolation source: 20 cm soil under Madrone tree | place: USA:California | collected 2016-06-14
ACCGGCACGTCCTGTAGGCGCTCTTCGCGTCGAGTGGCCGTCACGACAATTTCTTCGAGGCCGCTGCTGGGTGCTGTCTCGGCATCCCCCGTCGCCGCCATGGCCGGCCACGCCAGTTGGCCCACCAAAGCAGTCGACCACAAAAGCAGTTTGATCGTATCCGAACGCATTGCGCACCCCTTTTATATGTTGCCTTTCCCCCACATCCAGGACCCCGATATTATTTGGTTCTTCTGGCTATCCGTTGCGCATCGAAGCCGGTCTCGGCGTTCAGCTTAATACTTCTGTTAACGGCCGTTCAACAATATTTACTGGTAATAAAGCCGAGTTGATGCATTTCACGGGTACACGGACGTTTCCGCGGAAACGTCCGAACGACCAACCAGCGGATGATTTCGCGTTTCCGCGGGAACGTCGCGGCTCGTTTCGAGCCAATATCTCGGACACAACCCGGCTAATTCGAGTCGACCAGCTCCGACACTTCCCGGGCATCTGCCCGCTTCATGGGCCGGCCGTCGACGGGGGAATATGGCGATTGGCGGATTCCATCGATGGGAAACACCGTGGCGTCGACGGTTCGGCCGTTGGCCTCGAAACGCAGAGCGGGATAATTGACGCTGCGGTCGGCATCCATTTTGACGCGCCGCTCATAGAACTCGTGCGGCACGCCGATTTCGAGGAGGCGCATGGCAACCGACTCCGAACGGTCCGCGAACAGGTGCAAGTTGATGTCGCTGTAATTGGTGGCGGTGCCCGTGAGCACCGATCCCACCAGCCGCGGCTGGAACTCGTCCAGCATGCGCATGGTGTCGAGGGCGATGCGGCGCTGCTCTCTCAAGGTATGGTCGTGTGAATCGCGCCCGAACAGCCGCTGGTGCGCGCGCAGCGCGGCTTCGATCTCGATGTTTTTCGGCAATACGGCGACATCGTTCACTCCCAGCCGATCCGCCGCCTTGCGCTTGGCCTGCAGGAAATCCTCGATGCCGTGTTCGGCCATGAGCCGCGCTGCCTCCTGGGCGAGAGCGCTGCGTAGATCCTCGGCACGCTGCGAAAACTTCTTAGCCATGTCTCTTAGAATACTAGAATAGCGGTTTATCGCCGTCGTTCATCGGGTTCGAGTTGGGCCCTTCGTAATTTTCAGATTTGGGCAGATTGCCTTCGATGAAATACTCGACGATGCTGTTGGGATTGTCCGAACTCGCGAGCAAGCCCGACTCGCGCGAGATACGGGCGGCGACTATGCCGTCGGGCACGGGCGCCCCATGCTTGGGGGCGCCGGCCAGCGCCTCGTGCATGAAGTAGGTCCAGGTGGGTACCGCCACGTGAGCGCCCTCCTCGCCGTCGCCCAGCGAGCGATCTTGATCGAAACCGGTCCAGACCGTGGTGACGAGATCGCCGTTGAAGCCATTGAACCACGCATCGTGATGATCGTTGGTCGTACCCGTCTTGCCGGCGATATCGTCGCGGTTCAACGATCGGGCGCGAACGCCCGTGCCGCGGCGAATGACGTCCTTCATCATATCGGACAATAGATAAGCGACCTGCGGCCTGATGATCTGCGGCGCCAAATTCTTTTCCGGAATCATGGTCTTACCATCGTGCGGGGCCGTGTCGAGCTGGGCCGCGCGCCCGCCCGCCGGGGTCGCGGCGGTCTTTGGAGGGGGCGGATCGTCGGTCGCGCGATCGCACTGGAAGCACGCCAGGGTCGGCGTCGCCGCCTGTAGCACCTTCCCGCCCGCATCCTCGACCCGGTCGATGGTGTAGGGGCTCACTTTATAACCCCCGTTGGCGAAGGTGGAGTAGCCGATGGCCATCTGCAGCGGACTCAGTTCCGCCGTGCCCAGCGCCAGGGTCAGGTCGTTCGGCAATTGGGACTTGTCGAAGCCGAAACGAGTCACGTAGTTCCAGGTGTACTCGCCGCCGATGGCGCGCATCAGGCGCACCGAGACCAGATTCCGGGAATACACCAGGGCCTCGCGCAATCGGATCGGGCCGTAAAACTTGTTGGTGTCCTCATGCGGTCTCCACGCCTGCTCCATGCCTGCTTCGTCGATGACGATGGGCGCATCCAGGACGATGCTCGCCGGCGTGAATCCCTTGTCGAACGCGGCCGCGTAGACAAAGGGTTTGAAACCCGAACCCGGCTGGCGCCGCGCCTGAGTCACCCGGTTGAATTTGCTTTGAAAGTAATCGAAGCCGCCGACCAGGGCGACCACGGCGCCGTCCTTCGGGTCCACCGACACGAGAGCACTTTGTGCCTCCGGCACCTGTACGAACAGCAGGGATTGGGCCGTCCTTCCCACCGTATAGATCACATCGCCCCGGGCCAGGATCTCCGAGGCCTGAGTCGGCGCGCGGTCGACTTTCTCATCCGGCAATTCGCGCCGCGCCCAGGAGAGCTTCTCCCAGGGCAGCGTCACCGGTCCCATATCCCGGACGTAGATCTTTGCGCTCTTGGCCTCGACATTTTGAACGATGGCGGGCCGCAGGCCGCCGATCACGGGGAATTCCTCGAGCTGCGCGTCGAGGTCCTTCGGGCTCGCGAGCTTGGCGAGATCGACCTTGGCGGTCGCGCCGCGAAAGCCGTGGCGGCGATCGTATTCCAGCAGCCCCGTGCGCAGCGCGACGGTAGCCGCCGTCTGCAGGCGCGAATCGATGGTGGTAAACACCTTGTAGCCGGCGGTGTAGACGGCATCGCCGTACTTGGCCTGCATTTCATTGCGCACCATCTCGGCCAAGTAAGGGGCATCCGCCTCGATCGAGGAGCCGTGCAGCCGCGATTCCATGGGGGAGAGCCTCGCCTCGTCGTATTCCGCCTGGGTGATGTAGCTGAGCTCGAGCATTCGACCCAGCACATGAGCGCGACGGACCCTGGCGGCCTCGGGATTGGCCACGGGATTGACCACGGAGGGGGCGGTCGGAATCCCCGCCAGGGTGGCCATTTCAGCGACGGTCAATTGGTCCAATCCCTTGCCGAAATACACCTCCGCCGCGGCGCCAACCCCGTAGGCGCGCTGGCCGAGGAAGATCTTGTTGACGTACAGCGAGAAAATCTCTTCCTTGGTGAACTCGGCCTCCATCAAGAGCGAAATGTAGATTTCGCTCATTTTTCGCTTCATATCGCGCCGCGGCGTCAGAAACATGTCGCGGGCGACCTGCATGGTGATCGTGCTCGCCCCCTGGCGGATGCCGCCGGCTTTGAGGTTGGCCACCGCCGCCCTCAAAATCCCTTGCCAATCAACGCCATGGTGACGGAAGAAGCGATCATCCTCGGTGGCCAGAAACGCCTGGATGAGCTTCTTGGGGAGCTGTTCGTAGCGGACCGGGATCCGGCGCTGCTCACCGATGGCAGCGAGCAGCTTCCCGTCCCGGGTGTAAACCCTCAAGGGAACCTGCAGCTGGACGTCCCGCAGGCTGTCCACGTCGGGTAGCGCGGGCTTCAAATAGACATAAGCACAGACATTAGCGAACGCAATTAACGCTATTGCGCCAACTAGACCTGCACAAATGCGCGAGATGAGAACTGGGTAACGTTTGGCCACAGAAAACCGTTCTAACTTATTGCACCGGCGATATAGCGCATGCATATTACCGCCGGTTACATGGGCATACTCATCGAAAGATGAGGACGCAAAGCCACCGGTCCCAAAGGGGTTCGCCTCAAGGACAGCGGGGTTGCCAGACCAAGCTTAACCAATCGCCTATGGAGAGCATAGGCGCAGAGGTCTGAACGGATGACTCGACGCCTTCGTCAATCGCTACGATTTGTCGTAGATCCCACTTTGTGGACCCGCAGCCGTTCGCCGCTCATTACCGTGAGTAGCTTCACGTTCTATTTAACAGTTTCTTGCTAAGTTTGCGTGGGCTAAGTTAATCTCGTGCACCAGTTTCGGCCTCCAAGATACTGAGCGAAAAAGGAAAAAACGCTGTGTGGTCGTTCGGCAAAAGATATCGTCCGCTTTTGGGACTTGACATAACCACCTCATCGGTGAAGCTCATCGAGCTCTCGATGTCGGGCAGTCAGTACCGCGTTGAGTCCTATGCAGCAGAGCCGACGCCGCACAACGCGATCAATGAAAAGGCCATCGTGGATGCGGAGGCGGTCGGCGAGGCCATCCGGCGCGCAGTGAAGCGCTCCGGCGCCAAGAGCCGGCTCGCCGCGATCGCCATCAGCGGCGACGCAGCGATCACGAAAGTGATTCAAATGCCGAAGACTCTCGGCGACAACGAACTCGAGGGTCAGGTCGAGATGCAGGCCGACCAGTACATTCCATTTCCGATGGAAGAAGTCAGCTACGACTATCAGGTCGTGGGCCCGTCGGAGAAGGACCCGGAAATGCTGGACGTGCTGCTGGTCGCCACGCGCACCGAAAACGTCGAGCAACGCCAAGCGGCGGTCCAGGCCTCGGGCCTGACCGCTCACCTCGTCGACGTGGAGGCCTTCGCGCTCGAGAATGCCTGCGCGCTGATGCGTCATCAGATGCCGGACGGCGGGCTCGACCGCACGGTCGCGGTGGTGGATTTCGGCGCCAGCAGTACGACATTCAGCGTGCTGCGCGACATGAGAGTCATCTATACGCGCGACTTCGCCTTCGGCGGACAGCAACTCACCGAAGAAATCATGCGCACTTACGGGCTTTCCATGGAAGAGGCCGGCCGCGCCAAGAAGGAAGGCGGCCTGCCCAGCAATTATCAGCCGGAAGTGCTCGATCCTTTCATCGATGACATGACCCAGCAGGTCAGCCGTTCGCTGCAGTTCTACCTGGCTTCCGGCAGCGGGCGTTCACAGCCCGATCAGATATTGATCTGCGGCGGCTGCGCCAACATACCCGGCGTGGCGGATGTCATCTCGAGCCGCGTCGGCGTGCCTGCGGACAAGGGTGATCCGCTCGGCAACATGAAGGTGTCGTCCAAGGCCAAAGCGCAAGCAGTGGGCCGGGATGCCACCGCCTTACTCACAGCCTGCGGCCTCGCGCTGCGAAGCTTCGACTAAAGAGCAGCCATGCCGCGTATCAATCTACTTCCCTGGCGCGAACAAGAGCGCAAAATCCGGCGGCGCGAGTTCACGGTCGCCGCCGGCGGCGCGATATTCGCCTCCATCATCTTTGTTCTGGGCGGCAAGGTTCTTTACTCGAGCTGGACGGATGCCCAGAACGAGAAGAACAATCTGCTCAAGAAAGAGATAGTCAAGCTCGACGCGCAGATTGCCGATATTCAGGATCTCGAGACCCGCAAGCAACGCCTGGTCGCGCGCATGGAGATCATCGAGAAACTGCAGCGCAAGCGGCCTGAGATCGTGCACCTCTTCGATGAAATCGTGAAAACAGTCCCCGATGGGATCTACCTGACGGCGATCAAGCAGAGCGGCAACAAGCTGGAGATTCACGGCGTCGCCCAGTCGAGCACGCGCGTGTCGACCTTCATGCGCAATATCGATTCGTCGGTGTGGATGGACAACCCGGTGCTGCAGGTGGTCGAGTCCGCCAAGGACTCCTCGACGGGTTCGAATTTCACGCTTACCAGCGATGTGGTCGGCGTGGACCTCGAGCATGGCGGCGAAACGACGGTCAAGAAGGTGGCTGCGAAATGAAGTTTTTCGATCAGCTCCGTGCTCTCGATCCGCGCGACGTCGGCCGCTGGCCGCTGGCCGTGCGTGGGTTCTTCGTCGCGGTCATTTTCGCCGTATGCGCGGCGTTTGGCTGGTACATGTTCGTCTGGAACGACGATCGCCCCATTCTGCAAAAAGCGGAAGCGGACGAACTGGATCTGCGCAGCCAATTCGAAAGCAAACAGCAGCGCGCCGCCAACCTCGAAGCCTACAAGACGCAGCTCCAGGAAATGGAGCGCAGCTTCGGCGCCATGCTGCGGCAATTGCCGGGCAAGACCGAAGTGCCGAATCTTCTGGTGGATATCTCTCAAACCGGCCTCGCCTCGGGGCTGCAGGAAAAGCTCTTTCAACCGGGCCCCGAGAAAGGCAACGGCTTTTACGCCGAGCTGCCGATCAAAATCAAACTGGTGGGCACGTATCATGACTTCGGCAATTTCGTGAGCGGCATTGCCGCATTGCCGCGCATCGTCACGCTGCACGATATCCAGATCGCGCCGGTGGATGCCAAGGGCGGTTACGATAATTTGACCATGGACGTTACCGCCAAGACCTACCGCTACATCGAAGATGAAGGCGGCGCGCGCCCGGCGAAGAAAAAGGCGGGAGGGGCGACGTGAGAAATACACGCAACGCGGGCGTCATTGGCGTCGTACTTGCCGGCCTGGTCGCGGCCGGCTGCTCCGGCGGCCAATCGGATCTGCAGAAATGGATCGAGGCCACCAAGAAGAAGCCCGGCGGGCGCATTCAGGCGCTGCCGGAAGTGAAGCCCTACGAAACCTATGTGTACAGCGCCTCGAAGGCGCGCTCGCCGTTCCAGCCGCAGGGCGCGGGTTCGGCCAATGGCCAGGCGGGACTTCGGCCGAGCTCTCGGCGCAACCGCGAATTTCTCGAAGGTTTCTCGCTCGACACCTTGAAAATGGTCGGCACCTTCAAGGTGGGCAATAGCTTCTATGGGCTCGTCCAATCCAAGGACGGCCTCGTGCACAAGGTCCAGCCGGGCAACTACCTCGGGCAGAACGACGGCAAAGTGACGGGAATTACCGGCGGAAGAATTACTCTCGTCGAAATCATACCGGATGGTCTCGGCGGCTATATTGAGCGACCGGCCTCGTTGGCATTGTCCGATTGACATTGCGCGATTGAGGCCACAGGGAGAAGAAAGCATGAGCAGATTCAAGATACGAACGGGGATCATCGGCGCGATGGCGCTCCTCGCATTGGGCGCAATCAGCTTCACGGTGCGAGCCGCGGATCCGCTCAAGCTCGAGTCGATCGACGTTCAAACCCTGTCGGGTCAACAGGTGCAGCTCAAACTGCACCTGAACGGCCCGGCTCCCGAACCACTGCCGTTCACCATCGACAAGCCGGCGCGCATCGCGTTCGACTTGCCGAACACGACGCTGGGTCTCGCGTCGCGGCGGTTCGACGTGCACTCCGGCGGCGTGGATACCGTGCTTGCGGCCGAGGCCAACGGCCGCACCCGCTTGGTCGTCAACGTGGAGACCTTGCTGCCGTACACCACCAAGGTCGACGGCGATACCATCATCGTCACTTTGGGCAGCCAGCCGGGAGAGGCAGCCAAGCAGACCGCCATGGCTCGCGCGGGTGCAGGTCAAGGCGCAGCGGCGGCCGAACGCGCCATCCGCACCATCGATTTCCGGCGCGGCGCCGACGGCACCGGCCGGGTGATCGTGCAACTGACGGATCCGCGCACCCCGGTCAACGTACGCCAGGAAGGCAATCAGATCGTCGTCGACTTCGCCGGCACGCTGATGCCGAAGAATCTCATGCGCCGCTATGACGTCATGGATTTCGCGACGCCGGTGCAAACCGTCGACGCGCTTCGGGTGGAGGGTAGCTCGCGCTTGGTGATCAGCGCCCAGGGCGACTTCGAACAGCTGGCCTACCAATCGGACAATCAGTACACCATCGAGATCAAGCCCTCGCCGAAGCGATCCGCCGCCGCCGACGAAAAGAAGGAGTACACCGGCGAGCGTCTGACGTTGAATTTCCAGGACATCGATGTGCGGTCGGTGTTGCAGCTGCTGGCCGACACCAGCGGCCAGAATATCGTCGTCAGCGACTCGGTCACGGGAAACCTGACCCTGCGCCTTCAGAACGTCCCCTGGGATCAGGCGCTCGACATCGTGTTGCGCACCAAGGGGCTGGACAAGCGCCGCCAGGACAATGTCATCATCATCGGTCCGACCGAAGAACTCGCGTCGCGCGAGAAAGCGGCGCTGGCCGCGCACAAAGAGGTGCAGGAGCTTTCGCCGACGCACACCGAATTCATGCAAGTCAATTATGCGAAGGTCGCGGATCTGGCGAAGCTGATCAGGTCCACGAATGCCAAGGACTCCATGTTGTCTCCGCGCGGCAGCTTATCCCTCGACGAGCGCACCAATACCTTGCTGGTGCAGGACACGGCGGATAAATTGGCCGACATCCGGCGTCTGGTGCAAACCCTCGACGTGCCGGTCAAGCAGGTGCTGATCGAAGCGCGCATCGTGATCGTGAGCGACACCTTCGAACGCGATTTGGGCGTCCGCCTAGGTGTGACCAACTATCAGACGACGAACAACAAGAGTAACCTGATTTCCGTCACGGGTACCGGTGTCGGCGTCGATACCATGACCCAGTCCGGAATCGCCAATTTGGCAAAAGGCGGTATCGTCACGCCGGTGATCACGCCCACGCTCGACAACCGCTACCAGGTCAATCTGCCCGCGGCGCATACCAATGGCAGCATCGGCATTGGGGTGTTGGCCGGCAACACTATCGTCGACCTGGAACTGTCGGCGGCCCAAAACGAAGGCAAGAGCGAAACGATTTCCTCGCCCCGCATCATCACGGCCAACCAGAAGCAAGCCACCATCATGCAGGGTGTCGAGATCCCGTATCAGGAATCGGCCTCGAGCGGCGCCACGACGACTCAATTCAAGAACGCCGTGCTGTCGCTCAAGGTGACGCCGTTGATCACACCCGATAACCGCGTGGTCCTCGATCTGGACGTGGCCGATGACTCCGTGGGCCAGCAGGTGACGAGCGCCACCGGCGGCAGCGTGCCGTCGATCGACACCCGGCAAATCATCACCCAAGTGCTGGTCAACGACGGCCAGACCGTGGTGCTCGGCGGCATTCTCGACACGACCAAATCGAGATCGGCCAACAAAGTCCCTTGGCTGGGCGACCTCCCCGTGCTCGGCAACCTGTTCAAGAGCACGACGAACATCAACAACAAGACTGAATTGCTCATCTTCATCACGCCGAAGATCCTGCGCGAGGGGTCGAATCTCTACTGATCGCCGGCGCAAGACCCTCGGCTGAGAAAACCGCCTTCGGGCGGTTTTTTCATTCAAAATGTGCTCATGTTGACCAAGGGAAACGTCTTCCTCATCGGACCCATGGGTTCGGGCAAGACCGCCGTGGGGCGGCATCTCGCGCGTATGCTGCGTTTTACTTTTTACGACAGCGACGCCGACATCGAGGCTAAAACCGGCGTGGACGTCGCGTTCATTTTCGAGAAGGAGGGCGAGGCCGGCTTCAGGGTCCGTGAAAAGGAGTCCATCGAGCGCCTGACGCGCTTGGACTCGATCGTGCTGGCGACCGGGGGCGGCGCCGTGATCGAAGAGGACAACCGCCGGGTGCTCGCGGAGCGCGGTGTGGTTGTGTACCTTGCGACCTCGATCGATCAGCAGCTCGAGCGTACCCGGCATGGGCGGCACCGGCCCCTGTTGAACGGCACCGACCCGGAGCGAAAGCTCCATGAGCTGATGCAGCGCCGGGCCGTTCTTTACGCCCAGATAGCCGATATCACCGTTTCGACGGATGGACGGCGGGTGCAGCTCGTGGCGGAAGAGATTCACCATGAGCTTCGGCGAGCACCGGGGCGCTGAGCCCAGGGCGGCTATTCCCGGGCGCTCTGACCCAATGCTTCGTATAATCAACGCTGTGCAAACGCTTCAGGTAGACGTCGGGCATTCGCGCTATTCCATCTCGATCGGTTCGGGGTTGCTGGCGAATCGCGAGCTGCTGGAAGCCCGCATTCGCGGCCGGGATTTGCTGATCGTGACCAATACGACGGTCGCGCGCCTGTACCTCGCGACGCTGACGGGCAGTCTTGCCGGAAAAAGGGTCGCCGAATGCATACTGCCGGACGGCGAGCAGCACAAGACGCTGCAGACCGCCGGATGGGTGTTGGATGCGCTGGTCGCCAAGAAAATGAATCGCGACGCCACGGTTCTGGCCCTGGGGGGCGGGGTGGTCGGCGACATTGCGGGCTTCGCGGCGGCATGCTATCAGCGGGGCGTGGGTTATGTGCAGATCCCCACGACGCTGCTCGCCCAAGTCGACTCGTCCGTCGGCGGCAAGACCGGGGTCAATCATGCGGGCGGCAAGAATTTGATCGGCGCCTTTTATCAGCCGCTCGCCGTGATCACCGACACCGACACGCTCGCCACGCTCCCGGACCGGGAACTGCGCGCCGGCCTCGCCGAGGTGATCAAGTATGGCTGCGTGTGGGATCCGCTGCTGTTCGATTGGCTGGACAACAACATCCCTAAGCTGCTCGGGCGCGACGTCGATGCGCTGACCTATGCCATCGCGAGGTCCTGCGAGATCAAGGCGACGGTGGTCGCCAGAGACGAACGCGAACAGAACTTGCGCGCCATCTTGAACTTCGGCCATACCTTCGGCCACGCCATCGAGGCGGCCACCGCCTACGAGACCTACCTGCATGGCGAAGCGGTGGGCCTGGGGATGCTGATCGCGGCCGATTTGTCGCACCGCCTCGGGCTGATCGACTTAGGCATCAAGGAGCGCGTGCGCGAGATTCTGAGAAAATCCGGTTTGCCCACCGACGCGCCGCGCATCGGCGCCGCCAGGGCTCTCGATCTCATGCACATGGACAAGAAAGTGCTCGCGGGCACGGTACGTCTGGTACTGCTGCAGAAATTGGGACGGGCCATCGTGACGGGCGACTACACCCAGGCCGCGCTCGATGCCACGGTGGCGGAGTATTTCGCGTGAACGCTCTCGCCGCCTACGCCGCTCTCGACGAGCACTCGCGCGGGCGCCGTTATCCGGAGCCGAAACCCGCCTACCGTTCGGAATATCAGCGGGACCGCGATCGCATCGTGCATTCGACCGCTTTCCGCCGGCTGGTCTACAAAACCCAGGTTTTCGTCAATCATGAGGGGGACTTGTACAGGACACGGCTGACGCATTCGCTCGAGGTGGCGCAGATTGCGCGCACCATAGCGCGCGCCCTGCGCCTCAACGAGGTGTTGTCCGAGGCGATTTGCCTCGCGCATGATCTGGGACATACGCCGTTCGGGCATGCCGGACAGGATGCATTGAACGAATGCATGATTGATTTCGGCGGCTTCGAGCACAACCTGCAGTCCCTGCGGGTGGTGGATGAGCTCGAGGAGCACTACGCGGACTTCGACGGCTTGAACTTGAGCTTTGAATGCCGCGAGGGAATTCTGAAGCATTGTTCGTACAACAATGCGGTTCTGCTCGGGGAATTGGGCGAGCGCTTCGTCAACCGTCAACAGCCCGGATTGGAGGCGCAGCTCGCAAACTTCGCCGACGAAATCGCCTACAACAATCACGATGTCGAAGACGGCATTCGGGCCGGCCTCATCACGGTGGAGCAGCTGCTGGCCGTGCCGCTGTTCCGCCGATACCACGAGGAAGTGCAGGCGAAGTACCCGGCGCTCGCGGGCCGCCGGCAGGTGTACGAGATTCTGCGGCGCATGATCAATCACCTCGCCGCCGATTTGATCGATTCTTCAGCGGCGCGTCTCGAGGCGTCCGGGGTGCGCTCGATAGCCGAAGTGAGATCGTACCCGGGGCCGCTGATCGGCTTCAGCGACGCCACTCGCGAATTGAACTACTCCCTGAAGACATTCCTGCGCGAACACGTGTACAAGCACTACAAGGTGCGGCGCATGACGGCCAAGGCGCGACGCGTCGTACGCGAGCTTTTCGACGCGTTTTTCAACGACGCCGCCTTGATGCCGGACGAGCACGAAGCGGCGGGTTCGCGGCTGGAATTGGTGCAGGGCCCGGCGGGACGCGCGCGCGCGGTGGCGGACTACATTGCGGGAATGACCGATCGCTATGCGATTCTCGAACATCGCCGGCTGTTCGATCCGGGTGAACGGACGTGAGCGGGACACTCAAGAACGACTTGTTGCTGCGCGCCCTGCTGCGGGAACCGACGCCGCGCCGGCCGATTTGGCTGATGCGTCAGGCGGGCCGTTATCTGCCTGAGTACCGCGCAACGCGCGCGCGGGCCGGGAATAGCTTCCTGGCCATGTGCACCAATCCGGATATCGCCTGCGAAGTCACACTGCAGCCCGTCGATCGATATCCTCTGGACGCCGCCATTCTGTTCTCGGACATCCTCACGATTCCGCACGCGATGAACCTGGGGCTGGAATTCGAGGCTGGAGAGGGGCCTACATTCGCGCATCCGGTGCGCACCGGGGCGGATATAGCCAAACTCGGCGTGCCGGACCCGGGCCGGGAGCTCAGGTACGTGATCGACGCCGTGGCGCTGGTCCGTCGCGAATTGGGCGGCAGAGTACCGCTCATCGGTTTCGCAGGCAGTCCGTGGACCGTGGCGACCTACATGGTGGAAGGGGGCGGCAGCAAGACCTTCGGTCAGATCAAGCGAATGATGTACGAGGCGCCGCGAGATCTTCATCGGCTGCTCGAAGTGCTGGCCAAGGCCACCATCCTGTACCTGAATGCGCAGATTGCCGCCGGGGCGCAGGCGGTGATGCTGTTCGACACTTGGGGCGGCGTGCTCACGCCGGCGCAATACGAGGAGTTCTCCCTGCGCTACATGGCCGAGGTGATCGACGCACTGACTCGCAACGCGGCGGGCCGCCGGGTACCCAACATCGTATTCACCAAGGGCGGCGGCGCCTGGGTCAAGAAAATCGCCGCCATCGGCTGCGATGCCGTCGGCATCGATTGGACGACGGATCTCGCGGCCGCGCGGCAAGCGGTCGATGGCCGCGTGGCCCTGCAGGGGAATCTGGATCCGGCGGCTCTATTCGCGTCACCGGAGATATTGCGGGCGGAGACTCTGCGTGTGCTCGCGAGCTACGGTGAAGGCGCCGGGCATGTGTTCAATTTAGGTCACGGAATTACGCCCGACGTGGATCCGGAGCGTGTCGCGGTGCTGGTCGATACCGTACAGAGCTACGCCGTCGGGTAGCACTTCGGTCCGGAGCGGTTCGCGCACGGCCTGGGGGGATAGGCAGCCGGAAGGCAACGTAAGAATACAGTTGCCTTCCGGCTGCCTATCCCCCCACGCCGTTATGTCGGACCGCTCGACGGTTCGAGCACTCGCCCGACGGGGGAAGAAGCTGCAAGGCAACTGCTCCCCCCGTTGCCTTGCAGCTTCTTCCCCTGCCGGGCGAGTGCTTCATCGAGCCACTAGGCGTTCGCCGTAGGTGCGTGGGCGGCGGCGGCGCGTAGTTCGTCGCGCAGCGCGCGGCGCAGGATCTTGCCGACATTGGTTTTGGGGAGTTCGCTTCGAAAGTACACGTGCCTCGGTACCTTGTAGCCCGTCAATTCGGTGCGGCAATAGGCAATCAAGGCTTCCGCGGTCAGGCTGGGATCCTTCTTGACCACGAATAGCGCGACCACTTCGCCGGAATTCTCGTCCGGCTGCGCGACCGCGGCGACTTCCAGCACGCCCGGGTGCTCGGCGGCGACGCTCTCGACCTCGTTCGGGTATACATTGAAGCCGGACACGAGAATCATGTCCTTTTTTCTATCCTCGATATAAACAAAGCCGGCGGCGTCCATGCGGCCGATGTCGCCGGTGCGCAGCCAGTCGCCGAACATCACTTTCTCGGTCTCGTCCGGCCGATTCCAATAGCCGCGCATGACCTGAGGTCCGAACACGCAGATTTCCCCGATGCCGTTCACGGGCAGTTCCTTGCCGGCGTCGTCGCGGATCGAAATGTCGGTCGAGGGAATGGGCAGGCCGATGGACCCGTTGAAATCCAAGCCGGCCGGATTGGCGGTGGCGACCGGGGAGGTTTCGGTCAATCCCCAGCCCTGGGTCACTATGCAACCCGTCACTTGTTTCCAACGAGCGGCCACCACTGCCTGCAGGGCCATGCCGCCGGCGAAGGTGACGCGCAGCGCCTTGAAGTCCACGGTCTCGAAGCCCGGCGTGTGCAGCAGCGCGTTGAAGAGCGTGTTGACGCCGCTGATGAAATTGAACTTGTATTTTCTCAGTTCGGCCACGAACGCCTTGAAGTCGCGCGGATTCGTGATCAGCACGTTGCGGGCGCCCAAGGGGAGAAAGGCCAGGCAATTGGTCGTGAGCGCGAAGATGTGGTACAGCGGCAGCGCGGTGACGATGACGCGCGCTTCATTGGCCTTCAGCGAGGGAGTTATCCAGGCGGCAGATTGCAGCACATTCGCGACCATGTTGCGGTGGGTGAGAACCGCGGCCTTGGAGACGCCGGTAGTGCCGCCGGTGTATTGCAGAAAGGCTATGTCCTCCCCGGCCAGCGGCACCGGCTCGAGCTTGAGCCCGAGACCGCTGCCCAAGGCGCTCTTGAACGTCGTCGTGCCCGGCATCTTCCATTCCGGAATCTGCTTCCGTACGTACTTCAGCACGAAATTCACGATGAAGCCGCGCGGGATTCCCAGCAAATCGCCGACACGCGTGACGAGCACCTTCTTCAGATCCGTCCGCGGCAGAACTTGCTGCAGCACATGCATGAAGTTCTCGACGATGACTACGGCTTTCGCACCGGAGTCCTTCAGCTGATGCTCGAGTTCGCGGGCCGTGTAGAGGGGGTTGGTGTTGACGACCACCATGCCGGCACGCAGCGCGCCGAACAGCGCGATCGGGTACTGCAGGATATTGGGCATCATCAAAGCGATACGATCGCCCGGTACCAGACCGGACTTTTTCTGCAGCCAGGCCGCAAACGCTCGGCTGAGCGCGTCGAGCTGGACATAGCTCAACGTCGCGCCCATGTTGGTGAACGCGGGCGAGTGTCCATGAGCGGCGCACGCCTCCTCGACAATATCCCGCAGCGAGGCGTATCGGTCGGGGTCGATGTCCGCCGGCACGCCGGGCGGGTATTGCTGCAACCAATTTCGATCCATGTTTGTCCATGCGCTACGCGCAGTTTTAAACGGGGTCGAGGCGACCCCGTCCGATAGTTGCTCGCTGCGCGAGCAAGAAGAGTAAGAAACAAGAAAACAGATGTATAGCATTCGGTGCGGATGCCAGCAATGTTGTAGTTCCGGTGCAATGTTGTATGTCCGCGGCAATGTTGCAGTTCCGCGGGAGTAAACTCGCACTCATGTATGGAGCCGCATCGTATGGAACCGCATTCATGAGAAATTGGCGTTGGGTCTTCATTGGCGCGTGTCTTGGGCTGTCGGGCTGCGTCATAGGCTACGGTCCCTGCCTGTTCCAGCAGCCGGTCAAGAACAACCTGACCGGGCGTGTTCATTTTCGGGACTATCCGGCTGCCAATGGCGTGGACAATGTGCCCGTGTTGGCGCTCGATCGGACTGCCTATATATACGCCCCGGCCCAGAGCCATCATTGCTTGCCGGCGAATGACGTGCAGTTGGTCGGCGTGTCGGAATTTCCGCAAAACGTGATCGAGAATTCGCATGTCAGCGTCGATGGGGTCCTGTTTCAGGCGGGGTCCGGCCGCCAGCACACGCCGTTTGTAATGAACGTGACTACGATTTTGCCCATTTCCGCCGGTCACTGAGCGCCAAGGCTCGACATTGGTTTTGAGCCGAATCGGACTACAATTGAAGCGTGCACCCGAAACAAACCAGGGAGTGAACATCATGAAAAATACGACACTTGTCGGATTGCTACCGGGCGGTGAGGAGCCGGGTGGGCGTCCATCCCATTGACTTAGTGGTGCAACAGCGGCTTCAACGAGGGCCAGACATTGGCCAGCAATTTGGGCTGCCCGAGTTCGTTGGGATGTACACCATCGGCTTGCATGAGATTGGGGGAAAGGGCGACGTCGTTCAGCAGAAAGGGCACCAACGGCAGCTTTTCGTCGCGCGCCACCTCCATGTAGCACATGCGAAATTGTTCAGTATAGTCAGGGCCATAGTTGGGCGGCATCCGCATACCGAGCAGCAGGACCTTGGCGCCGGCGGCCGCCGACAGATCGATCATGCGCACCAAATTGGCGCGCATTTGTGCGATGGGCAGGGCGCGTAGCCCATCGTTTCCGCCCAATTCCAGAATGACGATCTTGGGCTGATGCAGCATCAGCGCCCTCGGCAGGCGGGCGAGTCCGCCGGCAGTGGTTTCGCCGCTGACGCTGGCGTTGACGACCTGGTAACCGTACTCTTGTTCCTTGAGCCTCGTCTGCAGCAACGCCACCCAGCCCTGTTCTACGCGCGCCAGCCCGTAACCGGCACTGATGCTATCGCCAAACACGAGAATCACCGGTGTTTCGGCTGTGGCCGACGCGGACGCAGCAATCAACATCAATAGGACCAGAAGCCGTTTCACAGGCGCTCCTCAATGCAAGATCAAATCGTTCTCGAGGCGAAAAATGTATCCAAGACCGTCGCAAGCCCCGAGGGGCAGCTCACCATTCTCGCCGATGTGAGCCTCAGTGTGCGAACCGGCGAAACCCTGGCGATCGTCGGCGCTTCCGGCGCGGGCAAGTCCACCTTATTGGCCTTGCTCGCGGGACTCGACTCTCCGAGCACCGGCCGAGTGTCGATCGCCGGCGTCGACATTACCCTCCTCGACGAAGACGGCCGAGCCGCCATCCGCGGCCGGCATGTGGGCTTCGTCTTTCAGTCGTTTCATTTGATCCCGTCGCTCACCGCCGTTGAAAATGTCATGTTGCCGCTGGAGCTGCGGCAGAGCCGCGATGCGCGGCAGGTGGCAGTCAGCGCGCTTGCACAGGTCGGTTTGACGCCGCGCCTGGCGCACTACCCCAAGCAATTGTCGGGCGGCGAGCAGCAGCGCGTGGCGATCGCGCGCGCCTTCGTGACGCACCCGGCCGTGCTGTTTGCGGACGAACCCACGGGCAATCTGGACACGTCGACCGGGCAACGCATAACGGACCTGTTGTTCGACCTCAACCGCAGCACGGGCAGCACCTTGGTGCTGGTCACGCATGATCGCGCGTTGGCGGGCCGCTGCAACCGCATTCTCGAGCTCGACGCAGGCCACACGGTGAACTGATGCAAGTCGCACGCTTCGCATTGCGCAACCTTTGGCGCGACCTCAAATCCGGCGAGCTCTCGGTGTTGCTGCTGGCGCTGACCGTGGCGGTTCTATCCCTGACGGCCGTGGGTTTCTTCACCAGCCGCATCTCTCAGGGAGTGCGTGCGCAGGCGGCCGAAGTGCTCGCCGCCGACCTGCGGCTGGAGTCCCCCCGTACCCTCCCTGCTCGCTATTTCGCCGAGGCAGAGGCCAGGGGCCTGCGGAGCGCGCGAATTCTGTCCTTTCCGACCGCCATATTCAGCGGACCCCTAAGCCAGCTCGCGGCGCTCAACGCGGTGACGGCGAACTACCCGCTGCGCGGCCACGTACGCATCGCGGACGCGCCTTTCGGTGTCGCACGCACCACCGACCGCATACCGAACCGGGGCGAAGTGTGGATCGACGCGCGCATCATCGCTCAATTGAAAATCACGCTCGGCTCGCCTTTGAGGATCGGCGCCGCGTCGTTTCGGGTGACCCAGGTGCTCGATTACCGGCCGGATCAGGGCACCGGCTTCGTGAATCTCGCGCCCGCCGCGCTGCTCAACTATGACGACGTCGCATCGACTGAGCTGATTCAGCCCGGCAGCCGCGTGACCTACGCCGCCCTGTTCGCGGGACCCGCGGCCGCGATAGCCGATTTTCGCGAGTACTTGGTTTCGCACAAGTCTCCGGGCGAGCGTTTGCGCGAGGTCGATGAGTCGAGCCGACAGCTCAACTCCGCCATCGACCGTGCCAGCCGATTTCTCAATCTGGCCAGCCTCGCGTCCGTGTTGCTTGCCGCCGTGGCGGTGGCGATGGGCGCCAGACGCTATGCGGCCCGGCACATCGATACCGTGGCATTGATGAAGTGCATGGGAGCCTCGCAGGGCTTCGTGCTGGCGATTTCCATCATCGAGCTCACCTTGCTCGCGGTCTTCGCGGTGGCCATCGGGGCGTTGCTGGGCTATCTCGCGCAAGTGGGCCTTGCGTGGCTCCTGCGGGATCTGATTCGAACCGAACTGCCCGCGGCGTCGCTCGCGCCGCTGCCCATCGCGCTCGTCACCGTGCTGGCCATGCTCATCGGCTTCGCCTTGCCGCCGCTGCTTCAATTGAAGAGCACTCCCCCGGCCCGCGTGCTGCGCAAGAGCATGAGCGCGCCGCCGCTGCGTTACGGCCTGAGCTACTTGCTGGCGCTCGCCGCCTTGTTCGCGATTCTATGGAGCTTGGTGCGCGACACGGAACTGGTGTTCTCCGTCCTTGCAGGCGTGTTGGGAGTCGGTCTGGTGCTCACTTTGGCGGGTTACGGCCTGGTGCGGCTCACGGGCCGGCTGCGCGGCGGCGTGGGAGTCGCCTGGCGCTACGGCCTTGCCAATGTCTCGCGGCGCGGCGGGGGCAGCGTCGTGCAAATCGTCGCGTTCGGCTTAGGGTTGATGGTGCTGCTGTTGCTGGCAGTGGTGCGCGGAGATCTGCTCGCCGACTGGCGGCACAGCCTGCCCGCGGACGTGCCCAACAATTTTCTGATCAACATCCGCCCGGAGGAGCGCCAATCCTTGCAGGAATTTCTGCAATCGCGCGGGTTGGGGCAGCCGGCCATGTTTCCGATGGTGCGTGCGCGCATTACCGCGATCAATTCGCGGCCGAGCGAGTCGATCAAGCTGCAGGGCGATGCCGCACGCGGGTTCTTGGAACGGGAACAAAACCTCACCTGGTCGGCCGGCTTGATGGAAGACAATCAATTGATCGCAGGGTCGTGGTGGACGCGCGCGGATGCGGGCAAGCCCTTGGTATCCATATCGACCGAATATCAAGAGGCCTTGCAGTTGAAATTGGGCGACAAGGTGAGCTTCGATGTCGCGGGGGAACCGTTGACCGTGGAAGTGGCCAGCATCCGCAAGATTCGCTGGGACAGCTTTCGGCCGAATTTCTTTCTGGTATTTCCGCCCGGGCTCCTGGACGGCGCCGCCGGCACGTATATGACCAGCGTGTATCTGACCCCGGTACAGCGGCCGGCGCTGGCCGATCTGGTGCGTCAGTTCCCGACGATCTCGGTGTTCGACGTCGATGCCATTCTGAAGCAGATACGCAGCATCATGGACCGCGCATCTCTGGCCGTGCAGTATGTCTTTCTGTTCACTCTGGCCGCGGGAATCGTCGTGCTGCTGGCGGCGGTGCAGTCGACACGGGACGAGCGCCGCTATGAAAGCGCCATGCTTCGCACCTTGGGCGCCAGCCGCGGCACGGTGCTGCAGGGCGTCGCCGCGGAATTTTCCGCGCTGGGCTTTCTTTCGGGCACCCTGGCGGCCTTCGGCGCCACGGGAATCGGCTGGGTATTGGCGCGGCGTCTGTTTTCGCTGCAGTACACCCTCGACCCTTGGGTGTGGGTGGTCGGCTTGATCTGCGGCACCATTCTCGTGGGCCTGAGCGGCACTCTCGCGACGCGGCGCGTGGTCAACACGCCGCCCATTCACACTTTGCGCGACGATTGAGCGCCGTGTCGACGTACGCCGTGTTCAACGTACGTCGAGTATCAGCCAGCCGATTGGAATGGGGCTGCCGCGAAACGGCAGCGCTTCAATGCGCACATCGTAGATGCCTGCGCTAAGCCCGCTGGAATTGAGCGTCATGCGCAATTCACTGTTCGAGTCCTTGAGCAAATCATTCAATATCAGCGCGCGCCCCTGATCCTTTTTGTCGACGAACAGGCGGAATTCCATCAGCTTGTCCGTGTAGCCAAGGTCGATATGCACATCCATCAGCTGCGGCGCGGCGCGGGTCACGATGATCCGCGCATGGTCGACGCCCGGAGCGCGGTCGGGGCTCACCCGCACTTCGCGGCTGGTCGCCGGTTGCACCAACGAACCCTGGTTCATCAAGGTGCGCGTGTCCGCGAGTTCGCCGCGCAGCAACACGTACTTTCCCAGCAGCGCCCAGAACGCGACCAGGCTCAAGAAGGCGACCACGGTCAAGCCGATCAGCACATGGATGGTTTTCCACCACGGCGGCTGAGGCTCCTGCAGATCGACGAGTCGGCCGCTGGCTTCGAGCAGCTTGAGGCTCGTCTGGGCGCGCTCGGACAACTTGAGTTCGGTCAGATAGTCAGGATTCGCGCGGCACCAATTCTCGAGATCGCGGGCGCCTTTCAACGGTAGCTTGTTCTCCAGATAGCGCTCGACGAGCTGGTGGTCTTCGATGAACTTGCGATCGAAGCGCGGCGGCGCAGTCTGCGGATTACCTTGTGAAATGGGGCGAACGTTCATACCGAGGCATTCCTATGGAAACACATCATGACGCGTCCCACGGGCGGAATATGTGAAATGATCGGCAAATGGTCGGAAAAGGCCTGCTGAGCCGCACGGAAGCTGAGACGGCCGTCACGATTTGTCGGTTTACACCGAGCTGTCAGTTGCTCGCCATGACCCGATCCACGACGTCGCATACCGCGCCGATGACCGAGGCGCGGGTGCTGGACTTGCGCCACACGGCGCCGACGGTGCGGGACGGCGCCGGATTGGTGAATCGCCGAATGGCGAGGCCGCGCTGGGAGCCGAACGGCGAATCCACCGCGAGTTCGGGCAGCAATGTGATACCGAGTCCGGCGACCACCATTTGACGCAGCGTTTCGAGACTGGTCGCGCGAAAGTCCTCGGGTTCACGGATGTCGACTCGACTGCAGACCTCCAAGGCCTGGTCGCGCAGACAGTGGCCATCCTCCAGAAGCAGCAATGTGTGCCCTTTCAAATCCTGAACCTTGATGGTCGATTTGGCGACGAGCGGGTGATCGTTCGGCAGCGCAACCGTAAAGTCCTCTTCGTAAAGCACGCGCGACTCGATGCCGTCCTGATCGGCGGGGAGCGCCATCAGGCCAAGATCGATTTCGCCGTCGCGCAACCGTTTCAGCAACGATTCCGTCTGGTACTCGTAGAGCATGAGGCTCAACTGCGGCAGCGCCTTGCGAAGTTTCGGCATTACCCGCGGCAGCAAATAGGGTCCGATCGTCGGGATCAAGGCCATCTTGAGCTTCCCGGCGAATGGATCGGTATTGTTGCGCGCGAGCGCGACGATTTCGTCGCTCTCGTTGAGCATGCGGCGGGCGCGCACCACGACTTGCTTGCCTACTTCGGTGAGCTGCACATTCTTCGGTTGACGCTCCACCAGCTTGACTCCGAGGTAGTCCTCGAGCTTCTTGAGCTGCGCCGACAGAGTGGGCTGGCTCACGAAGGTACGTCCGGCCGCCTTGCCAAAATGGCCCGTATCGGCCAGCGCCACCAAGTACTTGAGATCCTTGAGATTCATTTCTTCGTCCCAATTGAGCTGAAGACAGCAATAGACGTACTCTATCAAAATCATCGTTATTATCCAATTCACCAATAGGTACGCGGCTGTTAGCGTCACTCTCCGTATCTAAACATGTTCGAGGATCCATTCAATGTCTCTGATCAACACTGAAATCAAACCCTTCAAGGCCACGGCCTTTCACAACGGCAAGTTCGTGCCGGTGACGAACGAAACACTCAAGGGCAAGTGGTCCGTGGTGGTGTTCTATCCGGCGGATTTCACGTTCGTCTGCCCGACCGAACTCGGCGATCTGGCGGACAACTACGCCGAATTCAAGAAACTGGGCGTAGAAATCTACGGCGTATCCACGGACACCCATTTCGCGCACAAGGCGTGGCATGACACCTCCGACACCATCGTGAAGGTGCAGTACCCGCTGGTCGGCGACCCGACCGCGACGCTCGCGCGCAATTTCGAGGTGTTGATCGAGGAAGAAGGGCTCGCGCTGCGCGGTACGTTTGTCATCGACCCCCAGGCCAAGATCAAGATCATGGAAGTGCACGACAATGGAATCGGCCGCGATGCGAAGGAACTGCTGCGCAAGATAAAAGCCGCCCAGTACGTCGCCGCTCACCCGGGCGAAGTGTGCCCCGCGAAGTGGACTCCGGGTGCGCAGACCCTGTCGCCGTCCCTGGATTTGGTCGGAAAAATTTGATGCCGCTAAACCGTTGAGAACCGGCGACCTCGAGTTGCGATGCTTGGCACCGCGATTCGAGGCCGCCGACTTTAAGCCAATTCTTCTGGATGAAACCATGCTCGACAGCAACTTGAAGACGCAATTGAAGGGCTACCTGGAGCGGATCTCGGAGCCGGTGGAAATCGTCGCGTCGGTGGACGACGGCGAGAAGTCCCGTGAAATGCTCGAATTGTTGAACGATATCGAATCGGTGTCCGATCTGATCAAGATCGACGTGCGCCGCGACGATGCGCAAGTGAAGCCGTCGTTCGCCCTGCGTCGACCCGGAACCGAGCCCCGCGTGCGCTTCGCCGGATTGCCGATGGGCCATGAATTCACCTCCCTGGTGCTCGCCTTGCTGCAGACGGGCGGCTATCCGCCGAAGGCCGATCCCGCGGTTCTCGAAACGATCCGGAGCCTGGATGACGACTACCACTTCGAAACCTTCGTTTCGCTCACCTGCCAAAGCTGCCCCGACGTGGTTCAGGCATTGAACTTGATGGCGGTGCTCAACCCAAAAGTGCGCCACACCATGATCGACGGCGCCGTGTTTCAGAACGAGGTGGAGCGGCGCCAAGTGATGGCAGTACCGGCCGTATTCCTGAACGGCCAGCCCTTCGGACAGGGCCGCATGGAGCTTGCGGAAATCGCCGCCAAGCTCGACGCGGGTTCCGCGGAGCGCGAGAGTGCGCGCCTCCGCGCCAAGACGCCTTTCGACGTATTGGTGGTCGGCGCCGGTCCGGCCGGTGCGGCGGCGGCGATCTACGCGGCGCGCAAAGGGATTCGCACCGGCATCGCAGCCGAGCGCCTCGGCGGGCAGTTGCTGGACACCGTCGGCATCGAAAATTTCATTTCGGTGAGGGAGACCGAAGGCCACAAGCTGGCCACCGGCCTGGAGCAGCACGTGACCACCTATGATGTGGATGTGATGAATATGCAGCGCGCAGAGGCGCTCATTCCCGGCGAGTTGATCGAAGTGAAACTGGCCGGCGGCGGGATCTTAAAGGCGCGATCGGTGATCGTTGCGACCGGCGCGCGCTGGCGCGAAATCAACGTGCCGGGGGAGCGCGAATACCGCAACCGCGGTGTCGCCTACTGCCCGCATTGCGATGGTCCTCTGTTCAAGGGCAAGCGAGTGGCCGTGATCGGCGGCGGCAATTCCGGCGTCGAGGCGGCGATCGATCTCGCCGGGCTCGTCAGCCATGTCACGCTCATCGAGTTCGATGCGCAGCTGCGTGCGGACGCAGTCCTCAAGGCCAGGCTGCGAAGCCTGCCCAATGTGACCATCATCACCGGTGCGCAAACCACCGAAGTGACCGGCGACGGCGAGCGCGTGAACGGACTCATCTACAAGGACAGGCAGAGCGGCGCCCTGCATACCGTGGAACTCGCCGGCGTATTCGTCCAGATCGGCCTCGTGCCGAACACCGACTGGCTGAAGGGCACCGTCAAGCTCACGCCGCGCGGGGAAGTCGAGGTAGACGCCCGCGGCCAGACCTCCGTGCCGGGAGTATTCGCCGCCGGAGATTGCACCGTAGTACCCTACAAGCAAATCGTCATTGCGGTGGGCGAGGGGGCGAAGGCGTCGCTCAGCGCCTTCGACCACCTGATCCGCTCGCCAATTTCCGCGGCCGCATAGGCGTACTCTTGGCGCCGCCGGCGCGGGCGGCGGGCACCGCTCTTGGGAGAGTAACGATGTCGTCTGCTGCACCACCTCATCGACTGTCTTCGGGTGTCGTGGTGGTGAACGTGGCGCAGCGGAAGCTTCAGTTTCTGCTGCTGCGCGCTTACCGCAACTGGGATTTCCCCAAGGGCCTGGTCGAGGCGGGCGAGGAGCCGATCGATGCTGCTCTTCGCGAAGTTCGCGAAGAGACGACGCTCGACGACCTGTCTTTCGACTGGGGACTGACGTTCATGGAAACGGGCCCCTACAACAGGGGCAAGATTTCGCGCTATTACATCGCACGCAGCAAGAAGACGCAGGTCCTGCTGCCGGTCAATCCCGATCTAGGCATGCCGGAGCACCATGAAGCGCGTTGGGTCGATTTTGCCAAGGCGCTTTCCATGGTGTCGCCGCGCCTGCAGCCGGTCGTTCAATGGGCCTACGCCATCATCAATCACGAACCGGCCGATAAACCTACAGGGCCACCGCCATTAGACTGAATTAAATCAATGAGTTAAGTAGCTGGTGTCGAGGGATGACAGGATGAACGGTACGCCCTGAGCACTGCCGAATCACGCCAGGGAGTGGAAAACCTTCTGCACGTCGTCGTCTTGTTCGAGTTTGTCGATCAAGCTCAGAACCTCGGCAGCCTGATCCTCAGGGAGTTCGATCGGCACGGAGCAGATGTACTCGTGCTCGGCTGACAGCGGCGTAATGCCGCGCCTTTCGAGAGCTTCCTGCAGCCTTCCAAAATCATTGAAGGCGCCGCGAATCACCAGTTGCGGCTCGCCCTTGTCTCCGGTGCTGTCGCCCATCTCTTCCAGGCCGTAGTCGATCAAATCCAACTCGAGTTCGTCCTGGTCCTTGACGCTGCCCGGGTCCAAGCGAAACACGCCCATTTTCTTGAACAAGAAGCTGACGCTGCCGGTGGTGCCGAGATTGCCGGCGCTCTTGGCGAAGATGTTGCGCACGCTGCCCACGGTGCGCGTGGGATTATCGGTCGCGGTTTCGACCAGCAAGGCAACCCCATGCGGCGCGTAGCCCTCGTAGATGATTTCCTGATAGTTCGCAGCCTCCTTGCCCGAGGCCCGGCGGATGGCCGCATCCGTCTTGTCCTTGGGCATGTTGACGGCGCGCGCATTCTGCAACACCCGGCGCAGCGTGGGGTTTGCCGCGGGGTCGGGTCCGCCCGCGTGCACTGCAATAGCGATGTCCTTGGCAACGCGCGTGAACTGCTTTGCCATCCGGTTCCAACGCGCAAACATCGCGTGCTTTCTGACTTCAAATATGCGTCCCATGGCGCACATGGTAGCAATACCCCGTCAAACCGCTAGACTTGCTGCTCCTTACTCCTTCGGCGATTCCTATGAGTGCAGTTCCTGCGGACGAACTCCCAAGTGCGACGACCTTCCGCGATCTTGCGCTGTCCGAGCCCGTGCTCCGTGCCTTGACCGACGTGGGCTACGAGTCTCCCTCGCCGATTCAGGCCGCGACGATTCCGGTGCTCCTGTCCGGGGCCGATATGCTGGGCCAGGCCCAGACCGGCACCGGCAAGACCGCCGCCTTTGCCTTGCCCGCGTTGACGCGCATCGATCTATCCAAGCATGAACCGCAGGTCTTGGTGTTGGTGCCCACCCGCGAGCTCGCTCTGCAGGTGGCCGAGGCGTTCTTGAAGTACGCGGCGCATCTCAAAGGGTTCCACGTGCTGCCCATCTACGGCGGCCAAAGCTACCAGCCGCAGCTCAACGCCCTACGGCGCGGCGTGCACGTGGTCGTTGGAACGCCCGGACGCGTCATCGATCACATGAACCGCGGCACCTTGAAGCTCGCGGGATTGACATTGCTGGTGCTGGACGAGGCCGACGAAATGCTGCGTATGGGCTTTGTCGATGCCGTCGAAAGCATCCTCGAACAGACGCCGCCCCAGCGCCAGGTGGCGCTGTTCTCCGCCACCATCCCCGCCCCGATTCGCCGCATTGCATCGAAACATCTGCGCTCGCCCATCGAAGTCACCATCAAGAGCAAGACCAGCACCGCGACCAACATCCGTCAGCGGTACTGGATGGTCAGCGGCATGCACAAGCTGGATGCGCTCACGCGGATACTCGAGGCCGAGACCTTCGACGGCATGCTGGTATTCACCCGCACCAAGCAGGCGACGGTCGAGCTGGCCGAAAAGCTCGAGGCACGGGGCTTTGCCGCCGCTCCGCTCAACGGCGACATTCCCCAGCCCCAGCGTGAGCGCACGGTTGCGCGGCTCAAAGCCGGTCAAATCGATATCGTGGTAGCCACCGATGTGGCCGCGCGCGGCCTCGACGTCGAGCGCATTGGCCATGTCGTGAATTATGACGTGCCGTATGACACCGAATCCTACGTACATCGCATCGGCCGCACCGGCCGGGCGGGGCGCAAGGGCGAGGCGATTCTGTTCATCGCCCCCCGGGAACGCAACATGCTGCGCGCCATCGAGCGCGCCACACGGCAGGTCATCGAGCCGATGAACCTGCCGACGGTCGACGCGGTCAACACGCTGCGAATCGCCAAATTCAAACAGCGGGTTACCGAGGCCGTTCCCACCGCGGCGGCCGGGGCATTTCGATCGGTGCTGGAGCAATTGGAGGCGGAGACCGGAATGCCGCTCATCGACATCGCCGCCGCGCTGGCGAGCTTGTCGCAGGGTACGACGCCGTTACTGCTGACCGGCAAACCGGAGCGGGCAGCGCAGACCCAAGCGCCGGCTGAGCGGGCACCCGGAGTGCGCGACGACCGGCCGCCTCGGACGATGCAGCATGAACGCGAGCCGCAACGCGATCATGCGCCGGACCGGCCGCACGCATCGGATACGGCAGCCCCGGCCGAAGGCGCCCGCAAGCCCCGTGCGAAATCCGCCGCGAGCCTCATGGAAACTTTTCGCATCGAAATAGGGTCGGTACATGGAATCAAGCCCGGCAATATCGTCGGCGCGATTGCCAACGAGTCGGGGATCGAGGGCGTACACATCGGCCGCGTGGATATCCGGGAGGATCACAGCTTCGTCGACTTGCCGGAAGGCATGCCGAAACAGATATTCAAGGATTTGCAGAAGGTGCGTGTCGTGGGCCGTGAGCTTCGTATCAGCCGGGTCAGCGAGAAGCCGCCCAAGCCGCCGCGTGATACGGTCGGCCGGCATGGCCGAAAGCCGAGCGGTCCGGCCCCCGATGCCCGGCATGCGGGACGCAAGATGTTGAGCCGGCGCAATGCCAAGATATGATGTTGCCTTGGTGGAATGACATAGAGGAGTGAATCATGAGCAAGGGCATGGATCGAAAGAAAGAAGGCAAGAAGAAACCGGCCAAGACACTGGAAGAAAAGCGGGCTGCGAAGAGAGAAAAGAGGCAAGCCCGGGGCTAGGAGCCTGTCTGACTAATGATCGCCGTCGCGAGGGCGACCCACAGCGAGCAGATTTTTGCGATCGTTTCGCGCGCATAGTGGGTACTATGTAAGCGAAAGGATCGCAAAAAGATGCCGCCGTGGGGCGGCCGCAGCAGGCGCATCATTAGTCAGACAGGCTCCTAAGCTCCTAGTGCGCGCGGCGGCGCCAAAGGTCTGGACCGCGACCGGATCCGCGGGTCGTCAGACGACCCGCGAGCGGCGTCCGCCGCCTGCGAAATCGGCGATATTGGCGGCCATCTCGTCGAGGCAGCGCTGCCGGGCTTCTCGCGCCGCCCACGCCACGTGCGGAGTCAGGACCAAATTCGGTATATCCGGATCGAGCAACGGGTCGTCGTCCCGCGGCGGCTCTTGCGGCAGGACGTCGATTCCCGCGCCGCCGAGCCGGCCCGCTCGGAGCGCGGCGGCCAGCGCGCGGCCATCCACCAATGCACCCCGAGCCGTGTTGATCAGCAGGGCGTCGGGCTTCATGAGCGCGAGCTCGCGCGCGCCGATCAGGCCGCGCGTCGAATCATTCAGCGGGCAGTGCAGGGAAACGATGTCCGAGATGGCCAGCAGCCGCTCGAGTTCCACCCGGTCAGGCATTGGACTCCCGCCACGGCGGTTGGCGACGGCGACCCGCATGCCGAAAGCTTCCGCTACCCGCGCGGCGCCGCGGCCCAATTCGCCCCAGCCGACCACACCGAAGAGGCGGCCGTCGAGCTCGCGGATCGGGTGGCGCATTTCAATGAGCGGCGCATGTTGGCTCCAGGAGCCGTCGGTTGCAAGCCGCGCATAGTCGGCGACGTGCTGGGTGAGGCTCAAAATCAGTCCCCAGACGTGCTGTACCACCGACGACGTACAGTAGCCGCGCACATTGCACACGGCTATCCCCAGCTCCCGCGCCGCGGCCAGATCGACATTGTCGGTACCGGTCGCCGCGAGCGCGACCAATTTGAGGCGGGGGGCGCCGCGCAGCGATTCGCGCGACAATTCGAGTCCGTTCAACAGCACGATTTCCGCGTCGCGAATGCGCTCGGCGGTCTTCGCAGGGTCCGACGCGCACAGCACGAGATCGTCGACGGCTGCGCTCAAGGAGGATGCGTCGAGATCGCCGTTCGACACGGTGTCGTAGTCCAGAAATATCGCTTTCACGAGGAGTCGGCCTTCATGACGGGTAGAATGCGTCCCTACCTATGAAATCTTCCGCAGTCAAAATCCTGATCTTTGCGAACGTGGCGGTGTTCGTCTTGCAGAGCCTGTCGCCGGAAGTGCTGGAAGGGCTCTTCGCTCTGTGGCCGCTGCAGGCGATCGACCCCCAGTGGCATTTTCAGGTCTGGCAGATCGTTACGTATGCGTTCCTGCATGATACCCACAACATGGCGCATCTGGTGTTCAACATGCTGGGGTTGTGGGTGTTCGGTACCGGTATCGAACAGTACGTGGGGCCGCGCCGCCTGCTCGCGTGCTATTTCGCGTCGGTGGTCACCGCCGCGCTCACTCAATTGTTCGTGCCCGTGCTGTTCGGCGCGCCGCCGGCGCCTACGATCGGCGCTTCCGGCGGAGTCTTCGGTTTGATCCTGGCCTATGCCGTCATGTTTCCGAAGCGCAAGGTCGCCGTGTATTTTCTCATTCCGATGCCGGTATGGCTGTTCGCGACTCTGTACGCAGCGATCGAGCTCTACCTGGGGGTTACCGGGACTGCGGCCGGGGTCGCACATTTTGCCCACTTGGGCGGCATGGTGGGCAGCGCCCTGGTGATCACGCAATGGCGGCGACCCGCCGCATACCGATGAGCGCCGCCATTCCGCGCGCCGCCTATTTGGCGGCATTTCTATGCCTGGCCGCGCCGGCGCACGCAGACTGGGTGCGCCGGGTCACCGACGGCATCATGGGTACGCGGATCACCGTCGAGCTATGGGCGGACGATGAGACGCAGGCCGATCCGGCGATCGATGCGGTGCTCGGGGAAATGAGGCACATCGATGAGTCGATGAGCACCTACAAGCCCACCAGCGAGGTTTCCCTGGTCAACGCCAAGGCCGCGGACGGCCCCATGCGGATCAGCAAGGAGCTATTCGATTTGCTGACCACCGCGAAGGAGTACTCCGTCATCACCGACGGCGCGTTCGACATCACTTACGCCAGCGTCGGCTATATGTATGACTTCCGCAAACACATCCATCCCGACGAATCGCAAATCGGCAAGGCGTTGCCCGCGGTCAACTTTCGCCATGTGCTGCTCGATTCCAAGAATCAGACGGTGCAATTCTCGCAGAAGGGGGTGCGCATCGATCTCGGCGGCATCGCCAAGGGCTACTCGGTGGACCGCGGCATAGAGATACTGAAAGCGCGTGGGTTCACCCGCGCCTATGTCTCCGCCGGAGGCGACAGCCGCATCATCGGGGATCGATTCGGCAAGCCCTGGATGGTGGGGATTCGTGACCCGAGAAAAGGTGCGGGCGAGGTGATCACCCGGATTCCGTTGGTCGACGCGGCGATCTCGACTTCGGGCGACTACGAGCGGTACTTCGAGGAGAACGGAGTCCGCTACCACCACATCATCGATCCGCGCACCGGCCATTCGGCGAGCAAGGTGCGCAGCGCCACCATCATCGGGCCGTACGCGACCCGCACCGACGGCTTATCCAAGACCGCGTTCGTGCTGGGTCCGGAGAAAGCCATGGAGATCTACAATCGCATCGACGACATCGATGCGATCATCGTCAAGCTCGACGGCACTGTGATCTATTCCAAGGGAATAGAGCCCGCACGGGGCGCTGCGCCCGCGAAGTAAAGCGCAGCGCTCCACCCCGGCGGAACTATGAGGCCCTTTGGTCGAAGCGTTGCTGCGCGACGGCGTGAGATAGATCGAATTTCAGACCGACAGCGAAGCGCCTCGCACTATACGGTGCGCAATACACGACATGGGCGCGGGTTCGAAAATTCACCAAGGAATCGCTGACGATGACCTCTTTACCCTGAGGCCAACGGCGGCCTGTAATGAGGCGCGCTCCGTGTTCGCTGATGTTCGCAAAAACCGCCGTCTCGTTGATCGAAGGCTCGTCGGCTGCCTCGAGGTTCGCCAGGGTATTGGTGGTCATGCGTGGTTCGGCTCGTCCGGTTTGTCCGGTTTGCATCACTTTCACCCCCTTGGCATGGTCGGCTCTATGAGAGGTCCGGGCGTCATCAATGCGAGACTCCCGGATGGGTTCTCGGGCGCCGCCGCCGACAGCCGATGACCCTTCGAGGCTGCGAAGCGGTCCCTGCGTTTGTGCTCATATAACTCGGCATCGGCCTGCTTCATCAGCTCTTGCAGGGTCACGGGTCTGTCGGGATCGAAGTGCGCCACGCCGATGCTCATCGACAATTCATACGGGTTTTCGGCGCCGGTGCAAGCGGCCAGATTCATTTGCAGACGGCGGCAGATAGTTTCCGCACTGCGTCCGGGTTCCTCCATGATCAACGCCACGAATTCATCGCCGCTCAAACGCGCAGTCACATCGAATCTGCGAAAAGTCTCCTTGATGCACGCCGCCGCGAGCGAGATCGCTCGATCGCCCTCACCGTGGCCATAGTGGTCGTTGATCCATTTGAGGCCATCCAAATCGGCGAAGAACATCACCATATGCTGCCCCGAGTCGCGGGCCCAGGTGAGTTGCTGGGTGGCAAGCGCAATGAATCCCCGGCGGTTGTGCAGGTCGGTCAGATCGTCCCTCAATGCCATTTGCAGCAGTGTGCGCTGCAACCCAAGGCGGCCGTGCGTGTAAAGTATGGTTTGCGCGATGGTGTCGGCCGCAGCCAGGTCACTGTTCGTGACATTGCCGTTCGCGGTATTGCCGGTCTCGGCGCCCCGTATCAAGGCACCATGAATGTCGGGGAGCGTAAAAATCGGCAAGTTCGGCATTTTGTCGCGTACATGAACGGCCATCCTCGCCACAAAGGGCGACGACAATGTGGAATCCAGCAGCAGCACATCGGGTGTTTGCTGCACAATCTCGCGCAGGGTCGAATGAAAATCCCGCATATTCACCCGCAGCGCCTTCACGTCCATGAGGTCATTTGCCTCATGAAAACCCCCGTTTAGAAACCAGGAATTCTGCCGTTCGTCCGACACGACAAGCGCTTTGAGAAGTGTCTTGTTCTTCATAGAATTCTTCATAGCCTGTTTTCGCCTCGTTGGCTGATGGACTGTATTCAGCATAGACCGCGGATCGAGGCGCACAATCAGGTGATTTATCGATTGCTCTCGTGGAAAGACCGGTGACATCGGGCAACGCAACAGCGATGCCGTGTCCGAGGGGCCGAATCACGCAACTAGGGCTCTATCAGTCCATTTCGAATGGCATAGCGGACCAGTCCGGCGGTCTGATGAATGTCGAGCTTTTCCATGACTTTGGTGCGGTGCGTATCCGCCGTCTTGACGCTGATACCCAGCAGTATTGCGATCTTCTTGGTCGAATGGCCTTCGCCGACCAACTGCAACACCTGCCGTTCACGCACGCTCAGTTTGGCGTTGGGCGCGTCGGTGTTGGTCAGATACGCGTGGACTACCGCCTTGGAGATCTTGGGACTCAGGTACACCTCGCCGCGATGTACATGCCGGATTGCGGCCACTAGATCCGTGCTTGCCTGTGTTTTGAGCACATAACCTCGCGCGCCGATGCGCAACGCCTCGACCGCGTAAGGTTCTTCCATATGACGGGTAAGAATGACGGCGCGTGTTTGAGGGCAGTTCTTTGCAGCTTCACGCAACACCGCCAACCCATCGAGGCCGGGCATATCTAGATCGAGCACGGCAATTTCCGGGCGCAGCGCCTGAATCAAGCGAATCGCCTCGAGTCCGTCGGAGGCTTCGCCCAGTACCTCGATATTCTCGTTCTCCAGCACGAGTCTCAATCCCTGCCGGACGAGGAGATGATCGTCGGCGAGAATCACTCGAATGGACATCTCATTTCTCCACTGGAATGGATATCACCAACTCTGTCCCGCGCCCTTGGCCTGAGCTGATTTGCATCTCCCCGCCGATGACACTGAGGCGCTCGCGCATGCCGATCAAGCCGAAGCCCTGCTCCCCACGCCGAACCGAGGTCGACGCCGGGTCGAAGCCCTTGCCATTGTCGCGTATGTGACAGCTGATCGAACCGGCCGTCCGTTGAAAAGTAACCCAGACGGCTGTCGCCTGAGCGTGCTTGATCACGTTGTGAAACGCTTCTTTGGCAACGTGGTACAAGGTCGTTTCAACGCGCCTCGGCAATCGCTGCTCCGGCACCGCATCGACGCTTATCTGCAACTGGGAACGCTGTGCGAGGCCCTCGGCCAGGTACCGCAGGGCCGGAACCAACCCTAAGTCGTTCAACAAGGCCGGCACGAGCTCGTGCGACAATCGACGCAGCTGAACTTCGATCTGATCGAGCAGTTGCGTCACCTTCAGAATATGCGGTTGAACCGCCGGCACGTCGCTGCATAGATTTTGCAGGGCGATGTACACCGCCACCAACAACTGGCCGGCCTCATCGTGAAGCGCGTTGGCGATTCGCTTGGCCTCCTGTTCCAGCACCTCATTGAAGTGGCGCAACGCCGTATTGGCTTCGCGAAATCCGCCGTACGTCATCTCGTAAGGCGAGACGCATTCCGCGAAAAACTGCGCGGCCCCCGTCAAGATGCGCTCGCGTTCCTCAGGGGCGAGCGTTTGCGCCAGCAGCTTCCGGAGATATGCATGGTGAATGTCCGCGATCGCGACCAACCCGATGCCGGCGTTGAGTGCGCCGCGCCCGATCTCATACGCCTGCTGCAATGCGGACTCGCCCGCACCGCCCAGGTATTTCTGCAGCGACTTCGAATAGGCGGCGGCGACCTCCGTCACGGCCCTGCACCTCGATACCGCGCAACCAGCACCAGGGCGTCATCGGTGCCTTTGCAGGCACTGGCCAGTATCCCCTCCGCCATCGACTCGATGTGGCCGTCCATGGAGACCCGCAGGGGACCCTCGGCAGTCACTCCGTCGGTCACCATCGTCAATATATCGCCGGATTGAACCACCAGTTCTCCCGCCCGAAGAATGGGCAGGTGAATGCCGACCACGCCGTTTCGGAGCAATAGCTTGTCGGACGGCAGCCCGGTATCTCGACGCAACAGAGTGCCCTCGACATTACCGACACCGATCCACGTGAGCATCGCGTTCCCGGCATCGAGCACCGCGAGACTCATGGCCACACCGCGCGTTCCGCGCAGGGACTCGTGGCAACGGCGCAGCAATTCGATGAGCGGATCGCCCACGTGACGTTCCAATGTAGCGATTGCGATGTCGGATGCCGCGGCCGCCGCTCGTCCGTGCCCCAAACCGTCTATGACCGCGAACATCATGCCGTCCGCAACGGCACCGGCCCAGTATCGATCGCCCGATTCCGCCTCGCCGGGCATCGTGGCGGTGGCCGTGCTCCATTCGATACCGCCCGCCTTCACTTGAGCCACTTCTTGACGGTGACGGTCGTGCCCCGTTTCAGTTCCGACTCGATGGCGAATTCGTCCATCAATCGCCTGACGCCCGGCAGTCCCAGGCCCAAGCCGCCGGACGTCGAGTAACCGTCGCGCAACACATCTTGAATGCTGCGAATTCCCGGTCCGTCGTCGCGGGCGACGATCAGGATGCCTCTGGAGTGGGCCGTTTCCACGCTGCGCATCATCACCTCGCCCTTCTGCGCGTACATGACGATATTTCGAGCCAACTCGGAAATTGCCGTGGCAATCAAGGTTGCGTCGGTCGCACCGAAGCCGATACTGCCCGCCATGGTCCTTCCTTGTTGTCGCGCCAAGACGATGTCTACGTCCGAGCCGATGCTCACTAGAATATCCTGTGGCAACAGCATGCGCTCTAGGAGCCTGTCTGACTAATGGGCGCCGTCACGAGGGTGCGACGCATGCGTCGCACGAGTGGCCAGGGATGGCCACTCAGGGCTTGCGCGGAGCAGGGACTGCGCAGCGCAATGACCCGCATCGAGCAGATTTCTGCGATCGTTTCACGAGCATAGTGGGTACTATGTGAGTGAAACGATCGCAGAAATATGCCGATGGGGGGCGGCCGCAGTAGGCGCATCATTAGTCAGACAGGCTCCTAGGTTTTGCGGGCCGCTCGTTGTTGTAGGTGCGCCAGACCTTCCTCCAAATCGAGCGCCGTAGCCACGCCTTCCATGGTCAAGCCCAGCTGCACCATGGCAAAGGCGACCTCCGGTTGAATGCCCACGATCACCGTATCCGCGCCGCGCAGACGTATCACATTGGTGATGTCGCGCAATGTCCGCGTGGCGAATGAATCCATCACGTCCAGTGCGGTGACGTCGACGATCACGCCATGCGAACGGAAATGAATGACCTTGTCGATCAACGCCCGGCGCAACTGCAGAAGGTCCGCATCCGACAGCGCAGCCTGAATGGTGGCTATCAGGAACCGCCCCTGTTTGAGGATTGGGACTTCCATCGTCCGCCCTATGACTGGACAGTATCCGCGACCAGGACGACCTTGTAGCCCAGCAGGCGCTCGGCTTGTTCGATGCCGCCTTGCAGATCGCCCACCGTATTCATTTTGCCGAGATCGACGCCGATCGTGACGATGGTCTGGGCAATTTCCGGAGACAGGCCCGTCACGATCACGGTGGCGCCCAGCAACCGCGAGGCTTCCACGGTTTGCACCAAGTGATTGGCGACGGTCGCATCCATCGCCGCCACGCCGGTGATGTCGATGACCACCACCTTGGCGCGGTTCGTGCGGATGCCCCGCAATAGTTGCTCCGTCAGCTGACGTGCCCGGTGGGGATCGATGACGCCGATGATGGGCAAAATCAGCAGGCGCTCGCGGACTTGCAATACGGGCGTGGACAGCTCGCGGATCGCTTCCTGCTGCTGGCGGATGACGCGCTCGCGCTCCTGCACGAAGCCGACGGCTACGGTATTGGCAATGCGATTGGCGGCCGGTTCATACGCGTCCAGGATGCGATTGAGCATGGTGAAATCAGCCTGATACTTCGCGAACAGTGAACGCGCCAATACGTCGCGCAGCAGCAGCACGATCCCCACGACCTCGTGGGTTTCCACGCCCCGGGGGATGATGCGCTCGGAGAGGTTGCGCGAATAGGACTGCAAGGCCTCGAAGGTCCCCGTCGCGAGCGTTTCCACGTAGTTGTCATACACGGACGTCGCTTCGGTGAATATCTCTTCCTTGGTCATCGCGGTCAGCAGTTGTGCCTCGGTGATGCGGTTGGCCCACTCCTCGCGCAACTGAGTGCGATTTTGCCGCAGGTGCGACACCAGCTCCTGCAGCAACTCGGTTGACTGCGAAACGGTTCGTTCCATGTGATTCGCAGATCGCTTGCTGGACGACATGAGTGGCTCCTGAGGCGTTATGTTTATAGGAAGGAGCCGCCTGCTCCCACGGGCAATTTCGCCTACTCTACAGGTATAGAGATGATTGCCTCATCGGGAAAATACCCTATCCCGCCGCTGTCCCGGCGCAGGGCCTTGCGCCCCCGAGATGAGTCAGGCCGCGGCTGCCGAATCCGCCGAATGCACCACCGGCTGCGAGGCAGCGTCGACCGTCTTGAGCAGCACGGGCCGGCGCCACACCCGTTTGACGTACGCCAATACCTTGCACGTCCGCTCGGCATCGAGGCCGCGCCCATCGAGCTGGCTGTCGTGCTCCAGCACCAGGGTCCCGTCGCTGCGCACCTCCGTCACGGAAATGCGCGGGGCGCCGAAATTGAATTTGTCCTGCAACAGGCTCTCCTGGAGAGCCTCGATGTCCCCGGCGACGACTTTGACCTGGCCGCTCTGCTGTCGCTGAAAGCGGAACAACCCCATGTCCGTGGCTATTTCGCGGGTCAGGTGGTTGCGCAGGAAGCTGAAATCATCATCCTCGCGCATGATTTGCCGCGCCGCATCGATACTCGATTTCTTGACGATCTCCTCCCACAGGGTGAAGCCCAAATGGTAGGGGTTGACGCTGAGTGCGACCTGCTCTCCTGCCGCGATCGGCCGCACGACATCCGAATGGCATTTGATGGCATCCAGGTAGGCGGCCTGAGGAATGAAATCCGCTTCGCGCAGCAGGCGCGCATGCCAATAGGACGCCCAGCCCTCGTTCATGATCTGCGTGGCATACACGGGATAGAAATAGAACGATTCTTCGCGCACTGCCAGAAAGATGTCGCGTTCCCAGCTCTCCATTTCCGGCGCATAGGTGGCGATGAACCACAGCAGGTCGCGCTCCGGATGCGGCGGCAGCGGTGCGCGGATTTTGCGGGGCGAATGCGTGGTCACCGCGACGTCGGCGTCGAGCGCCGCAAAGCGGGCGCGAAACGCATCATCCGTGGGATGCGCCGCGGGAGGCAGGTACTCCGGATAGCGCTCACGGCGCAGCACCTGATCGACGTCAATGTATTGTTCCAACGACAGCGCCGCGTCGAGCACCTGCTCCACGGCATTCTTCCCATAGGACTCGATGTGCTGCTCGATCTGCCGTGCATGGCTCGCCGCATGTTCGACGATATGTTCGCTGCCCTGATCCTGGCAGCGGCGGAACAGCAAATTGTTGTTGGAGAAATCCGCATGGCCCAGCACGTGGGCGGTAACCAGAATATTGTCGGCCAGGCCATTGCTGGATGCGAGATAGGCGTGGCCGGGATTGCCGGGAAACACCACCTCGAACAATCGCGAATACCCCATGTGCCGCTGTACGAGCTGATAAATGTAGCGCGCACCGAACGACCAGTGGGGCATGCGCACCGGCAGGCCGTAAACGGCTATCTCGGTCATGAAGCTGTCGGGGACCGATTCGAATATGACCGGCGACCACTGCAGGCCGAACTTGCGCGCCAACTCCTCGATTTTCGGGATGTGGCTGCGCCACGCGTGTTTCATGGCACCGCTCCCGGCGCGCCGCCTTGGGTGGCCGTCTGCGACTCGGCTGTAAAGAAGTGGCGTACGGCCGCGGCTACGTCATCGGGGCCGGTAATCGAAAATTGGCCGCTCGGCAGGCCGGTGGCGGCAATCTCTTGAAACAGCCGGAACGTCTCACTCTGCGTGCCGCGCGTCGAGGCGGCTGATATCTCGACATACCCGGCATAGCGCGCCACCTTGGCGATGGCTTCGAGTTCGCTGCGGGCCGGGACCCGATCGTCCGCGGCATTGTCTCCATCCGACGCATAAAAGAGGTAGACATTGTAATTCGCGGGACTGAAGCGCGATTGCATGACCTCATGCACTTTGGCAAATCCGGTCGATGCGACGGTGCCGCCGCTGCCGGTGACTTTGAAGAAGTCTTCTTCGTTGAATTCCCATGCTTCGGTCGTATGTGCAACGAAGACGATGTCCAGAGAGCGGTATTGGCGCCGCAGTCCAGCCGCCACCCAGAAGAAAAACGTCTTTGACACCTGGCGATCGCGTTCCGTCATGCTGCCCGACACGTCGAGCAGGAAGAACACGGCGGCGCGCATCGCCGGCTGGCGCTTGCGCGTCAGTTGCCGGAAGCGCAGATCTTCGTCGGTAAACGCCGGCGATGAAGAATCTGCGCTTCCGGCAACTTTCGTCGCCCTGCGCTTGACCGATTCCTTGAACGAACGGCGGCGGTCGAGCCGCGAACGCGCACCGCGCTTATCCCAGCCCTCGCGTTTCCACTCCGTGTCTTCCGACGGACCGACGCGCGGCTGTAGATTGGGCAGTTTCAGATCTTCCCACAGCCAATCGATGACATCGTCAACCTTGAACTCGAGCAGCAGTTCCGTGCCGCCGCGTTCCTTGCCCCCGGCACCCTTCTGCCCCGGACCGCTCTGCGGGTTGCCTTGGCCAAGCACGTCGCCCGGTTTGGCCTTGCCCTGCCCGACTCCCTCCCCCTCGCCGCTGTCCCGCAGCCGAAACCGATAGTGCTCGAGCATGCGCACCGGCACCCGTACCGTGCGCGCGCCATGGTTGATGATGTCGGATCCCGACACGATCTGCGGCAGGTGTTCGCGCACGGCCTCGCGTATCTTTTCACTATGCCGCAGCCAGTCACGCGAGCCGCGCGAAAAGAGTTCATACCAGCCGTTCAAGGGCGGGCGCTCAGTTCCCGAGTCCTTACTCATGGTGACACCGATTTTAACACAGGCGCCATGGCGCTGAGCCTACTCCTGCGACAAGAGTGTTGTAACGTAATTCAGCGCCTCCTGGGCGCTATGTTCGTCGTAGCCGTATTCCTTGACGAGCCGCTCCTGCACGACGGATATCTTTTGCCGTGCCTCCTCGTCGGGCCTGTTCGTGGACGTCACCAGCCGCAGCACATCGCGCCGCTCCTCGAAGAGATACTGCTCGATCGCTTCGCGCACCCGCGCATGGCTCCCGAGACGGAACTTCTCTCCGGCCTTGAATGCGACCATGGCCTTGCGCACCACTTCCTGGCGGAATGACTGCTTGCCCGATTCGGAAACCTTGATCTTCTCCTCGACCGAGCGCAGGAA
>WNFQ01000173.1_pt1 | contig 38367 bp, 31 predicted proteins | sample 5400171 | NCBI WGS metagenome assembly WNFQ01 (sample SAMN13153356, study PRJNA577476) | soil metagenome | isolation source: 20 cm soil under Madrone tree | place: USA:California | collected 2016-06-14
CGTCTACCGGCAAGTCAACGCGCACTCAATCGTCCGTGTTTTGCGGGGCGAGCCCGTAAAGCCTCAGTGATCATGAAGTTCTGGCTGCCGCCTCCCTATCTCTTCTTTTATCCACGCTTTTCTCGCATCGCCGAAAATTTCCTTTGTTTTGCCTGCGGGGGCTTCTCCAGCAGTTGATCGATGGCGCGAACCAGATCATGCCCGTTCGAGCGCAATTCACCGATACGATGCCGCACCACTTGTTCCAGGATGCGCTCCCCGCGAGGCAGCAACGAAACCAGTACGCGCCGCCGGTCGTCGCGCCCGCGCGTGCGCCGCACATAGCCGTGCATTTCCAGGCGGTCGATCAGCTCCACGACACTGTGATGTTTTAGGGCTAGCCGCTCCGCCAACGTTCGGATCGTTGCCTCTTCGCCGGCCGGCAGTCCACGAATCGTGAGCAACAGCAGATACTGTTGAGGCTCCAGGCCCACCGCCTGCGCCACGACATCGCCTTCCCGGAGGAAATGGCGGATCCGGTAGCGCAATTCGGCCAAAGCCCGGTATTCGTCGGTGGTAATCTCCGTCGTCATGCCTTTAGTATATCGTACTGCGATATACCAGGGCAGCGCGGGATCGTGCTAGCTCGCGGAAGTAACCTGCAAGTGGGTATGGGACAGCTAATCCTGGCTGTCCTTATTCGTCTTGGTGCTCTTAACGTGCAGACAAGCTAAAGCGCTTTGCGGAACGCCTTCTGGGTCTTGTAATGCTCGTAGCCTTGCCGTTCGTAAAACTTGTGCGCCCGCTCGCGGATCACATTCGATCGCACATTCATCCCGCGGCAACCCCGCCTTCGCGCCCACTCCTCGGCGGCTTCCAGAAGTTTCGCTCCCGCTCCTGCGCTGCGCTGGCCTTCCGCAACGACCAGACCGTTTACTTCGGCCCGGATATCGCTCTCCAACAAATGCGCCACGCTGACATGCACCCAACCTACCACGCCGGTGGCTGCGTCGGGGGATTCCGCGACAAACACGGCATGCTTTGAAACAGGAGTGAGCTGCCGCAATCTCGTGGCGACTTGAGCCGCCGAAGCTGGATAGCCCAGCTCTCCGGAGAGCCGCGCGATCCGCTCAGCATCGCCGCGCCGCGCTCTCCGAATCTTCATTTTTGCCGATGCGAACGCATTTGTCATTGATGCCATCGTCTCACGCCGCCTTCCGCCGCAGCCGCTGCTGCACCGCGTCGCTTCTGAGCTCGCGCAGCGCGTCCGCCGCAATCCATCGCGCTGAGCGAGTCACTTGCCGCCGAATTCGCTCCGCTTGTTCGACTCCAACGCTCCGCGGGATGCTTGCGCGAAGAACCTTTAAAACGCCTTGTCAGAGTCGAGGAGGATTGTGACCGGGCCTTCATTAACCAACTCCACCGACATGATCGCCTGAAAAATTCCAGTAGCTACGGTAACGCCAAGCCCGTGCAGCGCCTTATTGAATTCCTCGTACAGCAGAGCCGCCTGCTCGGGCGGCGCCGCGGAAATGAAGCTCGGGCGGCGCTGCCCGCGCGCGTCGCCGTACAAAGTGAATTGCGAGACCACGAGGGCTGCGCCCTTCACGTCCAGCAGCGACCGGTTCATTTTCCCCTTTTCATCCTCGAAGATACGCAAGTTTGCGACCTTTTCCGCCAGCGAAGCAGCCACCGCGGGAGAATCTTCCCGGCCCACGCCAAGCAAAACCATCAACCCGGCGCCGATTTCCCCGGTGATGCGTTCTTCGACCGTAACCTTGGCACGGCTCACCCGCTGCACAACAGCTCGCATAGAAGGAAGTATTGGTGCTCCGCCTGCCGCGAGCAAGCCCTCGTCCTCAACCGCGCGCGCTTGCCCGCACGTACCTACTGATCGGCTTTCTTCTCTTTCGCCGGCTTCCTCGGCAACAGCTCAGGCAATTGCGCCACGTTGTATGCAAACACCGCCAGCACCTGCGCGCCTTCCGTCAAGTCATCCCAGCGCACGTGCTCCAGCCTGTCTGCCTGCGAGTGATGCATCTTGTCGTAGTCGGCGACGTCCTGCACGCACCAAAAACCCGGCACGCCCGCTTCATCAAATGGCACGTGGTCGGAGCCGCCCTCCCTGCGCAGACTTGGCTCTACTAATCCAATGTCCTGCGCCTTGGCGAGCGGATACAGCGCATGGTCAATCGTCTCGCGCACGCCATAATTTCCCATCAAGCCAATGGTAAGCACCTTACCCGTCCCTGTATCGTGCACCAGCACCCCAGAAATCTTTGGCAACTCGTCCTTGTGCGCTTTCACGTAAGCGCGCGAGCCGTTCAAACCCTGCTCTTCGCCGGTGAAGAGCACAAACCGGATCGTGCGCTTCGGCTTCACTCCGACTTTTTGCAGAGCCCGCGCGGCGGCGAGCACAGCCATTGATCCTGTGCCATTGTCCGTCGCGCCGGTGCCCAGGTCCCAGGAATCCAAGTGCGCCCCGATTATAACCACCTCATCTGGTTTCTCCGTTCCGCGAATCTCCGCCACGGTGTTGTACACCTGCACCGGCTTGCCGCTGAGGCTTCCCTCGATGCTTACCTCCGCCTCCGCGTGCCCCTCCTCCTGCACATGCCACAACTGCTCGTAGTTCTCGCGCACCGCATATGCCACCGGAACTAGCGCGGCTTGGTATTCCCGCGACTGCGCGGACATGTTCAGCAGTCCGAACTCCTTCTCCGAAGCGAGCAGCACTGCACTGACTTTCTCCTCGGCAAACATCTTCAAGGCTGCCAGCCGGGCCTGCCGGTAAGCTGCCGGGTCAATGGGCATTTCATTCTCGGGATGCATCAGTGGAATCGTGCTCTTGTCCCAGGGAGTCGCCAAGGGGAACTCTGGGGCTTCCATCCTTCGAAGGCGGCCAAACAAGACGATCGCGCCCTTTAGTTTTCCCTTGTATTGCTCCAGGTCCTCAAGTTTTTCAAACGTAACGCCAACAACCGGTCCCCGCACCGAGCCATTCGTGCTGGGAGACCATCCTGCTGAAGCCAGCGTCAATATCTGCTCGGTCGGAAGAATCAGCCGGCCGCTCGCCGGGCCGCGCGTCCAGCTATTAGCAATCGTCCAGTCCTCCAAGTGCACGTTGGTAAGGCCCGCCGCCTTGAATTGCTCCGCGGTCCAGTGGCTCGCCTGGTCCAGTTTCGCCGAGCCGGTGAGTCGCGGGCCGATGTGCTCCGTCAGATACGTCAGGTCGGCCTTCAATGTGGGCTCATCGGCTTTTACCTGTTCCAGAATTTTCGTGTCCAGTTCCGCAACCGGATCGGGCTTTGGCGCCTCTTTTTTCTTTGCATCTTTGGCGGGGTTATAGGGCAGCGGACGTCGTGGCAGCATTTCCGGCAGGTTCGCAGTGTTGTAGGCCCAGGCGGCCAGTACTTGCGCGCCTTGGTTCAGGTCGTCTTTCCACACTTTGTCAAACGTGTCTGACTGACTGTGGTGCGTCAGGTTGTATTCCGCGCGCTCCTGGATGCAGAAAAATCCCGGCACACCGGCTTCATCGAAAGAGAGATGATCCTGCCCGAAGGAGCGTGCCATGCGTGGTTCCAGCAATTTCAGTTCATGCAGCGGCGCAAGAACCTGGTCCACCAGCTCGCGGTCCTGATAATTGTCATGCAATCCCAGCGTCAGCACCCGGCCTGTTCCCGTGTCGTGCACGAGCACCGCGGAAATTTTCTCCAGGTCGTTTTTGTGCGCCTTAACATATTCCTGCGAGCCGTAAAGACCTTGTTCTTCTCCGGAAAACAACACAAACCGAATCGTCCGCTTTGGTTTCAGGTTCAGCCTGGTCAGCGCGCGCGCGGCTTCCAAAACAGCCGCCGAGCCCGTCCCGTCGTCCGTGGAGCCCGTACCCAGGTCCCACGAATCCAAGTGCCCACCGATGATCACCACTTCATCCGGCTTTTCGGATCCCCGAATCTCCGCGACGGTGTTGTACACCTCCATCGGCTTGTCGCCGATGGTGTTGGTCATCTCCACTTCCACCTGCACCGGCAGATGCCGCTGCAGCATCCGGAAAATTTCGCGATATCCCTCTCCGGTAATGAACGCCGTCGGGATTGGTCCAATGTCGTAGCGCGCCAGGCTTACATCTGTCATGTTCAGCAGTCCGTGTGGCTTGTTCGAATCGCGCAGCACCGCCGCCACACCTTCCTGCTTCCAGAATTCCGTCCGCTCCTTCGCGGTCTTCTGAAAGGCTGCAAATGGATCCTCGACAGGCGGTTCTCCAATTCGCGGCGGAGGCTGCTGCATCGGCCGGCTCAGTTGCGCGTGCGGATCGTCCGGCTTCGACGGAGAAAGGCTCGCCGGCTCCTGGTAAATGACGATGGCGCCCTTCAGCTTTCCGTGGAACTTCGCAAAATCCTTTTGCTCTTTCGCGTCGAAGTACACCACCGGCCCCGTAACAGCACCAGGCGTGCTCGGCGACCATCCCGCCGCCGCGATCGTCAAGGGATGCTCGGTCGGACTCACGATGCGCGCGCTGGCCTTCCCGCGGGTCCACGAACGCTCCATCGTCCAGCCCTCCAGATGAGCGTTCACCGCACCGTACCTGGCGAACATGTCCCGCGTCCATTCGTTTGCTTTCCTGAGCTGCGGCGAGCCCGTCAGCCGTGCGCCGATGCTGTCCGAGAGGTATTCTAGGTTGGCCGCCGCCTCGCTGTGCTCGCGAATCTCACTGAGAATCTGCGCATCCGCCGCCGCAAACGGACTTTTCTCATCGTCGGGCGGTTTCGCCAAGCCGCGCACCGCCACTAAAACCAAAACAACGCCGCACACAAGCACACTGAATCGACGCAAACTCATTCGTCTACCTCAACCCTATCTGGATTTGGTTGCTGATTCCACCACGCGGCCGCAAGCTCCCGCCGTCTCCACTGGCTTCTTGGACGCGCAGCAGCCCCTCAGCCGTTTCGCACCCGCCTTTGCCGCTTGCCCTGATTCCGCGGACGCGGCGCGGGCTGGCACTTCGGGCAGAAATAGCTGCTGCGGCCGGCAACAATCACACGCCGGATCGCCGTCCCGCAGCGGTAGCAGCGTTTTCCTTCGCGTCCATACGCCCGATGGTGCCGCTGATATTCTCCCGGCTGGCCCTCGACGTCAAGAAAATCGGAAATCGACGACCCGCGCGCCAAAATCGCCTTCCGCAAAACGCCCTGCAGGACTTTGCGCAGCGTTGCTGCCTGTTTCTTGCTGAGCCCCGCGCCTGGCCGGGCAGGATGAATTCTTGCGCGCCACAAACTTTCGTCCGCGTAAATATTGCCCACGCCACGCAGCACGCTCTGATCCAGCAGCAGCGCTTTGATCTGCGCGTTCCGCGACCGGATCCGCGAGGCAAACTCGTCAACGCTCACCAACAGCGGGTCGGCGCCAAATGCCGTCAGCTCCTCAGCCAGCAACGCCCCGGTAAGATACGCCATGCGCCCGAAACGGCGCGGGTCCGTGTAGCGCAGCTCCCGTCCATCGTCGAGCCCAAACCACACATGCGTATGCTTCGCGCAAGGCTGCGCCGCAGAACACGGCGCAAGCTGCCCCGTCATCCCCAGATGCACCAGCAGCGAAGCTGCTTCCGCGTCTCCATTCTCCGAATCCCCGCTCGCGCTCGTGCGCGCCGAAAGCCGCAGCAGCATGAATTTCCCATACCGCTCCACAGCCTCGATCTGCCTTCCAGGAACGTGCTGCTCCACCGCGGCCGGATCATCAATGAAATCCGTCTTCCCCAGTCGTACCGACAGAATTCGGCGCCCGGCGACGGACTTTTGCAGTCCTCGCGCAACAGTCTCAACTTCAGGAAGCTCCGGCATAAGTCTTGCCGCGAAATGCAGGGCCGCGGCCAGCCTGCAGCACGCAAGCACTGCTGCACCCCATGTCCGCAGGCACTAAGAATTTTACCTCGCGTCCATAATCATCCGCGGGACGAGCCGCGCAGTTACTTGATTACTGCACTCGGCGGCGGCCAGAACCCCGGCTCGCTAATGGCTCTTGCGTCCCGCTTCTCCGCATACTTCTCCATCGCCGCGCCAATCGCCGAAGCTTTCCCGATCAGCACAAAGACCAAATTCTCCGACGGAAAATGTTTCTGTATCACCTGCTTCGCGATTTCCGGCGTCACCGCATCGACGCGCGCCTCCAATTGATTGATCTCGTCGTCGCCCAGTCCATAAAACTCGTTCGTCGCGATGATCTGCGCCAACTGTCGCGAAGTCTCGATGTTCGGCGGAAACTGCCCCTTGATATAGCTCTTCGCCGATTTCAACTGTTCGTCCGTTACTCCGTCTTTGTGCAGCTTCCGCAGCACTTGCAGCGCCAAGTCGATCGCCGGCGTGGTCGTCTCATTCTTCGTGAAGCTGAAAACCCCAAACGGTCCCGGCGCTTTCCGCGAATCGAAGAAAGAAGACACTCCGTAGGTGTACCCGGACTCCACGCGCAACGCCTCATTCAACTCCGACGTAAATCTCCCGCCGAAAATTGTGTTCACCACGCGAATCGCCACGCGGTCCGGGTCATTGCGCGTAATCCCCACATTCCCAAAAGCAAAATACGTCTGCGTCGCGTCGTCCTTGTCCACCAGCAGCAAGCGCTTGCCTTTCACCGGCGCGGTAGCCGCAATCGGCGAAGCCGCCACCGTGCGCGCCCGCCATCCGCCGAATACATCCTCCAGGTTCCTCCGCATCTCCGCGCCATTGAACTCCCCCGCCATCGCCAGCAGGGTATTCCCCGGCGCATAGTTCGTTTCGTAGAACTTTGCGATCGCGTCGCGTTTGATGCGCTGCAGCGAAACTTCGTCGCCCGCCGACGGTCTTCCGTAAGGATGCGCTCCATACAGATATCCGTAGTAGTACAGCCCCAGCACCTGCTGCGGATCATCCTTCGCCCCGCGTACCCCATCAATGGACTGCGCCAGCAGCTTCTCCACCTCCGCTTGCGGAAACGTCGGGTGCAGCAGCGCATCCGAGAACAGCTCCAGCCCGCGCGCTAAATCCTTGGTCAGGAACTCTGCGCTCACGCTGCTGAAGTCCGCCCCCGCTTGCGCTTCAAAATCTCCGCCGATGTAATCCAGGTCCGCGGCAAACTGCTGCGCCGTTCGCGCTTTCGTCCCCTTCCTCAACAATCCTGCGGTAATCGACGCCAGCCCGTCCTCGGCTGCCGGGTCCGCCGCCGAGCCCGTTTTCACAATCGCAAACAAATTAATCATCGGCACGCCGTGCTTTTCCAGCAGCAGCACCGTCAATCCATTCTTCAAGACGAATTTCTCGTGCGGCGGCAGGTGCAGCCTCTGCGCCGCTGCCGAGGAGGCTAGAGCCAGCGCGGCCATCGTTGAAGCAAGCACATACAATCCATGGCGGACGCGGTTCATGGCTTGCTCTTTTCTTCCGCATTCTCCGGTATCAGTGTCGCCACCGTGCGGTTGTTCGCTCCAAAGTACGCTTTCGCGACCCGCTGCACGTCTTCTTTGGTCACTGCCGAATAGTTCTTCGCCGCATCAAACAATTTTCTGTAGTCCCCAAAGAAAATCTCGTAGGTGCCGATCGTGTTCGCTCGCCCGTTGATCGTGCGCATCTCCCGGTAGAACTCCGCCAGCCGGATATTTTTCGCCTTCTCCAACTCCGTGTCGCTGATCGTCGCGTTTTTCGCGTCCTCGAACTCCTCGTACATCGCTTTCTCGCACTTTTGCGGATCCACTCCTTGCTTCGGCTGCGCGGCTACCTCCACAATCGTGGGATCGAATGCAGGCTCGACGGACGAGGAAACATCCAGCGCGATTTGGTCCTTGTCCACCAAGCGTCGATACATCCGTGAACTTTCTCCCTGGAACAATACTGTCCGCAAAACGTTCAGCGCGTAATAATCGGGGCTGTTCGTCGGTGGGATGTGGTACGCCACCAGCACCAGTGGCAGTTGCGCCGGCTTTCGCACAATGAGACGTCGCTCTCCTAACTGTTCCGGTTCCACCGTTGTGACTGGAGGAGGGGGCGCGTGCGTTGGAATCGGCTCAATGTATTTCTCGCAAAGTGCAAAGATTTCCTCAGGAGAAACATCACCGGCCACCACCATCGTCGCGTTATTCGGCGAATACCCCATCTCGAAGTGGTGCCGGAGTTGTTCCATGGTCCAATGCTCGATATCGCTCATCCATCCCACCACTGGCCACTGATAAGGGTACGCGATGTACGATGTTGCCCATAGCTGCTCGTCCAGCAGCCCGCTATTGTCGTTGTCGGTGCGCAGCCGCCGCTCCGATGCCACCACTTCGCGCTCCGACTTGATTTTCGCCGGATCGAAACTCAAGTCGCGGATGCGGTCGGCCTCGATGTCGTAGATCAAATCCAGTGCCGAACGAGGGAACCAATCCTGGTAAACGGTCACATCGCGTGTGGTATAGGCATTATTCGCCCCGCCATTCGCCTCCATCGCTTTGTCCAGCTCGCCCGGCCCATATTTCTTCGCGCCGTTGAACATCATGTGTTCGAAAAAGTGCGAGAGCCCAGTCGTCCCTGGCCCCTCATTGCGCGACCCAATGCGATAAAAAATGTACAGCGCAATATTCGGGATGCTGTGGTCTGTCTGCACCAGCACCTTCATCCCATTCTTAAGCGTCTTCGTCGCCACCGGAAACTCCTGTCCCCGCGCTGGCATTACGAATGACGCGCACAAAAGCACGAACGCCGCGTTCTGAAACCACCGGATTGTCCTCATGAACCCACCCCCAGCTTGGCAACACTTAATGTCTTGAGCTTAGCTCTGTTCCTTCTAGCTCTCTTCCTTCTTGCTTTCTTCTTTCTCGCTTCTCCGCTTCCCGTTCGTGTGTATTTCCTCACTGCCAAATCGCAAACACCCTCACTGCTCCCCCCGACCCGTTCTCCAACTTGATCGGCGCCACCACCAAAAATGCCCCCGCCTCCGGCAAGCCACTCAAATCCGCCAAATTTTCGAGCTGGTACAAACCGGCCCCCAGCACCAAATGGTGCACCACAAAATCCTCCGAGGCTCCATAGTCCGCACTCATTGTGTCGCATCCAATTCCGCTTACTTTGCGCGAGATCAATAGTTTTGCCGCCTCCGCCGAGAACCCCGGAAAATGCATTTTCCCCTGCGCGTCTTGATTTCGATACTTCTGCGCATCCGGCCACCGCGAAGCCCATCCTGTCCTAAGCAGCACAATTGAGCCTTCCAAAATCCGCCCGTGCTTCCTCTCCCATTGTTCGGCGCGTAAGGCTGGCGCCCGATAGTCCGCGTCCTGTGCGCCTTCCTCGTGGACATCCAGCACTACGGCTGGGCCAAAGAAGTGTTTCGCCGCAATTTGATCTACGGTGGTCTTGCCGGGAGGGAAATGAATCGGGGCGTCCAGATGCGTGCCGTAGTGCTCCAGCATCCAGAAACTCCGCGTGAAGTACCCGTTCTTCTCCACCGTGGCATTCACCTGCGCTTCAAACCAACGCTTGTCTCCCGGCCAGGGCACCAGTTTGTCATTGATCGCGTAACTGAGATCCACCACGCGCGTCTTTCCACTGGCAATGCCGGAGAGCAAACTGTCGCGTTCTGGTTGCTGCGGAAAAAGCGCCATAGGAAGGAACATCATAAGCGTGACAGCAGCAACAACGAAACGGCCCAACCGCCCGAAGATACCCATCTTTCCCCCAGCGAATCGTCAACAACTACACTAAAACCAGTCATCCCGAACCCATCCGATTAGGATGGGACGGGTGATCGGAGATTCCGGCTCCTGCCGGAAAAGACCTCAACGCAAGAGCAAGCGCAGTTTCCGAGCGGAACTCCTGGTGCTACCTACCTACGGCAGCGGAAGTCCCGGCGTAGCCACAATTCCCGACATCCGCAAAATTTCCAGATACTCCACGTCGGTAATCGAAGAAATCAGCACCCGCACGTTCTTCAGCAATTTCATCTTCCGCAGCGCGCGATTCTCCCGCAGCTCCGCCAACGTCACCTGCCGCGGCAGCCGTTCGAATGCGCGAAGGTCCGCCACCAGATTTTTTTCCTTGGGATCATGCGGATCCGGATACGGGTCCCGCGTCACTTCGGCGATCGAATACAGCGACCTCTCCGGCGCGGAGTGATAGCACAGCACCCGGTCGCCCTTGCGCACTTGTTTCAGCGCACGGATTGCATCCTGTTTCCCGGCGGCGCCGTGCCACATCTCCTTGCCTTTTACGAAAAGCGTATCCCAGTGGTAGTGGTGCGGGTCGGCGCTGAAGATCCAGTGGTGTCGTTGCGCGGTCGGAAGTGCCATCGAGAACGTCGAGTCGGCAGCACTATACACGGGGTGGACGAAAAAGCGAAACAAAATGTGGGGGTTAGCGGGTTTTCGGCAAAATTTACATTAGAAACTGGAAGAAGCGCACGGCGCATCTAAAAAGTGGTAGTATGTCCTTTAGATTCACTGGTTTAGATGGCTAGGAACCCACGTTGACGAAAATCTCGTCCCCACGCACCTCCACCGCATAGCACTCCACACCCACGGTTGGGTTCTGTGCGACTTTCCCGGTTCGCACGTCATATTGCCAGCCATGCCAGGGGCACGTCACCACCGCCCCCTCCAGCGGTCCGTCCCCCAGCGGCCCTCCCCGATGAAGGCAAACACCGTCGATGGCGTGGAATTGCCCATCCACATTCGCCAGCGCAACCGCCTTCCCCTCCACCTGAACCTCCCGAATCGTCCCCGGCGGCACATCCCCAGCCTTCGCGGCCAACACAAGCCCCATCCCAATCCCCTCTTTCTTTTTCTCTGTGACTTCTGCGAACTCTCTGGTGAAATCCCCTCGTCGATTTGGCTGAGTATAGTCCTCTCGTTTCCAATTTGGCAAAGAAACTCGGATAGATTTCGTTCTGCGCGATGCCCTACAGTGGGATGTTACGTTTCCCGGCGCGGAGAAGATCGTCCATGAATGCCAACATTCAAAAACGAATTGACGCTCTCAACTGGAACGAAGCGGAGGAATCGCTCTCCGCCCGCGGTTACGCCATCACCGATGCGATACTCACGCCCGAAGAATGCGCTTCCATCATCTCCCTCTACAACGAACCAACCCGCTTCCGTAGCCAGGTCATCATGGAACGCCACCGCTTCGGCGTTGGTGATTATAGGTACTTCGCGAATCCTCTGCCCGAAATCGTTGCCGATCTCCGCACCAGCGCATATTCACGTCTCGCGCCTATTGCAAATCAGTGGGCGAAAGCCTTCGGCGAACCGAAGGCGCCATTTCCTCTCGATCACGCAGCGTTTCTGAGGACGTGCCACCGAGTGGGACAGACCAAACCCACGCCGCTGGTGCTGCATTACGAAGCGGGCGGTTACAACTGCCTGCATCAGGATCTTTACGGCGAAATCGCCTTCCCACTGCAAATAGTTTTTCTACTCGGGCAGCCGGGGCGCGATTGGCAAGGCGGCGAATTCCTCCTGATGGAACAGCAACCTCGCGCACAATCCAAAGGCGAAGTGGTCACTGCCAACCAGGGCCAGGGGATCATCTTCGCCACGCGCTATCGACCCGTGAAAGGTTCGCGCGGCTACTATCGCGTCAATCTCCGCCACGGAGTCAGTCGCGTTCATCGCGGTACTCGCTATACGCTCGGTATCATCTTCCACGACGCGAAGTAGCGGCCACCTTCGCGTGGGCGTCCGCGAACTGATACCCGCGCTTAGTGCGCGGGCTCCTGCATACGCCGCGCGAGCGCCTTCCAATACGTTCCCGGCCGAAGCCGCTGTAAGATATCGATCTGCCGCGCATCGCGCCCAACCAAAATGCGCGGCTCGCGGCGCTCCACGCCCTGCAAAATTCTCGCCGCCGCCGCATCCGGCATTGTCGGCGTCAGCCGGTCGAACCGTGCCACGGCCTCATCCCGCGAAACCGGCGGCGTATTCGCGCCAAGGCGTGCCCGTCTCGCAATCGGCGTGCGAATCCCGCCGGGATGCACGCACGAAACGAACATGGAGGTCCCTTCCAATTCGTGCCGCAGCGCCTCCGTAAATCCACGCACTGCAAACTTGCTCGCGGAATAGGCGCTTTGCCCCGCCGGCGCGACAATCCCAAACACGCTGGAAATATTCACGATGTGCGCTCGCCGCTCCTTCTTCAGTAGCGGCAGGAAATATTTCACGCCGTACACCACGCCCCAGAAATTGATTCCCATTAGCCAACGCAAATCGTCCAGCGAAATTTCCTCAAATCTGCCGTGCAACGCCACGCCGGCGTCGTTGATCAGCAGCGTGACCCGTCCATGCCTGGCGGCAACATCTTGCGCAAACGCTTGCATGGCGGATTCATCGGAAACATCGACGACATGCGTGGTTAGCTGGACGCCTCTTTCACTCAGCGAACCGGCCGTCTGCTGCAGTCCCGCTTCATCGACATCCGCCAGCGCCAGCGCGGAACCCGCCGCCGCAAGCTGCCGCGCGAGCGCGCGCCCGATGCCAGAGCCCGCGCCGGTCACAACCGCCACACCATTTGCTAGAAATGGCATCGATTTCGCCAGTACTCGCAGTCTGTGTGCTCTGGCTTCAGAACACTTCCAAGCCACGATTGATTTGCGGCACAGCAGACGCAGGAACCGGTGGAGGCACGGCCGCCCGTCGCGCCAATGCCTTGCGCAACCGCTTTTCTTTCCACAAGAGCAGCGGCAGCATGCGCTTGCCCCGGCGAATCGCGCGTATGGCGGCGTGCGGGTCGACCAGGTGCGTCCTAGGAATTTTCACGCCGGACTCTTTCATCACCAGACCAATCGGCAACTCCATCTGATCCTGCGCCAGCATGATGCGCGCCATCAGGTCCATACCCGGAGTGACCACGGGGCCGAAGCCGTAGCGCAATTGCGAGGTCCCGATGATGTAGAGATTTTTATAGTCCGCCAGCACACAGCCGCCATACACCTGCGCGGTGCTGCCTTTTACCTTCACCAGGCCTGGCGGCAAAAATGGGAAGCTCACGTGATAACCCGTGGCGCACACCACCGTGTAGAACTCTTCGCTTGTGCCATCCACGAAATGCACGGTCTGGCCTTCAAAGCGGGCGATATCTTTTCGCGGCTGAATCCTCCCGTGCTTCATGTAATAGAGCAGTTCGCTGTTGATCGTCGGGTGCGCCTCGAAAATTTTGTGGTCCGGCTCCGGCAAACCGTAGTCCGAATATTTTCCGATGACAATTCGCAAGATCATCCGTAAGAAAATCCGCTGCCCCCACACTGGAACCCATGGCTTGATCAATTCCGCCGAAGGTATGCCAAAGAGTGTCTTGGGCAAAAACCAGTAGCCGCGCCGCAAACTGATGCGCGCCGTCTTGCTTACGCGCGCCGCTTCCGCCGCAATGTCGCAAGCGGAATTTCCCCCGCCAATTACCAGCACACGTTGTCCTATCAACTGTGCCGGCGTCCGGTAATCCTTGGAATGAATGAACTCGCCTGCAAATTTTCCCGGATAATTCGGAAAACGCCGGTCCCAGTGGTGCCCGTTGCAAACAATCAGCCCTTTGTGGATGCGCTTTTCGCCGCTCGCGAGTTCGAGCTCCCAGCGTCCATCCGCAAGCGGTAAAGCCATCACCACTTTGGTGTTGAATTGAATGTGCGGTGTGAGCTGAAATTTCTGCGCATAGTCCCGCAAATAAGCCAGCATCTGCTGGCGGCTGGGAAAATCCGGATAATCCACCGGCATCGGATAGTCCGCGTATTCCGTGGTTTTGCGCGAAGAAATAATATGCACGGTTTCATACACGCCGTGCAGCCAATTCCCGCCCAACTCGCGGTCCGCCTCCAATTCTTCGTAGGGAATTTTGTGCTCGAGCAAAGCCTTAGCCATGCCGAGCCCCACAGGCCCCGCCCCAATCAATGCCATCACATCTGAGCGATCCGACATTGCCATTCACCGACCGAATGCAGCTGGTTACGCTCCTGCGGCTTTTACCTTGGCGAGCAGCTCGACAAATTTTTGTTGGCGTTCCACCTGGTCGTGGCCGCCCTCGGCTTCGGCCAATTGCGTGATGTTCATGGAGCAGAACTTCGGGCCGCACATGGAGCAGAACTTAGCTTCTTTGTAGAAATCGTCGGGAAGATTTTCGTCGTGCATGGCTTTGGCGGTGGCGGGATCGAGCGAGAGCTCGAACTGCTTGTTCCAGTCGAAGAGAAACCGTGCGTAGGAAAGCGCATCGTCGCGATCACGCGCGCCGGGACGATGCCGCGCGACGTCCGCGGCATGCGCGGCGATTTTATAGGCGATCACGCCTTGCTTCACATCTTCCGGATTCGGCAGGCCCAGGTGCTCTTTCGGTGTGACGTAGCAGAGCATCGAGGCGCCGTACCAGCCGATCATGGCCGCGCCGATCGCGCTGGTGATGTGGTCGTAGCCCGGAGCGATGTCGATGACGAGTGGGCCGAGCGTGTAGAAGGGCGCTTCGTGGCACCACTCCATTTCTTTTTCGACCTGCTCCTTAATCTTGTCCATGGGAATGTGCCCGGGGCCTTCGATCATCACTTGCACGTCGTGATCCCAGGCTTTTTTGGTGAGCTCGCCGAGGACTTTTAATTCCGCGAACTGCGCTTCGTCGCTGGCGTCCGCAATGCAGCCCGGCCGCAAACCATCGCCCAGCGAAAAACTCACGTCGTGCTTCTTGAAAACTTTGCAGATGTCATCGAAATGTTCGTATAAAAAATTCTGTTTCTTGTGATGCTCCATCCAGTGCGCCATCAGCGAACCGCCGCGGCTCACAATGCCGGTGATGCGCTTGCGCACAAACGGCACATGCTCGCGCATTACGCCGGCGTGAATGGTCATGTAATCGACGCCCTGCTCGGCTTGCTCTTCGATGACTTCGAGCATCAACTCGAAGGTTAAATCTTCCGGCCGGCGCACGCGGGAGATTGCTTCGTAAACAGGAACCGTTCCGACGGGCACAGGCGATGCTTCGATAATGGCTTTGCGTATGACGGGGATGTCGCCGCCGGTGCTCAGGTCCATCACGGTGTCAGCGCCGTAGTGCACCGCGTGATGCAACTTCTTCAGCTCTTCGCTAATATTGGAACTCGTGGCGGAATTACCGATGTTGGCGTTGATTTTGCATTTGGTGGCGATGCCGATGGCCATCGGCTCCAGGTTGCGGTGATGAATGTTGGCGGGAATGATGCAACGGCCGCGCGCCACTTCACTGCGGATCAGCTCCGGTTCCAGGCGTTCGCGCTTCGCGATGAACTGCATCTCTTCGGTAATGAAACCTTGCCGCGCGAGATGCATCTGCGACATGTTCCTGTTGCCGTTCGCGGTGGCCGCCGCCGCTTCTCGTTTTTCGATCCAACTATCGCGCAAAGCCATGACTATCCCCCGTAACTCGTGTTCCGCAACCCGAGGTCCGAGCGGGGACACGCTTCCTTACCTGAAGCAGGATTATGGCACCGGGCTCCCCGGCCAGCAACCCGCCTCGGTTTCGGGCGGGCAATGAGTCGAGTTCGCCGCCGCTAGCACCAGCCTGTTTCTCGGTTTTCCACAGATTCCACAGCGGTGCGAACGATTCACAGAAATCTTACTTGACATATAGCGAAACAAAAGCGAAACTGCTGCGGAGTTAGGGAGTATGCTATGAGCTTTGCTGCGGCTTTGCCCGACCAGGGAATCGAAACCGGGATGCAGCCCGAAACCGCAAGTTCTCTCACTGACACCCTGCGGCATTACTGGGGATACGACGCGTTTCGGCCCGGACAGGAAGCGGTTGTGAGGAGCATTGCAGCGGGACGCGACGCTTGCGTCGTGATGCCCACCGGCGGCGGCAAATCGCTGTGCTACCAATTGCCGGCAGTGCTGGACGCCAGACGCACGGCGGTGGTCATTTCGCCGCTGATTGCCCTGATGCAGGACCAGGTGGCACAGCTCGAGCAGAGCGGGATTCCGGCGGCATTCGTGAACAGCTCCCTGAGCGGGGCAGAACGAAGCCAAATTCTAAAGCGCGCCACAGCGGGAGAATTCCGGCTACTGTATTTTTCGCCGGAACGCGTGGCGCTGGGGGACACGCCCGAGTGGCTGAAGCGAATACCGGTTTCTTTCTTCGCGATTGACGAGGCGCATTGCATCTCCGAGTGGGGCCACGAATTTCGCCCGGAGTACCGGCAACTGAGCCGATTGCGCGAGCTCTTCCCGGACCGGCCGATTGCGGCGTTCACCGCCAGCGCGACGCAGCGCGTGCGGCACGACATTATCGAGCAGTTGCGGCTGCGCGACCCGCACAAGCATATCGCCAGTTTCCGGCGGCTGAACCTGCATTACATCGTGCACGAAAGCAACTCGCGCACGCAGGAAGAGATGTTGCTGCGAGCGGTGCGGAGGGTTAGCGAAGGCAATGTAATCGTGTACGCGCCGACGATTGCGCGGGTGGGCGAGACGGTTGATGTCCTTGAGGAAAATGGGATAGCGGCGATCGGCTATCACGGCCAGATGGAGGCCAAGGCGCGCCGCGAAAATCAGGAAAAATGGATGAGCGACGAGGTGCGCGTGCTGGTGGGCACGCTGGCATTCGGCCTGGGGATCAACAAGGCAGCGGTACGCTCGGTGATTCATCTGTCGCTGCCGAAGAGCGTCGAGCAGTACTACCAGGAAGCGGGCCGCGCGGGGCGTGATGGCTTGCCCGCAGATTGCATTTTGCTATGGCAGAAAAAGGATCGTGGACTGCACGCCTATTTCATAGGGCAGATTGGCGATCCCGTAGAGCGGGAGCGATCGTGGCAGCGTTACCACGAGGTGGAACGCTTTGTGCAGTCCATGGAGTGCCGGCAGCATCATGTGTGCAAGCACTTCGGCGAGCAACCCAAGTGGGAACGCTGCGGCACCTGCGACATCTGCGCGGGTACGCCGGATTGGCTGGAAGTGGAGGAAACGCGGTCCTGGGGGCCGCGCGCGAAGGCTCGCCGGACGCCACCCGACAAGCGGGTCGCGGGCGAACAGCGTCCGGCTGGCGCCACTTTGTCCTTGCCGGATGCTCAATTGCGGGAATACATGCGCGAGTGGCGGCGCAATACGGCGAGAGATTTGGGAGTGGCCGCCTTCGTCGTGTTGCATGACACAGGGCTGGATGCGCTGTGTACCGTCAAGCCAACATCCTTGCAGGCGCTGCGGGCGGTCTCTGGCTTCGGAGACAAGAAGGTGGAGCGTTACGGCCAGGAGATCCTGGACGCACTGCAGCGGTTCAACAAAGGCGAACGGGCCAACAATGACTGGCACGCCGCCGCCTCACACCCGCGCGAGGATACGCTGCAGCTTCTCGGAGAAGGACGCACATTCGAGGAAATAGCGCAGATTCGCGGCCGCAAGGTCAGTAGCGTGGTGGACATGGTGGCCAAACTGATGGAAGGCGGCGAGGTGAAGTTCGAGGCGAAGTGGCTCAGCGCCGAGCGCTACGCGCAGATTGCTGCGGCAATTCAACAATTTGGCAAGGAGCGCCTGAAGCCGGTAAAGGAAGCATTGCCAGAGGAAATCACATTTGGCGAGATTCGCCTGGTGGCGGCTCATCTCCGCGTCCAGCAAAACGCGGGTCAAGGCCGCAGCGGGTCTGGCCCTCGATCCTCCCCTTCATAATCGGAAGCGCGGCTGGGCCGCAAGGACTCAGCGTTTTGGCGAATCAAGTCGTCAGAGCAGATCGCTGCGCAAAGCCGCTGGTGGGGCGATGCTCAGGACGCTTGTCGGCTTTAACTCTCTCAGGGAGCGACGGCAGGTTTGGCCTGCGATTCCATGAATTTCAGGAGCTGCTCGCGGAGCTTGCGCACTTGTGGCGCGGCCGGGCCCTGCGGCGCGAGCTTGAGGTAGGCGTCAATATCCTGCAGCAGGGCCGAAGGATTTTGCGTGTGACGGTGGATTTCGGACAGCAGCAGGTAGACATCGGGGTTTTCCGGCTTGAGGCCGCGAGCAGCATACGCGCTGGCTTCCGATTCGGGTAAGCGGCGCAAGGCAAGCAGAGCGCGAGACAGTTCGTAAGGTCCGCGCCAGGTGTTTGGATCAGAGGCGATCGCCTGGCGAGCCACGGGCTCGGCGTCATTCGGACGATTCTGATCGTTCAGGAGCATGGAAAGCAGCAGCAATGGCGGTGCGTATTTCTGCGCGCTCATCGCAATGGATTGGCGCAACGCTTTCTCGGCGGCAGGGAAGTCTTTCAGGTGAACATATGCCATGCCCATCTGCGCGTAAGCCTCGTAATAGTCCGCGTAATTATTTATGGCGCGCTGGAATTCCTGCACGGCTCCTGTGTAGTCTCCTCGCGAGTCGGCTTTAGCGATGCCTTTCTCAAAGGCGGCGCGGGCTTTTTGTGGGATGGCGAGTTGATGCGCAGTGGTCACATCGCCAGTGGGAATGGCAGCGACAAGTTGCTTTCGTAGGCGGACAATCACGTTCGGCTGATCGTATCGCGTGACTTCCACCGGCAGACGTGTGGGCTGGTAACCATCCTCTTCGGCGACGATTTCGTATTGACCCGGCGCAAAGTGGCCGAAGGAAAATTCACCGGAAGGATTGGTCAAAACGGTGGGGTGAGCAACGCTTCCAGCAACAGTGAGCAACTGCATGCGGACCCCGGGAAGAGGTTCATCCGTGTCCTCGCGCCGCGCGGAACCGGCAATAACGTAGTCGCCGTTTCCTCGGGGAATCTGCAGTTTCTCCATCCGCGGGGAAGGATGTCCCCAGGCGAAGGCCACCGAAAACAGGACGTTGGCAACTCGCAGGAGCATAGGAACGTCAGGCAACACCATCATACTCCGGCGGGGAAGGCTTTCCGTGCCGGGGAATAAGCGGACACGAGTGGGTCAATCGCCGACGACTGCCAATGAGGTGTTTATGCGCGACGCAACGTGATCAACGTGATTTCCGGCGGAACGCCGAGGCGCACGGCGGCGCCGACCGTGCCTAGTCCGCGGTTGACATAGAGCACTGAGAGGGGCGGCTGGGCGTGACTGGATGTCAGCGCCTGTTGGCTCGAATAGTTTGCCTCCTTCAGCGCACGGAGGTTTGTCGCGGGCATGGAGAGCGGGCGGAAGTACGCGCCGGCAATGTAATCGGTGATAAAGCGCGCCGGACTGAAGCGATGATCGAGGATTTCCACCTGGACTTGTCCGCCGTGGGTGTGCCCAGCCAGCGATAGCTCGATGCCCAGCTCCGCGGCACGATTAAAAGTGTTCGGATTGTGCGAGAGCAAAATGTTTGGCATGTCCCGATGAACCAGGGGAGCCAGGTCGGGAAGCATCTCCAGACGCTGGCCGCTATGTGCGCGCTCGCGCTGATAATCGACGCCGAGAAGATTAAAATGCGCGCCGCGAAACGCGAGCTGCACATTTTCATAGCGAAGCAATTTCATGCCGGCCCGCGCGAAGAGTTCCTGCGCGGCATCTTCGGCCCCTGCGTAAATTTCGTGGTTGCCGTTGCAGCCGAAAATACCGAGGGGTGCGCGAAGTTGGCGGATCTCGTCGACGCAATCGGCCAGCGGGTCCGCAGCTCCGGTGATGAAGTCTCCCGTGACGACGGCGAGATCGGCGCCCAGCGCGTTGGCCATGTCCACCGCGCGGCGAACATCCGTGCGGCTCGTGCTGCCACTGAGGTGAATGTCGCTAAGCTGGACGATTGTCATTCCGTCGAGAGCGGGCGGCAAATTGGCGGTGGGGATTTCGACGCGGCGGACGCGGTAATCCAAGCGCTCGGCGGCGAAGCCATAGACCACGCTGAGAAAAGGAACAGCGCCCGCCAGGGCGGAAGCGGTGCGGAAGAAGTAGCGGCGCGAAGGGTCCGGGACCAGGTCCGCAGCCACGGCAGTTGCGCGCGTGGCCGGCGCGTTTGCTGTCACCGGGGCAGGCGAAGAGCTTGACGCGCGGTTGTTGCGCCGAGCAACAGAGCGGAAGGAAACATAAAGGCGCTCGATGACGCGAACCACCTTCACTGCGATATAGGCGAAGAGCGCGCTCGTAAACCACAGGCCCGCGAACATCGTGATTTTGGCGCCGGGAATCAAGTGGTGGCGGTACCCCATGCGAAATCCGTCGGCCACGGAGCCAATAATCAGAACCAGCAGCGCGACGTACACGAGCCGCACTGCGGCGCGTAGCCAGGCGATGCGCCATTTGGCGGTGACACGCCAGACGGAGCGATACCAAAATCGCTGGGAGAGAAATAGCAAGGTAAGAAGCGTCAACGCTATGGCACTGCCCACCGGAAACCAGCCCCAGTTCACGGAAATTCTCCTTCAATCAAACATCTAAGTTTACCATGCGGCGGGGTTCCACGCGTTTCCTGGAGTCCGTCTAGTTAACTCACGACGCCAAGGCAATGCCCGGGAACCAAGGGTGAGGAGGAGGAGACCGGCGCCAGGGGTGCGCCGGTCTCCAGGTAGGAACGATTGGTGAAGATTAAGCGTGCTCAGTGTCGCAGGCCGGGGTCACACCGGCATCAAACGCGTGTGAATTCTCGATGACCGCGCCAGCTTCGGGCGAGCCGGCTAGCGGGCTTTCGCCCCGCGTTTCGCTGGCGATCCCGGAGCTGGGTTGCCCTTCGGAGCGGTCCGGGCGCATGGTCAGGCCGCGACCGTGGCGCACGTCGAGGCCGCGCACCCAGAAAATGATGTCCTCGGCAATGTTGCTGGCGTGATCGGCAATGCGCTCGAGGTGGCGAGTAGCCAGAATGAATTGCATGCCGGAGCTGACCAGCGTGGCCTGCTGGGTCATGGAGGCGAGCAAATTTTCGAAAATACGGTCGCGGTATTGGTCCACGACATCGTCGCTTTCAAGGACTTCCGTGGCCATTTCCACGTTGCGAAAGATGAGCGCGCCGAGGCTCTTGCTGACCATGGCGCGCACGGCGAGAACCATGGGGACCAACTCCTCCGGAATCCGCGCACCAGGCATTTCGCGCAGGGAAACCGCGCCTTGCGCGAGGTTGACGGCGAGGTCGCCGATGCGCTCAAGGTCGTTGGTAATTTTCAGCGCCGCCACGATCAGGCGCATTTCGTCATCGGAGAAGGAGCCGCGGCGGAGCAGGCGTATGGCGTGCTCGTCGATCACAATTTCCATTTCGTTGATGCGCGGCTCAAGGAGAAAGACTTCGCTGGGGAGCGCGGACGTGCGCGTGCTATCGAGCGAGGTGACCGCGTCCAGGGCGCGATTCATGGCACCTTCCACAGTACGGGCCATGGAGACGAGGTAGTTCACCAGCACGTCGTACAGTACTGCCTCGGTGAGTCCGGCCGTGGTGCTCGCCATGAATTGGCCCTCCGTGCGGATGGGCGTCGGCAACTGACACTCCCGCTCGTAAGCAAAAATATTCGGCGGGGACGATTAAAGGTTGATGAAGCGATTGTGAACGAACGGAAACAAAATCGGTTGCAGTGTTCCAGGGCGTGGCCTGACGGATCCTCTACGCGGAAGCGCGGCCGCTGCCGCGTGATGTCCCGGCGGACGGGGTTGCGCGGGCGGCCCGCTCGGCGTCGAAGATGGGGACGGAGAAATGGAATCGCGAGCCGCGGCCGACTTCGCTTTCGACCCAGATGCGGCCGCCATGCACTTCGACGATGTGCTTGGCGATGGAGAGGCCCAGGCCGGTGCCGCCCAGCTCGCGGGAGCGCGCGGCGTCGACGCGATAGAAGCGCTCAAAGATGCGCGGCTGATCGGCGGTGGGAATGCCGATGCCGGTATCGGCGACGGTGAAGACGACTTCGGCGTCGCGAGATTCCGCGCTGACCACGATTTGACCGCGCGCGAGCGTGTATTGCGTGGCATTGTCGAGCAAATTTTGCAGCACTTCCGCGAGGCGGCGGCGATCACCGGCGACGTCGGGCAAGCCGTTGAAAGGCTTGACGGAAATGGCGATCTCTTTTTCGGCGGCGCGATGGCGCGAGGTTTCCATGCAGGATTCGATAAGCTGCGCGACGCTGACGCGCCGAATTTCAAGTTCGAGGCGGTCGGCGTCCATTTTGGAGAGCATGAGCAAGTCTTCGGTCAGCCGCGCGAGGCGGCGCGAATGCTCGACGATGATTTCGAGGAAGCGCTCGCGATTTTGCGGATCGTTCATAGCGCCGGCGAGCAATGTTTCCGCGAAACCCTGAATGGCGGTCAGCGGCGTGCGAAACTCGTGCGAAACGTTGGCGACAAAATCGCGACGCACGCGCTCAAGCTTGCGCAGCTCGGTAATGTCGTGAAGGACGACGACGGCGCCGGAGGTTTCGCCGGCGCGGACCGCGGCGACGGTGGCGGCGAAAAAATGCTGGCGCAGCGTCCCGGTGACGATCTCGGATTCCACGCGCGGCTCGCCGGCTAAGACCTTTCGCACCGCTTCAATCATTTCCGTCTGGCGTACCACTTCCACCAGTGCGCTCCCCGACTTCGGGAGCGCGTGCAGCTCCAAAATTTCCGCAAAGCTGCGATTGGCGAAGACCAGCCGCTCCGCGGCGCTCACTACCGCGACGCCTTCCACCATGCTGCCGAGGATTGCGGAGGAAAGATTGCGCTCCTCGGTTAGCGTGCGGATGGTCTGATCGAGCCGCGCCGCTGTTTGATTCAGCGAAGCGCCGAGTTTTTCCAGCGCGTCGCCGGAGCCATCGCCGGGAAGCGGGCGGAAATCGCCTTCCGCGACACGGCGGGAAAAGTCCTCGAGGCGCTCGATGCGTGCGGAGAGGCCGAGGGAAACCAGCAGCGAAGCAGCTCCTGCGAGCAACAGAATAATGAAGGAAGAGAGCCACAAGCTGCGGCGGAAGGAGCCGAGAAGCTCCTGAATGGTGGCGAGCGGAATGGCGAAACGCAACACGACAGGAGAACCGGCGCCGACGTTTTGCTTCACGGCGTAATAAAGCAAGTCGCGGTTGATGGTGACACTGTGGCGCGTGGACTGCCCTTCGCCCTTGGCGAGCGCGTCACGGATTTCGGGCCGGCCGGCGTGATTTTCCATGGTGCGGGGATCGGACTGCGAATCCGCGAGAACCAAGCCAACTGGGGTGATGATGGTAACGCGCGCGCCGCTGGCGGCCATTTCCGCGGTCCATTTTTGCAGGCCGCTGATTTCTTCGGGATTTGCCGGAGGGATGGCCGTGAGGCGCGGCGGGCGCGCTTGCGCAATGTGCGCGATGGCAGCCAACTGCGCAAAGGCGGTGTTGGCGTAATCCTCGCGGAGGGCGCGCTCGGCGAAGAAATCCACGGCGAGCAGCACGCCCACGAGCAAGGCGAAAAACGTCAGCGTTAGTTTCCAGAAAAGGTTATGCCGCACGAGTTTCGAACAAGTACCCGGCGCCGCGGACGGTCTTCAGGTGGACGGGATTCTCGGGATCGCCTTCGATTTTTTCGCGCAGACGGCGGACGTAGACGTCCACGCTGCGCGGAGTGACGAAACGATCGGTGCCCCAGACGGCATCGAGAAGCTGGTCGCGCGTGAAAACGCGGTTAGGCCGCGAAGCCAGGTAGTAGAGCAGCCGGAATTCGAGCGTGCTGAGCGGAACGGGCTTCCCGGAATGACTGACGCGATACGACGCCGGATCGATGGCTAGCTTCCCGACCTCAATGGTGCGGGGCGAGTCCGAAGGCGGCTCCGCGCGGCGGAGCAGCGCTTTGACGCGCGCCAGCAATTCGCGCGGGCTGAACGGCTTGGTCACGTAATCGTCGGCGCCCATCTCCAGGCCCACGACGCGGTCGGCTTCTTCGCCACGCGCGGTGAGCATTAGGATTGGCAAACGATTAAGCGATTCATCCCGGCGAACTTCCCGGCAAATATCGAGCCCGGAAACTTTGGGAAGCATGAGATCGAGAAGCAGAAGATCCGGAGGCGTTTTCTTCAGGGTATTCAGGCCGCTGCTGCCGTCGAAGGCGGCATTGACCTGAAATCCCTCATTCGCAAGGTTGTAGCGAACCAGTTCGACGATGTCGCGGTCGTCTTCAATGATCAGGATACGTTTCATGCAGGTGGCACGTTCCGCCCGCCGGCTTGTTCGAAGTGTACCGTAGGCCCGCGAAATGCGGAAGGTGTTGGAGCGCCTGGGGTCACTTGAGCCTTCGGGTAGCACAGTGAATGCAGCAAGTGTGAGGGCGGCGGATGACACGCAGATGAGACGGAGATGAATGGAATGTTAAAGAGGTGCGATGACGTCATTCCGTCGGGCTGGTGGTGAACGCGAGGCTGAGCAGCGTCTTTTGTTCCAGCTCGTGGGCTTTGGCGGAGCCTGTGGCGGGGCTGGCGCTGGGGGAGCGCTTGATGGAGCGCATTTTCAGGCCTTTGCTTTGCACTAATTGGCCGATGCGGGGCACTACGAAGAAATGCGCGCCCATGTTTTTTGGTTCTTCTTGGATCCAGACGACTTCGCGGGCGTTGGGATGCTCGTCGATGGCGGCGGCAATTTCCGGGCGCAACAGCGGGTACAGCTGATCCAGGAAAATAATCGCGGTGCTGGTGTCTTTGCGACGGCGGCGCTCGGCGCGCAGCTCGTGGCCGAGCTTGCCGCTGACGATAAGGATGCGCTTGGCGTCTTGCACTTCACGGTCGGGAACGACGGGAAGGAAGCGCGGTTGCGCGAAGTCGCCGATACTGGAGGAGGCGTCGGGATGGCGCAGCATGCTTTTGGGAGTGAAGACGATGAGCGGCTTGCGCCACGGGCGGCGGACCTGTCGGCGCAGCAGGTGAAAATATTGCGCGGCAGTGGAGGGCTGGCAAATCTGCATGTTTTCTTCGCCGGCGAGCTGCATAAAACGCTCGATGCGCGCGCTCGAATGCTCGGGTCCCTGGCCTTCGTAACCATGGGGCAGAAGCAAGACCAGCCCGGAAGGAAGATCCCATTTGTCTTCGCCGGCGCTGATGAACTGATCGATGATGACCTGCGCGCCGTTGACGAAATCGCCGAACTGCGCTTCCCATAAAACCAAAGCTTCCGGGTAGTCGCGGCTGAAGCCGTATTCGAATCCGACACAGCCGGCTTCGGAGAGCGAAGAGTTGTGAATTTCGCAAAAGGGCTGATTGGGGGCGAGATGCGCGAGGGAGCAATATTCCTCTTCGCTTTCAGTGTCGACGAGCATGGCGTGGCGCTGGTTGAAAGTGCCGCGCTCGGTATCCTGGCCGGTCAGGCGAACGGGATTGCCTTCGAGCAATACTGAACCCATGGCGAGCGCTTCCGCGAAGCCGTAATCGACGGGGCGTTTGCCGTGGCCCATTTCGGCGCGCTGCTCTAGGAGCTTGACGATTTTCGGGTGCACGTGAAAGCCCTGGGGCACTCGAACGAGCGCGTCCGTGATTTCGGCGAGTTTGGTGGTGTCAAGGCCAGTGTCCGCTTCGTACTCGGATTTGAAACGGCCGCGGTGATAGGCCGACCAATAGTCCGGCAGCTGGCGCAAGTGCGGAATTTTCTTAATTTCGCGAGCTTTGCTTTGTTCTTCTTCGTATTCCTTGCGAATGCCCTCGACGATTTGCATGGGCTGCACGCCGATGCGCTCGGAATAAATGCGCCAGAGCGGTTGATGATTCTTGATGCGTTCGTAGAGGCGCGGCTGCGTGATGGTGGGGTCGTCGACTTCGCTGTGACCGTGGCGGCGATAGCCGATGAGGTCGACGACGACATCGCTGCCAAATTGCGCGCGATACTCGGCGGCGAGCTTTCCAACCCGCACGACGGCGTCGGGATCTTCGCCATTGACGTGAAAGACGGGAACGGACTGGCGCTTGGCGATGTCGGAGGCGAAGCGGGAGGAATGCTCCTGCTCCGGGAGGGTGGTGAAGCCAATCAAATTGTTGACGACGATGTGAATGGAGCCGCCGACGGTGTAGGCCTTGAGATCGGCGAGATTCAGCGTTTCCGCCCAGATGCCCTGGCCGGCGAATGCGGCGTCGCCGTGCATGACGATGGGGACGACGTTCTTGGCGCTCCCTGCGCCGTAGCGGGTTTGCTTGGCGCGGGCGCGGCCGATGGCGACGGGGTCTACGGCTTCGAGGTGGCTGGGATTGGAAACGAGGTGGATGCCGATTTCTTTGCCCGTGGAGGTGACGTAGGTGCCGGTCGCGCCGACGTGATACTTCACATCGCCTGCGCCGAGCACGCTGCGCGGATCGACGTCCTCGAAGCCGGCGACCACTTCGTGGGGAGGTTTGCAGGCGGCGTGGACCATCACGTTCAAACGGCCGCGATGGCTCATGGCCATGACGGATTCGAGGGCGCCGTGCTCGCCGACGGTGTCGAGAATGGAGTCGAGCAGTGGGATCAGCGCGGTGACACCCTCAAGCGAAAATCGCTTCGTGCCCAGATAGCGCGATTGCAAGACCTGCTCGAAAAGGTCGGCGCGGATCAGGCGTTCCAGAATTTTTCCCTGGTTGACTTCGGATTGCGGGCCTTCCATGCGTTCCGCGATCCAGCGGCGCCGCTCCAGCTGAGGCAAGTGCATGAAGTCTGCGCCGATTGTGCCGCAATAAATGCGGCGAGCTTCTTCGGCAGCTTGGCCGGTCAGCCCTTCCAGATCAGGCTGAGGGAATGGCCCGAAAAAGCCGAGCGGATCAAGCTTGGCTTCGTTGTAACCCCAGCGGCGAAACGCGTCAAAGATGCGCTCGCGATCATCAAAAATAGCCGGTTTTTCGGCGGATGATTTCTTGCCGGGTTTTGCGGTTTTAGCGGGTCGTTCTGCTTCGAGAGTGGTTCTGTGAGCCATAAAGTCGCGCCTGCAAACTTCTATTTTGCCATAGAACAAGAAGTCGCGCTTTCGACGCTGAAGTCACGCCTATACCAAGCGCACAGCGGATTCCAAGGACCGCGCAATTTCGTGTGGAGGCGCGGCGGGCGGAAACGTGATCGGCGCTCCGATGCGCACGGTGATTTCGCCCATGCGCGCCAGGCGGCGGTGCTGCCGCTTCATTTGCCACACGCCATCCAGGCGCACCGGCACGATGGGAATGCGGAGATTTTCCGCCAGCACGCCAATCCCGGATTGAAATGGCGCCATCTCACCCGTCTCCGTGTTGTTGACCTCTCCTTCCGGAAAAACCAGGACGCTGTAGCCGCGGTCGACCGATTCTCCCGCGTAGCGAAAGCTTTCCCGGAAGCCGGAGAGCTGCGGCAGCGGAAAGACGTTGAACAACGCAATGACCAGCCAGTATCCGATTTGGTATGCCCAGCGCCTGACGAAGAGCCAGTCGCGCGGCGGCCGCCGCATGCGTTGCAGGGATTCGCCGCCCATCGCCGTGGCCAGCCGGTGGCGAAAACGCATGGGTAGCGCAGTGAGAATCAAGCCCATGTCGGCGCGTCGCGTGACATGGTTGGAAACGACAAGAACTGGACCGCGGACATTTTTTAGATTTTCGCGGCCGATGATTCTAGGATGACCCAGAATTTGCGTGGCCGGCCACACCAGCGCGTAGTAAACCGCCAGGCGCAGCCAGCGGACGGGTCCGCGCTGCGCCCACCCCGGGTAGACGTATTCGGTGCGGCGCGGGCCGGGCTCGCGCAGCAAGCGCTGCACATCGGCGACAGTTTTGGTTTCCGCGAACGCCGTTTCACTTAATTCCACCTGATAACGCTGCTCCAGGGCGCTCATTAGTTCCACGCGATCGAGGGAACTGAGGTTCAGATCGTGGTCCAGATCGGGCGATTGCCTTCGCGTTGCGATATTTGCGAGTAGAGCCGATACGCCGTCCTTTGAGTCTGACGAAAAGCGCCCGCCACGGTCGGCGGCCGCTACATTCGCTGCCTCATCATTTGGCTGCCCACTCAAGAGTGCGGCGGCGCGGGCGGCTATTTCGGCTAGTTTCGGCTTGCCTGTTGGCGTTCTGGGGAAATCGGATTCGGGCCAGATGATCCAGTGGCGCATGTGCTGATACTCCGCCAGCGAGCGATTCGCGCCTTCAACCGCGTGGCGAGCGGCTGCTTCGCTCGGCTCCTGCAACAACAAAGCCGCGAGAGGCTCGGCATTTCCGTCGCGCTGCTCTGGAGTCACCACGCAATCCCGCACGCCCGGCTGCTTGCGCAGCGAAGCTTCCAGGTCCTCCGGGTACACGTTAAGTCCCGCCGGCGTAACGATGACGCTTTTCTTGCGGCCGCGGAAGCGCAGGTTTCCTTCGGCATCGAGCTCGCCAAGGTCACCGGTGCGCAGCCACCCGCCGTTTTCCTGCGCCGGATTCGAATCACTCAGCGCGCCCCCTTGCCAGTAGCCGCTCGCGACGTTTTCTCCGCGCACCAGGATCTCGCCGTCTTCCGCGAGACGAAATTCGCGGCCGGGCAGGACTTTGCCGATGGAACCTTGCGCGGCGCGAAACGGATGATTGAGACTGATGAGCGAGGCCGTCTCTGTCATGCCGTAGCCTTGCACCACGGCATATCCCAGGCGTCTGAAAAATTCTTCAGTTTCCGCGGAGAGCGCAGCGCCGCCGGAGATGAACGCCCAAAATTTCCATCCGAAGCGGTGATGAATGCGGCGGAACATCCACGCACGGCGAAGAAATGTTTGGCCACTGGCGGCGGCGAACGTTCGCTCGAACCATTCCTTCTCGCTACGCGCTTCAAGGTCGCGCACGATGCCATTGCGCAAAATGTCGAGCATGTGGGGAACTGTGATCAGCGCCGTGGCTCGCTCGCGCTTCACGGTACGGATCACTTCGGCGGCATTTGCGGAGGGCTCGAAAACCACGGCGGCACCGAGCAGCGGCGGCACGAAGAGCGTCATGAACTGGCCGAAGACATGACTGAGCGGCACGAGCGAGACGAAACGAAGCGGGTGCCACCAGCGCTCGTACTTGCGGTACGGGTCGATGCCGCGCTCGAGAGGCTCAAGATTCGCCAGGAAATTGCCGTGCGTGAGGACGACGCCGCGGGGCTCGGCGGTGGTGCCGGAGGTGAAGAGGATTTGCGCGACGTGGTTGCGGGTAATGGGTTCGTCGGCAAGGGATTGGTGGATTGGCGGGGGCGTATGGCGGCCATCGTGGTGTGTGATAACGACATATGGCTCCTTGGACTTGTCGGCCAAATCCTCCAGATTCAGTGTGGGGATGGCGGCGTCGGGGCTGGGTTTTCCCTCCGAGGCGATGATCAGTTTAGCGGATGTTTCACGTGCAACGCGTGCCGCGAAATCGAAAGTAGCGCCGTCATCGATGGGCACTGCCACGGCCCCTCGAAGAAGGCAGCCCCAGAAGGCGGCCATCCATTCGGCGCTGTTCGGGCTCCACAGGAGAACGCGATCTCCAGTGCGAACGCCGTGCTGTCTCAAGTCGTGTTCGAGGCGGAAAGCGATTTTCGCTAATTTGGCGTAAGTCGAAGACTCGCGGCGGTAACCGCGGCGCTGCACGACGGCGATGTCGCGCGAGTAGCGGTGGAAATCGTCAAAGAGTGAGAGGAGATTGGATCGCGGCATTGAGCTTGCGTCCGCCTGGAAGCAGTTTACGCCATCGCTACGCGCCGTGTGGCTGCTGTACCCGAAAGGCACGCAGCGTGCCAGTCAGGAACATTGTTCTTATCGCCGAAAACGAGTGGCGCCGAATTGCCGCGTTGTCGGTTACAATAAGAAGGCTGGGGGGGCGGTCGCACTATTCCCCTGTCAAACTGGAGAGAAGCAGGCACAATGCCCGTACCGATATCACAAGCTTGGACGGTCGCCACCTATGTGCTGAAGCAGAAACTGATGGGGCGGAGGCGCTACCCGTTCGTGTTGATGCTCGAGCCGCTGTTTCGGTGCAATCTGGCGTGCGCGGGCTGCGGGAAGATTCAGTATCCACCACACATTCTGAAGAAGGAATTGACGCCTGAGGAGTGTTTTAAGGCGGTGGACGAGTGCGGGACGCCGATGGTTTCGATTCCCGGCGGCGAGCCGCTGATGCACTCGCAGATCGACAAGATCGTCGAAGGCCTGGTGGCGCGCAAGAAATACATTTACCTGTGCACGAATGCGCTGCTGCTGAAGGAAAAGCTCGATTTATTCAAGCCCAGCAAATATCTGACGTTTTCCGTGCACATGGACGGGCAGCGCGAGCACCACGACTTTTCGGTGTGCCGCGAGGGTGGCTACGACCTGGCGATGGAAGGCATCCGGGAAGCCGTCCAGCGCGGATTCCGCGTAACGACCAACACCACGCTCTTCGATGGCGCCGACCCCAACAGCGTGCGCGCCTTTTTCGACGAAATGATGGAGCTGGGCGTCGAGGGCATGATGCTCTCGCCCGGCTATTCCTACGATAAAGCGCCGGATCAGAAGCACTTCCTGGGACGCGCACGGACACGCCGGCTGTTCCGCGCGATTCTGTCGAATCGCAAGAAGAACTGGCAGTTCAACCAATCGCCATTGTTCCTGGAATTCCTGATGGGCAAGCAGCAGTACGCCTGCACGCCCTGGGGCATGCCCACATACAACATTTTCGGCTGGCAAAAGCCCTGCTATTTGCTGCAAGACGGCTACGCGGACACCTTCCAGGAATTGTTGGACTCCGTGGAGTGGCAGAATTACGGCACGGAATCGGGCAATCCCAAGTGTGCCAATTGCATGGTGCACAGCGGCTATGAAGCGAGCGCCGTCGACCACACCTTCGGCGGATTGAGTGGACTTTGGGCCGCCGCCAAAGCGACATTTTCAGGCAGCTACAAGGATCCGGACGCGTTGGCCCTGCTAAACGAGCCCGCGAAACCGGTGCACACATACAATCCGCTGGTGCAGATCAATTCCAGCGGCAAGACGCAACTCGAGGAGACGCCCGCGTGAGCGCCCCGACGCATGCCGACCGCCACGGCGCGGCGAACGCGGCCCTCGACCCGGAAACGCTCGAGGTCGCGCCGGGAACCGTTCACGAAAGCGTGGAAGGCTGGGTCCCTGCGCTGGCCACCGAAGACGATCTGCGCGTGGCGTTGGAAAAAGCTTTCGACTACCGCGGCGACGTGGCCGTCACCAAGAAAGATGGCAGCAAGATCGACGGTTATATTTTCGACCGCGTGACCGGCACCACCCTGGAAAGCTCCTTCGTCCGCATCTTGCCGCGCGATTCCAACCAGCGTGTCAAAATTTCCTATGCCGAAATCGCGGCACTGGCTTTTTCCGGGCGCGATCCAGCCGCAGGCAAGAGCTGGGAAGCGTGGGTGCGTAAATACTGGGAGAAAAAGTCTTCCGGCGAGGGCAATTTGACCCTTCAACCGGAGTCCCTCGAGTAAGTGCTTCGCTCTTTTTCCTCCTTCCGAGTATCCCCAAAATCTGTCTGTAAGCCCATCATTGTAAATGGTTTACAATAATAACGCACCGTCGATTTCGCCTCCCCGCGCGTGGACAAACCGCGGTTTTCGTGTTACGCTTCTAACCAGCGTTTGTTGCTCTTGTATTACCTTTTGACTCGTTCAGGGGGCTGCAAGGACAAACTTTGCGGCCTTTTTTTGCGGGCTGGAGGATGTCACGGCGCTTGGGAGACCGAGGCGTTCACCGCTTAGTCGACCAGCAGACGGACCAAGAGAAGCAAAACAATCCCAACTCGAGGTCGGCAGCAGTGTCAAAGGAACAAGGTACCGTGAAGTGGTTCAATGCTTCGAAGGGTTATGGTTTCATCCAGCGACAAACCGGGGAAGACGTTTTCGTGCACTTCTCCGCGATCATGATGGATGGCTATAAGTCACTGAACGAGGGCCAAGCGGTTGAATTTGAAGTGAAAAAGGGTCCCAAGGGCCTTCAGGCGGAGAACGTCACTGGTCTCTAGCCTGTAAATTGGGGTGCTTCGACTTCCCAGCCGGGGCACCCACCAAAAAAGTTTATTCCGCGTCGAGTGCGTGACCAGGAGGACGTTGTGCAAGCAATGCAAGAAGGACAAACGATCAAACATGGTGTGTACGGCCTGGGAATCGTGACCGCATCGGACCAGGAGCGTACTTCGGTTGATTTTGATGACCACGGGCCCAAGCTGTTCGTTACCAGCATGATGACGGCCGAGCTCATCGGCGAAGCCCCAGCCACGCCTCCGAAGACCAAGAGGCGCCGCAAAGCGTCCACGGCCGCAAAAGCCGCCAAAGCCGCTAAGAAAGTTGCTGCCGCCGCTGCCACCAGCCGTTCGTAGTATCTTCCTTGCCTTTCGAACCATTCCCCGCACCCACATAGTGTAGGGGTGTGTCTGCGAAGCACTGGCAAATGGACGGCGCGACTTTGTGTTAAGTTTGTCGTGCCAAGGTTTGTCCCATGAAGCGCGCACTCATAATCATCGGCGTTGTGCTCATACTCCTGGGCATCGCCGCCGTTTTGCATCCTACCTACACCTACCATCAGCAACAGCAAGTCGCCAAAGTCGGCCCGTTTCAGGCCACGGTCGACGAAGAAAAGACCGCGCAAATTCCCGTCGCCGCAACCGCTGCGGCGCTCATCGCCGGTTTGGCGCTGGTTTTGATTGGGGCAAGAATGAAACCCTAATTCTTGGCCTGCGAACTTTCTTCCACCCAGTCTTTGCCTATTCTCACTTTACCGCTTGGCCTCACCGCCTGCCGACCCGCATTGACAACCCTCCGGTGCAGATTCAGTATGGCTGCAACGTCTGCCGGATTCGCCGGCGTGTCGGTTGCGCGAGGTGGTGTGATGAAGAAGCACTTGCGGTCCGTCCTGCGGTTCAGTTTCGCGAGTCTGTTTCTTTTTGGAACAGCGCTCTCTGCGCGCTCTCAAAATCCTCCCGGCGTCACCGATAAGACGATCGTCATTGGTTCATGCTCGGCGCTCGAGGGACCGTCGCATTCGCTCGGTGTAGAAACGGTGGCCGGCGCAAGCGCCTATTTCAGCCTGACCAACGAAGAAGGCGGAGTGAACGGCCGCAAGCTCAAGTTAATTGCCTATGACGACAGTTACGATCCGGCTAAAACGCAAGCCTGTTTCAACCGGCTGCTCAGCGACAAGGTCTTCGCTATGGGATTCTTCGTGGGCACTCCGACGGCGGTCAAGTACCTGCCGCTCGCCGAAAGCAACAAGATACCGCTGATCGGCCTGTTCACCGGCGCGCAGACGCTCTATACCCCGCTGCGCCATTGGATTGTGAACGTGCGCGCCTCCTACTACGACGAAACGCGCGAGCAGATGGACGGCGTGTGGGATAAGCTCGGCTATCACAAAGTGGGGGTCATCTACCCGGAGGATGCCTTCGGCTCTGCGGTGCTCGCCGGCGTTACGGAAGCACTCAAAGCGCATGGCGCGGAGCCGGTTAAGGTCGCTTCCTACGAGCGGCAAACCGCGAATGTGGGCGGTGCGATCGACACCGTGCGCTCGGCAAACCCCCAAGCCGTCGTGGTGGTCGGTCCCCCGAACACCGTTACGCCAATCTTGAAGCAATCGCATGCTAAAGGATGGAAGCCGCTGTTTCTGACGGTTTCTTTTGTGGGTACGGATGAGCTCATCACGGAAGCCGGCGATGACGCCGAAGGCATGGTCATTACGCAAGTGGTGCCGCCGTATTATCTGACGGACTTGAAGACCGTGGCGCTCTACCGGCGCTCTCTGTCGAAGTATGCGCCTTCGGCAACGCCGAATTTCGTGAGCCTGGAGGGTTTCGTGGATGCCATGGTCATGGTGGAAGGACTCAGGCGCGCCGGCAAGGATTTGACCCGCGAGGGACTAATCCACGGCATCGAGTCCATCCACGAGATGGATCTAGGGCTCGGCCCGCAACTCAAATTGGATTATTCGGCCAAGGATCACAAAGGGTTTGATCACGTGATTTCGACCGTGGTGCGCGGCGGCCGAGCCGTGCCCTTCACCGACTGGTCGGCAGTCGGCCTAAAATAGCTAGCTGCATCCGCAACCCGGCAAACGCGCGCTCGTTCGTTGACTCGCCTTTCCGTCCCGCACTAAGATGGCCCGTCAGGTTCCGGCAGTCCGTAGCTGTCAGTGCAGAGATGCCAACCTTCAGGGAAGGACGCGATCATGTCCCACAATTGCCTCCGCCATCAAAACGTTGTAATCCTCACGGTTCTCCTTGCGGCCTTGGCGCTGGTAACCGGCGCTGACTCCAACAAGGCGGATTCGTCAGCTCCTCCGGTGGCCACCGTTCGCGCGGTAACCGACGAATACTTCGGCGTTAAAGTCGCCGATCCCTATCGCTACATGGAAGACCTGACGAACCCCGAGGTGACTGCGTGGTTCAAGGGGCAGAACGATTACACGCGTGGCGTCTTGGGCCGGATTCCGGGCCGAGCTGCACTGTTAGCGCGGATCAAGACTTTGGATGAGGGCGCGCCCGCACGGATCACCGACTTGCGGCGCTTGCCCGCCGACCGCTATTTCTACCAAAAGCGGCTGGCCTCGGAGGATGTGGCCAAGCTGTACGTCCGCGACGGACTCAAAAGTGATGAGCGGCTCCTCGTGGATCCCACAAAGTTCGCGACCGCGGGTGGGCCTCACTATGTAATCAGCTACTACGCGCCTTCCTTCGATGGAAAGTATGTCGCCGCCGGTATTTCCGCTGCGGGATCGGAGGACGCGGTGCTCCGCGTATTTGATACCAGCACCGGGAAAGAAACCGGCGACGTGATCGATCGGGCCCAGTTCGGCAGTCCTACCTGGATGCCTGACGGTCGATCGTTGTTATACAACCGCTTGCAACAGCTCACGTCTACTTCCGCTCCGACAGACCGCTATCTCAACAGCCGCACGTACCTGCATGTCCTGGGCACGCAGCCCGACAAGGACCGACTGGTCTTTGGTGTCGGCACACCGAACGTGAACATCGACGCCGCGGATATCCCGTTTGTGGCCACGTGGCCCGGCACTTCGTTTGCCTTGGGGGTGATTGCGCACGGTGTCCGCAATGAGATCACGGCTTATGTCGCGCCGCTCGATTCACTGAACGGCGCAACCGTGCCGTGGAAGCGCTTCTGCGATGTCGACGATGACGTGACCGGGTTTGATGTTCACGGCGGTGACCTCTACCTGCTATCCCATCATCAAGCATCCCGCTATAAGGTCCTGCACACCAAGCTTTCCGATCCCGACGTGGCTCGCGCGGAACTCGTAGTGCCATCAGGTGAGCCGGTTATTCAAAACATCGCGGCCGCCAGTGACGCCCTCTACATCCAAGAGCTGGATGGAGGCCTGGGGCGCTTGGTTCAGCTATCGTATTCCGGCAGCAAGCCCGAAAAGATTCAACTGCCGTTCGATGGCAGTGTGGGACTCTCGGCAACGGACCTGCGTGTTCCCGGCACCTTGATAGAACTGACCTCGTGGACGAGGGCTCGCAAGGTCTACGCCTATGACCCGAGCCGCAAAAATGTCACGGATACACAACTACAACCGGTGGGAAAATTTGATGCGCCTGCAGACCTCGAGTCGGTAGAAGTCAAAGCCAAAAGCTACGACGGAACGCTAATTCCGCTTTCCATCGTTTATCGCAAAGGCGTGAAACTGGATAGCTCGAATCCCACGCTCCTTAAAGGCTACGGCGCCTATGGCATCACTTTTGATCCTGAGTTCGACCCCAAGCTAATAGCCTGGTTCGAGCGCGGCGGTGTGATCGCTGTAGCCCATGTTCGAGGCGGTGGCGAATATGGCGAGGACTGGCATCTCGCGGGAAAACTCTTGAATAAGCCGAATACCTGGAAGGATTTCATCGCCTGCGCGGAATATCTGATCAATCAGAAATACACCTCGCCGTCCCGCCTGGCAATCCAGGGGGGAAGCGCGGGCGGCATCACCATAGGTCGCTCAATTACCTCGCGCCCTGAACTATTCGCCGTGGCCATTGATGGGGTGCCGATGTCAGACGTAGTGCGCGCCGAGTTTACTCCCAATGGCCCTCCAAACATTCCTGAATTCGGGACGGTTAAAGAAGCAGACGGCTTCAAAGCTCTGTATGAAATGAGCGGCTATCATCACGTGAAGGATGGAACTGCGTATCCAGCCGTGATGGTGACCACTGGCTGGAATGACCCGCGCGTGGTTTCCTGGGAGCCCGGGAAGATGGCTGCGCGCCTGCAGGCGGCAACGTCGAGCGGCAAGCCAATTCTGTTGCGCGTGGACTATGACGCCGGGCACGGAATCGGATCAACCAAGACTCAGAGGGAAGAAGAGCTCGCCGATGAATGGAGTTTCGCGCTGTGGCAATTCGGCGTAGCAGACTTTCAGCCCGCAAAACCTTGATAGCGACCAAGGTTTTTATGGGAGTGCGGCGGGCTTGCCGCCGCTTTTTCGGTTTCCGCCGTATTTTGAAGTGAGCACACAGCTCAAACTGAGAAATCCTATCGAACAGCCGATTCCGTTTGCTCGAAAGCGTGGTACGACGACCGCACCAGCGGCCCCGCTTCGACGTGCTTGAATCCCATGGCTTCGCCGCGGATCTTGAATTCAGCAAATTCGTCGGGATGCACGTAGCGAACGATGGGCAGGTGCTCCTTCGTGGGCTGTAGATACTGGCCAAGCGTAAGAATGTCGGTGCCCTGCGCTGCCAAATCCTGCAAGGTTGCCAGCACTTCCTCTTTTTCCTCGCCTAATCCCAGCATCAATCCGGTCTTCGTCGGCACTTCTGGATGCGCCTCTTTTGAACGCCGCAGCAATTCCAAAGAGCGCTCGTAGAGCGCACCTTTGCGCACCTGCCGGTAAAGCCGCGGCACGGTTTCCGTGTTGTGGTTGAGCACATCCGGCTTTGTCGCGAGGACCACGTTCAGCGCCTCCCAGTTGCCGCGAAAATCCGGAATCAGCACTTCCACCTTGCAGCCCGGCACGCGCCGGCGAATCTCTTTGATCGTGCGCGCGAATATGTGCGCGCCACCGTCCGGCTGGTCATCGCGGTTGACCGAAGTCACCACCGCGTAGCGCAATCCCATCCGCGCAACGGCCTCCGCCACGCGAAGCGGCTCTTCTTCATCCGGCGGCCCAACCGGTTTGCCCGAAGGCACCGCACAAAATCCGCAAGCCCGCGTGCAAATGTCCCCCAAAATCATGAACGTGGCGGTGCCATGCTCCCAGCACTCGCCCATGTTCGGGCAGCGCGCGCTCTCGCACACGGTGTGCAAATCCAGCGTCCGCATGATGCGCTTCAAATCCTGGTAGCGCTCCCCGCCAAAAAACTTCACGCGCAGCCATTCCGGCCGCGGATGCGTGCTGGGAGGCGGCACCGGCAGGGCCGCCGAGTTGGAAATGATATTGAACGGGGAAGCCATATGGCTCGTTTCAGCTTCTAGTTTATGAGGTTTCGGACTTGCGTACAAATGGCCCCGAAGGCGTTGCGTCGCGGAGATCTAGAAATCCCCGATGTTACTTGATGCGGGCGATGCGGCCTGGCGTGGTGAATTTTTGAAATTGCAGCGCGTCGTGGCCGGGGATCATGCGGTCGATCGAACCCGCCAGCTCGGTCATGCGCGCTTGATTTTTGTGGAAATAGCAGCGCAATGAAGGGTTTACAGCGGCTGCCGCGACGACCGCACGAAGTCGCGCAGCACCGTCACATTGGGGCCATAAGCGCCGATGCGTCCCGCGTCGACCGGCAAGCCCAGCCGCTCCGCGAGATCCAGGTCGACACCGGCGTCGTCCAGTTCCGACAAGCTAAAACCCTGCGCCGGCAGCACGCGATTAATCCCCGTTGGATACACCGGCCGCGGCGGCCGATGACGCTGCCACGGGCGGCGCGCCAGTTCATAAAACTGTTGCCAATCGCGTTTGTGCCAAGTCGTCATTCTGTCTTCTGCCGCTACTACCATTCGACGTAATTCCTGCCCGATTGGATGCAAAGCCGGCCTTCGAAGTTCGCTGTATTTTTGCCGCCACGCCACCTTACTTCGCGGCCCGCCAGGAACGCCTTACGATATACGCAGCCACGCCTGCCGCGAGACATTTCCTCGCCTGATGTATCAAACCCGTTACGGGGTTAATTGTTTCGCAGGCCTGTTGCTGTTTTGGACGCATCCGTCTCGCCCTGGGGAATCGGGCCGAAGGGGCTTGCCGCCCCGCGCAGTGCGGCCGGGAGCTACAACGATCCTCCAAAACGGCGCGCAGGCGGCTGTATACTACGCGCATCCGCCTGTAATGGCCAGTGAGAATGACGCCTTCCTCGCACATTGTCGTTCACTACCACGAGCTGTGGCTCAAGCGCGGCAATCGCGCCTTCTTCCTGCACAAATTGCGCGAAGCTTTGCGCCGCGCGCTGGACGGCATCGCCATCAGCCGCATTTCCCGGCCCGCGGACCGGCTGATCATCGAAATTCCCGATGCCACCCGCGTCGAAGAAGCCCTGCAGCGCCTCACGCGCGTCAGCGGCATTTCGCACTTGGCCGTCGCCCGCGTGTTGCGTCGTCCCGCGCTGGGCGACGATCCACTCCACGCCCTTCGCGAAACCGCATGGCAGGAAGTCCGCAACGAGCACTTCTCAACCTTTGCCGTGCGCGCCCGCCGCAGCGACAAAGGCTTCCCCCTCAACGCCATGGCCATCGAGCGCGAGGTCGGCGGCTACCTCTTTGACAAGTT
>WNFQ01000763.1_pt1 | contig 38316 bp, 25 predicted proteins | sample 5400171 | NCBI WGS metagenome assembly WNFQ01 (sample SAMN13153356, study PRJNA577476) | soil metagenome | isolation source: 20 cm soil under Madrone tree | place: USA:California | collected 2016-06-14
TTTTCGTTTCAAAAAACAATCGATTTACGATAGGAAAACGTGATTTTTCACGATCAGCGTCGCGTTCACGACTGGCGAGTAAGAACGTCGTCATTCTAGCACAATTTCTAGTACACGAACCGGTCTGACCGTCTGAGGCGTTACCGAATAAGCTACCAATCTTATCGGCCCGATTTGGACTTGCTACCTACGGCGTAAACGCATCTGCAATTGAAGGTTTTCAATGCCGATGTTCGAAGCGCTTTTTTAGATGTTCGGCTACGAATCGTGTTTTCTCGTGGAACAAGAGATTCTTAACCACGGCCGATCCGAGAATTTACCGGGTTACCGAATATGCTACCTATTCCGAGCGACCGTGACGATATCTGCTCCGAGAGTGCGGCCGCGAGCAGATGATCCTCACGTCGGCGGTTTGGTTCCCAAGACAACACGCACGTCGTGAGGCAGTGCGTCGTCACGCAACCTCACGATTTTGTCGAGTGCCGCTACTCCATCCAATTCCACCAGAGTGACACCTCGGGAACAGTGATATGGATTCTCAACCACGATGCGATAACTGGTGTTCCCGAAACGATATCGCAGACGGAGGCCAGGCCAATCTTTCGGTATGACCGGGTTGAGCCTGAGCGTGTCACCTCGCCGTTGGAATCCCAGAATTTCTTCGAGCCAGACACGATAGGTCCAGGCTGCCGCGCCCGTGTACCACGTCCAGCCCCCGCGCCCGACGTGGCCGGCTAACGAGTAAACATCGCCCGGTATGACGTACGGCTCTACCTTGTAGCGTTCGCAATCCTTCTCGTCCCGGGCGTGCTCGACCGGATTTAGCATCCGCAAAAGTCGGACGGCCTTGTCGCCATCGCCCTGGCGGGCGAAAGCCATGGCCACCCAAGTGGCGGCATGCGTGTATTGGCCGCCGTTTTCCCGCACACCGGGCGGGTAAGCCTTGATGTAGCCAACGTCGGCGGTCGTTTTGTCGAAAGGCGGAGTGAAGAGCAAGATCAGATCGTCGGCTTCACGCACGAGATTTTCCGCGAGCGATCGTAGCGCGATCTCGACCCGACCGGAGTCGCCGGAGCCGGAAATCGCAGCCCAGGTTTGCGGAAGCGAATCGATGCGCGCTTCGGCGTTTTCCTTGGATCCAAGAGGAGTCCCTTCGTCAAAGTATGCGCGGCGATACCACGCTCCGTCCCACGCCTGGGCGTCAATGGTCTTTGCGAGCTGGGCGGCGCGAGCGCGGCATGCTTTTGCCTCCTCATGGAATTCGCGCAGGGTGAGCAATTCGGCGAAATCATTGAGCACACAAATTTCAAACCAAGCGAGCCAAACGCTCTCGCCTTTGCCGCCCAGTCCGACGCGGTTGAGGCCGTCGTTCCAATCGCCCCCTCCGATCAGCGGCAGCCCATGCGGACCGGCGGTCGCAGAGCGCGCGATGGCGCGCCGGCAATGTTCGAGCAGCGTACCCTCCGTGTGAGAAACGATCGGAATGGAGAGGCTTTCTATCTGTTCGGCCTCGAGCGGTTTGGCTTCAAGAAACGGAACTATCTGATCGAGGATTGCGGCATCGCCAGTGGCGCGGACGTAGTGCGCGGTGACGAAGGGAAGCCAGAGAAGGTCATCACTGATCCGCGTGCGGACGCCAGCGCCTGACTCAGGGTGCCACCAGTGCTGGACATCACCTTCCACAAATTGCCGCGCGGCAGCTCGCAGAATGAGATCGCGAGCAATTTCGGGCGCGGCGTGCACGAGGGCCATCACGTCCTGCAACTGGTCGCGGAACCCGTAAGCGCCGCTCGATTGATAAAAGGCTGAGCGGCCCCAGACGCGGCAGCTAAGAGTCTGGTAAAGCAGCCAGCGGTTAAGCAGAAAATTCGTGGAGAGCTCCGGCGTTTCCACTTCGATCGTGCTTAGGAGCTGGTCCCACCAATGGCGGGTTTCTTGGAATGCGGCTTCGACGTTGGCGGGATCGCGAAACCGGTCCACGAGGACCCGCGTTTTTTCTTCGTCGTCCGCCTGCCCGAGAAGAAAAGTGATCTCGGCGGTTTCTCCCGGGTCGATCTCGACCACAACTTGCAGGGCGGCGCAAGGGTCGAGGCCGGCGCCGACGTCGCCGGTCAATCGTTCGTGCTCCATCGCTGCCGGATCGCGCAGCGACCGGTTGCGCCCAATGAACACGGCGCGATCACCGGTGAACGAAGCGGGCGTTGGAGTTGAAGTGGCAAAAGTGATGCAGTCGCAAAATTCCGGATTGTAGGAGTTGCGGGCAAAGAGAGTCTGGCTTTGCAAATCCCATTTCGTGACCACATGCATGCCGGTTTCCTCCGGGTCGGATCCGAGAACGAGAGTCGCGTAGGCCGTGACAGTCAGCTTTCGTCGGCGCGACGAATTGTTGCGCAAGCGCAGCCGCTGCAAGCGCACCGGCTGTCCCCCAGCATCGTCGACCGGCACGAACGTGAGCAGCTGTTGTTCGATTGCGTGGCTGTTGTGCTCGAACGTGGTGTAACCCTGGCCATGTCGTGCGCGATAGGCGTCCTTTTCTCGGATCGGTTGGGGTGTGGGCGACCACACGACGCCGATCTCATCATCGCGGATGTAGATGGCAGTTCCGGGTGGATCGCAGATCGGATCGTTAAACCACGGCGTCAGACGATCGTCCTGGCTATTGCGGCCCCAGACAAATTCGGCGCCGGACTCGGAAACCAATGCGCCGAACTTCGGGTTCGCCATAATGTTGATCCAGGGAAGCGGCGTGTGTGTGCTTGGACCCAGATAAATGACGAATTCCTTTCCGTCCTTAGTAAAGCCGCCGAGGCCGTTGAAGTATTTCAGGTCCATGAAAGCCAAGGGCGCGGACGGCTCTTCGCGGAACTGGCGCCCGGGCATCAGCTGCCGCGCCTTCGTAGCCGCGGGTGCGGTCGCGGCAAGTTGTTGGCGCAACGTGCCGCGAGCTGCGACCAAGACCATCCGTGCAGCCGCTTGAAGTGCGATCAGCTCTTCTTTCGAAATTTTTGTCGCCGAGCGCAGATATACGCCGCCGGGTTGATCCACGACGGTCAGGTGCGCCTGTGCTTCAATAAGCCGGCGCAGCTCGCCGGCTAACGGTTCTTCGTAGCTAGCGAATTCCTCACTCACCAGCACAAGATCGGTTTTCAAGCCACGTAGACGCCAGAAGGTATGCGCGGTCAACATTTCGCGGACCACTTCGATGTCGCGGAGATGACCGATCATGACGACGACAATCGGCAGGTCGCCGGAAACGCCCTGCCGCCAGAGCCCGCGCTGACCTTGCCCGCGGCGGCCGAGACGCGCGGGTGGCGGTCGCAGTTGAGCCTGCGGGAAAAGGACGTGTGCCGCCAGCTGTTGGAAAGTCTGAACATCTCTCGGGCGGATGTGGAGCCGGCGCATCTCAAGTTGCGAATGAGTCCACGCAGTCTCGAAGGCGCGCGCGCACGTGTGAAACTCCGCGTAGCGTTCGGCCAGCCGAATGACTGCTTCGCGCGACTCCGCTGCCACCGTGACGAGCGCAAATTGAAATCGTTGGTTAGGCAGGATCGTGATACGCCGGCGCAGGCTGAAGATCGGATCGAGCACAGCTCCGATCCGGCTCGTTAGGCCGCGACTGAGGGCAACGGGATTTTCCGGCGTGCGGCCTCGGCCGAGGAACTGGGCGCGATCGGTTTCGAACTCAGTCGGGCCGGGGAAGGACGAAGACTCGGGAACCAAGAGATGCGCGGCCCAGATCGGCTGTTCATCTGGAGCGCGGAGGCGACGATGGGCGAGCAGGGCTTGGCAATGTGGTAGCCATTCGGTTTCGATGAAGAGCTTGCTGAAAGCGGGATGCGCACGATCGGTCCGGTGCTGCGCGAGAGCGAGCTCGAGGTAAGTAGTCACTTCCAGACGGCACGGTTTGCGCGAGATGTTGACCAAAGTCATGCGCCGGACTTCGGCGTCGTCTTCTGCGGAGACGACAATTTCCGTAAAAGTCTCGCACGGCCCGCTTCTTCGCCGGAACTCCGCTTTGTCTGGGGTGAAACTCCAGGTGTATCGGCTCTCTGGACTTCGCACCGGTTGATGAGTATTGCTCCAGATTGTGCCGCTTTCCAAATCCCGGATATAACAAATCGCGGCCGGCACATCGCAGGTCGTGTCGGCGTGCCAGCGCGTGATGTCGAGGTCCAACCAGCGCAAGTAGCCGCCGCCGGAATTCGTCACCGTGAGTGAGCAGGTTCCATTGGAGAGAAGGTGAATACGCGGCGATGCGATATCGGGTGTTTGCGTGACGACCGTGCTGCCAAGAATCGGAATCGTTCGAGGCAGGGGTCGCTCTTCGTGCGCCTCGCCAGTAGTCGGCAAAATTTGTTCTGGGATATGCTCGTGCAAGAGCGGCTCGGAAGCGCGAATGCGCGGATCGGAATGGAACCGCCTACGCATCGTATTATCATGTAAAGCATTGTCGTAAGCGAGGAGCGACATCCCCTGGTGATGTACCATGTAACAATGAATAGTGATCCCGGCCGCGCCGCCGGGTTCGGTTCGTCGTGAATAGTCGATTGCCTCGAAGTAACCGTAGTCACCGAGAAGTGTAGAATTGCCCAGCGCGGCGAGCCGCCGCAGATTCTTTATGGCGGCGGCCGGTTCCACGCCGAGCGCGAGCGCAGCCGCATACGGAGCGACGACCAGATCCTCTTCTTGCCCGCGCCTCAACGCCAGCGCCGGCACGCCGAACGCACGGTATTGATAAACGTTATGCCGGTCGAGCGCACTAAAGGCGGATTCCGAGATACCCCACGGCACGCTGTTTTGTTGGGCGTAGGAAATCTGGCAGCGCACGGCATCATAACAGGCTCGATCGAGCAGCGAATTCTCATGTGTGTGAGTGAACAGGAGTGGCATTAAATATTCGAACATTGTCCCGCTCCAGGAAAGGAGGGGCAGCCGACCGTATGCAGAGCCAAAGGGTCGGCTCAAAGCCCACCAGTGTTCCACCGGCACTTCTCCGCGCGCGATGGCCAGGAAACTCGTTAGGCGCGCCTCGCTTGCGAGCAAATCGTAAAACGAAGTGTCTAGCCGCCGTTGGGCCACTTGATACCCAATCGCAAAAATCCGCCGTTCCTCATCGTAAAGAAATCGCAGTCCCATGCCGCTTTCCAGTTGCTGACTCTGGGCGATCAAGTGGTCCAATTGCGCGAGCTGTTCGGAGGCGCCCTGGCGCGAGCGCTCCGCTTCGGTCACTAGAAGATCAAACCACTGGCGCACGGGTTGAGGAAGCTCCGGTCCCTCTCGTTGCCCGTGAAATGCGAGCAGCGGCACCAGCCCCGGGATTCCCTCAGTGGCAATGTTTCGCAGCGAAAAGGTCGCCGCGAGCGCGTCGCGCCGACGTTCGTGCGCCGCTTCGCCTAACGACATCAATTGCGAAGGCGGCGCCATCAGGATTTCCACCGGCCGAAAATATTTATCGATCACGGCATTCCAGGCCGCGACCTGCTTCGCGACTTGTTGCGCCCAGTAAGCGCGCGGATCGGTTTCTGGGACGTGGAAGAAAAGCAGTAGATCCTGCGCGAGCGATCGAGCCTCGCGCAGACGCAGAATGACTTCCTCCAGATTAGCCGGCTGGCCCGCGGTCAGTTCCGCCAAGCGCAGAAACGCCGGAGGATGTTCCGCTTCCTTGATCGTGGCCGCGATTTGCCGCATCACGCCGAGCGTGTCGGCTATTCCACGCAAGGCGCTCGCGTCCAGAAGAGGGCGCGTAGCGATTTCATCACAGCTGGTCTCGAAAGTCCAAAGGCTCGCGAGCAAATTGCCGCTATCCACTGTTGAGACGTAGCGAGGATGCAACGGCTCCAGTGTGCTCAGGTCGTACCAATTGAAGAGATGGCCTTCGAAACGCTTCAGGCGACTCACTGTTTCGAGCGTGCCCAGGTTTCGCGCCACGAAGTCGTCGATCGTGATATAACCAAAGTCGTTGGCCGCTACGGTCGCCAGCATCCAAAGCCCGATGTTCGTTGGCGAAGTGCGGAGGAAAATTTCCCGCTTTGGCGTCTCCTGAACATTGTCTGGCGGTAGCCAGAAGGTTTGCGGCCCGACAAAATCATCAAAATATCTCCAGGTTCGTCGCGCCGCGGTGCGCAGGAACCGCCGATCATCCGCCGTCAAAATTCCGCCGCGCCAGCTCTTCGCCGGGCGATTGATCACGATTACCGCTACCGGAAAGAGGGCCCACAAAACGAGAAACGGCGCCACGGCCACCGTCGTTGATGTTCCTCGCCAAGCTGCGCCGACGAAAAGAAGCACGCATACAGCTGGGATCCAAAGGCGGCCGAGAACGAACTGCCACTGCCGATTTTTTGCGCGTTGGTGAGCGTCTTGTGCCGTCTCCCACTCAAGCAGTAACCGGTGCGAAATGATTCGCCGATAGGCGACGCGAGCAATGGCATCGAGCGCCATGCTCGCATAATCCGGCAGAAAAATAACCTCGAACAGAGAGCGCAGGAGGCGGTCGCGCGGTTCGCGCCAGAATCTCGTCCCAGGCGGTGGCGGATGGAACAGAAGCGCCAGGAGAGAATTCAGGACTGGCCACAAGATCAGGCCGGCGATAATCCCGCTCCATAGCATCGGCGCGGGCGTGAGAAGCCAGCCCGTCAGGAGGAGAGCTACGGTCGCTGGCGGCACTAGACTGCGGCGCAAATTGTCAAAGATCTTCCATCGGTTGAAGGTGGAAAGCGGGTTGGGTACAACTTTGCCGCCGCCCACGGGCACGCGTGGCTTCAGCCAATCAACGATTTGCCAGTCGCCGCGAATCCAGCGGTGGTGCCGATTCCACCACGCGATGTAACTGCTCGGAAAGACGTCAAGCAGTTCGATATCTGTCGCCAGCCCGACGCGAACCAGGCTGCCTTCCAATAGATCATGGCTCAACAAGTGCGCGATCGGAAATCGCTCAGACAGGAGGCGATGAAATGTCCGCAATTCATAAATGCCTTTGCCATGATAACTGCCTTCACCGACCAGATCTTGGTAGACGTCCGAGACTGCATGGGTATACGGATCGATCCCACGCGGATCGGCAAAGATGCGTGAGAACCATGTCGCCGTGGCGCTCGGAAGCGTGGCGCTAACGCTTGGTTGAATGATCGTGTAACCGCGGACCACGCGGCGGCCATCCGGCGAAAGCCGCGCCTGATTCAGCGGATGCGCCAGGGTTTCGATCATCCTCCGGGCGGTGCCGCGGAGCAGTTGCGTATCGGCATCCAACGTTATGACAAACCGAATGCCCTCGAGTTGAGCGCGATCACCCGCGCAGAGAAATCCTTCCAACTCGGGCGCCGATTCGCCAATGAGGAATCGATTAAGCTGCTCGAGCTTGCCGCGCTTACGCTCCCAGCCGATCCAGCGTTGCTCGCTCTCACTCCATGAACGCCCACGATGAAAAAGAAAGAAACGCCCCGCTCCATGCCGGCGATTCAGTTCCTCGATCCCGCGGGCCACAATGTCGATATACTCTTCGTCCTCCGGCATATTCTGCCGCGGTGCATCGGCAAAATCGGTCAGGAGCGAGAAGCGCAGATTCGCATCCGTATTTCCGAGATAGCGAATTTCGAGGCGGTTCAGTTCGCTTTGGATTGCATTTGGAGTGGTGAGTAACGTCGGCACTACCACCAGCGTGCGGCAATCATCGGGAATGCCTTCTTTTTTAAAGGACATCTTCGGCAGCACCTGTGGAGGCAGAAGCGAGGTCACGAGATAATTCACGGCCAGCACCGCCAGCTCACCCGCGGGCAAGAGAAGCAAAAGACCGAGCAGCCCGAGCGTGACTCCGGGCACCGACCCAGTCATGAAAAAGAGAGGAGCCGTCACCGTCACGAGCGTGATCACGAAAAGACTTCCGAAATACGCGCCCGCCGCGTGCGCGCGAAGCCATCGGTGCGAGCGTTCCGCCAGCGGCGCCCGGGCATCCGTTGCCGCTCAAGCGCCGGTCGGCCAGCGTCGATCAGATAGTATCCGACGTGTCGTCCGACTTCACCCTCGGCGGCCTTCGCCAGCGCCAGCGCTTGGTCGATAATTTCCTGTTCCGAACGTTTTGACCATCGGGCGATTTCCTCTACGGCGCTCCGGCAACGGTCGCCCGTTTCAAAATCCAGGCGGGCGTAAACTCCAGCGGGATCTGCGGCCAATTCGCTTTCCGCCCAGCTGATTGATTGGAAAAATTCTGGCCACGTGATTTGTGCAAGGAGGCGGCAGCTGTTGATCACATCGGCTAGCGCGGTTTGTTGCACGGCCTGGCGCCGATGTTCCTGCTGCATAACTTCGAGGAGAGGCGCACGTAGAGAGCGTTCCAGCCACCCACTCACCAGCGGGAGCGCCGCCTCTTCGTCATAGAGACGCGCCATCAGTTCGCTTGCAAAATGCGCGGTCGGCTCAGGATGACGTTCCACCAGTTGTTCCATCATCCTGAGCAACTGCGTCGAGCTGTGGCGCACGGCCGTGGTGAGCCGATTAGCCCAAAAATCCGCCTCCTCGCTCTGGCTTTGCTGTTGCTCGACTTGGATCGCGAGCGCGCGTAGGCATTCGAGTAACTGCAAGCGCAACATCAGCGGCAGGGCCCACAGTTCTCCGATGTCCAGTGGCGCGATCGCTTGGAAGGCGACCAGAAATTTCCGGATGATTTCCGGCTCCAATGCGCCGCCGCTCTCTAATACAATTTCCGAGGCGACATGGTAAACACGCGGCAGTCCTGCCTTGGGACCGTTGGCGATGAGAGGCAGCTCTCCATAATATTTTTGCGGGAGGCTCCGCCGCAAATCGGTCACCTGCTCCCGAATCAAATAGGCATTATCGAGCAGCCACTCCGCCGAAAGGGTGAAGGCGTGGTGCATTTCGGCCGACATCGTGAGACTCGCGTTCGCCCATTCCAGCGCGCTCTCTACTTCTCGCAGTCGCCGCAGAAAGGATTGCCCGCGTGGCTGCGCATCCCGGCTGACCACTGTCGAGCTGGCGAGGTGTGTGGCGTTTTCCGAGAGACGTTGAATCGAAGGTCGCTCCTCCCTAAGCCGTCGCGTGGTCGATTCGGCGGAGAAGGGTGGCGGCGAATGGAAAGCGAATGTCACGGGCGCCTCGGCTTCCACGTCCCGTAAAATCTCTAGCACGCGCGCGGTTTCGCTGGCTTCGACCTCGGCCATTACAACCGTTTCGTCCGGCAGGATCGTGCTCGCACACCGGGCTAGCCAAGCCTCATCGACATGCTGGTGAAGCGACCGGATGAGAATCCATCCGCTGAGAGCGCCCGCCAACGCAAAGGCGGCCAGCAACAGCGTCAGCACGCCCGGTCGGTAATCCGTCAAAATTCCGCGCTGCCAAAAGATGAATGCCCCGATGGCCAGGGCGACGACCGAGGCGGCGGCCGCTCCGCCGATCGCCGACACGCCATATTCCTCGATCCGCGGCCGGCGTTTGGCCGAAGCGTGGATTGCGGCGACGCGGCGAAAGCGGGCTCGATGGAGATTCTTCAGTACGGCCCGACCGATCCCCAGGCTTTGGAAAATGCCGACCACCAGAACGCGATCGCCATTGTTCCGCCAAAGTCTCATACGCAACCTTACAGGATATGACTTGTGAATATCTACGCGATTCTTCAACTCTGGCGATGGCGTCGGATTCTTTCTGGGATCAAATGATAGCTAGTCGCCTTCGTGGTTGATTTTTTAGAAGTTTCGGATTTCGCGAACTCCGCGGCGCGGGCAAGCAGCGAAAACGATGAAGGGCTCTCTTTCTGTTGATCCGGAAGGCGGGCTCCTTGCAATCGCAAATCGAAACTCTAAAGTCGAAAATCGATTTGCCAGGGTGGCGAAATTGGCAGACGCGCCAGATTTAGGATTGCGAAATCATCGATTTCAAAACATCGCTCGGCATTTCAAATCGAAGGCGTTTTACGAGAGGAAAACGGCATCTTTCGCGATGTTGTCGCAATTCGTGAATGACGAGTAGAAACATCGTCGTTCTAGCACAAATTCTAGCACACGGACGCGCCAGACTTTCGTCTCATTCAAGTCCGTCAATTTTTCCATGCCGATTTAATAGCCGCTCTGCGGCTTTCGGCAATTAATTTTCATAAACGTCCCCGAGCATTTCGGGCTACTTGAGAAACACGTCGATCCTGAGACTACATCGCTAACAAAAGACAATCGCCCGCACAAGCCCATTTATACGGCAACTCCAAACGCGAATCGAGGTTGATCACATTCCTCGGGAGATGTAACCGTGGCTCAACCCTTCTTAACGAAACGGGTGGTGGAAGCGTGGCACGCGATGGAAGTCGGATCGCTGCGCTATTGACTACCGTGGCGGACGGTAACCGCACGTGTTTGCCAAAACGGAGAGTGACCAAAGCGTTGTTCCATTGCATAGAAATGCCGCCGCTGCTGTAGGAATCGCTTCCATCGACTCTCCATTGCGGCGCAATAGGTCAAAAGGGCTTGGCTGATTTTCGGCCCGTCGCTAGACAATGCTCTTCCAGCTTGTTGACCGGAAGTCAGGGCACTTAGAATTCCCTGCCCCGATAGCGGGTCGTATGATTGTGCCGCATCTCCCGCCGCCACCCAGCCTTCGCCGAAACACCTGTACAGACGTCCTGAGTGAGCGGAGGTCAAGTAGCATGTTCCATCGGTACGACTACCTTCACTTTCCAATAACGTCGAAAGGTGTTCTGTCTCAGCGAGCTTCGTGCGAAACCATCGAGGATCGCGCCACTGTTGACCCTTGACAAATTCAGCGTCAGTCTGAAAGGCGAGCATGCGCCTGCCGTCTGGCAGTAGCGCGGAATACCACCAACCGTCAGGCCGCGCCTCTATAAAAGTCCGGTTGTCGCTTTCTATTTTTTCGCCGGACGGCGCAATCGTGCTTATGGAAACGAGTTGGTCCAAGATTATACGAATCACGTCCATGCGCCGCGCAATCGCAGCGCGTCTTCCGCTTGCGTCCACTACCCAGGATGCGAGTACACTCCGCGAATTCAGCTCGATGATCCATATGCCTTCGACCCGCCGCAGCCCGCGGACGGTTTCTCCTTGCAACACGGTGGCGCCCCTTTTTTTAGCGGCGCGCAGCAGCAGTCCTTCGAACTTTGCACGGTCGAGCTGCCATCCGCAGCCGTGTGGATTGAAAATAAAATCCCGCTCAGCGACCTCGCTGGAACCCCATGACGAGCAAATGCCCGCAGAAGGCAACTGACCGTCGCGCAGAAACATCTCCCACACGCCGATGCTTCGGAGGACCAAGCGCGCTTCAGGTGGCAGCGTCTCGCCGATTTTGCACGTCGGCGAAGGTTGGCTTTCTAGGAGAATGGCGCGCAATCCATTGTTGGCCAATTCGAGGACAGCCGCAGCTCCGGCCGGGCCGCCCCCGACTACTGCAACATCATACTTGTCCCCACCAGATCGGGGAGATGGACTCAAATTAGTAGCCCGATCGCGCCGTATAGTTCCGCGAGAGGAAACCCACAGCTCGGAGTCATTCCGGCACCGCTTGTATCGTCCGCACGATCTCAACCTTGTGTCCGTTTGACTCAAGAGCCTGCTGGAGTTTCGGCAGACAATCCAGCGAACAAGTGGCTTCCACTGTCTGGCCCGACACCGACACCGATGCGGTATCGAGGTGAACAGGAAGATCGGCGAGTCGCGCACCGAGTTGCGCAAAGTGCTCCCGCAGCCATTCCTTTCGCTCAGGACGCGAAACAGCTGGTACCTTGCCTGGAAACTGAACTGTGACCGACACTCCCTCACTACCATCCTGCATCTTTTTCAAGCTCTGGCCCAGACGAAGCTTTTCGATCAGGTGTTGGTCCATATTCTAACTATAGATCGGCAATGTTGAGCCGTCCAACGCCGACCTCCGATGCGGGGCTGGTGAGATGGCGGAAGCCCGCGCATAAAAGTTCCTGCCGGATGGCATCCGGCCGTACGTCCTCTCCCGTCGAAGCTCGGCGCTGGCGAATAAGGGCAACGGCACCCACGACCATCGGCGTGGCCATGGAAGTTCCGCTTAATGTCACGCTGAGATCACTTCTGGTGAGTCCCGTGACGACGTTTCCACCTGCATCGTGACGGACCACAAACGCCGAAGTAATATTTATTCCAGGCGCGGCCAGGTCAGGTTTGGACAATCCAAAAGCGGTCGGTCCACGGCTGCTAAAAGGAGCTGTCACAAATGTCTGCTTGGAGACTGCGCCTACGGTAATAGCCTCGCGCGCTTGGCCGGGGCAACTCAGTTCCGTGTCGAACTTGTCGGCGGAACCATTTTGTCGCAAGAATTCACAGCGCTCGTGAGCATTCCCGGCACCGACAACGGCTATGACATTCTCCAAGCGGACTACATTGTCTATCGCCATACATAGCTGGCACCGACCGTCCGGGCAAGGCCAGCCATGCCCTCCATCCGACCACGTGGGGAGGTGATTGAATCCCACGCTCACACACAAGATATGAGCTCCCCGATCCATTGCCTCATCGATACCGCGAGTAACAAAGGTGGGCTGTCCGCGTCCCGCCGAATCCAGCACTTTGATATTCAGCAGCGTCACGCCCGGAGCAATGCCGGAATAAATCGAGTCGTTCGACGCGATTGAACCCGCAACATGGGTCGCGTGCTTGCCGGGAATGTCATAGGACTCTCCGCAGGTTGAGACGCTGTCCGACACAGTGAGCCAAGGATGTTTCGTATCGATACCGGAATCCAGCACAGCCACGCGCACCCCAGAGCCATCGTTCAGCGCAGGATGTCGCATTTTATAGAGTGGGAGTTCGATGTCCTTCACCGCATCATCCATGAGCGTGGCTACAACAGGTGGGTCGAATTCAATGAGTCGAAGCCCCTCATGCTTGAGGGCCTCGCGAACTTGTCCGATGAGTCCGCGAGTTTGGAGCGCGTTGCAGGAGTGGATCGGCTCGCAGTTCAGCCCGGCGTTTTTCTTCAACCACTCCATCGTGGGGCCTAATGTATTGCTCACCCTTTCTTTGTAGTGACTCCAACCTTCCCCAGCCTGAGGTTCGAGTGAAGGCACTGACAAGCTCATCGGGAAAATTGGTTCATCGCCACCTATGTCCAACGTCAGTCGCGCCATTCCACCGGGTTCTGACTCGCGGGCGATGCGAGACATAATCTTCTTAAGCATCGGTCCCAAGCGCGTATCTGTCGGCAGAGACGAAATCGCCAGCGCGGCCGCAGACACAGCGGTTTCTAAAACTGTGGCTCCGGCAGCCGCAATTGTGGCCGGAACGATGGGAGGGCGAGAGGATTTTCTTTCGCCCCTTTTTGTAGTCGTTTTCCTGCGCGGCACGGTAATCGTGTATTATCGGTTTAGAAATTCGGATCGCGATCCTGCTCCACAAAGACATCACTGCCGTCCACTGCCTTGGGGATTATGACGCCTAACCGTCCGAAATCGCCTACCAAGGAGCGGTGACCAGTCGACTCGTCAAGTGGCCGCGACCAATCTTCGATGTGATTGACAGGGTCGTCTTCTTGGTGAGCTGCGTCCGGTCGCTGGCTCGGCCACCAATTTCCGGCACACTCCAGAAAGTCTGCCTGCCAGGGAAGCGCCATGAGAGCCGTAAGATCGCCTGGGGCGACTGTGGACCCGATGCGAAATGGCTCGGCGTAGATATTTTTATTCGTGATGATGATCCCCGCCTCGATTCCGGGGAAGAATCCTTGGGCGACACCGCCATCCAACACGGTACGCGTCAGGACGTCCGGCGACAAAACTCCGGCGTCCGGCAGATTGCCGTCGAAGTCGCCCCTGAAATTACCATCTTCCCAAGCTTGCAAATAAGTCTTCTGCCAAGGCCGCAGATGAAAATTGCGCAGCTTTTCCTGATCGCCTACCTGCCTGAGAAGTTTAGCGTTATCAGCCCTGAGTGGCTTTTCCGAGGCCGCTGTATTGGATAGGCGCGCCCAATCCATGCTGAACTTTCGCCAGTGAGGTTGAGAGTTTACCCACCGCAGGCCCGCGGCCCTCCGCAACATCGGCCAAATGTCCCGCTTGAAAGACGGCGACACCGGAAGGCTCAACTCCTGACGTTCGATCGCCACTTGGCGCATGACATCAAACAGCGTCACGATTCCTTGGGTGCTAGGAGCAAAATCTGGGGGCGCAACCACAACCCAAGCGGAGACTGCTTTGACTGGCGCCGCTCCGGGAAGGGTAATTTCAGCAATCACTTGACCGTCACTCACGTCGTCGTGCCAGCCGAGATTGTCATAGAATCCTCCTCCACGAACAATGGAGCCATCGGGGTTTTGGCGAGCTTCATTACCGATAGGCATTGCCTCCGGAGATTCGCTCTTGCCGTGCCCGCCGAGAACTAGAAGATTGCCATCCTTGTCTGTGAGCAACTCGCCGAGTAGGACCTCTCGCTCCAGTGGGGTGCCGGAAAGGTACTTTCCCGTCAAGACAGTTGGTGGCGCACCCGGCGGGGGAGCGTCTCCGCTCGCCGAAATCATGCGGTTTTGCCGTCCGTCCTTCAGCTGCGGCGGTGGAGGGACCTGCGGTTGGTTGGGATTTTCAGCCTGTGGCGTCGTGTGTCGAATTACCGCATCTTTCTTATTGGCCAGCTTCACCGTCCAGCGAATCGTAGTGCCCGGTGGAAACACCGCCAGTTGGCCTTGGCCGCTGGCGTTGTCGAATTGAAAAATACGAAAGCGGGCCGCCTGGCGTTTGATCAGCATGCCGCTTTCTTTGTAACGAGTAATCGGAATCTCAGTCCCGTCAGCCTGAATTTCGGTTCCCGGTGAACTAGGCGTTTCGGGACCAATGAAGAATTTTGCTGGGCTATTGCCAACGCGGGCAATTCCAATGGGAGGATAGATTTTGAAGATCATATTGTTAGATGGCGTGGGATGTTGGGTGGAGCGGCGATGCTTGAAGGGATTGGCAAGAATTATGGCCCCGCGGGGTCTGTGAATTCAAAAGTCGGCGCTGCATTGACCCCCGAGCCCGGCGTAATCTCAAAGGTCGTCAGTTGGCGCCCCAGTGTGCGCAATTTTCCGCTCATTAGATTTTCCGCCGTGCTGACGTGTGCTTGCTGCTCGCCGCCGCTACTTTGAAAGGCGGCGTGCAACTCGAAAAGCATTTGCGTGTAAATCTTGTTGAATTCCACTGCTAGCGGGCGAACTGCGGACCCTGCCGAGAGATCCGCCACTTTCAAGTTTGCCTTAACGGGAAAAACTCCGGCAGGATCAAACACAATTTTGTTGGCCGGGTCTGTTTTGTACGCGAATTTTTCTGGCACGGTATTGTCCGGCCTAAGAGTTCCCCCTTTCAGGATTCCCTGAAAGCGATAATAATGCGCCGGCGCCCCGTTGGCCGCTTCTAAGGGCGACTCCATTGTGCCTTCGCCCTGAACGATGATGAGGTCGATCGCGGCACTGGCGGAAGCGACGTCCGTCACCGCGATGCTGTCCACATCACCGATGGTGCGCACCATCTGCCGTGCGATACGCGCGGGATCCGTGGTGAACAAGTTCTGTCCACCATTCTGGATGACCGCCTTCACTAGATCATAAAACTGGCCAATGGTGATTGATTCGACGGGCGCCGCATCCAGAACTACTGGAAAAATTCGGGGATGTTCAGGCTCCTCAATGAGCAAAAAGACTTTCTCGACCAATTCGGGGCTGAAACGCTCCAACCCTACACTTAAGCCCGTCTGAACGGAGCCCGGCAGGTGATCAGGATAATGGGGGACAAATTGCGGCGATTTTAAATCGGGATCACCGCCAAGTGCATTGATCAGATTGCACACCAGGGTCATGTGAAGCATTTCCTCCTTGGCCACATCGATGATGATTCTCTGGATAGCACGATTCGAGGGACCGAGACTGTAGGCCGCAACCAAGTAGGGCGGTATCGTGGAATGCTCGAGTCGGAGCGCCGTTTGCAGTGAGTCGAGCAGTTTCGGAGGCTCGTGCAAGCCTTCGGCGAGTTCTGCCCTAAGGAGGATCATAAGTTTGGAATAGCCGGGGCCGTTTAAATTGCGGTGGCCGGACGAGGAGGGGCGTTCCTATTGCAGCAACTCAATGTTTTGTGCATAATCAGAGTAATCAAACGCCTGCATTTGCCTTCCACGTGGTAATTTCGATAAATTTGCGACGGCGCAGCTGGGCCCAAAGAATCGTTACACGTGTAGTTTGTTTTGCTGATCATGCTACTGCTTGCGGAGCGTAGCCACGGACACATGAGGCCAACTCAGAGTGTTGAAGTTCAGAAGAACAAGCTGCGTGTATTGAAGCTGAAGAAAGTCCGGTCCGACTCCTTGTCCAACCACTCTCTCGATCCAAAAGGTGGAGCTGGCGGTGACAGCATCGGCATTCGGTCCTGCCTGAAGTCCCTTCAAAAACGCTGTATTGGCGGTGCCCCCGCCTACAATCGGAGTCGGTGGAGCGGTCGAGACGTCGAGCGTAACAGTGCTGGCGATCTCTTGGCTTTGAAGCGCGGCCTTCAAGGTGGAGTTGGGATTATCCACCATGGCCTGCGTGATGCCGACGAGCTGAGGCGGAGGAGATCGGAAATCGCTTGCAACGCTGAGGTTCGGCTCGGGGAAAGTAGTAATGAGCTGCGTAGGATCTCCGATGACGAATGGTGTAATGTTGTTGTCTGGAATGTTTGGCCCGCCCGCGACCTCGCTGCCCGTGCCTTGGGCCAAGAGACTGGTGCCGTGGGGAATGGTGGCCATGCGCACGACGGTGGCGGGTTCGGCTGGATTGTCCGTTTTGGGGACGCTCGCCCAGATGCCCGGCTCGATGTGAATACCGGCGTTGAGATTGGCATCGCCGATTTTCTGCATGTAAGTGATGCCGTGCATAACGATATCTCCTTGCAAGAAACCCCGGTTTGGGATCTCGCCGATGCTCTCGCTGAATTCCAACTCTTCCGTGGTGAGGTTCAGCTCCAAGAAGCGATCCTGCCCAGGAGTACTGTTCGGGCGCCAAATGACATTGAAACCAGATCCTTTCCAGACTCCTGGCAAGTCACGAATAAAACCTAGGGATGGATCTCCGGCTCCCTCCTCCAATACCGCTTGAACTGCAGGGGCTGCGGCGCTTGGGATGTCGGGTAGAGGGCGTAATCGAAACTGTGGCTCGAACTTCATGTTTTACTGGTTAGTTCCTGAGGCGTCGCTTAGACCCCGAGTTTAGGTCTCACCCAGCGCTTTGGCCGGCTTCGCCTTTAGTTTAGCCGATTCTGAGTTGGATCTTTTTAGTTTGCTCATCTTTGATATTGGTCGATTTGATTTTGTGCCGATCTCTCTTTCGCATTACGTAATTAATCGTAGAGACGTAATCACGTTTATTTGACGAAAGCCTTAATCTTGTCGGCGAGTGCGAGTAATTGGTCTTGCGTAATTCGATGCCAATCGATTGTCCCGTCGCCGGCCAATTTATCGGCAATCCAAAAGGTGAGCGGCCCGCGGTCGATACTGCTGGGCTAGCCATTTCTGATCGCTCGACCAGAGATCCTCCAATATTTGGCACGTCGCTAATTTCAGCAAGTCGGCATTTTGCACGCGAGTGAAACACTTTGTGAACAGTTCGAAACTGTTACGGTCGGTAGCAACGTGGTCTAAGGTTGACTGGTGTTCGCCAGCGCATGAGCCTCTCGCAGCCTAACGGATATTATTGCCGGCTGTTTCAACCGCCGGTGGAGCCTCTCGCAAGGGATCAGGAGGAACAATTGATCAGACTAGGCGAAGGCATGCGCTACGACGTTGAGCGCGAAGGGACGCTCACACCTCGGGTCGGATACACGTACCTCAGCCAGTTTGTCGGTCACGATCTAACGCACGATCCCACGCCTCTGGAAGGCCCGTATTTGGATCCTAAACTGACTCCGAACCATCGGACACCGTACCTTGATCTTGATCACATCTATGGAGGCGGTCCGAAGAACGTGCCACATCTTTATCAAGGCGAGCCAGGGGCAGAAATGTTCAAGCTTGGAGCAACCAAGCCTACAGGCTATCTCCGAGATATTCCTGTGGAGAAGGGGATCGTCTTAATTGGCGACCAGGAAGACACGCGCAACCTGGACAACCTAATTCTAAGGCAGCTCCACGTTCTGTCTCTGAAGTTCCACAATGAGGCGGTCAAACAGTTGAGCACCCAGCCTCCAACGATAATGGGTGTAGAGCACCTTGGGTCCGAGACAATTTTTGAACAAGCACAGCGGCTCGTGCGGTGGCATTATCAATGGATTGTTCGTCACGATCTTCTGCCGCGGATTTTGCACACCACTGTTTGGAATCTAGAAAATCGGACAAGTCGCACGCACTCCCAGCCCAAGGACACTTTTGCCATCCCGATCGAGTTCTCCCTGGCGGCATTCCGGTTCGGACACGCCATGGTGCGCAATGCCTATGGTCTAAACTGTCGCCAAAAACGTGTTGTCTTGCCGGAATTGATGGCGCTGGGCCACAACCCGTCGCCGTTTCCAGACGATTTCATGATCGAATGGGGGCGATTTTTCGACGGATTGCCTGGCTCCGGTCCGGTTGTGTCGAGTTCATTTATCGACACCGCCATCGCCGCGCCTTTGCACGACTTGTCTCCCTCGATCCTCCATTTGTGCAGCAAGACGGAACATTCGATGCAACCTGCGGCTCTTCCGGTGCGCACGCTATTAAGGGGAGCTCGCGCAAGATTACCCTCTGGCCAGGAAGTAGCTGACGCGCTAGTCAAGCAGGGGGTGATTAACCCGAAAGAGCGCCTTACAAGCGCACAGCTTACGAAAGATACGTGCAATCATTCAGGCAGCGTTTTGCGGGACGTCGGTCTCCAGGAAAACACGCCGCTGTTTTATTATCTTCTCAAGGAGGCCGAGCTGGTCGCTCGTGGGCTGACGCTGGGGCCCATCGGTAGTTACATCGTAGCTGCAGTGATCGAAGGTGCACTAAAGGCCGACCCCGATGGTTATATGTCGGTTGTTGGTGCAAACTGGACATTGCCATTGTGGCATTTCCCAAGCGGCGCTAATCGGGAAGTTAATTCGGTAATTCGAATCATCCAATTGGTCGGAGACACTCAGCTTCTGCCGGAGTGCGACGCAAGAATGCGCAAATTCTTCCTAAGCTCCGGCCATTCTTAGAAGCAAGCACGGTAAGACTTTCTCAGCCCAATGTCGAGCAGCGTTAGCGACACGGAGTTTATTACAATCGTTCAGGCAGCAGCGGATTTTGACGATTACCTTTGCACAAAATATTTTGCGCCCCGGCGGGAATCTTTCCGCCTGGGCCGTAGAGACGACGGTCCGCGTATCGAATCCCTGGCTCAACTCTTCGTGAACTCTCAATCGGTTCCGAATCGAACTGGAAGTCTGCTGCGGCTGCGTGATCCTTCCGCGCTACCTCCCTGGGCACTTGAGCTTCGACAAATGCTCACTGCCCTAGAGCATGACCTCGTCGCGAAGCAAGTTTCGCCGCTATATCGGTTATGCGAGTATGGATCACATTATGGATTGCGGAGGCTGAAAGAACAAATCTCTCCCGCGCTGTTGGATCACATTTCTCGAAAGGCCCAAGCGCGTTTGAATACCGAGCTGCGACAAATCCTGGCGCGAGCGACGCGACCATGTTTCGCACTCAAGCTGGAGGCCTTTCGCTTAGCATCTGAGGCGATTTGGTTTCATACTCAGGCGACCGCTTCAAAAATCACAAAGAGGAACCGTCTTGCAGGCACGCCATCCGAGCAACTTTTTTCCATATTTAAGACATTCCCAGTCCTCGCCCGACTTTGGTCCCAATTGATTTCCCAATGGTGCAACCACATTTCAGAGCTTCTCTTGAGACTCAGTGCTGATCGGCGAGCTCTGTCGAAAGCGTTTTTTCGCGGCGAGCGCATCGATAAGATCGTTGATTTGCGCACCGGTTTATCCGATCCGCACAATCGGGGTCGGACCGTAGTGCTTCTCCAATTTGAAGCCGGCTCAATAATCTATAAACCGCGGACAGGAGATGGTGAATGGGAATGGCTTAAGGTTCTGCGGTGGATGAACTCACAGTCTTTTCGACCGAACCTCAGGGCAGCCCGAGTTCTTCGACGGGACGGTTACTGCTGGATGGAACACATTCAGCCCGGCCCGTGCAAAGATCAAAACGCGGCACGCCGCTTTTACCAGCGCGCCGGCGGAATGCTCGGTGCGGCCTATCTCCTAGAAGCGGTTGATTGTCACCGCGATAACTTGATCGCTTGCGGCGAGTATCCCGTATTGATCGATGCCGAGACGCTTTGCCATGCGATGCGCGAGAGGAAAACGCAAAGTCTGCTCGATCCGTTGTACGAGACGGGATTTCTACCAAGGACAGGTCAGCGATCGAGCTGTCAATATCAGAGCAGCGTATTAGGGAGAACCACTCTGGGACACCATGCCCCAAAAATTGCTGCGAAGCCGCTCAGCGCTGTGCGTTACGAAATGGAAATCATCAATGGATTTCGCAGGGCGTGGTGCTGTTTAATAGGGACGACGCGCCGACGCGTGGCTTTTGTTCGTCGCTTGCAACGTCTCCAGTGCCGGGAGCGACGCTGGATTTACTGGCCGACCAGAAACTACGACGCGATCAGGCGAGCCTCGATCCAACCGGCCGCTCTACGAAGCGCCGTCGAACGAGATCCGCTGATCGGCAGGTTATCCGCGCGAAGGGGGGTTCCCGAAGTGGTCATTCGTGAGGAAGTCAATGCCCTAAAGCAACTCGATATCCCGTATTTTACTCGGAAAACAACCGCCGGGCCGCTTCCTGAAGATAATGCCGCCCCAACGGAAATAGTGGAGAGTCTTCGGCACGCGCTGCACCTATGAGTATGGCTCTCGACGGCACCGATCCACTAACCGTGCCAGATAGGATATGTGCATTTCTCATAGTCCTCCGCATGGCGCACTTCGGGTTGGCCGTTCTGCGGAGGGATGAAGTCGGGAATTGCGAGAATCAGACTCTTCAGTTGTTCCTCTGGAGTCAAAAACTGAACTTTGAAATCCGCCGGAAATTCTATTCTCCCAACTTCGCTAATCGCCTGCTTCGCCGATTGAGGTGACACGAGGCAACGATCGCGGAATTTAATGTCCGATCCAGCGCGTGTAAGAACAGACGTTAAGCGATCGAGTTTCTCGTCATTAGTTAGCTCATCCCACTTTTTCCTAGTCATTTGTTTATTCCTCCATGTTTCTATAGTTATTATTTAGTAATTTTAGTCTTAAATCCGCCACCTTAAAAGCAAGATCCTTGAGAATTATCTTAACCCGCGGATCCTCCCGAACAGCATCGAAGCGGGGATCCATCGCGAGAGATCGGTAATCAATCCAACCCGATCTGACGGCTTCGCGCAAATGATGAATCGACTGCTGCAGCATTCCGAGCGATGATTCGACTGCGGCGAGACGGTAAAGCGCTTCGGGGTTTGCTGGTGTGCGTTTTACGGCGGCCGTTTCAGTCTGCAAACAACGTTTAAGGACCATTTGGGCGCCTATCCTATCGCCCGTTGTCTGCTTTGTTCGACCTAAAGCTGACTGGTAAGAGACTGCACCATAGAAAGAACCGCCACCATTAACATCAGTCACAGAAAGCGCAGCATAGAGTTTTACAGCCAGGTCGAATCTTCGCGCAAAGAACTCAATTTGCGCTTCAATTTGTTCACCCTCACCAAGCCCGCCGTGGTTCCACCGGCTGCTTCGACAGAGGTCACGCGCGGCCTCAAAATTGCCCTGGAGCAATCGCAAGTGGCATAGTCCGATGCTTGCTTGAGGAAACTCTGGGTAGAATTCCACCGCGTGACTGTAGGCCTTCAGGGCTTTCTCATCGTCGCCTAGCTTGGTCCAGCAATCGCCAATAAGTCCACACGCGTCGGCCGACGCACCACTAAGGTCGCTCGCCAGACTATGCCAACCTAATGCCCGATCGGGACGCCCCAATGTATCCAGCGTCACGCCGATGAGACGAGCCGTTTCCCCGTCCGCGCCACGATAGAGAACGCCGGCTAATGCCCGGTGCGCTTCCTTTGAATTAGGCGACAAACGAAGCGCTTCGTATGCTTCCGCTTCTCCGAGTTTAAGAAAACTGTCGTCAGAGATAAAATGTGTCCGGCTGGTTGCCGTCATTGCGAGATAAGCATGAGCGAGTAATGACTTAGGCTCCGCCCGCACAGCTTCCTTGAATAAATTGATCGCCCTATCGAGATCAGTTGCAGTGTATCCAAACACTAGTTCATGTCCAGCCATTATGGCCTCTCGTGTGGCTCGATTGCGCAAGCCTGGGTCAATTTTCGATTGAGCTAGGTTCGACCAATCCTTAGTGCTCAAGACCGCATCAATGGTTCTGCCGACCTCGCTGCTGACGATTTTCTTTGGATCTTGTCGGCTACCTTCGCAAACACGTACAAGCAATGGCTCGGCGGTAACGGCGTCGAGCAATCGGAGAGAAATGCGCTTTTTGCCGTGAACCGAACGTTCGGTGCCGGTCAGAATTGCTCGCGTTTTTGCCGTCTGGCCAACGTTTCGGATCTGCTCAGCAGTTGCCCAATCAGACGATGCCAGCAACGGCATTGTTATACGAGCAGGACTAGTGCGATCCAGTTCACGCTGCAAGGAATCAGCAATCGATTGTGCCAACGTCTCATCAGGACGCACGTAGTCTAAATCCAGGAATGGCAATACTGCGACCGAACGGCCTGCCAACGTGCTTTCACGTGCGGCGGCTTGAAGCTTCCAGCTATGGATTCCCCAAGGGACGGACGCGGTTGCCAGCGTCAGAACGGCACCGAGGGTACTGGCCAACAAGCGATTGCGGCGGGACCATCGCCATACACGGACCGGAATGCCCACGGGGCGCGCCACGATCGGACGGCCTTCCAACCAATTTTGTAGATCTCGCGCAACGGCGCCGGCAGAATCATACCTCGCCAATGGTTCGCGTTCCAAGCACCGTGCGCATACTGTTTCTAGGTCGCGATCCAAATGCGGCGCCAAGGAACGTAGCCTCGGAGCGGGATTCTCTGTCACCTGCCGAAGAACCGTAAGCGCATTTTCACCCAGGAATGGCGGCCTTCCCGCAAGCAGTTCAAACAAGATCGCGCCCAAGTTATAAATGTCAGCAGCGACTGTTAGCCGTGCACCCGGCCCCGCCGCCTGCTCCGGGGCGATGTAGCCGGGCGTACCAAAAATAGTCAGTGTTCGAGTGAGGTCGCTCGAGGTCTCGACACCGATCACCAAGAAGAATGTTGCTCGGTTTGAGATCGCGGTGAAGGATGCCTTGATCGTGAGCATATTGAAGGGCGAGGGCGACCTTCGCCATCAGCAAAACGCTTTCCCGTGGCTCTCTGCGGAAGGCGTCGCGAGCCTGGAGCAGACTTCCGCCGCGGGCCAATTTCATCGTGAAAAAAGGAAGTCCGTCCTCGCTCTCACCGACATAGTAGACAGGCACGATGTTGGGATGATCCAACCTTGTCGCCGTTTCTGCCTCCCGATGGAAACGTGCCAGTGTTTGATCGGAATCAGCGTGATAACTCAAGACGCGTTTCAAAGCCACGATACGCTCGGAATGCAGTTCGCGGGCTCGGTAGATTACCGCCATCCCGCCCCGCCCGATTTCCTCCAGGATTTCGTAATTTCCTATACACCAATTCCCGTCTCGGACATTCACCTCAGCAAGTGTCTCCTTGAATGTTCCCTTTGCTGAGCCAACGGCTTCCTCGTCGAGTGCGCCGTACAGAAGGCACTTCAAGCAGAGTCCATTACCGAGGCGCGAAGTTGAACCGCAATCCCGGCACTTTTTCGGCTCGTTCAGAACACGCGCCGGAGAGTCCGTGAGGCCGCAAAATTCCATGATCTTTTACGCTGCCGCAGCGGAGAGTGCGCTACACAGATACCGGATTTCGTCATCGACATCGGCTCCGTTTTCAACGGTATTCGCGATCTCTTCCCGTAGAAACATCCTGTAGCGCGTACGAAATTCGTGCATAAGCCTTTTTACGGAAGTCTCCGCGACCCCGAGCACGGTCGAGAGATGGCGGTAGGAAATCTCCGTCCGGTCAGCTGTGAGATAGTCGCTCAAGGCGTCGTACACGCGACGGCGGCCTCTGCTCTCGCATTCTTCGCGTAGCCGTCGCAGCGCCTGTTCTGCAACGGTCGCCGCCCAACGCAAGTCAAACAGAGTCTCGGCCGAAGAGAACTCAAGCGCATGCGCTGAGATCGATAATTGAGACGGCGCCTCTGCCATCCACTCCTCCCATGAAACAAATTGGATGTTGCCGCCTCGCTTGCGCCTCTTGCGCTTGATCTCCGCATCAATCAAAAAATTGTTTAACGATTTGAGCAAGAGCGATCGGAAGCGGCCGCGGCCAGGATCGGCGGATTGCAGAAGCTTGCCCTCTAAAATAAGCACGAAGAAATCTTGCGTAAGATCTTGCGCATCGGGTGCCTGATGGCCGCGCCGACAGATGAATGCAAAAATCGGTCTCCAATAGATTTGGCAGAGCTGCGCCAGGGCGCCGCGTGCCGAACACCGTTCATCCCCCAATGTTAGCTGGCTGAGAATGAGGCTCCAGCGGGTCGTGGCGAAGTGTGCCGGACCAGGGCCGTTTTGCACTCCATTGCCTGATTGCACGCGCTGAGCGTGATTAGGTTCAAATCGTTTTTCAAGCACAAAATCGCGTGACCGTTGAGCACTTCCCCACGACCGCCATTTTCCAGCGAACTTCAGCCCGCAGACACCGTATTACTTAATGCATGGGATGTCTGTCCACGAAGACAAATCACGGCGGAAAATCGGCCAAGTCACGGCTGCCGGACCTCCCCGCTCTTGAGTCGGCGTCACGGCGCACAGACGTCGCGGAGGAAAAATCCGCACTTATTTTGCGCCTTTTGAGACAGAAAGCGCAGAGGAGTCGCAATAAAAGACCTCAGCCGTTTTTCTCTATCCGAGCGGTTGCGAGGCATTTTGCGGTCCCCCCGACCACGGTATCGCGCATCTATAGCCGATTAAAAGACGAAGGATTACTCGCCAGCATGTGGGGCTCGAAGACGTTTGTCGAACCCGTTCAGATCGACAACCAATTGCGGGTCCGTGCCGTCGTTGCGTTGCCGGCGTCACTGGCATCTTTCTGTACGAGCCGGGAATACAGGACGTTTTTCCTGGAGATGCGCGACGCACTTTGGAAACTGGGCTTTGCCACACGCCTCTTATTTTACGAGGGACGTGACGCCGATGAGCCAACCTTCGCGGAACTACTTTTGAATTATAAAGTCGACATTGTTATTTGGTTTCTGCCGACTCCGAGAATGAAAGGAACGGCAGCACGTCTCGTCGATCGGGGAATACGCGCAATTACTGTAACCGATTTCCCAGCGAGCCCCACCGAACATCCTTACTACATAAGTCGGGAATGCGCGCTCAAAGATGGACTCTTAGTCTGGCAAAAAGACGGGATTACCTCGGTAACAATGTTGCGAAATCCCTGTGTCGAAGTAGCCAACACATTTGTAACCGTTGAGAAATGCTTGTGTGATGCAGCGATGCCGCACGCGGTCGTGAATATTGAATCGTGGCAGTCTCTCGATTCTTTACGTACCCGTTCACAACGAAAGAATCGAGCGATCATTTTCCCGTCGTCCGAGCTCGCAGTGAGACTTGTTTCGCGAGATCCGGGCCGGTTTGCCGAGCTCTTGGAACGATCGCGCGTACTGATGGTGAACGGATTGATTGATTTACCCGTCTGGTATCCTGTTAATACGAGCATCGACGTCATCGAGGTTGATTGGGAAATAGTGGCAAAACGAATCGCGAGCGATCTCGCGAAATCTACACGGTCACCGATCGACGCGCCGATTGTCTTTCAAGCGAAGTGGGTTCGGAAACCGAGTAAGAATTGTGCTGCAGTGCGCTATTCGGATCAGCAATGGCTAAATTTGCCGGAAACACGGCTCGTCGAGGCGAAAGTCGCCGGGTGAGGTAACTAGCAGGATTCGCTTCGATCCTTCGTCCCATAGCGATCGAGCAGAAGCAAATGAGACGTTTTACGGGAAACATGATGGGTCAACGTTACCTCGGGAACCAGGCGCACAAGGAAGTTCACGACTTGGACAATGAAAAATCCAAGTGCGAGATCGACAAGATCATCGCGGCAAAGAGCGACGTGCCTTTCAATTGGCTCGCGCGAGCGCATGACAAGGGTTACGACAATTGCGCGTACTGTGTCGGTCGCTCGATCCATTAACTCCGACAGAGGCAGGCTCGTTCAAGCCTGGGGACTTTTAGCCCTTGGAACGAGACTTCACGTCGTTCGTGCCGCGCTGACAGGCCACGCCCGGAAATGATCGGAGGAAGTCGCCCACGCAGATCTCGTCGGCGGCTTGCAGAAACTGTTCCGCAACTGTTTCAGAACTGTTTCAGTTGCCTCGCGGACAGCCGTCGGCAAAATCGCCGGCTTATGCATAGAAACCGCTTCCTTACCACGCCGATGTTGTCGATCGGCGCTTATTTCGTTCTGGCTACGCCATTCCCGGTGCAATCCGCGCCGCCCATACCGTTGACGCCCATACCGGGGGGCGGTACGACTTTTACCATATCCTTTGCCGACGGCAGCTCTGTCGTGGCCGCCAGCAACGATCTTGTCGGGCTGCAGCCAAATCAGATTGTGGACGTCATGGTCCGGATCGGGGGAGGAGACGCGGGCCTGGACGACCCAAGCGATAAGACGATCACTATTGAGCCGCTCGATGGCGGGAACATCGTGAGCGGCAGCGATACCGTCACCGTGACCCCTGACAACTCCGGCACGCTCACGTTCAGTTTCAGTTTCCAAGCCGGTTCTGACCCTGGGGTATTACAGATCAGCCTGCACGGCGACATTCCAGAGGAGATCGGCATCCAGTTCTGGGTACTCGATCCAAACGACCCCGACAATAACCCGCCGGTAATCAACCCGGCCCCTTAAGGAGCGCGCCATGATCATTACTTCCTTTCGCAAAACTTGTGGGGCAGGCGGTCGCCGCGGCGACCCTGCCAATTCATTCGGAAACATGGCAACTGGAGCGGTTGCCCTACAACGATTTCTCGTTGCGTTCATCTCAATTTTTCTCGTAGCCGCATCTGCCTTTGCCCAAGTCGGCAACGACAATCCCACCGGCACCTCCGGCCAATTCAACGGCAACGTCACCACCGGCTGCTCCTACGATCCTTATACAGCAAACGCGACACGCTCGATCACCGATCTCGTCGTTGCGGGCGGCGTTGGATCATATCCGCTCGCGTTCACCCGCACCATGAACAGCCGATATTCGGCCGGCGTTGGCGTTGGCAACGCCCCCGCTTTTGGCGCAGCTGGAACGTGGACCCATAGTTACCAGTGGACCATCGATTCGACATCGAACCTTAACAGCAATGGCAGACCAATAGCGTACTGGGTAAATTACCCCGATGGCCGCCGCATTTTTTTTCAAAATACGGGGACCAGCGGCTCGGATTTCACAGCTCCAAAGGGTGTGCGCGACCGTTTCGAGCACCTGAGCGACGCCAGCCCCTACGATTGCTACCTGCGGCTGCCTGATGGGGGCAGGATATGGTTCAAAGCGACTAAGTACGGCGGCAAATATAGTTTCTCTTTCTACGGAATCATCGACCCTTACAATCAGACCACGTTGATCAGTTATCCCACCGATGGCAGTCTCACAGTCACCGAGCCGGCAGGGCGAACGATAAAGATTTTCTACCGGCAAATTTCCAGTACGTCGGAGGGTAAGGCCAGCGATGTTGTTGTCGATCATGTAACCGGCAGCGACGGCCGCACCGTTCAGTACAACTACACGGCGTATGTTACGGCCAGTGGCGCACGATATACGTCCTTAAGCAGTGTTGTCTATTTTAGCGATGCATCACTCACCGCCACTTACACGTATCAGCCGGGCAACGCTCCCGATCCAAACGGCATTGCCAATCCAAACGGGCGCCCGCTCATAAGGACCTGCACAGATCCCATGTTTGACGGGCCGATGTGGAAGATCGCTTACGATTTTGCGACAGGCACGAACGGAAATGGAACAGCCGTCGTTTATGGTCAATTGCGGCGCGAAAAACATCCCAATGGCACGGCTGTATCAACCCTCACCGTTAACGCCAATCCGAGCAGTGGCTGGTATAGTCGCACTGAAACTCGTGGCGACGGCCCCTCACGCACGTTTACCTACAACGGCTACAGGCTCAAAACCGTCACCGACTTCAAGGGCGTCGCTGCGTCGCAAGGTTATGACAGCAACTACTACCTCGCTTTCGCCACCGACCGGAACGGCAATACGACGACGTACGTCTCCAACGTGTTAAATGGCAACATCAAATCGATTACCTCCGCGACTCCAAGCGACGCGCCCGGAGCGACGGTGACCCAATACAAATATGGCGGCGCTGCCGATTGTAACGATTCGAACAATACAGATGCCAACAATCCTTATTATCTCTGCACAGTGACCAACGGCCCTACCTATATGCGTTTCCCAAATATGCAGATCCAGCGAATCGATTATCCGGCCACGAGCGCGGGCCCAAGCTACGAAAACTTTACCTACAATGGTTATGGCCAGGTTCTCACTCACCGGATGCGAAACGGTTATACTGAATCATGGACATATAGCGGCAGCCGCGTAACGGCCTATTACGATGGGGCCCACCCGACCAGTGGCCATCCGACGGCTTGGTACTCATATAATGCATTTGGGCGGGTCTGGAAAATTACAGACGGGCGCGGCAGCCAGTCGGGCGACGTAAATTACACCACCACTTTTAACTACAACGCTCGCGGCCAGTTAACGAAGCTCGCCCATCCCGATGGCACTTACATTCAATACGGCTATAACCCCAACGGGACGCTGGCTTGGACGGCGGACGAGCGACATCCCGGCGGAGCGACAGACGACACCCAGCGGACGAGCTACACGTACGATGATTACAAGCGGTTGCGAACCGTCACCACACCAGTTCGTGCGGCTGGAGATACGACAGCGCGGATCACAACTTACTTTTATGATCAGAGCGAAACCGGCGAGGATTACACACGCACCGCAAACGCTGCGCTTACCGTGACGGCTGTCGGAGATTCGCATGTTCCCAGCGCAACGACTCAATACGTGTACGACTCTAATGGGAACACACTGACCGTCACCGATCCAAACATTCATGTCACTTCCTATCGCTACGACGAATTGGATCGGGTGAAATTTATTGATGATCCTATCTCGCTCGATCGCAATTCCGATGGTCACACTGTTAGCTTCGGATACGACGTGAGCGGCAACCTGGTGTCTCAAAAACGCGCCGACGACAAAAGCTGCGCATTCTCGTACGATTCGATGGGATTTATGACCAGCCGCACCGGATATGCTGGCGAGTACACCGATTATCAGCCGGACCTGGCTGGAAATCTCATCCGGTACAGGTTCCAAAAAGGCGACGGCACTTTCATCAATTACTTTTACGAGTATGACGGGCTGAATCGCCAGAAAAAGGTGACATATCCGGCCGACGCCTCAGGTGCGACCCGGTCAGAGACGTATGATTACGACGTCGCCAACCATCTCCAGTACTACCACAATCCTGCCGGCCAGGTGAAAACGCTGGGCTACGACACCCGTGGCCGCCTCCACACTACGACGTGGAGCGCAAACGGACCGAATCTCACCATCAATTACGACACCGCCAGCCGGCCGACGAGTATCTCAACCACTGCCTACAGCGTCGGCGGAGTGAGTTTGCCAGCGACCACCATCGGATTCGGGTACGATGAAGCCAATAATCGCACTTATGAAGATCAGACCGTCAGCGGCATCACCCGCCGGGTCCAGACCGATTCGGACGCGGATGGGAACCGGACGGATTTGCTGGTGAAAACCGGCACCACGCCCAATTTTGCCAATTATTTTGATTACACCAGCCGGAACGAACTTCTGACCATCAAGGACAGCAGCCAAAGTCCGTTTTTTCAATACTCATATGACGCAGCGGGCAACGTCACGCAGCGGCTGAATCAACGTTTGTCGGGCGATTCAACCGTGACATCCTACGACGCCATGAATCGGCCACAGGTTTGCCGCCAGAATCGCCCCGGCGCCGCCAACTTCGCGGTGAGCCATTACGATTACAACAAGCGCGGCGATTTGAAGGACACGTATCGGGATGAGGAAGGCGGCAAAGGCGATTACTTCAGCTACGACGATATCGACCAGGTGGCGACGGCGCTCTACTCGGCCACAGGCCCGAGCGATTCCAATCCGGCCAAGAGAGTCACTTACAATCTGAGTGTGAGAAACCGCACGAGCATGACGGTGGACGACAACATCCTGAACACAACCACCACTACCACCTACACGCCGGTGGACCTGAATCAATACGCTCAGATCACGGTCAACAACACTGCTCGCACGGTCTCCTGGAGCACTAACTTCAACCTGAGCGCTTATAATGGCTGGGGCTACGTTTACGATGCCGAGAATCGCTTGACGTCAGTCAGCGGACCTGGGCACAGCGCGACCTTCACGTATGACGCGGTGGGCCGGTGCGTGAAACGGGTGATTGATAACGTGACCAGGATTCTCACATACGACCAGTGGACACCGGTGGCGGAATGGGACGGGAGCGGAAACCTGATCGCCACCAATGTGTTCGGGCTCGGCGACGATGAGATTCTTTATCGCGTCGCTGGTTCCACGCAGCTGTATTACAAGAGCGATCCGATGGGGAACGTGAAGTTCATGCTCGATCAATATGGCAACGGGATCGAGAAATACACGTACGACGGGTTTGGCCAGCCAAAGATCACCGACTGGAGCGGCAACGTGGGCACTGCCAGCGCATACGGGAACCGGTTCATGTTCAGCGGTCGAGAGTATTTCTCGGAGCTTGGCCTGTACGACATGCGCAATCGCGTCTATGATCCGAACATGGGCCGATTCTATCAAACTGATCCGATCGGGTTTGAAGGCGATCCGCTCAACCTGTACCGTTTCTGTGGAAATAATCCATTGCTCGGGGGTGACCAGAGCGGTTTGGATGGGCTGGATACGGGGAGCCCACTCTCAGCTGATCAAATTCCCGGCAGCGGTAATTTTTCGGATCTATCCTCGCCTGGCCAGGACTGGCTTTACAATGGAGGTATGCAAGGGGACTTTGCCCTTTCGAGTGCTTTGGATTTGGGCGGATCAATCCAGATGAGCCTATGGGATGATTCTTTCGTTAACAGCCTTTATCCCGCCGCCGGGAGCGATAATCCTGTCGCTTACACTTTAACCGATAGTTTTACGGCTCCGGCCTCGAGCAGCGTAGAAGCATCAAGCCCGATCATGTTTGACACCTCGAGCGTCAATTCTGGTTCTACGGGTGCTCAAGATCAGGTGGCAAGTTTTCAGGGTGGCCCAATCGCTCAAGCTGAGGGGGCGAATTGCCCCAAACCCATTGGCTTCGTGAATGACTTGCTTGATATTGGCAACCACGCCTATACTGGGAACGCGCAAAAGCTTCAGAACGCGGGCAAGTTCGCGTATGCCGGCAAGGCTTACAAGATGCGCTTTACTGGAGGTCGGGGGCCCGGCTATAGAGCCATCGATGTCGGCGCCGCTAAAATCGGCCAGGCAAGACTTGCAACCGCAGGCGGAGTGATCGGACGCCTTGGAACCTACGGCGGTTTGGGTTTGGCGGCGTACGAGGTGTTTGAGAGTGGCGCTTCCACTCGCAGCCTGGTGAAAGCGGGCGTTAGTCTAGGCGCGCCTTTCCTCGCGCGTATCCCTCCTCCCTACGTGGGTGTGCCACTGGCGCTTGGAGCGGTCGTAGCAGATTTCAAAGGTTACTTTGATGGATTTTACAACAAGTTCGATAACACACCTAGATTCGGGCCTAAGCCCCCGCCGCAGCCTCAGCCACCAGTCGTTCCCATGCCGCGATGAAGTTGCTAGACTACGTGTATTACTGTGTCTATCGGTACTTTTCGAAAGCCCCGGATCGGGCAGCGGCAGACGCATGGTCGATAGCGGTTTTGACATGGACCCTATGGATACACGGACTCATCGCCTATTGGGTCGTAGAGTTAGCTGCTTCTTGGGCGTTTCCCTTCCCTACCAAGCTAATAGCGGGCGCTGCTGGGATCATTTTGGCTGCAATTTTTTATTGGTACTACGCTTGGAAGGGGAACGGAGCGCGGGTCGTACGCTCGTTTGAGAAATGTGGTTGCCAGGCAAAATACTCGCGCCTCGGTGCGGCCCTCTGGTGGGAGAGCCTGCTAATACTTTTCATAGTAGTCGGCCTTCTCATCCTTAGCCAGAAGCTGACAGGGTGGCCGCCGCACCCATGAATTCTGGCGTGGGACGCGCCGAATGTTGAAATGGAAATGGGGTCAGTCTAGGGTTGCATTGATTTGACGGACAGTGGGCTAAGGGTCAAAAACCCAAGGAGAGCCCACATGAAGACACAGTTAAGTAAGCCGGCTCGCCACAACGCGAGATACACTCAAGAGTACAAACAAGAAGCGCTCCAGTTTTGGCGTAACAGTGGCCGCAGCGCAGCTAAAGTGGCAGCTGAGCTGGGTATTCGGGCGCCGTTGCTCTATCGTTTGGCCCGGCCCAAGCGCCAAGCCGATCAGAGCAAAGCTGAGCTCAGCGCTGGACAAAGTGTTGAACAACTGGAAGCGGAGATCCGTCGCTTGCGCGCAGAGAACGCTAAACTTTTGGAGCAACGGGAAGTTTTAAAAAAATCTCTGGGCATCCTCTCCGAAGTGCCACCCAGAGGTATGCCCGAATCCAACAGATGAGCGCTCACTACAAGGTGGCCTGGTTATGCGAGGCGCTCCTGGTCTCGCGCAGCGGCTATTACGACTGGAAGAACCGACGCAGCAAACCAGGGCCGCGACAAGTCGAGAACATTCGTTTACGTGAGCGGATCCGGGAGGAGTTTGCTCGCAGCCGCCAAACCTACGGTAGCCCTCGAATCGCTCATGCCCTGGGTTGTCCAGGAAGACGCAACCGCATCGCCCGGCTCATGCGCAAGGAGCGACTCTACGCTCGGCAACGCTCCAAGTATCGAGCCGCTACCACTGACAGCCGCCACGGCGGACCCATTGCTCCTAATCGGCTAAGAGGTCTCGCCGTGCAGCGGCTTGATCAGATATGGGCCACCGATGCCACTTGCGTGCTCACAGCTCAAGGTTGGCTGTATCTGGTTGCGGTCCTTGATCTGTTCTCCCGCCGGATTGTCGGTTGGGCCATGCATCAAATCCTCGATGCTCGCCTTTGTCATTGCCGCTCTACGCATGGCTTTGAGTCAACGTCGCCCGGTCAAACCTCTCATCATTCACTCCGATCGCGGCGCTCAGTTCGCCAGCGCCGCTTACCGGCAAATCCTAGCCCAACACGGTTTAATCGCTTCCATGGCTCGCAAGGGCAACTGTTACGACAACGCTTTCATTGAGTCGTTTTGGAGCAGTCTCAAATACGAACTGGTTTACCACCACCGCTTCGCCACCCTAGCCCAAGCGCGTAGCGCCATCTTCCATTACATTGAAACCTTCTACAACCGCACCAGACTCCATTCCAGTCTTGACTACCAAACCCCAACTCACTTTGAATCCAAACAAACCTGAAATTATCCCTTCCCCACTGTCCGAGAAAACAGGGCAAGCCCAGTCCTCACTATTGACACAAATTTTGAAACACGACGCGTGCGTTGGTTTTGACTACGACGCCGGCTCGCGTCTGACCAGCATCACCAACGCCAACGCGACGATTTCGCGCTCGTGTTGGAACGATAATTTGCTCAAATCCGAGACCAGCACCTACACCTAGAACAGATCTGAAGTAATCCTCGAATACGGGTCGGCGTCGCGCTTTCTGCATTCATATCGATCGCACGAACAAAATCTTCGACAAACTAATCATCAAAGCTGTTCCCGAGGATATGTCCGCGTTTTCAACCGAAAAAATCGAGATTCTGAGCAAGAAAAAATAAGCGCTTATACCATCGACTCGGATACAAAGGATCACCGCGGCTAGCCGATGACGTTGACGTCGCCGTCGGGTACCAGCGGGCAGGTGCCGCCCTTGAAGGTGATGCTGAACTGGTCGGTCAGCAGCATGCCGCCTATGATCTGTGCCGCTTGCTCGGGCGTGAGATCGGGGCTGGCGTTGTTGATATCCTGCGCCAGCACAAAGTACTTCCAGAGTCCAAGGTCGTCGAGGCTAAAGAAGGTGCCGCCGGTGTAGGTGCCGTCATTGGCCGCGGTGTCTGCGCCTACACCGTTGTCTTGCAATGCAAACTTGCGCAATTGATTGGCTGGACCGATGAGGTAGCATTGCACAAACAGCTGGTTACCCTTGAACAGTTTATCGTTAGCGTCGTAGAATTGCGCTTTCACAATAAACGGCTCGCGTTTGTAGGCCCGTACGATGTTAGGTGCGTCGATGACGTATTTGTTCAGCAAGTGGACGTTGGCGTTGTTTTCGGTAGCCGCGTAGGTGTAGAGCTTGCTAGTAGTTTGGCGGCGGTATTCATAGTCGATGCCGACTTTGAACGGCTTGCCGGGTACGATGTCGTCGCTGTAGTTGAAGTTGAGCTTCAGCAGCTCGGCCGTGGTGAGCTCGGTAGGCTTAGCGGGCGCAGTGTGATCTTGACCCTTCCGGAAGGGGTCACGGACGTCGCTCGCCGCAGCCACGGTAGCGACGGCTGCCGCGGCAGCCAGTAATCCGGCAGCGACAGAACTGGTGCCGCCTCCACTGGCTGTAGGCGTACAGCAGCTTCCACCGGTATCGGTGGGCAGATCATGCGTGCCACCCGCGCCAGCCGTCAAATCGCCGCTGCCGCCGACGGCTTCGGCAATGGCTGCAGCGATGAGCAGCAGGAAGGCCAAGATCGCCAAGACGATTTTCCACCAGGGGTCTTGGAACGGCAAATCACCATACTGGCCAGCATACGGAGGTGTGGGAGTAACCGCAGCGTCCAAGCTGCCCAACAAGACTTGCGGCATGCAGAATACAAAATTACGATCGTAGCGCCGAAACTCTTGCGACAAAAACTGCAGCAAGCTGGCCTTAGCAAACGAGTTAGCTTGCAGAGCGCTCGCATCAGTCAGAGCCGTCAGCAAGGCAGTCCGCACATCGCACCTACCCGAAGTGCAAAGATTGCCGATGCTGCGTTTGCGCCCCGGGCAGCACAGCGGGTCCGCCGGGCCGATCATCTCCTTGAAGGCAACGTCTATTACTCCCTCCGGCGTGGTCACTGAGAACGAGTGGGTGGCCGGGTTAAATTGCATTCGGGTGACAAAAATGTTTTTAATGATGCGTTGATGCCCGCTGGCTGTCTGCACAATGAAGCTGACAAGGTGCTTACCGGGGCTGGCCAATGTAAAGTCTGCCTGCCAGCTAAACAGATGTGAAGCACCCTTGGCCGCGCTGGCAATGTAGAAGGTTTGCGGCGTAACTACAATGCCGGGGTCGGACACGCTCTCCACATATACCTGCACGTTACTGACAGCTGCGGCACTGTTTGCCACATGCGTGTTTATGTTTTGTTGCCCTAAGGCGATTTCGAAAATGCCATCTGGTGTCATCAGGCCAGTAAACGGTTCGGTAGCAAAGGGGCGATTGGGAATTGCAAATGCCATGATCTTACTCCTTGTCTTTCTTAGCTTTTTTGCTGCGCATAACTAGTACGCTAAAGCCACCCACTTTTTTGCGGTCGGCCTGTTGCACCACGTGCAGCAGGGCAGCTTCGCCTTCCAGCTCACCTATCAGCGACAAACCAACCTTGGCGCGCGGGCCCACGCGTAAGCCATCAACTGCCTTTTGATGAGCCTCGTCGTCTTTATCTTTGTCCTGATCTGTTTTTTCGTCTTGGCAGGGATTGGGATCGGCCACAAAGTGCACGTTGCGGATAGCGCCCTTGCCGCGCGGCACTTTTATGTTGAGCTGCTTCAGCAGCGGTTTTAGCTCCTCCAGCTCGCCATGAGCGGTTTTGATAGTAAAAGCCCGCTCGGCGCGCTGGGTGTTGACAATCTCAAACGGCAGCACAAAGCGCTGCATGTGCATGGCCATCATCAGCACGCTCAGGTTTCGTTGGGCGACGTGCCGGTCAGTAGGAACGTCGAAGTCGGGGGTGGCGGGAAGCGGATCCAGCGTTTGATGAAACCCCTCCGCCAGCACACACTCGTGGCCGCCATTTACAAAACTCGGCATCCACGGCACCAGACAGAGCACATCTTGTGTTTCGCCGGCATTCAGCGAAACATTGGCGTCGCCGACATGATTTGCCGTATTACGATCGAATCCGACCGCCGGATTAGCCCAGTAAAAACGCACCGTAGCATTGTCCACCGCGTCAGTACCGTTGTTGGTCACCCGTGCCCACAAGTAGCACGGCTGGCCGACAATTGGCAGACCCGGCGTGCCCTGCGGGTCGTTGCCTGGCACGGTCCAAATGTCAGGGCTCAACCACCATGGAGAGCCATCAGGGATTTCTAATAGTACGCTCATTTTTCCCACCCTTCTTTTTCAAAACACGCACCAGTCATTTTCTCGTGTCGGAGAAAATTTATGATCAGAAATATCGGCCACATGCTTCGCTCCAGTAAAGAGAAACAGTTGCGGAACAGTTAGAAGTCTTTCTCAACGCTTCTTTGCGGTTTACTGCGTCAGCCGCAGCGTTCTGGATTTTCTCTTTTCAAATGTTGGTAAATGCAGCCAAAAATTGTTTTAGGACCGCACACCGTACTTTCTAACGAGGGGCGATTGTAAGTTCCGACGCTCGTCTGCGATCTTTATCCGTTCGAATGTCAGATATTGAGACGCGACCCCATTTTCCTCTGCGCGAAGAAGTATTTTCTCGGCCTAGCATAAGGGAACCCGCTCCGCATCCTGCGGGCCATTGCTGGAGAGTGTGTGAACTGTTCCGCAACTGTTTCGGTTGCTTGGACGATGGATTCCCTTTATGCGCATTCTCAGAGTCCATTCACATTTTGCTAGGAGGTGCATCATGTTTGGTCTGCCCATCTTGGAAGTAGCCATTGGCCTGAGCTTCATATATTTGTTGCTGGCTCTGATCTGCACGGCGGTAAATGAAACGATCGCAGGAATTACCCGACGGCGCGCTGGTTTTCTGGAAAAAGGAATCGATTCCCTCATCGGGGATGATCTGAAGAAGAAGTTGTTTGACCATCCGCTTATCGCTTCGCTCGGACCCAAGAAGGATGCCAAACCTTCGTATCTGCCGGCATCAAAATTTGCGCTGACGTTGACGGACATCGTGAAGGGAAACGGAAAAGACGCCGGTGATGCGCAAGCCCTGCGTGAGGGGATCTCGAGTATCAGAAATGGGCCTCTGCGGACTTCACTGTCGGCAGTACTCGCGGATTCTAATGAGACTCTAACCACAAATCAGCAGAAGATTGAAGCGTGGTATAACGAATGCATGGATCGGGTGGCAGGGTGGTACAAGCGACGCACAGTCCTGTGGATCTGGATTCTGGCTCTGATTGTTACGATCTACCTGAATGCGGATTCGATAAGGATCTCCGAAATACTTTGGACCAATCAGGCGATTCGCGCAGCCGTTATCGAGTCAGCGAAATCGCGTGCCCAGACTGAGCGTCCCGAAGAATTGATGCCTTTGGTCGTCCACCCGAATGCAAATGCGCCGAAAACGGCAGCACCAGTGGCTCTCCACCACGACGACGTGCTTACGAAGAAGGAACGCGCTGAACTGAGCGGACTCACTGGCTGGTCGGACGACATAAAGCAGTGGGGTCAGATGAATTACTGGCAGCGAATCTGGCACGCCTTCAAGCATATTCCGGGATGGTTACTCACGATTATCGCCATCTCACTGGGAGCGCCATTTTGGTTCGACCTGCTGAATCGCTTTATGAACATACGCTCCGCAGGGCGGGCCCCGGACGAACGGCCAGACAAAAGCAGCCGGGCGCCAGGTTCGTCTTAGTGTGAATTATGAAATCACGCTGCATTCGTGGATCGTTTGCCTTTCTGGCATTGTTCCTCATCGCTCCATTGGCGAGTGCGCAAACACTCGTCCTGCAACGCAGTTTTATAGAGAAGTACAAGAATCGAGCCACGATTGACGCCACGTTTATCGTTGACCATGCCCATCCGCATCCGAATCCGCCTGCAAAGGATGGAGATCTTCACGCTTCGGGGCGATCAGAGGAGATCGGGCTACCCATGGTCTCGGAGGTGATGAATGCAGCGGACAGCATGCAAACCGGCGTTATTGATGCCATCCACGCGAACGAGGGGAATGGCGTTGCAACGCC
>WNFQ01000225.1_pt1 | contig 38310 bp, 32 predicted proteins | sample 5400171 | NCBI WGS metagenome assembly WNFQ01 (sample SAMN13153356, study PRJNA577476) | soil metagenome | isolation source: 20 cm soil under Madrone tree | place: USA:California | collected 2016-06-14
CAGAACGTGGACGGGCGTATGGCCTGATCGTGGAAAATTTGGGAGGTGAGCCGGAAAACCGTTCATGATGCCGTGCTGGGATGATGGACGGGAACGCTGTTGATTGCTTCTGCCCTCTTCCTGGCCGCAGTGGTGCCGTAAATCCGAGCGGGGAAACCTCTGGACAGGGCTTCTTTAAGCCTTTGGCAACTCGCGCCGGCGCGCCTGCGAGATTTCAATCAAGGTTTCGATGCGGATCAACCGTCGCTCGTGGTCCTCGAGCCGGGCGGTCGTTTCTTTCCTCCCCGCAATGAGCGCGTCCACCCGCTCTCCCAAGAGTACGATGTCCTTGCCGTACTTGATCACTTCGGCGATGAGACTCATGCGGTCGCCTGCGGCGCGAAGAGATCGACGACCCCTTGAGCCTCCTCGGGGTGTGCATCGAACCACGCCCTCGTCTCGGCAACCACCTGGGCACGGAAGGTGCCATCGGTAAGCGCTCGCTCGCGCGCTCGAATCTCGGAAAGGCCCGCATCGATCCGCGTGAGAGCCGCGCGCACTTGAGTATGAATGTCTTTGAGCACCGTGCGCGAAGCCACCTCTTCTTCGGGCTCGGTGAGAACGTTCCCGGAAGTGTATGCCTCAATGGCCCGACGCGCGAGTTCACCCGCAGAGACGCCCTCGCGTCGGCTCATTTCGCGAAGTTTCTTCACGCTCTTGCGCGGCACTAGGTATTGCTGGCGCATGAGATCTTGGGCTTTTGCAGACATACGAAACTCCTCCGCGTTGATCCCATGAACCTCAAGAACCTCAAGGCAACTATACCGGAATCCTACACATACACAACAGCATACACTGTATAACCCAACTCACTGAAACTCAAGAAGCTCCCTAAATTAGCATTCTGGCGTGGAGCGCGGCTTGATGAGGGTGTGTCGGGAACAACTGTCGGCAGGCTCGATCTATGCGGCCCGTCGGCGTCTGGGTTTCTCGGCAATGCCGGTTGTGGCCTTCGGATAGAGACATTCGTTATATGCAGTCGGCGTTCGCGAGACGAAGCGGGGCGCGATCCACGGTTTCAATCTACCCGCGAACGTGCATTCGCGAAGAACTCCGCGATGCGCTGCCGTATGTCCTCGGCGACCGCGTCGACGTAGGGCTCACGCATCATCCCTATATGTGTCCCGACGATGTCCACCACTTCCGCCTGAGGGGTGAAATGGCTCCACGTGCGCCCTATTTGCGGCAGATGCAGAAGCGGGGTGATTTTCGCCTCATAAACCACGATGCTGCCGGAGTAGGCTCTCGGAACGTATGCAAACAGAGCGGTGAAAAGCCGATCGATGAATAGTCGATGCGGGGGTTGATAAGGCGAGAGGTCCATCATGCCTTCTATCGAGTATCCGCCGCCCAATTTTTCGCCCCGCTTGAGACCGATCGCGGCCTTGGCAAGCGCGTATGCATTGTTCGTCAGGCTCCGAACCAAGGATCGAAGGGTGCGGTTCCTCATCAAGTCTCCGTGAACGAGCCAACCCCGCAGATTGCGGGCCAGGTCGCCCCAGTTGCGCAGTGTCCAACGCAAAGTCACGCCGGTGTTTTCGGGGACGCCGTCAATGACGATCAGCGGCCCTACTTCCCGGCCGCGAGCGCGCAAATTGTCGGCCATCTCGAGCGCGATGATGGCGCCGACGCAGTATCCGCCGAGCACGATGGGACCCTTCGGCTGGAATTTGACCAGTGCTTCGGCGTAGTAGTCGGCGAGCGACTCGACCGAACTCCCGAACTGGGCGTCCAGCATCTGTTTGGGAGGAGCCTGAATGCCATAGAACCGGATGGACGGTTCCAAGCGCTGCGCCAGGGCGAGAAAGTCGGTTCCCGCCACACCTGACGCGGAATGGACGCAATAGAACGCAGGGCTTTGCGCGTCTCTGGCGAGGGCGCTGTCGTTGATGGGCAAGATCACGCGGTCGGAGTTGCGTGAGGCTCTGCCCAGCAATGCGGTGGTGTTGCCCGTGAGAGCTATGTGCGAGGACACGGTCACGGGGGAAATCCGGGCAGAGCATCGGGTCGGCGATTGTTCAAGGCGCAAACTTTGCCGAATCTCAATTTCCGCCTGGGAGCTAGTATGCTGGCCATATCCTGTTAAATGTGCGCACCACGTTCACGCCTGAACTCAAGCGGCCGTTCACTCGTTGCGGGCGGCGACGGCAAACCTGCCGCCGAGTCCGGGTCATGACATTCCGAGGCCACGCATGCGCCGCTCTCGACGTGTCTCCGTTCGCTCCCCCGCAGGCGTAACTTAGCACGGCGCGTCACGTCTCGGGCAGATGCCCCTTCGCGGGGACGGCGGATTCGAAATTACGCTGCTGCGCCGCGAGACAGCGTAGGACCCCCGCTGACAACTCGGCGGGTATTCCACTGACTGGGGACGCGATGCGGCCGTAGTATTCTTGCTGCATGGCAGTCGAAACGACGATAACGTCCGGCACTGAAACCCCGCAATTCGTGGCCGCGCCGATCCGCGCTTCTTGGATTCTTGCGGGGGCGCCGGAAGCGCGCATCGCGCTGTTGTCGCGCAGCGCCGACGGCACGGCAGGCACTTACTATTGGGATTGCACCGCGGGGCGGTTCAATTGGTACTACACCTTCGACGAGACGCTTCACATTCTCGAGGGCTCCGTGAGCTTGAAGGCGCCATCGGGCAGTTCGCGGGTGGCGGTCGCCGGCGACACCATCTTCTTTCCTGCAGGATCGCAGGCCGAATGGACGGTCGATACGTACATTCGAAAGCTCGCCTTTTGCCGGACTCCGCTGCCCAGCTATCTGATTTCTGCGCGCGACATGGGTCGGAAGCTCAAGAGGCTGATGAATGGCGACAACAAATACCAAGAATCGCCGGGATTATTATAGCGGCCGCGCGCCGCGCCTTCGCGCAAATAGCGGTCCGCTATTTTCGGTCGGGCTGGAGGGTCGGCAGCCGTCGATGAGCGCGGCAAATGCCTTGAATCGGCCGATCGAAATCGGCATGCCCGGTGGGCACGCTGCTTGCCCCATTTTTGTAGGTCGTCAATCGGTGACGTGGAACGTAAAGGCGATAGGTGTAAAGGCGATATAGATGCGGATTTTGATCTACAGCACCAATTTTGCGCCTGAGCCGACGGGCATCGGGAAATATTCCGGTGAAATGGCCGCTTGGCTCGCCGATCATGGGCACGAGGTGCGGGTGGTGGCGGCACCTCCCTATTACCCCGACTGGCGAATGGATCGTCAATATGCCTGGCCGCCATTCCGCCGTGAGCAATGGCGGGGCGTCGATGTATGGCGCGCGCCCCTTTGGGTGCCAAAGTCGCCCAATGGGTTCACTCGGATCGTGCACCTGTTGTCGTTCGCCGTCGCGTCGTTTCCCATCATGATGTGGCAGATAGCCTGGCGACCGGACCTCGTGTTGACCGTTGCTCCGGCATTTGTGTGCACCCCCGCGGGGCTGCTCGCGGCGCGCTTGTCGCGCGCGAGGTCCTGGCTGCACCTTCAGGATTTCGAGATCGACGTGGCGTTCGGGCTGGGGCTGCTGAAGGGCAAGCTTTTACGGCGGATCGTGCTGCGCATGGAGCGTTCGGTTCTCCAGCGTTTCGACATCGTGTCGACGATCTCGGGACGAATGATCGAGAGGCTCCTCACGAAGGGCGTTGTGCCCGAACGGACTCGTTATTTCCCGAACTGGGTGGACGTCTCGCGGACAAAACATGGATCCGTGAAGGGATTCTATCGCGCGCAGCTGGGCATACCGGGCGATGCCGTGGTCGCTCTGTTTTCAGGCACCCTGGCAGGCAAACAGGGATTGATGGTGATCCCTGAGGCGGCCATCCTCCTTAGACGCCGTCAAAACATCGTGTTCGTCGTCTGCGGCGACGGCCTCATGAAGCCCGATCTCGAGGCTGCGGTCGCCGGGCTGCCGAATGTCCGCCTTCTGCCCCTGCAGCCCTCGGAGCGCTTGCCGGAGCTTCTCGGGATGGCTGATATTCACTTGCTGCCGCAGAGCCCGGATGCGGCGGATTTGGTCCTTCCATCGAAGCTCTCCGGGATGCTGGCGAGCGGCCGTCCCGTGATCGCGACCTGCCGCGCGGGTACGGAAATCAGTGAAATCGTCTCCCGATGCGGCGTCGTGGTTGCACCGCAGGACAGCAGGGCACTTGCCCTTGCAATCAGCAGGCTTGCCGACGATACGACGACGCGGCTGGACCTGGGCCGGCGCGCGCGCGAGTTCGCCGAATCGAATTTCGAGCGCGATGCGGTTCTGGGTGCTTTGTTTGGCGCAATCGAGCGAGCGGTCCCGGGGATCGCGAGTGATGTAGCGGCCTGAACTAAAATTTGCATCGTCAGCGCATTTTCGCTGAGATGAACATAGGCGTGGCGTTAGGTGAAATCAAGCCCGAACCAGAAGAAGAGGCAATGAACAAGACTCCCGAACATCACGTAGCATCACGTATATTGAGCAATTTCATGGACCATTCGCGGTCCATTCCATATGGCACGTACAGAGAACTTGAGTTTATGAGCGCGGGGCACATTCAACGTAGAGCAGACGGCACGAGTCCGTATCGTTCCTACCGGATGGGGCGCGGTTCCCACCGGATGGCGCGCGCCGCTGCATTGGCGTTCCTGGCGGTGCTGCTGTGGATCGGGTCGACTCCGGCCGGCGCTGCACAGGAGTATCTGTTGACCCCGGGAGACATCATCCGGATCACCGTCTTCAAGAGTCCGGAATTGAGCCTGGATGCGCGGGTATCCGAAACCGGGGCAATTTCCTATCCGCTCGTGGGCTCGGTGCAGATCGGCGGGCTGACGCTACCGGCCGCGGAGCGAAGGATCGGGCAAATGCTCAAGGACGGCGGATTCGTACTGAACCCCCAGATGAGCATCCTGTTGACGACAGCCCTGGGCAATCTCGTGTCCGTCATCGGTGAAGTCAATACTGCCGGACGGTACTCGCTCGAGACGGCCGGCGGCCATCTTTCGGGCATGCTGGCCGCTGCCGGCGGCATTTCGCAGACCGGCGGCGACTTCGTGGTCGTGACCGGAACGCGCAACGGCAAGCCGTATCACCGCGAGATCGACATCGTCAAGATGTCCTCGAGCGGCAATCCCGAGGATGACGTCGAACTCCATGGAGGCGACACGTTGTTCGTCAATCGGGCGCCCCTGTTCTACATCTACGGCCAAGTACAAAAGCCGGGACAAGTGCGCCTGGAAAGGGGCATGACCGTGATGCAGGCGCTGGCCTCAGGCGGCGGCGTCACCGGAAAGGGCACGAGCCGGGGCATAGTTCGCCACCGCCGTGACGCCGCCGGCAAGGTGAAGGAGGAGGGCGTCTCGTTGGATGACGATGTCCACGATCAAGACGTCATTTACGTCAAGGAGAGCTTGTTCTGATGCGGGTGGTCTGGGTTCTCTTTTGGAAAGCGGGCAAATCGATATGAGTGTCAACCAGCTGATCTTGATTCTTCGCTCCCGATGGCGGCTCGCGTTGGGCGTTTTCGCAGCCATTCTGTTCCTGGCGATCGTGTTTACGCTCTTCTCGCCGAGGCAATATACGGCAACCGCGTCGGTCGTGATCGACGCGAAGACAGACCCGGTTTCCGCGGCCGGATTCACGGATCAGCTGCTGACGAGCTACGTCGTTACGCAGGCGGACGTCATTGCCAGCCAGCGCGTGGCGCAGCGGGCGGTCAAGGCAGTCAAGCTCGATGAGCTTCCGCAGCTGCAGAAGGCGTGGCGTTCGAGGACCGACGGCCAAGGCGACATCACTGTTTGGATAGCGGATTTTCTGTTGCAGAACAAGGTCGTCGTCGGGACCGGCAAGACAAAGAACGGCAATGTGATCAACATTGCGGTGAAGTGGTCCGATGCGAAGCTGGCTGCCGCAATTGCAAATGCTTTCGCGCAAGCCGCCATCGACGTCAATATCGACTTGAAGACCGAGCCCGCCAAGCAGTTCGCCAAATGGTTCGATCAACGCTCGATGGCGTTGCGTGCGGCCCTGCAGGCGAAGCAAAAGCTCCTTTCGGACTACGAGAGTGCAACAGGAATCAGCACGACGGACGAAAAGCTCGATGTGGAGAATGCGCGGTTGGCGGAACTTTCCACCCAATTGGTCGACATACAGGGACAACGTCAGGACAGTCAATCGCGGCAGCGGCAGGTCAGCGGCAATAACGAATCGTTGCCCGAGGTGTTGCAGAGCCCTGTGGTTGCAAAACTGAAAAGCGATCTGTCGGACGCGGAAGCCAGGCAAGCAGACATTGCGGGCCGCCTGGGCAAAAACCACCCCGATTATCAGGCAGCCGCCACCGAGGTATCCAGTTTGCACGGCCGAATTCAGCAAGAGGCCGCGAAAATCGCCGGCGCACTGGGCAGTAACGCGCAGGTCAATGTTCGTCGGGAGAGTGAGGTTCGCCTCGCCCTCGAGGAGCAAAGGAAACGCGTGTTGGAACTCAAACATCAGCACGATGAAGCAATGGTCCTGCAAAATGACGTGACCACCGCGCAGCGCGATCTGGACGCGGTGACGCAGCGCTTTGCACAAAGCAGCCTCGAAAGCCAGGAACAGCAATCGAACATGGTGGTGCTCACGACGGCAACGGAACCCTTCGTGCCGTCGAGCCCAAGGCCGTTGTTGAATTTGCTGGCGGGCATCTTTCTCGGCGGGATTTTGGGCATCGCCGCCGCGCTGATGGCGGAGCGCAAGGATCCCCGGTTGCGCGACGACATTCAGCTGACGCAGCTGTTGGGTGTTCCCGTACTGGTGAAGATCGGTTCCCTGAACTTGAGAAATCTGCCCGGCGGCGAGTCGGCGCAATCGACTCCGCTGCTGGAACCTTCGGCACTATAATGATCAACAACTCGCCATGGTGTCGCAAATGACTAGCGCTCTCATCGAAGACAGCATTCACGAGGTTACCCGGGAGCGGAGTGGCGCAATCGGCGCCGTTCTGGTCGAACAGGGGCGCCTCAGTCCCGAGGACGCCGAAGAAATCCAGCTGTTCGCGGTAAGGAATCGGCTGCGTTTCGGCGATGCGGCCTTGAAGCTGCAGTTGCTCACGAAACATGACATCGATCAGGCGTTGGCCCAGCAGTACAAGTATCCAATTCTTCCCAGAGGCGGCGACCACGGGGTCGCCGACGATGTCATTGCGGCGTATCTGCCGCAAAGCCGGTTGATCGAACCTTTGCGCGTGTTGCGAAGTCAGCTGAGCCTGCGCTGGGCCAACCCGAAGGAAGGGAAAATTCTGGCGATCGCAAGCCCGGGCCGAAGCGAAGGCCGAAGTTGGCTCGCGGCGAATCTCGCCACGGTTTTCGCGCAGATGGGTGAGCGGGTCTTGCTCATCGACGCGGATATGCGTCATTCGCGCCAGCATGAACTGTTCAATATCAACAACTCCGTGGGCTTATCGGCGTTGCTCACCGGCCGTGCCGGCAGAGAGATAGTGTGCCGTATTCATCCGAAACTCCGGTTGTTCGTGTTGCCTGCGGGAATCCTGCCTCCCAACCCGCAGGAATTGCTCGGTCGACAAGTCTTTGAGTTGGTGCTCGATCTGTTCGCCAGCCAATACGACCTGATCATTTTGGACACGCCGGCAGCATCGGAATCCGCGGACGCGCAGATACTCGCGGCACGCGCCGACGCGGCGGTCTTGCTGGCCCGGCGCAACCACACGCGCGTCGATGAACTGAAAGCCGCCATGCAAAATTTGACCGAGTCCGGAGTTCACGTGATTGGGAGCGTGGTGAGCGAGTACTGAGCACGAATATGAGAAATTTGTTCATCGCCGCCTTTTCCCGCTTGGTTCCAGCCGTACCTGCATTCATATTCGTACTGGCCGGTGCCGAAACGGCGCGTGCCGCCATCGTCAGCGGCGATCCTCTGGAGCTCGCGATTGCGGTTCCCGAGGATTCCGTCAAATTCAAGGAAAACAGCTTCGTTGCGTTCGCCGGCGACGAATACTCTTATGACGACAATGTCTATCGCCTGGCGCCGGGTGTAACCGATCTGAGATCGCTGACCGGAACAGGCGCGAACGCCACGCGTGGGGATCACATCGACAGGATAACGCTCGGAGCCGACGGCATGTGGAACCCCGGCCGGCAGACAGTCGTCGTCGATTTGCGCGCCGACGACAATCGGTACAACTCCAACAGCAATCTCAACAACGTTTCCACCAGCGACAAATTGATATGGGATTGGAGCGTGGGCAGCGTACTTTCGGGGCAGGTGGGCGCGACTTACGATAGCGCCTTGATAAGCTTCGTCAATTCCACCAATTACTCGCGCAACCTTTATTCGGTTACCAACTATTTCGGCGCCGGGCGCTATCAGATCGGGCCGCATTGGGCGATTTTTGGCGGTGTTCTGGAATCCGGCACTACGTTGAGCGACCCCGCACTACGCTCGAACGACGTCCATTCGAAGTCGGTGGAGTTTGGATCCGAGCTGGCGACGGGAGAGAAAGACACCCTGGATCTGGAATACCGATATACCGACGCGCGTTATCCGCTGGGAACTGCGCTGAACAGCGATTACCGGGAAGACATGGAACGGCTCGTCGTTCGGCATGTTTTCACCGAAAAGACGAAATTCGATGCATTCGTGGGTTTCTTGAAGCGTGACTATGCCAATACGTCCATTGCCTCGTTTTCCGGGGACGTTTGGCGGCTCGCCCTGCAGTGGAAGCCGACCGAGAAGGTGCAATTGGGGGCGGACGCATGGCGGAACCTCCAAGCCTATGTGACTACACAGTCCGACTATTACGTCGCCCGGGGCGAGAGCGTCTCGTTGCGGTGGGTGCCCAGGGAGAAGATCGCCGTATCCGGATCCTATACGCATGAAAGTCAGAACTACATCGGACTGAGTCTGAGTCAACTCTCGCTCGGGGCCCGGCGCGATTCGGTGAACACGCCTCAGGTCGGCGTCAAGTACACGCCGTTTGAATTTCTGGTGTTCGACTTCGGCTATGCATACGAGAAGCGCAACTCGAATGAATCCAGCTTTCAATACAATGATCATGTCATCAGTGCGAAGGTGACCTTCAAGTATTGAAGCGAGGATCGTCAATCTACGGTGTTTTTTCTTGTATAACCTCTCGATCAACGGCAGTGATGCCACCAAGAGCTCGGCGGCGGCACCCGGTTTCTTCGTCGCTTTGCTTTTGTTTTTCCTTTGCTTGACCAGACCGTCGCTTTTCGGGCAGGACTTCAATTACGTCGGCGGCCTTGGGGTCGCTTTTACGACACTGGCCTTTCTGCTTACCCGCTCAGGTGTTCCCCTCATAGTGGCGAGGTCGTCGCCCGAATTGAATATTGCAGTGGCGCTTTTGGCGTTCTGGTCCTACGCCTTTGGCTTGACGGTGTTTTTCGGGAATTCTGAACTGCCCATTCTCTTCAAAGCCAGCGCAGCAGGCTTCAGCGTGCCCATATGCTTCTTGCTGTTATCGGCGAATGGCAATCTGGTAGACCGGACGTTTTCCATATTTGCGCGGATCAATTCGGCACTCGGCTATTCAATCGCGATAACTTACTGCCTGATACCGATCGTCGGCTATTCGAGTCTCCGCTTGTTCTCCTATGCGATCGGCGGTTACGAGGATGGCGATGCGGGTGGCGGTAACGGCGATATTCTGTTCCCCTTCAGCGTCGTGTATGGAAATCTCATTGAGTACGGAATCTATAGATTCTGCGGAATCTATCGAGAGGTGGGCATTGCGCAGGCATTCTTCGTGTGGTCGTTCATTTACCTGCTCTATTCGCGGGCGAAGCTGATTTGGGTCCTGGGTTCGCTGTTGGGCGCATTGCTCTGCGGGTCAACGGCCGTCGTGTTTTCTCTCGGAACGGCCGCGCTCATTCACTTTGGATCGGGGTCGATACGTCGACCGCGATACCTGCTGGTTTTGGTCGTGCTGTTGTCCGCTTTGGCGTTGCTCCTGGTGTTTGCCCCTGGATTGGGTCTCGAGGATAAGGCGGTCACGCACAGCACTTCGCTCACTGATCGGCAGGAGGCGATGGCGCTGGCGCTCCCGGGCGCGGATATCGGCCGGTGGTTGTTTGGTCACGGGCTGTTTTACGAAAGTGCGAAGAAAGTCGAGAATGTGGGAATCAACGCCATCTCGGAGATTTTTCACATCGGAGTGATCGGCTTTGCGCTTTATCTGGCATCGTTCTTTGCCGGGCTGTTCGGCGCCCGTTCCTACGGCGACGCCTGCAGGTATCTGACGCTGATCTCGCCGTTTCTGGTGACCAGCCTTTTCTTTCAGCCGGTCATTGATGCGCCTCTCTTCTTGGCGGTGCTGTTTTTCTTTCCACCTCCCGTGCCCAAATCGTAATCGCCGGCCCGGGGTCGTTCTGGTCATGCGTGTCCAAGGTGAGTAGCGCGAGCGCAAGGCGGGTATTGATCCTTGAAATCAGTTCCGCAGGTCATCACCCCAGCTATGTCCGTTGGTTGCTGGAGTCCGAATTCGCCAAATCTTCGGAGATAATTCTTGCCGCCCGACAGAAAATGTTCGAGCACCCGGAGATTCTTGCGTCGCAGTCCAAGTTTACGCGCCATCGGATCGATGTCAGTGAAAAGCTCGAGGCTCTTCTTTCGGATTTCAGTTCAATCGGGCTGATGCGTATGAGCTGGGCGACCGGCCGTCTTTACCGGGAGATCTGCGCAAGTCTCTCGCGGACCCATCGGGTGGACTACGTCATTGTGCCGTTTATCGATGATTGCATTCTGGGCCTGGCCTTGTCCCGCGAGGCATTCGCCGGCATTCCTTGGATGGCAGTTACCATGCGCACGATGTTTCATTACAGAGCGATGGGCGTGATTGGGGAAGGACTGCGATTCAGCGCCATCCGCCGCGCGCTGCTCTATAGAATACTCAAACAGAAGAGCCTGGACTCCATATTGACCATAGATCCGACGCTGGCGGAGTTTGCCAAAACGCGAAGCGATGGTTTCATGCGCAAATTGGAGTACTTGCCGGATCCGGCGACATTCCATTCCGTGCTCCCAAGCAGAGTCGAAGCACGGTCGCAGCTCAAAGTGCCCCTCGACGTGCCACTCGTTCTTCTTTTCGGCGAGATCTCCGCCAGGAAGGGCGTGGTGTCCCTCCTGGAGGCTGCTGCGGACCCCTCGTGCTCACCGCGAGTACACGTCATGTTGGCTGGACGATTCGCGGATCGCGCGGCGATTTTGGAGAATGCCTCGTTCCAGCGGCTCAAGGTCGATGGGCGTCTTCACGTCATTGACGGTTATGTGCAGGGCGAGGACGAGAGGCGGGTGCTCGCCGCGGCGGATTGCGCGTGGCTCGGGTACACGGGATTCTATGGTATGAGCGGCGTAATGGTGCTTTCGGCGCGTCACGGCGTGCCGGTGCTCGCATCCCGGGAAGGTCTGATCGGTTACCTGACCATGAAGCATCAGTTCGGCGTGACAATCGAGCCTGGAGACCGTTCATCGGTCGTTGACGCACTCAATCGTTTGGCCGGGGAGCGGGAATTCTTCCGGCTGGCGGGGAAAAGGGGCGTATCCGTATTTGAAAAGCACGACCCAATCGAGCTGCAGCGGCTGGTGACCGAACGGGTTACCATGAAAACGCCTGCAAAGGGATGACCGACCATCGCTCGAGGCGCAGCGCCTTGCTCCGCCTGGCAATCATTAGTTCTTCGCTGAGCAAGGTGTGCGGTCTGGCGCTCCAGACCATCGCCATCCCGTTGGTTTATCAATCTCTGGGCCAGCATTCTTACGAGCTCTATCTCTTGATGACCGCTGCTTTGGCGACTATTGCCATCGCTCAAATGGGCGCCGGCCCGGGTCTGACGCAGGGAATCGCCAAGGCAAGCGCCGTCGGAAGCCGCAGCCAGGAGGCATCCCTGATCAATGCCGCGTTTCGCCTGACGACGGTCACTGCCTTGATTGGCGGAGGGATAGTTCTGGCGGTCCTTCATCTGATCCCCCCAGGTGCAATTTTCGGATCATCGTTTGCCGGGGAACGTACCGCAATTCTGAGCATCGCCAATGTCTGCGTGTTTGTGGTCATCGCACAAATAGTTTCCGGCGTCGTGGATTCCGCGCTCGCAGGTTATCAAGAGCAGATGTTCACCAACATTGGGGCAATGACATCCAATATCTTGAGCATCGGACTATTGTTCTTTGTTTGCAAACACAGCCCGACGATCAGCAGCGTGATTGTGGTGCTCTACGGCGTTCCGACGCTGTCGCGGGTTGCCAACCTCATTGTCCTTTATCTTCGCAGGCCGTACCTGTTGAAGGGCGTCTTTCAAGCCAGCCGTGGCTCTTATGCGGTCTTGCTGAACGTCGGTCTGGCATTCTGGGCCATCCAGCTGGGCGGCCTGATCGAGCAACACGGTGGAACGTACGTCCTTGCGCACCTAAGTTCCACTCACGAGACGGATCTATTCGCCATCGTCTATAAGAGCCTGTCGCTCGTCGGATCAGTCAATATCATCATCACGCAACCACTTTGGCCTGCATTCACCGATGCCATTGCCCATCGGGATTTTGATTGGATTCAGCGATCCTATGCGAAAATTCGGCGCGCGCTGACGGTATTTTCCTGCGCGGTAGGCTTGTTGATGATGACGGTCGGACCATGGGGCTTCGAGCATTTTGTGCACATCGATACGTCGGGAAATCGCCTGCTGTTCTGTGTGCTCGGCGTTTATTTCGTCGCGAACGTCTGGACACATCTTTACTACGTCACGATGATGGGTATGGAGGGGATTTGGAGAGTGGCCATGGTTGCGTTTTCGGAGAACGTACTGTTGCTTCTCTCGAGTCTCGTGCTGGTTCCCCGGCTTGGGGCGGCGGGAATGGCGCTCGCATACCTGTTTGCCAGCTTGTTGTTGCCCGTGTGGTTTCTGCCTCAATTGATGCGGAAAACGATTCGGGAGATTTCGAGTTCATCCAGACCGGCTGAACAGAGTCGGCGATAGGTCCGGGTGCGGATTGGAGCAGCAAATCGATGCGTATCGCCCATTGCATTCTCGAACCGCGCTACTCGGGCGCCGAAATTCTCGTCTTGGGTCTCGTGCGGGCGCAGATCGCCGCCGGCGTGATCACTGCACTGATAGCCCTGCGGCCTTCTGAAGGACTCTTCGAAGCGGAGTTGGAAGCTCTCGCGAAGCTGGGTTGTGAGATCTTCGTTCCGCCGAAGCGGTTGGTCCGGCAACAGCGGCTATTCTGGATACGGCATGCGACGCGCGGTTTTCGTCCAGACGTATTGTTCGCGCATTCCGCGCTGCCAAGCGTCTATAGCCGTATTGCGCTGATGGCGATGGCGGGAGTATCGGTTGTCCCCGTACTTCATACCGATGAGGATTTCGAGGATTACAAGCTGCGCGTTTTCGAAAAGTGGATGTGGCGGAGGAACGGCGCCGTGGTGGGCGTCAGTCCGGCGTCTATCCGCAATTATCGCCGTCTGATCACGGAAAAGGTGGAAACGAGGCTTATTCCGAACGGCGTCGATTTCGAGAGCGTACGGTCCGCAGCCGTGCACCGCGATGAGGTGCGGAAGCGGGTCTATGAGGCCGCGCCGGGCGAAGTGATCCTTCTGCAGGTAGGTCGAATTTCGCCGCAAAAGCAGCAGCGCCTTTCAGTGGAGGCGCTGGCGGCCTTGGGCCGCATGACGTCGTTGGATAACATCAGGCTCGTATTTGCCGGTATGGTCGAATACAAGGAATATCACCTGGAGGTCGAGGCTGCGGCGCGCTCGCTCGGGGTCTCGAACAGGATTCAATTCCTGGGTTCCCGAAACGACATTCCGCTGCTGCTGGCCGGCGCCGACGCACATCTGATGCCGTCGGCCTGGGAGGCACAGGGCATCGTTGCCCTGGAGGCGCTCGCTTCGGGCGTATATTGCTTGTTCACGCCCCTCGAAGCCTTCTCCTCGTTCAACGGAATGTCCGGTGTCGCGATTTTGCCCGAGAAGTCCGATGGCGCGCAGTTCGCCGGTCTCTTGGCGGAGGCGATTCGCACATCGGCCACGTCGAGCCGCCATCTTCGCGAGATGGAAAGCTATGGATTCGAGCGTTGTGCGCAGGAATACTTGCGGCTCGCGGAGTCGCTGAAATCGAGCAAACGGGGGAATTGAGCGGGCAGGATGCCGCCTATCGATGCTAGGAGCGCGGTACCGCGCCGCTGCGCGAGCAGAGGACGGCGTAATGCGCGTAATGGAGCCGAGCCAGGAGCGGATACAAGGCCCTCTTGAGAACGGAACCCACCATGATGCGGGAGGCACCGAGATGGGACAGTCCGTTCTTGGCCTTCAGGAAACGGATCGTGTCGAGGCTATGGATCGGAATGTACCTGTGCCGGTCGAGAATCCTCAATCCGTGAGCGGTGAGGAGTCGGTCGAAGCTCGCCGGGGTGAAGAATTGAACGTGCCCTGAGATGTTGATGCGCCGGTCCTTGTTGAGGCTCTGCAGCCTCGGCACGAGCAGGTCCTCGAGCGGCACCTCGGCTACCATGTACCGGGACTGCAGTTTCTGCAGAGTCTGCGTCAAAAATGCATGCGGATCATCGAGATGCTCGACCACATGGGTCAGGACCACCACGTCCACGGGTTCGTCGAGCGAGAACTCCGGCGAAGTGATGTCGGCTTGGACGGCTTCGATCTCCGGCGCCTTGGCGCGGAGGTAGCTGATCGCGTCGGGGGAATAGTCCACGGCGACATACCGATGTGCCAACGCCCGCCGGCTGCATTCCCGGATGACGGCACCGGGCCCGCAACCGAGCTCGACGATGGTCTGCGGAGTGATCGAATTCCGGGCGAGCAGGGTCTCGATCGAATCGACCTTGCATGCGGCGCTGCGCCGCAGCCACTCCGCTTCCTGATCCAGTTCGGAAGCATAGAGCGATTCGTAGTAGTCGCGTCCGGAAATCCCGGGCTGTTTGACCAGTGTCACTTCAAACCTCGCGCAAGCTCACGTGAATCATAGCAGGGATGCCTCGAAATCATACGGGCCTGGCGCGCCCGTACAGCAAATGACGGCGGACCGGTTCTGCGAAGCGGAAATGTATGAGACAACTGACGAGCATCAAGATGGGCAACCAAAACCAGCCGAACACCGACGCGAGGCCGAGAATGGACGCCATTATCAGAATAGGAACGTGGATCATATAAAGCGCATAACTGGCGTGGCCGAGCGAGACGAGGACTGTATTGCGCAGCGGCGAAAGCCACACCGAGCCGGATGCCATCGCCGCCGCCGCGATCGCGGCGGCAAATAGCGGCGACATTCCGTAGTAGGCCGGCATGAGCGAATTGGAAAAGTGAAGCGTGCCGATGATCAGCATCGATACGCTGCCCATCAGAAGTACGAAAGCCGCCAGCTGGCGGCGCGTCAGGCGGTTGAACAGTATTCCGCTGCAAACGCCGAGAACGAATTCATAACAGTGCGTAATCGGAAATTGGGAAACGATGAAGCCCGATCTGTTCGGTGGAACGAGCGCGTCGATCGTCCCGATCCAGAAGCCCTGCAGAATCCAGCCCAGGACGATCACCATCAGGAGAGTCCGCGATCGACGGACGTACAACGCAGGTCTGATGAAAGGAAACAAGGCGTAAAAGAAGAATTCGCAAGACAGGCTCCACGCGGGCCCATTCCAGGGCTGATTGATGGCGGCGGCAGGTATCCATCCCGTCGAACCTGTCAGCTGAGCAAGCGCACTGAGAGGCAGCCAAAGCGAATATCGATCTTTGATCGCGTAGAGCTTCAACAAGCGGCTGCCATCGTTCGTGAGCGCCAGGAATATGCCCGCAGGGAGGGCGATCAGGAGGGCCAAAACCAGCGTTGGATATAGCCGCGAGAAGCGCGATTCGGCGTATCGTTTGGTTGCCGGCACATCCCGCCAGGACAGGCGCGGATACTTGTGATTCATGATGAAGCCGGACAATACGAAGAAGAAGGATACCGCGGGCCGGCCGCCGTCCAAAATGTCGTGAAGGCGTTCCGCGGAGACGGCTCCGAATCCGTGCAGGTGGGAGACGACGACGCAGAGCGCCGCAGCGATGCGCAAGGTGGTCAGTTCCGGTATATCGTCTGCGCCGGCTCGATTGGGAATGCTTATCGCTCCTGTTCGGCGCAAGTTGCGTTGGCGTCTTCGCCCGAGTTTGCGACCTTGTTGTCTCTGATGTCCACATCAGCCTTATTGGTATTCTTGGGAATGGCGAACACGCATCCGCTCTTCGCGTCTATCCGATTGGAGTGGAATGACAGGGTCTTCAGGCTTCCGGCAAGATGGACCGGAACCGCACATCGGGAAACCATATTGTCATGAACGCGGGTATTCATCGGGCCCAGACTTCCTCCGGCGATGAATAGTCCGTTTCCGCCGCATCCCGCGATCTTGTTGTCCGTTATCTCGATGTCGCTGGCCTGATGTGTTGGGTCGAAGGTGATGTGTATTCCATCGCCGGCTGCGTCTTGTATGTTATTCCGTGCGATGGTCATGTGCTGCCCATCGATGATCCAGATTGCGGACTGCTCGCCCTTGGTCTCGTGATCGTCGGTGGTGATCGAATTGTCCAGTATCCTGATGTTGTACGCACGATCTTCGACGTGCACGCCTTCATTCCAGGCCACACAGTCATTGTCCGAGATCTCGATGTCGTGAGCGCCGGCGACGCCCACGCAGAACCCGGCCACGACGTTCGAGTCGGCGTGTTTCGGAACCCTGAACTTGTTGTGTCTGATCGCGATACCGGACGCCCGCACGTCCGTGAGTTGGATGCCGCAGCAATTGACGGTCACCGGATCGTTCAGTTCTATGGCGTCCGCCCAGACATTTGAAAAGGTGTTGCCATCGATCGTGACGTCGGTCAAATCGGCGGCGTGCACGTTCTGGAGAATCCCGTATCCGACCTGGTCGAAAGTGTTGTTGTCGATCTTCAGGCCATGTATGTCGGGTGCATCGATCAGGACACCGTGGGCGCGGTCGATACTGTGCAGACGATTGCGGACCAATGACACTGCAGAGGAGTGGGCGGCGAAACTGATGAGAACGGGCGCGCGGTTCGCATAAATGTCGCAGCCTTCGATGGATATGCCGCTGCCCTTGATCTGAAGCACCGAACCCACTTTAGCCGAAGGGTTGTCGAAGAGGGATGCGCCGGCCTCGCAGGTAATGTGCGTATTGGATGGGATGACCAACGTGTGGCCCAGCTGATAGGCGGCGTGAAGGCGAACTTCGCCTCCTTTGGACACGAGATGATCGATATCCTGTGCCGAGATATTGTGGCCGAATCCCAGGAGCGCCAGAAGGGCGGCCGCAAGCATCGTGCGGCTCGGGAGGGTGAACGAACCAGGCGTATGCATACGATGTTACCTCAGCCGCAAACCACGAGTGCACGCCCGTTCGCGCACATTCACGATTGGAGCGCGCGGCTGCCGGTTAGTTCAAGCGGACGATGCGGACCGCCGTGAACGAAGCCACCGCTTGGTAAAGCCTGGATATGTTTTACAAGTTTTACAATCCAGGCCCGGTGACATAGATCGGCGCGGATCGCAGGCTCAGTAGAATGCTGTTGACGCTGGCGGTATTGAAGCAGTTGCCCATCCAATTGCAGATTTTGATGCTTTCAGAGGGAACCGGCAAGATGAGGACGCTCGCGGCGGCTTGATAATCCCAAAGCACCAGAGTCGCGATGCCGTTGCGTTCGAAGCGATAGCCCATCTGAGTGCCGCTCAAGCCCGACAGCGGGCCGCTCGTGGTTGCCCCGTCGAGCAAATAGGTCATGGCGGCATACGCCGGAGCCGCGGGCTTGGGGCCCAATTTATCCGTTCCATAGGGGAGAGTTGGGTTGAGGTTCCAATAGTATCCGAAAGTATTGTTGGTTTCGGTCGGGCTGTGATACCAAAAATCCGCGATGTAAAAGGCAACGTCGAATTTGAATCCCTCGCCGAGAAGGATGAGGGTTGATCTGATGTCTCCGAGCGCCTGATTGAGTTCGCCGATACTGCTGGAGGTAAATCCATGCTCGGTGCCGACGAACGGAATGCTATGACCTTTGGCATTTTTAGCCATGGTCATCTGCGTCCGGATGTCGCTCACGAACCCATTGGGCTCCGGAGGCCACCGCACGTAGGGGTGCATCGAGACGGCATCGAGATAATTGCCGAGACCCGCGGCCCAGAGCCCAGCCATCGGCGACTTGTCGTAGGGAAACATGGTCGGTCCCATGACGATGGCTTTTGGGTCGCCCTGGTGGATCGCCGCATAGGAATATTGGAAGTACTGAACCAGCTGAGCGGGCGTTCCTCCCCATCCCCCAGGGATCTCCGGCTCCCAAGTGATCTGATAGTAGTGGGCCGATTGACCGGGATAATCAGCGGCAACCTGCTGGGCACGCGCCTTGGTGAAGCCGGCCATGCCCTGGGTACCGGTGACATTCAACACACCCATGTTGGGCCAGGCTATCGTGCCGGTGCCCGGTTCCATGGACCAGCCAGGCACGCTCGCTTGCGACACCAGCGGTATGGCGTAGGTTGGCCACGCTGCATAGTTGTTGGCAATGCGGAAGGGATACGTCTGACCCTGTGCGAGAGCTGTGGCTCTTGCCTCCGCGAATTGACCAGGATAATTCGGTTCAAGAGCGCTCCAGCCCGGGCCGTCGATCAGGTACCGCGCCCCCAGATACGACATCACATTTCCCTGGTCGTGGTTGAACCCGCCCTGCATTCCAAAGTGGCTGCCCGCATCCCCATAATTGGCGCGCTTGGCGGGGTCGGGAACTACGGCATAGGATATGAATCCCCGGTACCTCGTGCCTCGATTTGCAATGACTGCGCCGCCGGGCGACGTAGCTTCAACCCGGTAGTACCCATACATTGACGATGGCGCCGCGAACTTGGCAGTGGCATCACCATAAGCATCCGCCTTGATCGGCAGCCAGGTCGACGAGAGTTCCTTTCCGAACTCATCGATCACCTTGACCGCAAGGGAGGCCGCTTGGGAGGCAGGCAGTCCTGTCGCCCGGAATATCACTTCGACGTCTTCGCCCAGCGCATAGGTGCTGTTATTGGGCCGGTTCGTATCGGCGCTCAAAGTCTGGGACGTGCTTGCTGTGGTGGTAGTGCTTGCTACAGTGGCAGTGCTTGCCACAGTGGCAGTGCTCGAAGCAGCCGTGGTGGTCGAACCAGCCGACGAGCTGCCGGCCGCAGTCGTGCCGGGCTGGGATGACGACCCGGTCGTGGAGGGGGCGCCGGTGCTGGACGAGGAGCCGGATCCTGGTGTGCTTGCGGTTGCCGGCGCAGGGTTGACGGCCGGCGTGGCACCGCCGTTTTGTGCGCTGCTGCTGCCGCACGCGGTAAGTACAAAGACCGCGGCGCAAAGCATCGGCGCTGCCGCGCAATTTCTGAGCGACAAATATCTGTTCATCAGTGTGATCCTACGTTTCGATTCGGCGGGCGGAGTATGCTCACAAGCCTCATCGAGCGCAGCATGTCTGCCTGCAGAGACTGTCTCCGGAGTGCGACTGTCGACGCCGACGAGCGGGACTTCGTGCTCGCCGGAAAAGTCAACCACGAATCTCTCGGTTCTGGATCCGGGTTGCGTGACGCCGTGACGGGGGACCGAGCTTGGACCGGATCCGACGAGATCCAGGAGAGGGCCGCCAAAGCAAGCGCCGATGATGATTAATCATCGATTGGGCATACTAGTCCCGGCTCGGGGCATGATACCGACCGGGAAAGGGGTACGGGTCTTCCATGTTTGTTGATGCGCGACAGATATCCAGCCACGCCGAGGTTCGGGCGGATGTCGCCATTGTCGGTGCCGGCGCCGCGGGAATCACGCTGGCACTGGCGCTGATCGGCAGGGGGCTCAGCGTCTGTCTGTTGGAAAGCGGCGGCATGGAGTTCGGATGGCAGAACCAGCTGCTGTACAGCGGGCTCAATGTCGGACTACCTTACTTCGATTTGGACGTCTGTCAGCTCCGCTATCTCGGAGGCAGCACGAACGCCTGGGGCGGCTGGTCGCGGCCGCTCGATCCGATCGACTTCGAGCCGCGCCCTTGGATCGAGCCGAGCGGCTGGCCGTTTGCAATGAGCACGCTGGCGCCGTTCTATCGCCAGGCCCACGAAATCTGCCAGGTTCCGAGCGACGATTACGATCCTGAACGCGCGATGGCCGAACTCAGGCATCCACGCGCCAAGCTGTTGCCGTTCGATCCGGCGTTGCTCGAGACCACCATCTATCGGTTCAGCCCGCCCACCCGTTTCGGCCAAGTCTATCGGGAGTCGCTGCGGCGGGCGGACGGCCTGCGCTGCTATCTCAATGCCAACGTACTGGCGATCAAGACCGATGCTTCGGCACGCACGGTTACCCGGCTCGTCGTGGGCGCGATGTCCGGCGTGCGCTTCGAGGTCGCGGCAAAGCACTATGTGCTAGCCGCCGGCGGTGTCGAGAACACGCGCCTCTTGCTGCTGTCGGACGATGTCGCCGCCGCCGGCCTGGGCAATCAGCACGATCTCGTGGGCCGGTTCTTCATGGAGCACCCGCACACGAAGCGGGAACTCATCGTGCCGGCGCGGCGGCTCGCGAGCGGGATCTACGGCGAAAAATTTCATGGCCGCGCGATCGTGGCGCGGATGTCCCTCCCGGACGCACTGATGCGGAGCGAGAGGTTGCTCAACTACAGTGCAAACCTCCACGCGGTTTACTTTGGGCAGGATACGCAAGGCTGGCTTGCGCTGCGCAAGGCAATCCTATCGCTGTCGCGCGCGCGCCGATCCGATCCTTACGTCCGTTTGCCGCCTTATGGCCGCAAAGGGCTGTCGCGTCGGCAGGTCGTCGACATGTTGAAACGGTTCGACCAGGTAGCGGTCGCCGGCGTGCTGCGTCTCTTCCAGCCGAACCGATTCATCAAAGGATTCGTGCTGGAGAGCAAACCCGAACAAGCCCCGAATAGGAACAGCCGCATCACCCTCGATGACGCCCGCGACGCCTTTGGTCTCAGACGCGTCAAGGTCGACTGGCGCATGCTGCCGATCGACCGGCGCACCGTGGTGCGCGGCGAGGAGATCATCGATGCCGAGCTGCGCCGTATGGGCATAGGCAGTTTGGTGCCCCTGCCGGAAACGGAAATCGAAGCTTGGCCCGACAGTCTCGAAGGCGGCTGGCATCAGCTCGGTACGACCCGCATGCATGCCGACGCCGAGCACGGGGTCGTCGACCCGAATTCACGTGTGCACGGCATGTCGAATCTTTACATCGCAGGGGGCTCGGTTTTCCCGACTTCGGGCACTGCGCCGCCGACGTTGACCATTGTTGCACTCGCGTTGCGTCTGGCGGCTCATCTGAAACAGGATATTTTCCGCGTACGACGCTAGCTGCTTGCCCGCGCGCGCCAAATATCATATTTTCAAGGGCAGCGATACTACTATGGAAGGTGAAGATGTCCGGCGTTTGAGAGATCTGAATGAACGACTTATCGTCATCGCGCGTACCGATCAACGTCTGTTACCTTACGACGTTCATCGGTGATTATCATGCGCCGCGATTGAAGCGGCTGGCCGAAGACTTACGTACCTTGAACGGGTCACTCAAGCTGGCGCAGTTCAATGAGAGGTCGGAGTTCTATGACCATGCGCAAGTGCGCCGCCAACAGTTTCTTCGATTCTTGGACGTCACGAGGTTTCGCTCGCCCAAGGGCATCGCTCTGATCCGGTCCGTCTGGACGTTTCTGAAGACGGAGAAGCCCGCTCATATATTCGTGCTCGGGTATTCCGATCCGATTGCGTTGACGGCGTTGGCGTTTGCCAAGCTGTTTGGGCGCAAGATCTACTTCATGTCCGACAGCAAGGCGGACGACCAGCCGCGGGCCCGGCGCTCGGAATTTGCCAAGAAGCGCATCATCAGCTGTTTCGACGGCGCCCTCGTGGCCGGTAAGCGGCATTGCGACTACTTCACGTCCCTTGGACTCACCAAGCCGATCGAAACGGGCTACGACGTCGTCGACAATCGGTATTTCGCCGAGAGGGCCGGGCAGTTCTCCAGAAAACTCTCCCTTCTGCACCGGCTTGCCGTCATACCGTCCAAATATATACTTTGCGTCAGCCGGCTGGTCCACCGAAAACGGGTCGATCGGGTTCTGCGGATCTTTGCGGACTCCGGAATCGCCGCGCAGGGATACAAATTGGTCGTGATAGGAGACGGGATCGAATCGTCCCGCCTTCACTCTTTGGCCGACGAACGGAATCTATCGAAATGCATCGTGCATATCCGATCCGTCGCAAACCATTCCATGCCTGCGTTCTATGCGGGCGCTTCGGCGATAATTTTGGGATCGGAATATGATCAGTGGGGACTTTGCATCAACGAGGCCATGGCCTGCGGCGTCCCGGCCATCGTTTCCGCCCGCTGCGGCGTTGCCTACGAAATCGTTCATCGATCGACCGGGATCGTGTTCGACGGCGACGATATTGGGCCCGCCGTCGCGGGCCTGAAGCGCATCGCAGCCGACGGGGAGTATGCGGGTATGCTCGCCCGCGCCTGCGTTTCCGAGATGCGGAAGTGGGACCTTGATCGCTTCAGTTCGGCGGCAATCCGGCTCATGGGCAAAACTCCGGCTCACCGCTTAGTTGCAAGTCCGACGCAATGAAGCTGGTCATCGTAAATGCGTTCGGCCGCTCGAACCGGGGCGACTCGGTTCTTTTGGATGAATGCATAGGGCAACTGCGGCTGGTCTATCCCGATGCGCAGATTTCGGCGGTCGTTTTCGCGGGAATTGGGGAAGCCCGGGCCGTCCACCCGTCCGTTGCGTGGTCCAAGCGGATCGGGAGCACGAAAAGCGGGAACGGAAACGTGAACTCGAGATCGAAAGCTTTGTTTTACCTGCTTTCGGCGTGGATCAGCGCGCTGGTGCCATGCAGCGGGTTCGATCGCTTTTTGCCGCCGGACCAGCGGAGGACGCTGGAGGCAATTCGAAATGCGGACACCGTGATCAGCGCGCCCGGCGGTTATATCCACGACACGAATTTCGCGTATTTCATCGCGCTCTTCCATATATATTTGAGCGCGGTCTTGGGAAAGACCGTCGTGCTGGCACCGCAGAGTGTCGGCCCCATCAATGGATGGTTCTCGCGTTGGGTCGCGCGGCGGGTGCTGAGAAGGGTTCCCTATGTGTGCGCCCGCGAGAGCTACTCGTTCGATTTTCTCACCAAGGAGTTGGGACTTTCGGCTGCCCGGGTATTCCGTGCCGGAGACAGTGCATTCTGGAACGACGATGTCGAGCGGGATTCCGCTATGATCGAGCGAGAATACGCGAAGCTCGGCATTCGACCGGGTCAGGCGGTTTTCGGAATGACCGTCGTCGGCTGGTCATATCCAAGAAGCGGAGATCCGAACGCTGCCCGTGAGGCCTACGTTGCCGCCTTGGCGCGCATTGCCGACCATATCACGGAGGCTTATCAACTCATCCCGGTGATCTTCAATCAAGTTTCCGACGACCTACCGACCGCGTTCGACGTTCGTAAGAGAGCAAAGTATCCGATCATCATCGACGAAACAAACCGCGATCCGGCCGTCCTTCGCGCTCTGATGGCCCGCTCGACTATTTTTCTGGGAACGCGCTTTCATTCCTGCATCTTTGCCATGATTGCGGGACGTCCGACATTCGCAATTGCCTATCTGCCGAAAACAGAGTTCATCATGAATGATCTGCTTCTCGATGCCAGGCATACGTCGATCTATGCGATCGATATCGATGCCGTCATCAAACAGCTTTCTTCAGATCTTGAAAATCTTACGTTGGCCGAATCAGCCATATCGACCGCTGTATCGAGTTACCGTAGCCGCTTTGCCAGATTCAACGACATCATGAATTTGGTGGAACGACACAGGCTTGCGCCGCGCACGTAGGCGACCATGCCTCGGCACGCCGTCCATTCTCCGATCCAGGGAATTCTTAAGATTGACGCTTCATCGCGAGGAGTTAAGATACCGTGAGCGAGTTTTGCAAAGTGTTTGATGTCTTTGAGTGGTTTGCCGGCGTTCGCGGTTCACTCCGTGATTTGCGGCCTCCGCCAAAGCCATGTTCAGAGTAGTGCCACCATGCCAATCGTCGTCATTCAAGCCCATCATGTCCTTCCGATCGGACGCAAGCGTTCGTCCTCATGACCACGGCTCGCCTCCCAAGAGTCCGTATCTATCACAACAATCTCTGGGCAAGGTACAAGGGCGCCATCTTTTCGAAAATCTACTCGATCAGCGGCTGCAGCGGAGTTGCCACCTCGTTTGTTCAAGTCGCGGAAACCGAGACGGACCGCGCGATGCTCGGGAGCGCGGACGTTTCCTATCATCAATACCCGTATCAACTGCTGTTTGCCGGGAATTATGACTCGGTTCCACTCCATCGGTTGGTAACGGCCACGACGACCGACGTGGTCAGGCATCCGAGCGATCTGGTTGTATTGCCCGGCTATCACCGCATCGAATATTGGGCAATGCTCATCGTCTGTATGCTACTGCGCCGCAAGCGAGCGGTGTTTTGCGATTCAACCGCCAACGACCAAAAGAAACATTACTGGAAAGAGAAGGCAAAGGCGTTTTTCTTCCGCCGTTGCGACGGGTTTTTTTGCTACGGAATCAGGAGCAAGGAGTACGTGGAGAGTTACGGCGTGAATTCGAAGATAACTTACCACGGCTGCCAGGCTGCGGCGCTTCCCCATGGGTACGACGCGTCGGCCATTCGTGGATTCTACGAGGGGAACGGCGGGGACGCCGGGGCTCCGCCCAGGTTCCTATATTTCGGACGCTTGTCGGCGGAGAAGGGACTTTTCGATTTGCTCGACGCATTTCGCAAAGTCCGGGAACAGATGCCCGGAGCAAGATTGGATATCGTGGGGTCCGGGACACTCGAGGGCGAGCTGGTGGAGCGGACGAAAGCACGCGGACTCGAGTCCGCCGTCGCATTCCTGGGGCCAAAGAGTCTTGAAGACATAGGACAACTGCTGATGCGCAGTGCGGCCATGATACTTCCCAGCCACAGGGAGCCTTGGGGCTTGGTGGTCAACGAGGCCCTCAGTTACGGCTGTCCGGTCGTCGTGAGCGACATCTGCGGCTGCGTTCCGGAACTGGTGCTCGACGGTGTGACCGGATATTCCTTCCGGGCGGGCGACATCCCGGCGCTCGGCGCGGCGATGATCGCGGCGGCGCGCATGTCGATGGACCGGCTCTCGGCCGCCAAGAGATGCCTCGATCTCATCGCGCAGTACACCCCCGAACGGGCGGCGGCCGAAATCTTGCGCGGATGCGTCAGGATTTTGGGAACGCAGCAGTGACACGCCGCGTAGCGTTCGTGGGACCGCTGCCGCCCCCGGTACACGGATTCTCGAATATATGTGCCCACGTGCTCGAGCTCCTGACGGCCGGATCGGCGGTGGAGGTGTTCGACCGGGCACCGCGGGCGAACAACGCCGTGCTGGGTCGAATTGCTCAGCTGTTCCAGCCGTTTCGATACATTGCCTGGTGTCTCGAGGGCGGCGGTGCTTCGCTCTATCTCGCGCTCTCCGGAGGCAAGGGCCAGTTTTTCGATTGGCCGTACGTGATCGTCGCGAAGGTCTTCCGCAGCCGAATTTTCATTCATCATCACAGCTTTGCGTACCTGAATTCTCCGACCTTCTTCAACAAGGTGTTTTTTGCGCTGGTTCGACAGGATACTCACATCGCTCTGAGCCAAGGCATGCGCTTGGCGCTGTCGAGGACCTATGGACTCGACTTGGACGTCGTGAAAATCGTTTCCAACGCCGCGTTTTATGCATCCATGAAAGCGGACCGGAAGTTGGAAGCGGATTCCAGTGCGCCGATTTGCGTGGGTTTTCTGTCGAACGTGACGTTCGAGAAGGGGTTTGTCGAATTCTTTGAAGTGCTTTCCCGGCTGAAGAAACGGGGAGTGGCGTACAAGGCGCTGATCGCCGGACCCGTCAGTCAGGACGCATCGGGGAGATTCTCTCAGCTGATTGCCTCTTCCTCCGATACGGTCTACCTCGGACCCATTTATGGCGACGCCAAGGATCGGTTTTACGATCAACTGGACATTTTCCTGTTTCCGACTCAATACGCCAATGAGGCCGAACCGTTGGTCATTCACGAGGCGCTGCGAAGCAGCGTGCAGGTGATTGCATGCGATCGTGGTGCCATCGCGGAAATGCTGGGCAATGGCGCCGGTCTCGTGTTCACCAAGGAAGATTTCGTGCATGGTGCCACGGTGCACATCGAGCGTCTCGATCACGACCGTGCTCAATTGAAGGCGGCGCAGAGGCTGTCACAGGAGCAGTTCCAGCGAATTCGCAGGGACGCGCAGACTGCGATGGCGTCAGTATTGGACGAAATCTCCGGGCCCGCCGCCGCCTAGGAGCCCATCTGACTGATGACGCGCCTGCGGCGGCCGCACCAGTCCGAAGTCGCGGCTATTATGCCCTCGAATGCACCGGGCGGGCAGGGCATCCGACGCAGACCATCATGCCCGGAAGGTTGGTAAATACGGAGCTTCGAGACCCGACCACTGCGCCCTTGCCCACCGTGACGCCGGGCGCCACGAAGACGTCCGCGGCCACCCAGACCTCATCCTCGATCACGATGGGCGACGACTGTATGTCGAAGCCCGGACTACGGTAGTCGTGAGTTCCGGCACAGAGGTAACTCTTCTGCGATATGACCACATCTTTTCCGATGACGATATCCGCGAAACTGTAAATCACCACGTCATCGCCTATCCAGGAGTAGTCGCCAATTTTCACTTTCCAAGGATATGTCAGCGTGGCACTGGGGCGAATATTCACGCCTTTACCGATCTGGGCTCCAAAGCGCCTCAAGAGCCATCGGCGAAATCCGTAGAAAACCTGAGGAGAACCGCGAAAGAGCGTCGACTGAACCAACCACCAGAACTGCACGGCCAGTGTGGATCGACCCCGGAAATTGGGAGGCAGTCTAAAGTCCTTCAGGTTCTGCACGCTATGCGTGTGGCTATCCTGCATTTGCTGTGTAAATCTTACAAGAATCCTCGGTGCGGTATGAATATGCTACAGAGTAAGCACGGCCGTCGCTACCCGTGTATCGTGGCCGTTTCTCCGAGATTTCAGGCCCCCTAGTCGATGGAAGAGCCATTAAGTTCTGATCAAGTTGCCGAATTCCTTCGGCAAGGATTTCTCGTCATCGAGACTCCTCTCATTTCGAAACCCGAGCTCGAATGGTGCGGCAAGACTTTGATGCGCATGCTCGACAGCGGGCAGGGCCGCAGCGAGGGGAGGAATCTCGATCTCATCGCGAGAGACGGCGGTGAAGACACCACGTTGCCCAGCGTGCTTCAGCCCTCTTTGTACGCAACGGAACTGCGGCAATTATCCTATCGGAAAACCGCTCTGGCGATTGCGAAGCAATTGCTCGGTCCCCAGGCAGATTTCGCCGGGGATCATGCGATCTTCAAACCCGTCCAGAAGGGTGGCCCCACGCCCTGGCATCAGGATGAGGCGTTCCGCGAACCCGGTTTCGAGTACGACGAAATCAGCATCTGGATCGCCATGACGGACAGCACGGTCGAGAACGGCGCCATGGCGTACATTCCGGGCTCGCATGTGTTGGGCGTCCTTCCGCATCGATTGAACGGCGGCGCAAAGGAGGCCAACACCATCGAGTGCTACGCGGGCTTCGACCCGAAGACCGCGGAGGTACGGCCGATTCCCGCGGGCGCCATGATCATCCATCACGGCCGCACGGTTCACGGAGCGTCGGGCAATAGAACGAATACTCCAAGGCTGGCGTACATTCTCCAGTACTGCACGCCGGTCAGAATCAGCAGGGAAATTCGTGAAGCCCCGTGGCTCGAGCATCTGCGCAGCGCGAACCAGCGGCGGCGCAAGAGCTTTCTGCTTCGCGGCGGAATCGTTGCGGAAGTGTTCCGCGTACTCAGATCCGATCGCCCTTCGGTGGCGTTTTTCTGGCGCCGCCGGGTCAATCGGTTGCGCAATGTTTTCAAGCACTGAGCCTCACCGCAGGCGCAAGCGTTCACCGTAACCAGTCAGTTCCAGGTATCCGCGGCCCGCGAGACGCCGCTGTTCATAGGCCCGAACCGCGCCCTCCCAGTAGATTGCCCCTGTGGACAGACGGGTGTCGTTCTCCTGATCGTCGAGCAGCGGCTCGAGGTAGAACTCGCGTGTTCCCGCACGCACGTGCCATTGCACGGGATAGGCGATCAGCGTTCGCGCCGATGTCCATTGCCGGCCCGGACGAAACTCCACGTCTCCCGGCTGCAGGATTTGCACGTGGCCGTCGCCGGTGCGCAGCGTGCCGCCGCCCCACCGCTGCTCACCCCGGGGGCCGCGGATACGGAAGGCCATGAGCGCGCCGCCGTCGTCCAAGTTGAGGCCGATCCAATCCCAGCCCACGGCCTCGCCGTCCAGATATTCGCTGGACCATTCGTGATCGAGCCACGCCTCGCCGGTTACGCGGTCCGCGCTGCCCTGGCGTGAGACGGTGCCCGCCACACGCAGATGCGGCAGGCTGTAGTAATAGCTTGCGGATTCAGGCGAGGGGCCCTTGCGGCTGACACCGGTATCTCCGTTGAGCAGAAGGGGTTGTGTCTCGAGGAGTGTCAGGTCGATCGAAAAGCCCTCTGCGTCGATCTTTGCCGTATAGGCGGCTGAACCGCGTTGAAGGAGCCAATGATCGATCCATACGTGGGTATCGCCCGCGGCGGCGTCGGCGAGCCCGAGCCCGGCGCGGCGAATGCGCTGGTCCTGCCATAGCCGGCCTCGCTTCGGGTCGCTGATGGCACAATGCGCGATCAGTAGCTGATGGGGCGTGAAGGCGCTGGGATTGTTCTCGTCGATGCCAGGCTTGGTGCGAAAAAACGTGATTTGAAAGCCGAGCGGCTCGCCGCGCTCGGTGGTCAACCAACCGGTGGCGTACCACCACTCGGTGCGAAACCGAGGGTGACTGCCGTAGTCCGCGGGAAATACCAGAGGGTGACCTCCGGCGACGGGCGCAAAGGCGGTTGCGGCGCGGGCGGCATTACTCCCCGGGCCCACGCCGAGGCCAACGGCAACCAGAACGAGGAGGCATGCCGCCCCTCGTGTGCGTGAAGTCCTCATGCTCATCAGCCCTCGCGCAGAGGTCGAGATCCATCTTAGCCACGCCGCCCCTCTGGGGCTATTATACGGGTGGATAGAGGCGTTCCAGGTGTTTTGTAAGATCATGTCACCGGACCAACCGCTTACCGCCGATCAAGTTGCCAAATTCTTTCGGCAAGGGTTTCTCGTCGTTGAAACGCCTCGGATCATCATTGGGCAAGAGCTGGAGTGGTGCCATAAAATTTTGATGGGCCTGATGGAGCAGGGTGCCGGCCGCAAAGAAGGCAGAAATTTCGATCTCTCGGCCAGATCGGGCGGAGAGGGTCTCGCCTCTCCGCAATTGGTTAGACCCTCGCTCGATGCAGCCGAACTATCCAAATTGTCTTGTCGAAGCACGGCATTGGCCCTGGCGAAGCAATTGCTGGGTCCGGATGCGTCTTTCGCATTGGACAATACCATCCTCAAACCAAGCCGAAACGGCGGGCCCACCCCATGGCACCAGGATGAGGCGTACAACGATCCGCGCCATTACCAGGAGCAAGTGAGCGTCTGGATTGCAATCACCGACAGTACCGTTGCGAATGGCGCGATGGCATATATACCCGGTTCGCATTTGTTGGGAATCCTTCCGCACCGGCTTCACGGCGATTCCAAAGAGGCTAACTCGATTGAATGCTGCGAGGGCTTCGATCCGGCCACGGCGGCGATTTGCCCCATTCCGGCCGGCGCGATGATCATTCATCATGGCCGCACGGTGCATGGCGCATCTGGAAACAAGTCCGATTCGCCGCGGCTTGCCTACATTCTTTCGTATAAGACTCCGCCGAAGGCGCGCATGGACCTGGGCGAGTTTCCATGGAATGAGCGGGTAGCAACATCCAGCCGAATGGAACGTAGACGTTGGCTTCTTCACGGCGGGGTATTCCCCGAGCTGTACCGATTCTTGCGATCCGGCCGCGATGTTCATCGACATCTCTTTGGTCAAATACGGCGCTTTCTCAAAGGCTTGGGGACTCGCTGAATCCGCCCATGACGGCATGCCCGCGCACCGCGGCGGGGCGCGAAGTCTTCCCGTTCACCAGTCCTCGCGCACTGCCTGCACGGCATCCTGACTCATCGCACCGCGTCCGCTCCAGACGGCCGTGACCGCCGCCGCGGCGATCAGCGTGACGCTCAGGCCGGCGAGCTGCCAGGCGGGGATGGCGAGGTCGATGCTCCAATTGAAGGACTGGCGATTGATGACGTAGACCAGAACCAAGCTCAATCCGGTGCCGAGAGCGAGGCCGTACCCGACGCCGAACGCGCTCGTGAGGATGCCCTCGCTCGCAAGCATGCCGACGATCTGCCTGCGCAGCATGCCGATGTGGCGCAGCATGCCGAACTCGGCACGGCGGGCGAGGGCGGTGGAACTTGCGGCAAAGCTCACGCCGGTGAGGCCGATGATCACCGCGATGGCCTCGAGCGCATAAGTGATGGCAAAGGCGCGATCGAATATCTGCAGCGAGCGTTCGCGCAGCGCGGTGCTCGTCAGAATCTCGATGGAATCGCCGCGCGCGAAGCGGGCGCGCAGCGCGGCTTCGGTGGTAGCGGCACCGGCGCCGCTGTTCAGCCAGACGGAACCCTCGTTGGCGCTGTCATCGCCGGTTGCGGCAAGGTACGCCCGTCGCGAGATCACGACGGAACCGGAGGTGCGCGCGTAGTCGCGCCAGATGCCGGCGACGATGAAGCGTTGGGTACGGCCCGCGAGCGGTAAGTCGATTTGGCCGCCGAGCTTGTATCCGTAGAGGTCCTGCAGGGCTTCGGATATCCACGCCGGCTCGGCGTTCGGCGGCAGCGGCAGCTCGTCGGTTCGCACCAGAGGCAATTCTTCCGCTGCTTGCGCGGCGGTCGCCCCGCGGGCGATCAAGGTCACCGGCGCGCGCTTGGGATCGAGCAGCAGCTGCCGGGTGCGGCGAAACTCGATGCGCGATATGCCGTCGACCGCCGCGAGTGTGGCCTGATCGGCGGCGGACCAGAACGCCGTGTCGCTGCCGAAGGGCTCGCGCAGCTGCATGTCGGCCGGCAGGAGCTTGCCGAGCCAGTGATCGAAGGACACCCGGAACGAGTAGACCATGATGGCCATGGCCACCATCAGACTGAAGCTCACGATGATGGATGCCAGACTCAAGGTCGAGAGTCCGACGTTTTCGCGCAGCTGTGCCACGGCGGTGTCGAGCACGATGCGGCGCGTGTGCGGCGCCAGTCTCAGGGCTTTTACGGTCGTGGTGGGGACCAGCAGTACCGCGCCGAACAAGAGAGCGGCAATCGCGGCATAGCCGAAAACCGGCAATCCCCCCAGGGGCGGCAGCCGCGACAGGGCGGCCCCCACGGCCAGCAAGGCAACGCCCGCGTACGTACTGCGCCGAGCCACGACAGCATAGTCGCCGTCTCCGCCCTTCAGGGTGCGGGCCGGCGGCTGGCGTGCCGCCGCTCGAGCCGGCAACCACGCACCGATGCTCGCGACCGCCGTGCCCATCACGAAAAAGGCGAGCGTCGGCAGCGGCGCCGTGCGTATCGATGCGCCGATGGCGCGCAATTGGCCGTTGCCGAGATCGCCGGTCAGGAACCGCAAGACCGCGGCGGCAAACAGCACGCCGAGAATCACGCCGAGCAAGGACCCGGCGACTCCGAGGGCGGCGCCCTCGCCGATGAGCGCCCGCTGCAATTGGCCCCGCGTCACCCCCAGCGCGCGCAGCAGCGCGAGCGGGCGACGCCTGCGCAGCACCGACAGGGATTGCGTCGAAAAAACCAGGAACGCTCCGGTCCAGAGTGCGACGAGCGCCAGCATGTTCAAATTGACGCGATAAGCGCGCGTCACCGTAATCGCGCGGTCGCGCTCCACTTGCGGGGCAACGGCGACGACGCCGACCGGCAGGCGCTGTCCAAGAGCGCGGCGAAAGGCGTCGACGTCATTGCCCGGCCCCAGGCGCAAATCGACGCGATTCAGCCGGCCTATTTGATTGAAAGTCCATTGCGCCGAGGCAATGTCCATCAGCCCCAATTCCTGGGAATAGGTCCCTTCCGCCAGAATACCCTGGACGCGGAGCGCCTTGAGCGAGCTGCCGACGGTGACTTGCAGCAGATCGCCGCGCCGCAATTTGAGATCCTGGGCGGCACTGCTGCTCAGATAAATGCCGTCCGGTTGGAAGAGCGCGACCAGGCCGCCGCCGATATCGCCGACGAGCGCGGGTTGCAGCGTGGCGGCACGGAACGGGTCCACCCCCAATACCTTGAGCGCGTCGTGTCGCCCGGGCAGTGCCACCTCCAGTTCGAGCACCGGACTCGCCTCACTCACGGCGGCATCGTGCGCCAACCGGGCAAAGAGCTGCTCGGAAAAGCCCTCGCGCGGACCCCGTACCACGACATCCGCCTCACCCACCAACCTCTTCGTGGCGAGACCGAATTCATTGAGCGCGGAGCTGTTGACGAGATACACCGCTGCGCCGAGCGCCACACCCAGGGCGATTGCCACGACGGTGACGCCTAAGCGCGCGGGAGACTCCCGCAACTGCGCCAGGAGCAGCAGGCGCCAAATCGTGAATGCGCCGCGTGAGGCGGGCGCAACGCTCATCCGTCGCGCCTCAAGGGCTCGAGCCCGCCGGCGTCGAGCACCAGGATGCGGTCGGCGGTGTCAGCCGCGGCACGCGAGTGCGTGATCAGTATGCCCGCGCCTGCATTGGCCTTGACCTGCGCGCGCAGCAGGGCCAGAGTCTGCGCCGCGCTGCGTGGGTCGAGATTTCCCGTCGGTTCGTCGGCCAGGAGCAATCGCGGCCGATGGACCAGCGCGCGCGCGATGGCAATCCGCTGCACCTCGCCGCCCGACAGTTCCCGCGCATAGCGCTTCGCCAGTGGAGCGATGCCGACCGCCGCCAGCATCTCTCCGGTGCGCCGGCCGCGTTCAGGCTCGGTCACCCCCAGCAGGTCGAGGGGCAGGGCGACGTTCTGCTCGACGCTGAGATAAGGCAGTACGTGAAACGCCTGAAAGACGAATCCCACGGCCCGGCGGCGCAGCAAGGTGATGGCGTCATCATCCAAGGCCGAAAGATCGGCGCCTTCGAACAGTACTCGTCCCGAATCCGGCTGATCGAGACCGGCAAGTAAATTGAGCAGAGTCGACTTGCCGACGCCGGATTCTCCCATGATGGCGATGTACTCGCCCTGCCGAAGCTCGAGCTCCAGGCGCTCGAAGAGCGCGGGCCGATCCGGGGAATAGCGTTTGCCGAGGTTCTCGAGCCGAAGAACGGCGGGGTCAGCCACCTGACCCCGCACATCCCTGAAGTCCCTCCTGCATCAAGCGGCGTCGACTCCGATCATGGCCTTGACCTCCAGGAAGTCCCGCAGGCCGAATTCGCCGTATTCGCGTCCGTTGCCGGACATTTTGAAACCGCCGAACGGCGTTTGCATGTCGCCCGACGCACCGTTCAGGGCCACTTGACCGGCTCGAATGCGGTTCCCCACGAGCCGCGCGCGCGCATTGTCCTCCGACCAGACGTAGGCGGCCAAGCCATACGGCGTGTCGTTGGCAATCTGCACCGCCTCTTCCTCGCTCTGGTAGGGGAGGATGCACAGCACCGGTCCGAATATCTCCTCGCGCGCAATCGTCATGTCGTTGCGCACGTTCGAGAAAATCGTGGGCTTGACGTAATAGCCCGTCGGCAACCCGTCAGGGCGGCCGGCCCCGCCGGTAACGAGACGCGCGCCTTCCGCAATTCCCTTGGCGATGAATCCTTCGACCCGGTCGAATTGCAGCTTGGAAACCACGGGGCCCAAAGTGGTCTTTTCGGAACTGGGATCACCGACGACCACGCCCTCCGCGACGCGCCTGGCTATGGCTTCCACCGTCGCCATTTTGGCCGCGGGAACCAGCATGCGCGTCGGCGCGTTGCAGGATTGACCGGAATTCTGAAATACATGCAGCACGCTTTGCTTCACCGCACGCTCGAAATCGGCATCGTCCAACAATACGTTCGGCGATTTGCCGCCCAGTTCCTGGTGCACGCGCTTGACCGATGCGGCTGCGCTGCGCGCCACCTCCGTGCCGGCCCGAGTCGACCCGGTGAACGACACCATGTCGATATCACGGTGCGTGGACAGCGGCGCGCCGACGCCCTGGCCGTCGCCATTGACAAGATTGAACACGCCCGCCGGAACCCCGGCCTCGTGCATGACCTTCGCCCACAGGATGGCGCTGAACGGCGAATACTCCGAGGGTTTCAGAACCATGGTGCAGCCGGCGGCCAGCGCCGGCACCACTTTCGCCGCCACCTGGTTCATCGGCCAATTCCACGGCGTGATCAAGGCGCAGACGCCGACCGGCTCCTGCACCAATCGCGTGGTGCCGCGCATTTCCTCGAACTTGAAGGTTTTCAGCACATCGATCATGGCCTTGACGTGGGCGATGCCGATCCGGGTCTGCGAACCCTTCGCGAGCGTGATGGGCGCGCCCATCTCCGTTGAAATCGCCTGCGCAATTTCGTCGTAGTGTGCCTTGTAGGCGGCGAAAATGCGCTCCATCAGCGCGAGGCGCTCCGCCGGAGTGGTGCGGGAATACCCGTCGAAGGCACGGCGCGCAGCGGCGACGGCACGGTCCACATCTTTAGGGCCGCCCATCGATATCACCCCGGCGACCGCCTCGGTCGCGGGGTTGATGACCTTGAATTCCTTCGGTTCGAGCGGGTCGACCCAGGCGCCGTCGATGTAGAACTGCCGATTGTCGTACGTCATTGGACTGCCCCTCGAAAATTCACGAACTCGTGGCATCCATTCTACTCGTTGGCATGGCGCGACGCAGGTCTCTTGTCGCCGGCCGCCGACGCCTGGTTCCGGGGGCGGGAGCCATGAAAAATTGGCGCCGATTGCGGCCGCAGTTCGCATTCTGGCACCCGCATTATTGCTAGGTTTGCCTCATGTCCGAACCGGCCCGCGCGGCCGTCCCTGAATGGAATCCGGTGCGCTCGCATGGCGCCCAGCTCGGACCGGAGGCCAGCCGCCTGGTGGTGGGCTTCCGCGCAACCGAGAGCAATTCCACGGTCCAGGCGATTAGGTCTCGAATGCGGGCGCAGAGCATCAAGATCGTGCAGGCCAACACCTCGGATGCGGACGTCGCCGGTGTTGCCCAGCGGACCGGATTGGCCATGGCCAGGTCGCGGCAGATCACGCCGAGCATGCATGTAGTATTTTTGCAAAAGACGCTTTATGGCGCCGACGTCAAGGCGGCACTCGAGAGGCTGCGCAGCGATCCTGCCGTTGAGTTTGCCGAGGTCGATCAGCGCCGGTATGCGCATTCGGCCCCCGATGACCCGCTGTTCGTGCCTTCGTCGGGAACCAGCGGCCAGTGGTTCATGCAGCCCCCCACCCCCAGCGCGACGACCATCACGGTGAACGGCACACAGACCCAGGATCTGTCGGCGACCGATGCGGTTTCCGCATGGGCGATCACCACGGGCAGCACAGGCACCGTCATCGCGGACATCGATACCGGTGTTCGGTTCGATCACGCCGATCTCCAGCGCGCCGGCTTCGGCGGGCGGTTGCTTCCAGGCTACGATTTCGTCGGCGAAGATTTGAATCCGACCACGGGGGCAGCCCTCGGCACCTTCCTGATTGCCAACGACGGAGACGGCTGGGATCCGGACCCCTCCGATCCCGGTGACTGGATCAGCAGCACCGATCAGCGAAACACGACGCTTTTCCCGGCGGCGAACTGCGCCTTCCAAGACAGCTCCTGGCACGGAACGCGGGTCATGGGCGTGCTGGGTGCGCTCACCAACAACGGGATCGGCGTCGCGGGAATGACTTGGAACCCTTATCTCTTGCCGGTACGGGCACTCGGCAAATGCGGCGGCTACGATTCGGACATCATCATCGGCATGCAATGGGCTGCCGGCATGTCGGTGAGAGGGGTTCCGGATAATCCGTATCCCGCCGACATCATCAATTTGAGCCTGGGCGGCTCCGGCAGCTGTCCCTCCACGTATCAGCGCGCGATCAATCAGTTGATCACGATGGGCGTAATGGTGGTTGCTTCAGCCGGAAACGGCGGTACACCGGGAACGACCTCACCCGTCGATGCGCCTGCCAACTGCCCCGGCGTTCTTGCGGTTGCCGGCCTACGCAATGTTGGAACGAAGGTGGGCTATAGCAGTTTTGGCGCCGAGGTGAGTGTTTCCGCGCCGGCAGGCAACTGTATCAATTCCACGGGGGCCTGCCTGCGTTCGATCGATACGACTTCCAATTCGGGGTTGACCGTTCCCGGCACCAATATCTATACGGATCAGACCAACGTCAATCTTGGTACGAGCTTCTCTGCGCCGATTGTGTCGGGAATTGCGGCTCTAATGCGGGCAGTCAACGGCAATCTCACGCCACCGCAGTTGATCGCAAGAATTCAATCCAGCGCGACCCTGTTTCCTCAGCCGACCAGTGTCCCTGTTTGTCCCGCCAACGATGCAGCGAGCGGAGAATGCGCTTGCCCCAACGACGGCACCCAATGCGGCGCGGGTATGGTCAATGCCCTGAGCGCCGTCAAGGCCGCGCAAAGGCCCATAGCCGCCGTGGCTGTTCCGGCGCCGGTGACCGCAGGTAGTCCTGCCGTGTTTGACGCGAGCGGCAGTGTGGCTGCATGTAACGTGAGCGTGAACCCCAACGTGCCCCTTAGAGTGGCCTCGTACATGTGGGCCGCGTCCGGCATCACCATTCAGGGGCCCAACAACGCGGCGCAGGTGACCGTGGTGCCGAACGGGGCGACAGGTAGGTTGACGCTGACAGTAACCGATTCGACAAATAATCAAGATACGGCCATCGTGACGTTCACGGCTGCCGGCGCGACCACCACCGCACCGGCCTCCGCCGGGACGGCCGCAACCGCCTGTCCGACGCCTCTGACCGTCACGCCGACGCCGCCGACGGTCACCGAAGCGTTCTCTCCGGCCAGCGTCGGCGAGAACGTCGCCTCGACGCTCACCATTACGTTCAGCAACGCCAACAGCTTTGACTTGACACAGTCGGGCTTCACCGAGGCCGTGCCCGCCAATCTGACCGTCCAGACCTCGCCGGCGCCGACCTCGACTTGCACAGGCGCGTCAGGCACGTTGACCAGCTCCGCGAGCACCGTGACCCTGGCCGGCGCCAATATTCCGGCCAAGGGCAGCTGTTCCATGACCGTGACCGTCATGAGCGCGACGGCGGGCAGCTATGCCAACACGATCGCCGTGAACGCTCTCTCGACGGCTCCGGCCGGCAGCAACTCCGCGGCCACGTCCGCCTCGCTGACGGTGACAGCGCCGAGCAAGAGCGGCGGCGGCAGCTTGGACTGGACGGACATGATGCTCATCGGGGGCGCGCTGCTTGCAAGCCGGCGGTATGCGGGGCGGCGATCAGCAGCCGGGCGGCGGTCTGCGCGATAGCGGTATCTCCTCTAGGCTATAATCGCTGTGATGGATACGCTGAATATGTCGCGGGTCGTCGTGCAATCCGTGAAGACGCATCGCGATGCGCGCGGCAGCCTGTTCGAGCCGTTGACCGATGCGGAGCTCGCGGGTCAAAAGAACGTTCATGTCGTGCTCACTCAACCCAACGAGGTGCGCGGCAACCATGTGCACCGAACGGCGGTGGAGACCACCAGCGTGGTGGGGCCCTGCCTGATCCGCCTCAAGGAGAACGGTTCGATACGCGATCTCGACGTGCCGGCGGGGGAGACATGGCGGCTGACCATACCGCCCGGTGTGGTGCATGCGTTTCGCAACACGGGCGAGTCGATGATGGTGCTGGTGTCGTTCAGCACCAATCTGCATGATCCAGCCGGTTCCGACACGGAGCGAGAGCAGATTCTCTAAGTTTTTCGGCGCGACGGCTAAAGCCTTTTGGCGTGAATTGATCCGAGCTCGTGGCCCCGTTTGAAGTCGTGAATGTGCTTCTCCATCCAGGCGCGAGCCTGCTCGCCGCGGCGGTACTCGATTGCATCGGCGATCTTGCCTTGAGCAGTCTGGATGCGCGCACGCGCCTGCGGGACGCGGTCAATCATGTGGGTGAGCGCCGGGGCGAGCAACAGATTCAGCGGCGCCTGCGAGAGTTCGAGTACCTGATTCCCGCTCGCCGCGGCGACGGCGGTGAAGAAATCCACCACCGCGGACACGGCCTGAGCGGTATCGGCGACCTCGCGCTTGAAGC
>WNFQ01001342.1_pt1 | contig 38288 bp, 34 predicted proteins | sample 5400171 | NCBI WGS metagenome assembly WNFQ01 (sample SAMN13153356, study PRJNA577476) | soil metagenome | isolation source: 20 cm soil under Madrone tree | place: USA:California | collected 2016-06-14
GTTTGACCATGCGCGCGGTCGTGAACCAGCCGAGGTCGCCGCCATTGGTCTTCGAATTGTCGGTGGATTCGGCTTTCGCGACGTCCTCGAACTTGGCTCCGCCCTTGAGCTTCTTGATGAGCTGATCGGCCTTTTCCTTGGTCGGCACCAGGATGTGCGAAGCGTGATACTCCGTCTTGTCCGTGGCGGTGTCGTACGCGGCATGCAGCTCCTGATCCGAGGGTTCATTGCCCTTCAGGTACTTCTGCGCGGCGGCGTCCGCCAAAATCTGCGTACGCAGGAGAGCGATGCGCGTCGCGACTTCCGGATCCTTGGCCAATCCGTCTTTGTCGGCCTGAGCCGCGATGAGCTGCATGTTGATCATCTGATCGAGGACCTGATTCTTCTCGTCCGCGGTAACGTCGGTTACCGGCTTGCCGCGCAGCAGACCCTTCAGATAATCATCGTAGGCCTCGCGCGAAATGGGCGTGCCGTCGACGACGGCGACCGGCGGCGTGGTCGTCGGCTTGTCGGTGGCCGCGGGCGCCGCGGCCTGCTGTCCCTTGCCGCAGGCCGCCAGCAGTAGGGCGATCGCTGCCACGGTGGACACGCGGGTCCACTGTGTACTGAGAAATTGAGTCATTTGGATCCTCTATACACGAAAAAAGGCCGCTATGGCCGACATGGCCGACGCGCCCGGGGGCGGCAGTTTAGCCTTTACCGTGCCATCTCTCCAATTTTAGTCATCCGGAGCCGCCGGCAGCCGCCGGGGGCGAGGCGTCGATCGCCAATGCGTGGATGTCGGTCTTCAGCAGGTCGTCGACCGCGGCGTACACCAACCGGTGACGCGCCACCGGCGATAAGCCGCGGAATGCCTCGGCCACTATGGTTACGCGGAAATGGCTGTGGCCACCCGCAGCGCCCGCGTGACCGGCGTGCAAATGACTCTCGTCCTCGATGGTCAGCCGCGTCGGCGCAAAACGGCTCTCGAGGCGCTGACGCAGGCGCTGTTCGCGGCTGGAGACCGGCTGGTTCAAAGCTCTGGGCCCCGTTCCGATTGCGCGGTCTTGGTCTTGCCGCTCAGCCATAGGATCTGCGGCATCATGAAAATCAGCATGGCGACCGTGATGCCGAACACTTTGAAATTGACCCAGATGCTCTCGTCGAAGTTCCACGCCACGTAGATATTCGCCGCAGCCAGCAGCGCGAACCAGCCCACCCACAAGGAGTTGATCAGCAGCCAAGTACGCGGCGGCACGGGCAGAGGCTCATTGAACACCGCCTCCAGCAAGCGCCGCGCGAGAGGCTGCCTGCCGATGAACATACTGCCGAGAAAGGCGGCCGCCGCCAGCGCAAGCAGCACGGTCGGCTTCCATTGGATGAAACGGCGGTCATGCAGCAGCAGAGTAGCGGAGCCGAGCACCAGCACCACTGCCACGGTGATGATGTGCATGGTCTTGAATTCGCCGGTGCGCAACCGGTGCACCGTGAGCTGCAGCACACAGGCGATCATCAGCGCCGCCGTGGCCCAATAGATACCCAGCAGCTTGAAACCGGCGAAAAATACGATGAGAGGCAACCATTCGAGTAACTTATTCATCCGCGTATCATAGCCGACGAAATGAGTATCTACCTGCAACTGCATCCGGTGTCCCCGCAACGGCGCTTCGCGCGCCAGGCCGTCGAGGTTCTGCGCGGCGGAGGGGTTATCGTGTATCCCACCGATTCCTGCTACGCGCTCGGCTGCCATATCGGCGACAAGGCGGCTCTGGAGCGCATTCGCGATATTCGGCAGACGGATAGGAATCATCATTTCACCCTGGTATGCCGCGACCTCGCCGAGGTCGGTAAGTATGCAATGGTCGACAATTGGCAGTACCGGTTGTTGCGTGCGCACACACCGGGTCCGTACACCTTTCTGCTCAAGGCCTCGCGCGAAACGCCGCGGCGCTTGAAGCATGAAAGACGCGGCACCATCGGATTGCGCGTTCCGGATCATCCGGTAACCGCCATGCTGCTGGGCGAATTGGGTGAGCCCGTCATGAGTTCAACGCTGTTGCTGCCCGGCGAGGAGCTGCCGCGCACCGATGCCAAGGAGATCTATGAGAAGCTCGAACACAGCGTTGACCTCGTCCTGGATGGCGGCAATTGCGGACTCATCCCTACCTCGGTGATCGACCTGTCCACCGACCGCGCCATCGTGGTGCGCGCGGGCCGCGGCCTGTTAAGCCCCTTTGCGGACTCCGCAACCGTATAATGCCGGCGCAATGCGGGCGATAAAGTTCGTATTTAGTTTAAGTAATGAGTGTAAGAATTGGATTTATTTGCATTTCTATATAAGGTGTCTATCTGGGCAATCCCGCTCCTATTTGCAATCACCCTGCACGAAGTGGCTCATGGCTGGATGGCCAGATACTTCGGTGACCGCACCGCCGAGATGCTAGGACGCCTGAGTTTGAATCCGCTGCGCCACATCGATCCCATCGGTACCGTGCTGGTTCCCGGCCTCCTGCTTGCCGTCGGCGGACTGCTGTTCGGATGGGCGAAGCCCGTGCCCGTGGCGACCAGCGCGCTGCGCAGTCCGCGCCGCGCGATGGTTGCGGTGGCGCTTGCCGGCCCGGCCGCGAATCTCCTCATGGCGGTGTTGTGGTGCGCGGTGCTGGGAGCGATCCTGCGGATCAACGGCAACCAGACCTTGGGCCGTTGGATCACGCTCATGGCGCAGGCGGGTATCTTGAGCAACGTGGTTCTCGCGCTATTCAACCTGTTGCCCATTCCTCCGCTCGACGGGGGGCGGGTTCTCGCGGCGTTGCTGCCGCCTCGCTTGAGCGTTCGCTTGGAAAAGATCGAGCCGGTGGGCCCTTTCATCGCGCTTGCACTGTCCGTATTGGGACTCTTCGGATGGCTGTTCAATCCGGCCTTACGGATGGTCGGACGGATCATCAACGCCTTGTTCGGATCGTCGGCATGAGCGGTCCGATACAAAACCGACGCGTGCTGTCCGGCATGCGGCCCACGGGCCAGCTGCATTTGGGCAACTACCACGGCGCTCTCAAGAATTGGATCGAACTGCAGTACCAGTACGAATGCTTTTTCTTCATCGCCGATTGGCATGCGCTCACCACGGGCTATGAGGATACCTCGAAGCTCGAGGAGTACGTCTGGACGATGGCCATCGACTGGCTGGCGGCGGGCCTCAATCCCGGCGTCGCCACGCTGTTCATTCAATCGAAGGTGCCGGAGCATGCGGAACTGCATCTGCTGCTGTCGATGATCACACCCTTGGGATGGCTGGAGCGCGTCCCTTCCTACAAGGATCAGCAAACGCAGCTCGCCGACCGCGATTTGAGCACGTACGGTTTTCTGGGCTACCCCTTGCTGCAATCCGCGGACATATTGCTTTACCGCTCCCAATACGTGCCGGTGGGCGAGGACCAGGTTGCACACGTGGAGATCACCCGCGAGGTGGCCCGGCGCTTCAATCACATCTACGGCCGCGAGCCGGAGTTCGAACAGAAGGCCGAGAAAGCCATCAAGAGCTTGGGTTCGCGCAACTCCGCCATGTACCGCACCCTGCGCAAGGAGTTTCAGGAGAAGGGAGACGCGGACGCTCTGGCCAGGGCGCGTGCGCTGGTCGAATCGAACGCCCGTTTGACCGTCGCCGACCGCGATCGCCTGTTCGGATTTCTCGAAGGAACCGGCATTGCCATTTTGCCCGAGCCGGAGGTGCTGCTCACCGCAACACCCAAAGTTCCGGGCTTGGACGGACGAAAGATGTCGAAGTCCTACAACAACACCATTGGTTTGCGCGAGGACCCGGATTCGATCGTCAAGAAGCTCAAGGCAATGCAAACCGATCCGGCGCGCGTGCGGCGCACCGATCCCGGCGACCCCGACAAATGTCCGGTGTGGGACCTGCACAAAGTGTATTCAAACGCCGACACGCAAGCCTGGGTGCAAGCGGGTTGCCGCAGCGCGGGTATCGGCTGCCTGGAATGCAAGGCGCCGCTGATCGAAAAGATCGTCGAGGAAGTGTCCGCGATATCGAAACGGGCGCAAGAGTTCGAAGAGAATCCCGAACTGGTACGCGGTATCATCGCCGAGGGGTGCGAGCGAGCGCGCGCGGCGGCGCGCGATACGCTGGATGCGGTTCGTCAAGCCATGGCCATGGATTACCGATGAAACCTGAATTGACGCTCGTGCAGAACGCTGCGGCGACGCCACCGGTCACCGCGCAGCAACCTGCGCAGAGTGAAATGCCGTTTGCGGTGGTGGAGGGTCAGCCCATTACCGAGATGCCGCGAGACTTGTACATCCCGCCGCAGGCCCTCGAGGTGTTTCTCGAGGCCTTCGAAGGCCCGCTCGACATGCTTCTGTACCTGATACGGCGGCAGAATCTGGACATCCTCGATATTCCGATCGCCGAGATCACGCGCCAGTACATGCGCTATATCGAATTGATGCAGGTGCTGCAATTGGAATTGGCGGGCGAGTATCTGCTGATGGCGGCAACCCTTGCGGAAGTGAAATCGCGCATGCTGTTGCCGCGCGTGGGCAACGAGCAGTCCGCGGAAGAGGGGGATCCTCGCGCCGAGCTGGTGCGTCGTCTCCAGGAATACGAGCGCTTCAAGCGCGCCGCCGAAGGAATCGACCGCATGCCGCGGCTGGAGCGCGACACCTGGGTCGCATCGGCGGATCTGGCGGACCGCAAAGTCGTGCGCATCCCGCCGCAGGTCACCTTGCAGGAAATGCTGCTGGCCTTCCAGGAAGTGCTGTCGCGCAGCGATATGTTCGCCCATCACCACGTGCACCGCGACCCTTTGTCGGTGCGGCAGCGCATGACCGACGTGTTGTCGTCGTTGACGGCGGGCGCGTTCGTGGATTTCGTGCAGTTGTTCCGCGCCGAAGAAGGCCGCCGCGGAGTGACGGTCACCTTCGTCGCCATACTGGAACTATTGCGGGAGGGATTGATCGAGATCGCGCAGGCGGAAGCCTACGCACCGCTGCACGTGCGCCTCGGCAATCCGGCCCGTCACCTGAAACTGGTCACCGACGATGCCGCCAACGACGAGACCCAAGCGAGTACCCAATGAACGATCAATACGTGAAGAATGTGGTTGAGGCGGCGCTGCTCGCCGCCGGCCGGCCTTTGACGATGGACGAGCTGGTGAACGTATTCGACGAGCGGGATGGCTCCAACGCCGAGGAAGTGCGCGGCGCCATTGCGGCGCTGACCGCGGACTACGAGACGCGCGGGCTGGAATTGCTCGAAGTGGCGAGCGGCTATCGGATTCAAATCAGGGCCGGCGTGGCGCAGCCGGTGGCGCGGCTATGGCAGGAGCGCCCCGCCAAGTATTCCCGCGCTCTGCTGGAAACTTTGGCGCTGGTCGCCTATCGCCAGCCGATCACGCGCGGCGAAATCGAGCAGATCCGGGGCGTTGCCGTCAACCCCAATATCATCAAGACGCTGCTCGAGCGCAGCTGGATCCGCGTGGTCGGTCACCGCGACGTCCCCGGCAAGCCGGAACTGCTGGGCACGACCCGGGAATTCCTGGATTATTTCAGCTTGAAGAAACTCGACGACCTGCCGACCCTGGCGCAGCTGAAGGAACTCGAGGATCTGAGGGTGCAATTGACTCTGCCGGGCGCGGACCCGCAGGTCGCAACCGGCACCGACGCGGATGCCAACGCTGAGGCCGACTCCGACGAGGCGCCCGAGTCTTCAGGCGACGATGATGACCAGGAGTCGGTCAGTGCGGCGGGCTCGGACGGCGGGCAGGATGAGGACGGCGCCGCGCCGCAGCCGCATGGTTTGGTCGCACGCGGCGCGCCAGACGACCCGAATTGATGCGACCCCGGCCGCCCCGCAAGCAATTACCGCCGCGAAAGGACCAGCCACCGACCGAGCGAGTGCAAAAGCTGCTGTCGGCGGCGGGAGTCGGCTCGCGCCGCGAAGTGGAGCGCTGGATTCGCGAGGGACGTCTGCAAGTCAACGGTGAGGTACCGGCCTTGGGGGCGAAGCTCGCGCCGCGCGACCGCATCACGCTCGACGGCCGGCCGGTCAGGCTGCATGCGCCGGCGGTCAAGGAATTGCACGTGCTGCTGTTTCATCGCTCGCCGGGCGAGACGCTCGATCTGAAGGCCGCTACTTCGCGCGCGGCGGAACATCTGAACTTGCCGCGCTCCTCGGGCCGCTGGCTGGCGATCCAGCCCATGCCGCCGGTTGACGGGGGATTGGAGATCCTGACCGACGATGGATCCTGGGCGCACCGCGTGTCGCGCGGCGTGCACGCGCTCACCGTGGACTACGTGCTCAGGATGCGCGGGCCGCTCAGCAATGAACTGGTCGAGGAATTTCGCGCCGCCACGGACTGCGAGGGTGAGGCGATGAGCATACTGCGCGCGGACGCGCAGTATGGAGAAGGATTCAATCATTGGCTCAACGTGACGGTGCGCGCCACTCGCTCCGCGCAGGTGCGGCACTGGTGGGCGGCACGCGGCATCATCGTGAGCCGCTTGATGCGCGTGCGCTTCGGGCCGGTGCACCTGTCGCGCGAATTGCCGCGGGGGCACTCGCGTGAGCGATTCGCATGGCCTGGGGGGATAGGGAGCCTGAAGGCAACGGAAGACAAAAGACGCAGTTGCCTTCAGGCTCCCTATCCCCCCAAGCCCTCACGCTGGCCGCTCGACATCGGGATGTTGACCAGCTTTAATCCTCGCCCGGTGGGGTAAGAAGCCTCAAGGCAACTGCGTCTTTCGTTGCCTTGAGGCTTCTTACCCCACCGGGCGACGTTTACCTCAACCGGTCGCAATCCCTGTGCCGACGTACTACGTCCCAGGGGGCTGGGAGGCGGCCAGCAATTGCGCGAGGTACTGCTGCCAAAGCGCGGCCCAGGTGTGCGTGCCGTGTCCATGGGTCTGATCGGACGCCGGCAGCAGCACGAAGTGCCCGTCCTTCACGCGTTTGATTTCACGTTCGGCGATGCCGAGTTCCGGCGGGTTGATGAAATCATCGGCTGAGTTCACCTGCCACAAGGGGACCTTGATGCTCTCGAGGCCGTGCGAGGGGTCGTAGTCGCGCGACGCGTTGACCGCGTAGAGAAGATCGTTGGCGTCCAGGCTCTCGAGTTCGCGTTGCATGAATTTTTCCAGGAATTGGTCCGCGGCATCCCGGGTAGGCAGCGTCAGCTGCATTTGAATCGGGGCACTTCCGGCGATCATCAGCAGGCCGGCCGCCGTGCGCAGAGCACCCAAGGGTTCGCTCTTGTACTCGCCCTGCTGCCACTCGGGATCCGTGCGAATCGCTTGCATGATGAGATCGCGCCACAGGCGGTTGCGGCCCGCGATCTGCACCGGCAGGCAGGCGAGCGGCATCAAGGCGTCCATGAAATCCGGGTAGGTTTCCCCCCACACGAAAGTGTGCATGCACCCCATCGAGGTTCCCATCACCAGGCGCAAGTGATCCACCTGGAGGCCCTGGAGCAGCAAGGCGTGATGCGCGGCCACCATGTCCGCGTAGGAGTACTGCGGAAAGTGCGCATGCAGGCCGTCGCTGGGTTTGCTCGATTTTCCGTGGCCTATGCCGTCGGGCAAAATGATGAAATATCGATTGCTGTCCAGCAACTGGCCCTTCCCAAAAAGAACGCCCGCGAAATGCTCGTTGAGCAGGCTGCGGCCGGAGCCGCCGGTGCCGTGCAGGATCAGTACGGCGTTGCTGACCCTGCCGTGCGAGTCGCGGCGCGGTTTGCCGAGGAAGGTGTAGTGCAACCGCAATTCCGGCAGCGTTTCGCCCGATGCAAAGTGAAAGTCATGGATGACATAGTCGCCCTCGAGGGGGACCCCGGCGGCAGCGGGGGTGTCGGCGCGGGCGGCGGCCGACAGACATAGCCCGGCGGACAGCGCCCAAGCCGATAGAATTTGCCGTGAAAGCATCGGTTCTCCTCTCTCCTGTCATTGTGCTTCGATGTATTGGCCATCAATACCGCGACTTCGTGCACTCAGCAAGTACAAAAAGGTGCCGCCCACCGATGCCGGCTCGGGCACCGTGTTCGGATCTTCGGCGGGATAGGCGGCCGCGCGCATCGCCGTGCGCATGCGGCCCGGATTCACGCTGTTCACGCGAATATTCGCGACGCCGTCGAGCTCTTGGGACAGCATGCTGCGCACCGACTCCAATCCGGACTTCGCGACGGCGTACGCTCCCCAGAAGGGTCGCTGGTTCTTCACGACGCCGCTGCTGACGAAAATCACGGACGCGTCCGCGGACTTGCGCAAGTTGGGCAGCAAGACCTGCGTCAATATGAACGGTGCGGTCAGGTTCACGTGCAGCACCTTGCACCAGGTCGGCACGTCGTATTGTTCGAGCGGAGTCCGGTCTCCCAGCAGTGCGGCGGCGTGGACCACGCCGTCGAGTCTGCCGAACTCCTCGTCGATGGTCTTCGCCAAATTATCGTAGTCGACCGCTGTCGCGGCGGCGAGGTCCAGCATCGCGATCGCGGGCCGCGGAGCTCCCATGGCGACTATTTCATCGTAAACACGATCGAGTTTGGCGCCGTTGCGGCCGGACAGAATCACCGTCGCGCCTGCCCGCGCGCTTTCGATGGCGAGCGCCCTCCCCAAGCCGCTGCCGGCTCCGGTGATCAAGATGATGCGTCCGGCAAGCAAGTCGGCATCGGGCGTGAATGGTTTGGGAATCATGTCGGGCTCCAAATTGATCAATGGGCGCGCCGCGCCGTGGTCCAGGCGAGGAACATGTCTTTCAACCGCCGGCGCTCCGGCGCCGGCGCGCGGCTGTTCAGATGCGCCTGGCCGAGCGCCGCCAGCACCAGCAGGTGCCGATGCCGGGCTCGCTGTGCTCGCGGCAGCGTCTCTGCGGCGGTATTGAAGTACTGTGCGGCCCGCTTGCGCAAGCCGTCGAGGTAGCGCTGCAGATGCGGGGGCGGAGGTTCCTTGGCCAGGTCGTCGTTGTCGACGCCTGCGGCCAGAAGCTCGTCGATCGCAAAGGGCACGCGTCCAACTCGCGCTTCGCGCCGATAGTCGCGGATCGACTTCGACAGGTAGTCGGCGGCCGCGAGGGCGCCCGTGCAATTGCGCAAACCTGCCTCATCGCGGACGTCGTCGGCGAGTTGCGACGCCAGCGCCAAGGGGCCGCCCCACAGTGCGCGGGATAGCGGCGTAAGATCGGTGCCGCGTTCCAGAGGCGCGCCGCTCACCTGGGCAGCGGCGGCGGTAACCGCAACCGACAGCGGCGTGAAATCGACCGCGGCGGCGCGCGGCAGGGCGCCGAGATACAGGCTGATGGGATGGACGGCAGAGCCTCGGCATAGCCGATGCATTTCTTCCTGCCACCACGCAAGCTTCAAATGCGCCACACTGACTTCGGTCGCGGGATCCATCAGAGCCTGCCACTCGGCGCCGAGGGCGTAGATACCGAGCAAGGGCGCGCGCGACTCGGCTGCGGCGAAAAGCCAGCTCCAGTAGCGCGCCGTGCCCGGGGGCAGCGCGCGCGTTTGGTAGGTCGCATCAAGGGGTTTCAGAATCGGCCTCGCCAGTTGCGTCTCCCTCGGCTGATGAGTCCGTCTCGGCGCCCGCGTTGCGCGGGATGCGCGTGAGCGTCTCCACGGGCTCGAGCAGGTCGATGTCGCGATTCACGCGCAGACCGAGTCCCTCAAAGCGGCGCGCGGCCGGCAATACCTGCTGTTCGAGCGAACCGACCGCCTTATTGAAGGAATCGACGCTGCTGCCGAGGGATTTTCCCAACCTGCCGAGATGTTCGCCAAACACCGCCAGCCGCTTGTACAAATCCTCGCCGAGGCGGCGAATCTCCGCGGCGTTCTCGGCCAGAATCGTTTGCCTCCAGCCGTGGGAGACGACTTTCAACAGTGCGATCAGACTGGTGGGAGTGGCGAGCATGACGTTTTGCCGCATCGAATCGTCGACCAATCCGGGATTTTCTTGCAGCGCCGCCCACAGAAATTGATCGCCGGGCAGGAACAAAACCACGAAATCCGGGCTGCGTTCGAATTGCGACCAATACTGCTTCGAGGACAGCTCGCGAACCCGCGCGCCGACGATTTGTGCGTGGCGGCGCAGTTGCGTGCCGCGCTCCTCGTCATCTTGAGCTTCGACCGCCGCGAGGTAGGCATCGAGCGGCGTTTTCACATCCACGACGATGTCGCGCTGCTCGGGCATGTGCACCACCATGTCGGGCCGAACGGCGCCGGAGTCGGTGCTGAGATGCACCTGCTCGGTAAAGTCGACGTGCGAGGTCATGCCGGACAACTCGACCAGCCGGCGCAGGGTGATCTCGCCCCATTGTCCGCGCACATTCGGCCGGCGCAGCGCGGTGACGAGGTTGCGCGTTTCGCGCGACAACGAGGTTTGCCCCAGGGCCAGCGCTTCCATCTGCGTTTTGAGGGTGGCGAACGAATCGATCCGATCGCGCTCTATCGTTTGAATCTGCGCTTCGGTCTTGGCGAGCGCCTCGCGAATGGGCTGCACCAGGGACTCGATCGCCGTTTCGCGCTCCTTCAGCGCCTGCGAGGCGTCCTGCTGCTGGCGGGCGAGCCGTTCACGCGCCAACTGCAAGAACACCTCGCTGTTGCTCTGCAGACTGTCGCGCGCGAGTTCGCCGAACACGCCCTGCAATTGTTCTCGCGCCCTCGACAGGGCCTGCTCGCGTTCGGCGCTCACGGCTTCCTCGGTTTTGAGCCGCGCCCGCAGCACCTCCGTTTCAATCCTCAAGGCTTGCTCGCGCCGCGCGCGCCACAGCAGCGCGGCGAGCGCGCCGAGCGCGGCGCCCACCAGCCACGCCCACCAGACTGCGCCGCCGGTCATGCGCGGCCGCCGGCGTCGAGCCGGCTCGAGAGATGCAGCGTCATCGGATTGCCGGCCGGGAGAAATGTGCCAGGTAGTTGACGCGGGTGTCGGGTGAAAGCCGGAACGAGCGCGTGAACGGATTGTAAGTGATGCCCGTCAAATCGCGCAGTTCCAATTGCGCCTCGCGCCCCCAGCGCGCGAGTTCCGAAGGTCGAATGAATTTCAAATATTCATGGGTTCCCCGCGGCAAAGCGCGGGCGATGTATTCCGCCCCGACGATGGCCACCGCGAAGGCCAGCGGATTGCGATTGATCGTGGACACGATGACATCGCCGCCGGGCTTCACCAAGGCGGCCAATGCCTTGACGCCGGCGGCCGGATCAGGCACGTGCTCGAGCATTTCCATGCAAGTCACCAAATCGAAGGAGGCGGGCCGTTCTTGCGCCAGCTCTTCCAGGGCAACCAGCCGATATTCCACCGCGACCTTGCTCTCGAGCGCGTGTAATTCAGCCACATCGAGCACCGCCTGCGACAAGTCGACGCCGAGCACCCGCGCACCGGCGCGCGCCATCGCCTCGGACAGAATACCCCCGCCGCAGCCGACATCGAGCACCGGTGTGCCCCGCAGGGCCACCGCGCGTTCGATGTACTGCAGGCGCAGGGGATTGAGATCGTGCAGGGGTTTGGACGGACCCTTGGGGTCCCACCAGCTCTGTGCGAGTGCGGTGAATTTCGCGAGTTCCGCGGGGTCGGCATTTCGAGTCGATTCGTGCATGGGGGTCAGCCTCCGGTCTTCAATCGCATGGCCCAGGCATTGGCTCGTGCGGCAACGCTCGGCCAGTCCAGGCGGATCAATTCTCCGGCCGAGAGCAGCTGTCGGCCGGCCACCCAAACGTCGCTCACGATGTCGGGGCCGCCGCAGAAAACCAATTGCGTCACGGGATCGATCAAGGGCTGAGTGGCCGGGCCGCCGAGATCGACGCAGCACAGATCAGCCCACTTTCCGGACTCGAGCGTGCCTACGTCGGCGTCCAGCCCCAGCACGGCGGCACCCCCGCGGGTGGCCGCGGCGAGCGCATCCCAGGCGGTGTAGTCGAACCCGCCGGCGGCTTGCAGACGCGACGTCATCAGCGCCAGCAGCCGCATCTCGGCCCACACGTCTTGGCGGCAGGCGCCGCCGGTGCCCACACCTAAGCGAATTCCGGACGCGATGAACGAGGCAAGCGGCGGCAATTGATGCTCACTCTTGAGACTTGCCTCCGAGCAGAGGCTGACGCCCAGGCCGGATCGCCGCGCAAGATCGATGTCCGCTTCGGTGGCGTGCGTCATGTGGACGGCGTTCAAGGCCGGCGTCAGCAGGCCGAGCTGCCACAGCCGCTCGATCGGCCGCATGCCGTGCACCGCGAGGGACCGGGCAATTTCATCCGCCGATTCGTGCAGGTCGATCGCGATACCCGCGTCGAGTTCGTCGGCGAGCGTGGCGACCCGCGCAAAGGTGGCGTTGCTCAACCGGGCCGGCGCATGCGGCGCGAAAACGCTCGAAATCAACGGATGGCCCGCGTAGTCATCACGGACGCGCAACCCTTCCGTCAAATATTCGGAGGGGGATTTTGCCCAGGGACTGGCCGTCTCGGCCACCGGCAAGCCTATACTTGCGCGCACTCCCTGCTCTGCGGCTGCCCGGGCGCACTGGTCCGGATAATAGTAGCGATCCCCGAAGCAGGTGATGCCGGATGAAAGCATTTCGGCGATCGCCGCCAAGACACCGTCGCGCACGAATTCGGGTCCGAGGAACCGCTGCTCGAGAGGTGCGGCAGGCGACTCGAGCCCGCGAAACAGCGACATCGCGGCATGTGTGTGCGTGTTGATCATCCCGGGCATCAAGAGATGCGCGGGCCGCTGTGCGACCACCGTGGCGGCGTAGCGTTCGGCCGCGTCGGTACTCGGCAAAAGGTCCAGAATCCGACCGTCGCGCACCACCAATGCATGGTTTTCGAGCACCCGGCCGCGCGTCGTCATTGGCACGATCCAACGGGCCTCGATGCTCAAATCGGCAAGAACGGCGGGCATTCCCCAGTATATCGGCTAATCCGCCCCGCAGGCTTAAGACAGGCGCGGATATGTGCTAGAATTCCCCAATGTTGAGACCATGTCTCGCCTCCTTTAAACCCTTATAAATTAGCCGGAAGGCTTCACCGGACTCTCGCAAATGGCCGAGATCGCTCGCGAAATATTGCCCGTAAATCTCGAAGACGAGATGCGCAAATCCTACCTGGACTACGCGATGAGCGTCATCGTCGGCCGAGCCTTGCCCGACGTGCGCGACGGCTTGAAACCCGTGCACCGCCGCGTGCTCTACGCGATGCGCGAATTGAGCAACGATTGGAACAAACCGTACAAGAAATCTGCGCGTGTCGTGGGGGATGTGATCGGCAAATATCATCCGCACGGCGACGTATCGGTGTACGACGCCATCGTGCGCATGGCGCAAGAGTTCTCGATGCGCTATTTGCTGGTCGACGGGCAGGGAAACTTCGGTTCCGTGGACGGCGATCCGCCGGCCGCGATGCGATACACCGAAGTGCGCATGTCCAGATTGGCCGGCGAGCTGCTCGCCGACATCGACAAGGAAACGGTTGATTTCAACCCGAATTACGACGAGTCCGAGACCGAGCCCGCCGTACTGCCCGCGCGCATCCCGAACCTGCTGATCAACGGATCCTCGGGAATAGCGGTGGGCATGGCGACCAATATCCCGCCCCATAACCTGACCGAAATCATCTCGGCGTGCATCGCGCTCATCGAGAACCCTGACATCACCCTCGGCCAGTTGATGCAGATCGTTCCCGGTCCTGATTTCCCGACTGCGGGATTCATCAATGGTGCCCAGGAGATCGTAGCAGCCTACAAGACGGGCCGCGGCCGTCTGCACTTGCGTGCGCGCACTCACTTCGAGGACATCGGCAAGGGCGACCGCCAAGCCATCATCATCACCGAATTGCCGTACCAGGTGAACAAGGCGCGGCTGATCGAACGCATCGCCGATTTGGTCCGCGACAAGCTCATCGAAGGCATCGCCTCGGACGGCCTGCGCGACGAATCCGACAAGGACGGTATGCGCGTGGTGATTGAGCTGAAGCGCGGCGAAGTGCCGGAGATTTTGCTCAATAACCTGTATGCGCAGACCCCCATGGAGCAGGTGTTCGGCATCAACATGGTCGCGTTGGTCGATGGTCAACCGCGCCTGCTGAGCCTGAAGGAAATGCTCGATGCGTTCCTGAGGCATCGGCGTGAAGTCGTTACCCGCCGCACCGTGTATGAACTGCGCAAGGCGCGCGAGCGCGGCCACATTTTGGAAGGTTTGGGCGTAGCGCTCGCGAACATCGACGAGATCATCGCCGCGATCAAAGCGTCGCCTTCCCCCGCCGAGGCGAAGATCGCGTTGATGTCGCGGCCTTGGAACTCGGGCGCCGTGCCGGAGATGCTGGCGCGGGCCGGCGCCATCACCACCCGGCCAGACGGCGAAATCGCGCCCTTAGGGATAGTCGAGGGCGGCTACCGGCTGACGGAGACGCAGGCCCAGGCGATTCTGGAGATGCGCCTTAACAAGCTCACCGGGCTCGAGCAGGACAAGATCATCGCCGAGTTCCAGGAATTGCTGGAGCAAATCCGGGATCTGTCGGATATTTTGGCCCGGCCGGAACGCCTGCTCGAAGTGATTCGCAACGAGCTCGAATATATCCGCGATACCTTCGGCGATGCGCGGCGCACGGAAATCCTGGTCAACCACGAGGACCTCACGACCGAGGACTTGATTTCCCCGGAGGATGTGGTCGTGACCCTGTCCCACGGCGGCTACGCCAAGGCGCAGCCGGTTTCCGACTATCAGGCGCAACGCCGCGGCGGCCGCGGCAAGGCGGCGACCAGCGTCAAGGACGAGGATTTCGTCGACAAGCTGTTCGTCGCGAACACCCATGACACGCTGCTGTGTTTTTCGGATCGCGGCAAACTGTACTGGCTGAAGGTCTATCAGCTGCCGCAGGCGAGCCGCGGGTCGCGCGGCAAGCCCATCGTGAATCTCCTGCCGCTGCAAGAGGGCGAGCGCATCAGCGCCATGCTGTCGATCAAGGAATTCGAGGAGGGTAAGTTCGTCTTCATGGCGACCAGCCTCGGCACCGTCAAGAAGACCTCGCTGGCGCTGTTCTCCAGGCCGCGGGCGAGCGGTATCATCGCCGTCGCGCTCGAGCCCGGGGACAAGCTGGTCGGCGTCGCGATCACCGACGGCACCAAAGATATATTGCTGTTCACGACCGGCGGCAAAGCGATTCGTTTCGTGGAGGAAGAGGTCCGTGCGATGGGCCGCGAGGCGGCGGGCGTGCGCGGCGTCAAGTTGAGCGATGAACAGCGCGTCAATGCGTTGATCGTGGCGGATCAGGGTTTCATTCTCACCGCATCGCAAAACGGGTTCGGCAAACTGACGCCGCTCGACGAATTTCCGAAGCACGGCCGCGGCGGTCAGGGCGTGATTGCATTGCAAATCACCGACCGCAATGGACGGATGGTGGGGGCGCTGCAGGTGAGCCTCGACGACGAAATCATGCTGATGAGCCAGAACGGCGTTCTGGTGCGTACACCGGTGAAGGATATTTCCGTGGTCGGGCGCAATACCCAAGGGGTGCGCTTGATTCGGCTCGAGGAGGGGGATCAGCTCTCCGGGCTCGAACGCATCGACGGATTGGCCGGAGACGCGGACGTGGCGGATGAGGGCGTAGGCGCAGAGGAGGGCGAGGCCGGCGGACCCCCGGCGGACGACGCGCCCGCCGGCTCCTGAGCACTCCTCTCAAGGATGCGCATTTTCAATTTCTCTCCGGGGCCCGCCATGCTGCCGCCGGAGGTATTGGAGCAGGCGCAGGGCGAGTTGCTCGATTGGCGTCAGAGCGGCATGTCGGTCATGGAGATCAGTCACCGCGGCCAAGCGTTCATGCACGTGGCGGCTGAGGCCGAAGCGGATTTGCGCGAGCTTTTGTCCATACCGCGCGACTACAAGGTGCTGTTCCTGCAAGGCGGGGCATCGGCTCAGTTTGCACTGGTGCCCTTGAACCTCGCCGCTCCCCAATCCACGGTTGACTACGTCAATACCGGACACTGGTCCCGCAAGGCGATTGCCGAGGCGGGGCGCTATTGCAAGGTGCATGTCGCCGGCGATGCCGGCGGCAACTACACGCGGGTCCCGCCGCAGAGCGAGTTGCGGTTCAGCGCGGGCGCCGCCTACGCGCATTACACGCCGAATGAGACCATCGGCGGAGTCGAGTTCGGCTATGTGCCCGAGACGCGCGGCGTGCCGCTGATTGCGGATATGTCGTCCAGCATCTTGTCGCAGCCCATCGATGTGTCCAAGTTCGGGCTGATCTATGCCGGCGCGCAGAAGAATATCGGACCTTCCGGCTTGACGGTGGTGATCGTGCGCGATGACCTCGTCGGCCGCGCGCGGGCCGAGACGCCGCTGGTGTTCGACTACCGTGCGATCGCCGACGCGTCGTCCATGTTGAACACGCCGCCGACGTTCGCCTGGTACATGGCGGGTCTCGTGTTCAAATGGCTGAAGCGAACCGGGGGATTGGCGGCGGCCGGCGAACGCAATCGCATCAAGGCAGAGACCCTGTATGCCGCCATCGATGAGTCGCGGCTCTATGCGAATCCGATAGCGAGGGATGCCAGGTCCAGGATGAACGTGACCTTCACCCTGAACAAGCCGGGGTTGGATGCGGCGTTTCTTGCCGAGGCGGCTGCGGCCGGCCTGCACGGCCTCAAGGGACACCGGGTGTTGGGCGGCATGCGTGCGAGCCTCTACAATGCCATGCCGCTCGCCGGCGTCGAGGCGCTGATCGCCTTCATGCGCGAATTCGAGCGTCAACGCGCGTGAGGTGCGAGCATGGCAAGCCGTAGAACACCGCCGGGCAAGAATCGGCCCGGGATAAAGCCTGCCGGCGGTGGACTCGGAAATATCCGCAACAGCATCGACGCCATCGATGCGCGGATCCATGCGCTGCTCAATGAACGCGCGCGTTTCGCACAATTGGTCGGCATCTCCAAATCCGCATCCGGCAAGGCGGTGGATTTCTATCGCCCTGAACGCGAAGCCGATGTCTTGCGGATGGCGCTCAAACGCAATCAGGGTCCTCTGCGCGACGAGGAAATCGCGCGCCTGTTCCGCGAAATCATGTCGGCCTGCCTGGCGCAGCAGGAGCCTCTCAAAGTGGCATTCCTGGGGCCGGAAGGCACCTTCACTCAGGCCGCGGTGCTCAAGCATTTTGGCTCATCGGTGCGGGCGCTGCCGTTGCCGGCGATCGACGAGGTGTTCCACGAGGTCGAAGGCGGTGTCGCCGACTTCGGCGTGGTGCCGATCGAGAACTCGAGCGAGGGCACGGTCAATCACACGCTGGATATGTTCCTGTCGTCCGGGCTCAAGATCTGCGGCGAGGTGGAGCTGCGGATCAATCACCACTTGATGGGGAAAATGAGCGGTACCGGCGCCGTCAAGCGCATCTGCGCCCATCCGCAGGCGCTCGCCCAATGCCGGGGTTGGCTGGAGACCCACCTTCCCGACGCGGAACGGGTCGCCGTATCCAGCAATGCCGAGGGCGCGAGGCGCGCGCGCGACGAGCGCGGCACGGCGGCCATTGCCAGCCGCCCGGCCGCCGAGATTTATGGGCTCAACCTGCTCGCGGACGAAATCGAGGACCGGCCGGACAACACGACCCGGTTCCTGGTGGTGGGCAGAAAATTATTCAGCGCCAGCGGCGTCGACCGCACCACCCTGCTCGTGTCCGGCGCCGACACCGATGATCCGGGCGCGCTGTTCCGTCTGCTCGAACCCCTGGCCGAGCACCGGGTCAACATGACGCGGATCGAATCGCGTCCTTCCCGCAAACGCAAATGGGACTATGTGTTTTTCATCGATATCGAAGGGCACATCAGCGATCCCCCGGTCGCCAAGGCGCTCGCCGCGCTCGAGGAACGCGCCTCGTTGTTCAAAGTGCTGGGCTCCTACCCGCAGGCCGTGCTCTGATGCGCACGCCGTCGCGCAAGTTCGAGGCGCACCCGACACTCCGCGTGTCGGGCACGGTGGTCGTGCCGGGCGATAAATCCATTTCGCACCGCGCGCTGATGCTGTCGGGAATCGCGGAGGGCACCAGCGAGGTGACCGGTTTTCTGGCGAGCGAGGATTGCCTGGCCACCTTGACCGCGATGCGTGCCTTGGGGGTGCGCATCGAGCAGCCGAGCCCCACACACGTAGTGATTCACGGAGTGGGCTTGCGCGGCTTGCGGGATGCGCGCCGCACCCTCGACATGGGAAATGCCGGAACGGCCATGCGCTTGTTCACCGGCCTGTTGTCGGCGCAGGCCTTCGATTCCCAGCTGATCGGGGACGCATCGCTCATGAAGCGCCCGATGGAGCGGGTGGCGAAGCCGCTGCGCGAAATGGGGGCCGATGTCCGCACGCACGGCGGCAGGCCGCCGGTGGATATCGGGGGCGGACGCAAGCTGCACGGCATTGAATACCGCATGCCGGTGGCGAGCGCACAGGTCAAGTCGGCGGTGCTGCTGGCCGCACTCTTTGCCGACGGCAGCACCACAGTGATCGCACCAGGGCTCAGCCGCGACCATAGCGAGCGGATGCTCGCGAGTTGCGGCGTACGTCTCGATATCGATGGTCTGCGGGCGACACTGCACCCGCCCAGGGCATTGTCGAATCAGCAGCTCGAGGTGCCGGGCGATTTCTCGTCCGCCGCATTCTTCATCGTTGCGGGGCTCCTGGGTGCCGCGGGCGAGGGCTTGCTGATTCAGAACGTGGGAATGAACCCGACGCGCACCGGCTTGCTCGATATTCTGCGCAGCATGGGCGGGAGCATCGACATCCAGAACCCGCGCGAGAGCGGCGCCGAGCCGGTGGCGGACCTCAAGGTTCGGGCGTCCGCGTTGCGGGGTATTCAAGTCCCCGTGGAACTCGTGCCGCTCGCCATCGACGAGCTTCCGGTGCTGTTCATCGCGGCCGCCTGCGCGGCCGGCGAAACCGTGGTGACGGGTGCCGAAGAGCTTCGGGTGAAAGAAAGCGACCGGATAGCGTCGATGAGCGCGGGGCTCGAGGCCCTCGGCGTGGTGCACAGCGTGTTGCCCGGCGGCATGCGCATCGAGGGCCGCGGCGCAGGCCCGGCATTCAGCGGGGGTGAAGTCGACAGCTTCGGCGATCACCGGATCGCCATGTCCTTTGCCGTCGCGAGTCTAAGGGCTGCCCAACCTATCTCGATCCGCGATGTGGCGAACGTCAGCACGTCGTTTCCGGGCTTCGTCGCCCTGGCGCGGTCGGCGGGTCTCGATATCTCTGAATCAGACGGCTAGAGGCACGCAATGGACAAAGTGCCGGTCTTGACCATCGATGGTCCCTCGGGGTCCGGGAAGGGCACCGTCAGCCGTGCCGCCGCGCGCGCCCTCGGGTGGGCATTGCTCGATAGCGGTGCGCTATACCGTTTGGTTGCCCTGGCGGGCCGGCAGGCGGGGGTCCCCCTTGATAATGGGCCGGAACTGGCCCGATTGGCGCAACAATTGGACCTACGGTTCGGTTCCGGCCCATCCGGCGAGGAGCTGGTGTGGCTCAGCGGTGCGGAGGTCACGGGCGCCATTCGGACCGAAGAAGCGGGAAATGACGCCTCCAAGGTGGCCGCCATACCCCAGGTCCGCGCCGCGCTCCTGGAGCGCCAGCGGCGCTTTGCCGTACCCCCGGGTTTGGTGGCGGACGGCCGGGATATGGGTAGTGTGGTATTCCCGGGGGCGGAGGTTAAGATTTTTCTCACGGCGAGCGCTGCCGAGCGGGCCCTGAGACGTTATAAGCAGTTGAAAGAAAAGGGGGTTGCTGCTAACCTTGCCGCCCTTTCGTTGGAGATAGCGGAGCGTGATCTGCGCGATTCCACTCGCGCCGCTTCGCCTCTTGTCGCAAGCGCCGACGCGGTCCTGCTGGATACAACGGGGATGTCCGTCGATGCGGTGGTCGAGCGTGTCTTGGAAGTGGCCCGCGGACGTCTGTCGCGTGGAGTTTTGAAGAAGTAGAGCGGCTTTCATGGATTGATGGCCGTTATTTTTGGTAACCCCTCGGGCACAAGGGTAGTGCTAGGGCAATTTAAGAGAAAACATGACAGAAAGTTTTGCGGAACTGTTCGAACAGAGCATCGCGAGCCAGCGCATACGCCCTGGCACCATCCTCAATGGATTGATCGTCGAAGTAGGCCAGGACTACGTCATCGTCAATGTCGGGTTGAAATCCGAGGCGGTAATTCCATCCGACCAATTCAAGAATGAAAAAGGTGAAATCGAGGTCGCCGTAGGCGAGACCGTCGAAGTCGCCTTGGACAGCGTCGAGGACGGTTCGGGAGAAACCCGTCTCTCGCGCGAGAAGGCGAAGCGCGCCAGAACGTGGACGCGCCTGGAAACGGCCTTCGAAAAACAAGAGGTGGTCATCGGCATCATCACGGGCCGGGTGAAGGGCGGCTTCACCGTCGAGATCGACAACGTGCGCGCGTTCCTGCCGGGTTCCTTGGTCGACGTGCGTCCGGTACGCGATCCTTCGTACCTGGAGAACAAGCCGCTCGAATTCAAGGTGATCAAGCTCGATCAGAAGCGCAACAACGTGGTCGTGTCGCGCCGCGCTGTCGTCGAGCAGGAATACAGCGCCGAGCGTTCCGCGCTGCTGGACAATTTGCAGGAGGGCGCGGCGGTCAAGGGTGTGGTCAAGAACCTCACCGACTACGGCGCCTTCGTGGACCTGGGCGGCATCGATGGATTGCTGCACATCACCGACATGGCTTGGAAGCGCGTCAAGCATCCGTCCGAAGTCGTCAAAGTCGGCGAAGAGATCGATGTGCGGATTTTGAAGTTCGATCGCGAACGCCAGCGCGTGTCCTTGGGGTTGAAGCAGTTGGGCGCGGATCCTTGGCAGAACATCGCGCGGCGCTATCCGGCGAACACCCGCCTCTTCGGCAAGGTCACGAACATCGCCGATTACGGCTGCTTCGTCGAAATCGAAGAAGGCGTGGAAGGCCTGGTTCATGTCTCGGAGATGGACTGGACCAACAAGAACGTGAATCCCGCCAAGGTGGTGCACGTCGGCCAGGAAGTCGAGGTCATGGTGCTCGACATCGACGAGGAACGCCGCCGCATCAGCCTCGGCGTGAAGCAGTGCAAGACCAATCCGTGGAAGGAGTTCGCCGAGAACTACAACCGCGGCGACAAGGTCAGCGGCCAGATCAAGTCGATCACGAAGAAGCCGTGCGCAGCTATCAAAAGGCGCAGCAGGTCGATGCCATGGTGTTGTCGATCGATCCGGAGCGCGAGCGCATCAGCTTGGGTGTAAAGCAACTCGCGAAGGATCCTTTCTCCGCATACATTGCCGAGCACCCGAAGGGCAGCATCGTCACGGGCGTCGTGCGGGAAGTGGACGCCAAAGGGGCGATCATCGATCTGGGCAATGGTGTCGACGGTCAGCTGCGGGCCTCCGAGTTGTCGCGCGACCGCGTGGAAGATGCTCGGTTGCTCCTCAAGGTGGGCGAGGAAGTCGAAGCCAAGTTTACGGGCGTCGACCGCAAGGGCCGGAGCATCTCGTTGTCGATCAAGGCGAAGGACATCCACGAGGAACAAGAAGCCATGCAGAATTATCGGACCGATTCACCGACCGGAACCAGCCTGGGAGATTTACTCAAAGAGCAAATCTCAGGCCAGGATTGAGAGGATACGGCTTGGCGCGGCCGCATGGCCGCGCCTTCCCTCTTAAGCTATGTCCAGCGATGCCCACGGATCGATAATGACGAAATCGGAACTCATTGAGATCATTTCGGCCAAACAGAAGCACTTGCCGGCGAAAGACGTCGAACTCGCCGTCAAGCAGCTGCTGGAAATCATGAGCGACGCGCTGGCAACGGGCGAGCGGATCGAGATTCGCGGCTTCGGCAGCTTTTCGCTGCACTTCCGGCCGCCGCGGCAGGGGCGCAATCCAAAGACCGGAGAGGCCGTTGCGCTTGCCGGCAAGCACGTCCCGCACTTCAAGCCGGGCAAAGACCTGCGTGAGCGGGTCAACGACGGCGCGGATCAGCCGATCCGAGATTAGGAGCCTGAGGCGGTCTTCGGCGAATGACCGGCCTACCCCTGCTGACTTGGGCGTTGGTGGTTGCGGCGCTGGTCCTTGGAATACTCGCCGGGCATTTCGGCTGGGGCAAGCGCTGGCCCGGGTCGCTCGGTAAGCTGCATCCCGACTATCTCACGGGGCTCGATTACCTCGTCACCGAGCAGCCCGACCGGGCCCTCGACATGTTCCTGAAGCTGATGGACGCAAACGCCGATACCATCGAGACCCATTTCGCATTGGGCTCCTTGTACAGACGCCGAGGGGAAGTGGAGCGCGCCATCCGCATTCATCAAAATCTATTGGCGCGGGCGGCCTTGGCTCCCGAGCATCGCGAGCAGGCGCTGCTCGCTCTCGCGCAGGATTACTTGCGCGCAGGCCTCCTCGACCGCGCCGAAGGATTGTTTCAGCAAGTCAGCGAGGTTCCGCGCCTGCGCGCCAGCGCGCTCGATGCGCTGCGCCTGGTCTACGAGCGGCAGCATGATTGGCGGCAGGCGCTCGGCGCCTATCGCCAGCTCGCGCGCATCGAAGCGGCGCCGCCCCGCATCGTCGCCGCCCACTACCTGTGCGAGCTGGCCACGCTCGCGATCGAGCGCGGCGACACCGCGGAGGCGCGGCGCCTGTTGCGTGAAGCCCGCAAAGAAATTTCGCCGTTCCCGCGAGCGGCCTTGCTGCGGGCGCAGATTGCCGAGGGCGAAGGGCGGCAGGAGTTGGCCATGCGCCTGCTCAGAAAGGCGCTGACCGAATCGCCGGTGCTGCTGCAAGACCAGCTGCCGCATCTGCTCAAATTGGTGGAGCCTCAGGCGCGCGACACTGTCCTCACGGAGCTGGTCGCGCAGGCGCAGTCGCATGATTTCGGCGAATTGAAACGCTTGGTTTTCGCGGCAATCGCAGCCGATTTGGTCGGTGCCGAACCCCTTCGCGCCTGCATCGAAACAGTCTTCTCGCAGGACCCCGCGTTGCAGGCGGTGTGGCGCGCAGGCCCGGTGCACTACGAGCGTATGGCACACGAAATCGGGGCGTTGCTGGCGCATGCGGAGAAATATCGGTGCAACGAATGCGGCTTTTCGGGGCGGATCTTCTACTGGCATTGCCCCGCCTGTCACACGTGGGACAGCTTCGAGGCGTACGCCATCGTCAAACTCCGCTAGGAGCCTGTCGGACTTAGATCCATCGTCGCAGCGGATGGACCTAAGTCCGACAGGCTACGTGTGAGATTTGTCCGACGGCGCGCGCCGGTGAAATCCGTTATGATTTCGCGATGCCACACAAACCCGTAAAGACAGCCGTATTCCCCGTTGCGGGACGCGGCACGCGATTTCTCCCGGTCACCAAGGCCAGCCCGAAGGAGATGCTGCCGGTCGTCGACAAGCCGCTCATCCAGTATGCCGTCGATGAGGCGCTCGCCGCCGGCGCCGACACCTTGGTCTTCATCACCGGCAGTTCCAAGCGCGCCATCGAGGATCACTTCGACAGCAATCCCGAGCTCGAGTCCGTGCTGCAGGCGCAGGGCAAGCAGGAGTTGCTCGACACACTGCGCGGTATTCTGCCGAGCTGGGCTTCATGCGTGTACATTCGCCAGCCCGCGCCGTTGGGTCTCGGCCATGCCGTGCTTTGCGCAAGGCCCGTGGTCGGCGATGCCCCGTTCATGGTGCACCTCGCCGACGATTTGATCGATGCCGCGGTGCCATGCCTCAAGCAGATGGTCGAAGTATTCGAAACTCACGGGGGCAGCGTGCTCGGCGTGCAGAACGTGCCGAAACAAGACACGGACAAGTACGGCATCGTGACCTTGGAGCGCAAGATCGCATCGCGCATCGGCAAGATGTCGCACATCGTCGAGAAGCCCAAGCCGGAGAAGGCGGCGTCGACGCTCGCCGTAGTCGGCCGCTACCTGCTGACGCCCGGCGTATTCGACGATCTGTCGAAGATCGGCAAGGGTGCCGGCGGCGAGATTCAGCTCACCGACGGCATTGCCCAGTTGATGCAGCGTGAATCCGTGTATGCCTTCGAATTCGAAGGCAAGCGCTATGATTGCGGCAGCAAGCTCGGATACTTGCAAGCGACCGTGGAGTACGGGCTGAAGCATCCGAGCCTGGGTGGGGAGTTCGCCGGCTATCTGCGGGAGTTGGTTCCCAAACTGTCCTAGGAGCTTTCCGGCAAATGATGCGCCTACTGCCGCGATCATTAGCCGGCCGCGCTCCTAGCGGAAACGTCCGCGCTGCTGCTGGCCGAAGCTCCTCGTACCCGAACCGCCGCCGGCCGGTGCGCGGCGCGAATCGCGCCCCCCGTGATGTCCTTGACGGCCTTGGCTCTGCGCAGGACGGTTGCCCGGAGCGCGATGTTCGCCCGGAGCTCGATGTTCCCCAGTAGCGCGATCGCCCGGACCACGGTGGCCGTGAGAAGCGCTTTGCGGCGCCGACTCCACGATCTTGAACACCGGCGTCGGCAGGGTTGGAATGCTGCGGCGTAGAACTCGCTCGATGTCGCGGAGCAATCCGGATTCGTCGGCGGATACCAGGGAGATGGCTTCGCCCGCGGCGCCCGCACGGCCGGTGCGGCCGATGCGATGGACGTAGTCCTCGGGCACATTGGGCAACTCGTAGTTGACCACCTGAGGCAGCTCTTTGATATCGAGCCCGCGAGCCGCGACCTCGGTCGCTACCAGCGCCGTGACCTGTCCGCGCTTGAACATGTCCAGTGCCTTCACCCGTGCCGCCTGGCTCTTGTTGCCGTGGATGGCCGCCGCCTGAATGCCTGCTCCCTCCAGCTGCTGGGTCAGGCGATTCGCTCCATGCTTGGTGCGCGTGAAGATCAGTACCTGACGCCATTGACCCTCTTGAATCAGGTGCACCAACAAATGCCGCTTCTGTTCCTTTTGCACGCGGTACGCGCGTTGCTCGACCAGTTCGATGGGCGCGTTGCGCGGCGCGACCTGGATCGACTGCGGATCATGCAGCAGCCGTTCCGCAAGACCGCGAATGTCGTCAGAGTAGGTTGCCGAGAACAACAGGTTCTGGCGCTTCTGCGGCAGCAATTTGATGATCTTGCGGATATCGTTGATGAAGCCCATGTCGAGCATGCGGTCGGCCTCATCGAGGACCAGGACCTGCACCTTGGAAAGATCTGCCGCGCGCTGCTGAGCCAGATCGAGCAGACGCCCGGGAGTCGCCACCAAAATATCGCAGCCGCTGCGCAGGGCGCTGATCTGCGGGTTGATGCTCACGCCGCCGAACACCTGGTAGGTGCGTAGCTGCATGTACTTACCATAGTCGCGCGCGCTCTGAGCTACCTGCGCGGCCAGCTCGCGAGTAGGGGTCAGCACCAGCGCGCGCGGCGCGCGGCCTGCGCCGTTCGCCTGATCCTGCTCGAGCCGCTGCAAGATGGGCAGTACGAAGCCGGCGGTTTTGCCGGTGCCGGTTTGGGCGCCCGCGAGTACATCGCGGCCTCCAAGCACCGCCGGTATCGCCTGAATTTGGATGGGGGAAGGCGAATCGTAGCCCTTATCGGCGACAGCACGCAGTAATTCGGGCAAAAGCCCGAGATCGGAAAATGACATTGGATATCCTTGAAGATTTATGGACTCGCACGACGGAGGCAATCGCTTCCGCAGCGGTCAGCAGCGAGGGGGAACTCAAGCGAGCGTCAGGGACGGACCGCGAGCTTAGGGTGGTACTGACCGAGCACCGACCCAAATTAAGCTGCGCGCACTGTACAGGATCGAGGCGGCCTCGTCCAGGTCGAGGCAAAGAGCGTACTCCATCCCGGGCGAGATGAAGTACGCCCTGTGCGGCGGCGGTCAACGTCGATCAATGCAGAGAACCATTCGAGCCTCCGGCAGCGGCGGCCGACGTCGATCCGCCCGAGTGCTGCGCGTCGAATGATCCATTGGCGCTACCCGAGGCGCTGTGACTGCCGGCGGTTGCCGACTGATCCGCGCTTCCCGCAAGCCGGGTCGATGCACTGGGCTTGGCTGGCTCGGGCGTATTGTTCGACGGTTTCGCAGGCGGGGCACCCGCGGATTTCGCCGGCGCAGTACTCTCGGATCTGGCGGGCCGGGCGCTCGCGGATTTCGCGGGTGCAGTGCTCTCGGATTTGGCGGGCGCGGCGCTCGCGGACTTCGCAGGCGCTGTGCTCGTGGACTTCGCGGGCAAGGCGCTCGCGGACTTCACGGGCGTCGTGCTCGTGGAGTTGGCAGGCGCAACCGTGGTGGATTTCTCCGGTGCGTCGGCTGCAGAAGTAATCGACGTCGCGCCCGAGGCCGTTGACGCCGCGTCAAGCGACTTCGACGCGCCGTCCGCAACGTTCGTGCTTGTCGCGCCGGAGGTCGTTTGCGTCACCGACTTGGCCGTGCCCCCCATGGATTGCGTCAGCGAATCGGTGGTGGCGCCGCTTGCCTCGACGGCCGCCGTCGACTTGCCATCGACCTCGTGGGCCGTGCTGCCGATCTTGTTGGTTGCGGTATCGACCTTGTTGACCGCGCCGTCGACCTTGTTGGTGTCGATTTTGCTGACCGTGTCGTTGACCTTGCTGGTGTCGACCTTTCCGGCCGTGCCGTCGACCTTATTGGCAGCTTTGGAGACGGGCTTTTTGTCCACTGATCCGTTGAGGTCGCCCTGCGAATCAAGGCTGCCGGCACCGCCCAGCCGGCCTACACCGCCGGCGCCGCCGACGCCGCCGAGGCTGCCTCCGAGGCCACCCCCGAGGTTTCCGCCTAAGTTTCCACCGAGGCCGCCCACGCCACCCAAGTGACCGGCGTATACCGGCGAGGCCAGGGCCAATACGGTGGCGACCACAGCGCCTGTCAATAGTCGTTTGTTCATGTCGTACTCCTGCGTGGACGCGGACATCCCGCGGCCTTCACTGTCGATACGACGCAGCCGCCGGGTTTCTTCCACTCGCAAAAAAATTATCTGCAGACCGGGCGCGCGCGCGATCGGCCCGGTTCAGCGGCGAATCAGCGGCGCGGGATCGATCCGATACTCCGCGCCGACGAGTCCAAAGCCATATGTCAAATCTCGGCCCGGCGGACCCAAGTCGATCGCGGTTTTCGCAAGCCGCTCGACGGCGGCGGCCGCATCGGCGGAATCGGGCTTCTCGAGTCCCGCGGCAAGCAGCGCCGCGACGAAGGGTGCGGCAAACGAGGTCCCTCGCACGGCCTCGTAGCCATGATCGCTGCCGGCGGCGGCCAGATCGGCGCCGGGCGAGGCGAACATGACCTGCGGTCCGCGCGCCGCCTCGATCAGCACTTGGCGGTGCGCGTCGACCGCGGTGACGCCGACGACATGCTGATACGAAGCGGGATAGAGGGGAGGGGCGGCAGGCCCATCATTGCCCACCGCAGCCACGATGACGTAGCCGCCGTCGATGAGATAGCCGATCACTCTCTCCAGCATGCCGTTTTTCGGGCCGACCAAGCTGATGTTGATGACCGGTACTCTCTCTTCCACCATCCAACCGAATGCCGCCACCAGGGTGTCCACTGCTCCGCCGGTGGGGCGGCCGCAATACACATCGGCCGCGTACAGCTCGGCATCCGGGTGGACGCCGTGAAATACCTCGCTGTGCCCGATCAGCAGGGATGCGACCGCCGTCCCGTGGGCGGCGGGAACCGTGCGACTGTCGCAACCCCATGCGTGGACCACCGATTCGCGGAACACCGGGTGCGTCACATCGACGCCGGAATCCAGCAAACCAATGCGCACTCGGGGCCGGGCAGGATGGTCGGCCGGCCCCGCGGGTGCGTCGTGAGCCTTGGGGTCGGTCGTTTCCCCGCCCGCTCGGAATGGAGCGCCGCCGCCGGTCGCTCCGCCGCCGCCGTAGATATGGTTGTAATCGTAGCTTCCGCCGGGATCGGCTTCGCGCAGGGTGCGCAGCGCTTGCTTCGTCGACATGCCCCGAGGGGCCCTGAAAACCACCAAGCGAATGTTCATGGCGCCGATGCTTTGTTCGCGATCGACGACGAATCCCAGAGAGCGAGAGTGATCTACCGCGGCATCGGTCGGCCCGAGCGCGAGAATCTCACTTCGAACGACGGGCTCGCCATTCGGATCGACATCGACGACCCGGGGGTTGCCGCGAATCAAGCGGCCGATCTCCAGATGACGTAGCGTGCTCAGTCGATCTGGGGACCGGGACTGGAGCTGGTCGAGCGTCTGCGGCAGGGTTTGCTGGGTCAGCGCGGGCAGGGGAACGGTGGGCAACCGTACCTGCGCCGTTGCCCCCGTGGCAACCATCGTCATCGCTATGATGTACTGCATTGAACGCGGCATGTGGCAATTCTCTCATCGCCAGGACCCCTCGGTCACTCTGGGCGGATATTTCCGATCGACTGATACAATGAATGGAAGAAACCTCCCATCTCGAACGTCTGTCCTATGAACACGAATGAGACGCCGCAAAGCATCCATGAGCAGATCGTCACGTTGCTGCCTCGGCTGAGACGATTTGCCCGGAATTTGACGCGCGATCCGCATGACGCGGACGATGTGGTGCAGATTGCGGTGGAGAGGGCGTTGACGCGGTTGGACCAGTGGCACAGCGGTGCGCGATTGGATAGTTGGATGTTCAAGATTGTCAGAAACGCTTGGATCGACGAACTTCGTTCGCGGGGGCGGCGAGGCAAGATCTTCCTTGCCGAGGAAGCCGGCGAGAATGTCGGCACGGACTCGATGTCGAGGGAGACCGAACTGTTGTCCGTACAGTCGGCCATGGCGCGGCTGCCCGAAGATCAGCGGGAGGCGGTAAGTCTCGTGCTGGTCGAAGGGTTGCCCTACCGGGAGGCCGCGGAGGTGCTGGATGTTCCCATCGGCACGCTGACCAGCCGGCTCGCGCGCGGACGCGAGGCCTTGCAAACGATATTGGGGACGGAAGGTGAAGCCACATGACGATTTCCGATGAAACCCTCATGGCATACGCGGACGGCGAATTGGACGGGGCGGCCCGGGCGGCGGTGGAGTCGGCCATGCGCGAGTATCCGCAAATCGAGGCGCGCGTCGCCGCGCATCGGGCGCTGCGCCGAAAAATGCAGGCGGCTTACGCGGCCGAACTCTCGGAAGATGTTCCGGAACGCCTGCTGGCGGCCGCCCGGGGCGTCGAGGCTGTACGGAGCAAAGTAGCGAATCTGCAGGATGCGCGCGCGGCGATACGACGCAGCGGGTCGCGTTCGCGGCCGCTGCTGCCGGGCTGGCGAACCGTCGGCGCGATTGCCGCGAGTGTGATCGCCGGGGTGGGACTGGGATTTTTCATGTGGAGCCATACGGAGTCTCCGGTCATCCGTAGCGCCGGCGGCGCGCTCGTCGCTCGCGGACAACTCGCGCGGACGCTGTCGAACCAACTCGCCGCCGAGCAATCGCGGAGTTCGGCCGTGCAGATCGGAGTCAGCTTCCGCGCAAAATCCGGTGACTACTGCCGTACCTTCGCGCTCTCGGGTGCGGTGTCGCCGGCGGGCCTCGCATGCCGACACGGCGTAGAATGGCAGATTCAGGCCCTGACTCAGCAGCCCGGTACGGCCGGCGACTCCGGCTATCGAACCGCCGGCTCTGCCATACCCGCGACAATCCTGAAGTCTGTCGAAGAGCAAATCGCCGGGGAACCGCTCGATCAGGCGGGAGAGGAGGCGGCGCGCCAACGAAGCTGGGGAAGTCCGGATGTCACGCATGCGCCCTGAAGAGTACGTCGCATTGGAGAGCGACGGATCCCTGGCCGTCGTCGCCGCTCGAGAGTTGTTGTTCTCGAAGGGCGGATGGTTGCGCAGCGGCGCGAGCGCTACCGTGCGGGACGGGCGAGCGCCTTCCGCTCGATCCTGCGGGCGTGCAGAATCGCTTCGGTGTAGCCGTTGGGCTGTTCGCGGCCCTTGAATACCAAATCGCACGCGGCCTTGAATGCGATGTTGTCGTCGATGTCGTCGGCGAGCCGATGGTACGCGGGATCGGAGGCGTTCTGCCGGTCCACCACCAAGGCCATGCGGCGCAGCGCCTGCATCACTTGTTCCGCGGTGCAAATGCCGTGGCGCAGCCAGTTGGCGACGTGCTGGCTGGAGATACGCAGCGTGGCGCGGTCTTCCATCAGTGCGACGTTGTAGTAATCCGGCACTTTCGAGCAGCCGATCCCGGCGTCGATCCAGCGCACCACGTAACCCAGAATGCTCTGTGCGTTGTTGTTGAGTTCTTCGTCGATGTCAGCCGCGCTCCATCGGGAAGCGGCGGCGAGGGGCGGCGTCAAAATGTCATCGAGCGAGGCGCGTGTCCGGCCGGCGAGCTGGGTTTGCACTCGTGCGACGTTCACTTTGTGATAATGCAACGCATGCAAGGTCGCGGCGGTCGGGGAGGGTACCCAGGCGGTATTCGCCCCGGCCTGCGGCTGCGAGATCTTGGTCTTGAGCATGTCGGCCATGAGGTCCGGCATGGCCCACATACCCTTGCCGATCTGCGCCCTGCCGCGCAGGCCGCAGCTGAGTCCGACGTCGACGTTTTGCCGCTCATACGCATCGAGCCACACAGCCTTCTTGAGTTCGCCCTTGCGCAAAACGGCCGCGGCTTCCATCGAGGTGTGAATTTCATCGCCCGTGCGATCGAGAAAACCCGTGTTGATGAACACCACGCGATGCCGCGCGGCGCGAATGCATTCCGCAAGGTTGACGCTGGTGCGCCGCTCTTCGTCCATGATGCCGATCTTCAAGGCATTCGCTCCCAGACCCAGCAGTGTTTCGACTCCGGCGAATAATTCATCGGCGAACGCCACCTCTTCAGGCCCGTGCATTTTGGGTTTGACGATGTAGACCGACCCGGAACGCGAATTGCGCCGCGCCCCGGCGCCGCGCAAGTCGTGCAGGGCAATGAGCGCGGTCACCGCCGCGTCGATGAATGTCTCCGGAATGGGCTTGCCGTCCAGCGTCACGGCGTCGGACATCATGTGGTGGCCGACATTGCGCACCAGCATCAGGCTGCGGCCGGGCAGCACGAGATCCTCGCCGCTCAGGGTCCGATACCGGCGATCCGCATTCAAGCGGCGCAGCACCGACTTGCCGCCCTTCTCGAGATTCGCCTCCAGGCTCCCCGTCATCAGTCCCAGCCAGTTTCGATAAGCCTGCACCTTATCGTCGGCGTCGACCGCGGCGACCGAGTCCTCGCAGTCTTGAATCGTGGTGATTGCCGATTCCAGCTGCACATCGCTGATCCCCGCGGGATCGTCGCGGCCGATGTAGTGCGTGCGGTCGATGTGCAGTTCCACGTGCAGTCCGTGGTGGACCAGCAACAGCACGGTCGGTGAGCTGCCTTCTCCCTGCATGCCGCGAAACGCCGCGGGCTCTTTCAAACCTGTCACACCGCCGCTTTTCAACTGAACCACGAGCCCGTGCGCGGCGACGCGGTAGGCCGCCGCATCATGGTGCGAGCCGTCGGCCAGCCCGAAGTGCTCGTCCAAGAAATCACGGGCGAAGGCGATGACTCTTGCCCCGCGCTGCGGGTCGTATTTGCCGGTGCGGGGCGCGCCGTCCTCGGGTATGGCGTCGGTGCCGTAAAGTGCGTCGTACAGGCTGCCCCAACGCGCATTGGCCGCATTCAGGGCGTAGCGCGCGTTGTTGACCGGTACCACGAGCTGCGGCCCGGCGATCTCGGCGATCTCCGGATCGACGGCAGAGGTATCGACGGCGAACGGGGGTTTCTCCGGCACGAGATAGCCGATCTCGAGCAGATACATCTTGTAGCGGGCGTGATCGAAGGCCGCGCCCGGATGTTGCCGGTGCCAGGCATCGATCTTCGACTGCAGCTCATCGCGCCGCCGCAGCAGTTCAGCATTTCGCGGCGCAAAGGCCCGGACCAGGGCGGAAAAGCCGCTCCAAAATGGCCGCTCTTGTATGCCCGTGCCCGGAATGGCTTCCTGGTTGACGAAATCGTACAAGACTTTGTCGATGGCCAGATGTTCGATGCTGACGGACGCGCGCATTTTATCTCCCTCAGGCTGATTTACACGGCTAAGGTTGGCCATCCGGTTGAGTTTGGCCATCCGAGCAGGAATCTACTATATCGAATCCACAATATTCAGAATAATGCCGCCTCTCGGCACGCTCAAAATTCTGTCTTGGCGAACGCCGCGCGGGGACCGAAGGGCAGGTCGCCGGCCGGGTTGATTGTCGCAAGTTTAAGGACCCGGCTGCGGATTTTCCATCATGACCCGCTTGCGTCCTGCGTCGCCAGGCCGCCGATCGCGGCCCAATCGAGCTCGTTGCCGCCTTGAGCGAGGAGCCGGAGGAATCGGTCGCGCAGCAGGCTGGCGAGCGGCATGGGCGTGCGCAGGGATTCGGCCGCCGCCAATACGAGGCGGATGTCCTTGAAGCCCAGCGGCACCGTGAAACCCGCGGGCTGAAACTTGTTGCCTGCGATTGCGCTGCCATAAAGTGCATACACCGGTGCAGGGAAAATGCTCGATGCCACGAGATCCACGAAGGCCTGGCGATCGACGCCGGCCTTGCCGACCAGCGCGATGGCTTCGCCCAATGCCTCGATGGCGGACGCAAGCATGAAGTTTCCGGTGAGCTTGACGAGATTGGCCGCCGCCGGCTCCGTACCCATCGAAAACGTCTTTTGTCCCATCGCGGCGAATAACGGCTCGCAGGCCGCGACTGCGACCGGGTCGCCCGCGTTGACGATGGAGAGCTTTGCCGCGGCCGCCATGTCGGGACGGCCGAACACCGGTGCGGCGACGAAGCGCTGCCCGGCCTTTGCGTGCGCCCGGGCTAGATCCTTCGACAACCCCACGCTGATCGTGCTCATCGATAGATGGATCGCGCCCTCGCGAAGCTTGCCGACGATGCCGCCGTCGGCCAGCGCGATATCGCTCACCGCCGTATCGTCCGCAAGCATGGTGATGACCGCCGCCTCGCGGCATGCGTCTGCAATGCTGGTGGCCTGACGAGCCCCGAGTTCGAGGAGCGAGCGGCTCTTTTCCGGGTTGCGGTTGAACACGGTGACATCGTGTCCGGCCTTGATGAGATTTGCCGCCATCGCCGACCCCATTCGGCCCAACCCGATAAATCCAATCTTCATGTCGATATCTCCCCAGCTTTGATGCACATGCCATCGGCGTCCGTCAAAGAATTTCGGCAGCAACGGTTTGCGGCATTGATTCCTTCGCCGGCCATGCTATGTTTCGCGATTACAGATCGGCGCACGGCTGAGAATCGCGTCATCATTCTTTCAGAGGGGCTAGCCAATGCATATATTCCGCCTGGGTAGACGTGCATCATCCGCTATTGCCGTGCTCGGCGCGGTCTGCCTTGGTACAGTCTACATGGTCGGCTCGGCATCTGCTCAAACTCCGGCCAAGCCCACGCAAGACACGAACCATGCGTGCCCGCACGATGACAGCGGCCTGAAGCTGCCGGCGGGATTTTGCGCAACCATCTTCGCCGACGGTGTCGGACACGCCCGTCACTTGGTGGTTGCGCCCAATGGAGTTGTTTACGTCAACACGTGGTCGGGCCGCTATTACGGGAACGACACGCCGCATGCCGGTGGATTTCTGGTCGCACTGCAAGACACCACGGGTTCGGGCAAGGCCAACGTGAATCAGCGCTTCGGTGAGACCGTGCAGAGCGGTGGCGCCGGGGGTACGGGTATCGGCCTCTACAACGGTGCGTTGTTCGCGGAGATCAACGATAAGATCGTGCGCTATACCCTTACTGCGGGATACATAGTCCCGCAAGGCTCTGCAGCGACGATCGTGTCAGGGTTGCCGCTCGACGGCGACCACCCGATGCATCCCTTCGCGATCAACTCCGACGGATCCATGTACGTCGACGTCGCATCCGCGACCAATGCCTGCCAGTCGAAAAACCGCACCCCGAAGTCGGCGGGCATCGACCCGTGCCCCGAACTCGAGACACGCGGCGGCATCTGGCGCTATGACGCGAACAAGCCGGATCAGACATTTTCATCGACCGATCGCTACGCGACCGGCATACGCAATGGCGAAGGCTTTGCCATCGATACGGGGCACCATGTCTTCGTTACCCAGCACGGTCGCGACCAGCTGCATACGAGTTGGCCGGATCTCTACGAGCCCGAGCAGGAGGCGACGATTCCGGCCGAGGAACTCCTGCTTTTGACGCGGGGCGGCGACTACGGCTGGCCGGAGTGCTATTACGACGCGGTACGGGGAAAACTTGTCCTGGCGCCCGAGTACGGCGGCGACGGGGGCAGGAAGCTTGGTCCGTGCGCGACCAAGAGCGCTCCGATTGCAACATTTCCTGCGCATTGGGCGCCGAATGCGATGGTGCGGTACGACAGCCGGCAATTCCCGGCCCGGTACCGCGACGGCGTGTTCATCGCCTTCCATGGATCTTGGGATCGAGCGCCCTATCCGCAGGGCGGCTACAACGTGGTCTACCAAGCATTGGAGGGCGAACACGCCTCGGGTCAATGCGAGATATTTGCCGACGGATTTGCCGGGCCGGTGAAATCACCGGACCAGGCTGCACATCGCCCCTCCGGGTTGGCGGTCGGACCCGACGGGTCGCTCTACGTTTCCGACGATGTGCGCGGACGGATCTACCGAATCGTCTACAACGGCGGGGCAGGCAGTGGGAGCGGCTCGGCGCAGTTCACTCCGTGTCCGAGCGCATCGGTGCCGGCCGGCAACGTCACTGCGGCGGATGACAAACCGCCGGAAGGCACGCATCCGGATGCCGGTACCGCCGCCGCGACGGCGAGTCTTCCCGTTCCCAATGGGGCGACGAAGGAGATGGTTCAATTGGGCGACCGCATCTATCACGGTCAAGTCGGCGGAGCGACCTGTGTGGGTTGCCATGGCGCGGCCGGCACGGGCACGGCGCTCGGTCCCAACCTGACGGAAACCCAACGGCTGTGGGGCGATGGCAGTTTCGGTGCCATCGTGAAGACGATCACCGCGGGAGTGCCGGAACCCAGAAAATATCGCTCACCCATGCCGCCCATGGGAGGCGCTCAGCTCACCGACGATCAGGCAAGGGCTGTCGCGGCCTATGTTTGGGGCTTGAGCCATCGCGCGCACTGACACTGACACGGGACTGAGCCTCACGTTGGTTAGCGGGTTCACCGAGAGGCCGGTCTTGACGTGGACCAAATTCGCATAGGTTGTGTAACCCGCAGTCGTGAAGTAGTAGCCACTGGGAAACAATGGGTTGAAGGTATCTAGTTGATGATCGGTCGGACTTTTGTCCCCTGAGGCTGCATCGAACTGGAGGCTGAGTCTCGGCTGAAACCTGGTTGAACCAAAGGTTCGCCCAATGACAGCCCCTGTCGCCCAGGCGCGGATGGCCTGCGCGCCTATTCTTCCGCTTTGGGACATCGCCTCGGCATCCCAATCAACGCGGCCACTGACTCCTGTGTAGCGAAACTCCACGAGGTCGCGACGCTCGTTCCCGCTTGCGCTCGGAAATCGCACGTCGTCCTGTCGAAACTCTCCCACGTAGGTGGACAGCGACGACGAAGTAGTGAGTTCCCTCGCTAGTCGAAGCAGGTCAAATGAGAGGCGCGGGCCGCTATAGTCATCAAAGGAAGACGAGTCCCGATTTTCGACGGGATGTGTGTAGAGCGCGTTGACGCGCCAAGGTCCGAGCGTGTAGGCGACGGAAACTCCATCGTACGACTGGCGCACGTTTGGACCGTCGCGCGCGGAAAGGAAGCGCTGCAAGTCAAAACCGATTTCCAAGCGCCCCACCCGGACTAGGACCGCCCCATCCCCGCAGGGTTCCGACACCGCAACAAACCCCTGCTCGATGCCGAGACGGTCCTGATCAACTGGCGAGAGGCGATCTTTTCCGGGTGCGGTGTCGCTCTGCAGCTGAAAGAATACCTGTATCTGCCCGGCTACCCGCAGATCCGCATGCGTTTCTGCTCGACTTAAGACGTACCCATTTTGACGGTTGCCGCCAGTTCCGAAGTTCGTGTCATTAGTCTCTAAGCGCTCGCGAATATTGACGCCAAGAGATAGGTATGTGCGTGGGTCGTCATCGGATAGCGGGATATATTTAAACTCGTCCATCGGCTCGCGTGGAACAGCGGGGTCTGCCAGCACTGACCAGTCCTCTGACCACCGATTGAATGCAATCGCCGGCCGGTCGGGTGTGTCAGCACTGACCCGCATGGATGTGAGGCTCAGAACCGCGAGCGCGCCGGTGAGTTGTGCAAGTTGAGAGAAAGCGACTAGCCGACCGCGAACCCGAACGTGTCGCGTCGCTGACTGAGAGGGCATTCGAAAGGGAAAGGAAGGCGAAGTGCGCCCTCCGATGTGCGGCCTAAGCGCCCTTGACTTCACTGGCCCGAAGCAGCTGCATTTCCCATGCCAGAACAGAACCGGTGGCACCTCCGTGGTCGGCAAAAATCTTGGCGACCTCCGGGAGATACTGGGTGCGCGCCCAAGCACGCTGAAGTTCTCCGGCCATCCCCAGCCACGTGATCGGTTGAGCGCCCGCCGCGACGAGGCGACGGATGGCCATATCGTGTGCCTCCACCGACACGCCGCCGGACGCATCCGTAACGACATAAACGTCGTACCCCTCGCCCATCGCCTGAATTGCCGGCATCGCCAGGCACATCTCCGTCCAGAGGGCGGCGAAGACAATTTTCCGCCGGCCCGTTTTCTTTACGGCTTCAACAACGCGCTTGTCTTCCCAGGCGTTGATGTAGGTGCGGTCGATAGTTTTCTGATCTGGAAAGAGATCCTGAATACTTTTGAAGATCCGACCGCCGCGCTCTTCCGTTACTGTTGTCAAGATCGTGGGGATTCCGTACGCCTTCGCGGTCTTTGCAAGACCGGTGACGTTGTTCATGACCATCGTGGGTTCGTGGCTGTTGACATTCGCGAGTTGGAACGGCTGGTGGTCAATCAACACAAGAACGCAGTTGTCAGGAGTAAGAAGCGCTTCGAGTCCGACTTTCGTAAATGCTTGCATGGTGTGATCCTTTCTCTGAAGCAATTGTTTGCCCTAGTGCAGGGCGTCATCTTATCCGGTCAACGGAACTGGGCGAAGCTTTTGCGCAATTCCGTGCGACGAAGAGCTCGGCTGCTCGAAGGCAGCAAAGTGTCCCCCTCTAGCGAACGCTCGCAGGGTGGACTTATGATCGAGTTTCATTGGGACTGTCCTTTGTTCAAGGGGACGGCGTAGATCCGGAACGGCAGGGCGGGTGACTGGCCCTTGCGGGCGGGGTCGAAGAAGAGCGGCATCTGGCCTTCGCTGACCCAGGCGACGGACCCCACCCGGGTGACCGAGGTTGGCGTGCGGAACCCGGCGCGCAGGGGCGCAGCCCGGAACCCGTCGCCGTCGACCTCGACCCGATCCAAGGTCCCAGCGCCCTCGACCAGCAGGAAGCTCTTGGGACCCAGCGGGCGAAGCCCGTCCGGCAGGCTGAGGGCCCGCCCCTGGAGCTTGGTCACGCGGCCCGCCCGCCCCTTGTCGACCGCGATGCGAAAGAAGCCGCCCGCGGTGTAGGTCGTCACATAGAGGGCGCCGTCGCCGCCGAAGGCGATCCCGTCCAGCCCGGCGCTGTTCGGCTGCGGCGGCGCGAACTGCGGGTTCGTGGCGAAGACCTCGAACCTAGAGACCCCCGCGGGGAGCCGCAGAACAGTCGGGTTGGCGCTGTCGGTCACATAGACCGCGCCGCCCGCATCGACGGCGATGTCATTGCAGAAGGGATGCGGCTCCGGCAGCGGCACACTGCGCTTGGCAGAGCCGGTTCGCAGATCGAAGGCCTTCAGGGCGGCTCCCCGATCGTGCCCCTCCGAGGGGCCGCCCAGGGCGCTCAGATCGTTGGAGCAGGCCCAGAGGGTCCCGGAGGCCTCATCGGCGAAAACCCCGGTGATCGACCGTGAGCCGGCTGCGCCCGGCGCGACGAATGGCGCGGCCGTCCCCGTCCGTGGATCGGCGCGGACGACGCCGCCCTCACCGAGCCGACTGACGAACAGGATCCCATCGCGCGTTGAGGTGATGCTCTCTGGAAACGCCCGCTCTCCCGGAAGTGCAATAGACAACGGCCCGGCCTCTGCTGCCGTCATCCAAAGGACAGATGAGAACAGCGCGCCGGCCAACGCCGCTTGTGAGAGGCGCGACACAGATGAGGGGCGGGAACTCACCATCGACATGCCCGGGTCTAACCTCGCCGCGACCTGAAGGCCTTGCGCAGTTCCTCGGTGAAGAGCTGTGGTTGCTCGAACGCGGCGAAGTGTCCGCCCCTGTCGAGCTCATTCCAGTAGAACAGGTTGGGCCAGAGCGCCTCGGCCCAGGCCTTTGGCGGGCAGAATATCTCGTGCGGAAAGACCGACGCCGCCATGGGCAGTTCGATGC
>WNFQ01000405.1_pt1 | contig 38035 bp, 33 predicted proteins | sample 5400171 | NCBI WGS metagenome assembly WNFQ01 (sample SAMN13153356, study PRJNA577476) | soil metagenome | isolation source: 20 cm soil under Madrone tree | place: USA:California | collected 2016-06-14
CGGCGCGCGTCGTGGCGGGCGCCCCCGGCCGGGCCCGCGTCTACCGCGCGGTCCAGCTCCTGGCCGCGAGCGCGACGGACCGCCTGTGGATCACCGATGCGTACCTGATCGCACCGCCGCCGCTGTACGCCAGCCTGCTCGACGCCGCGCGGGCCGGCGTGGACGTGCGCCTGCTCGTCCCCGGCACGAGCGACCTCCCGGTACTGCGGGATTCCACTCGGATCGGCTACCGCGACCTGTTGCGCGCGGGTGCCCGCATCTTCGAGTGGCAGGGACCCATGCTGCACGCCAAGACGCTGCTGGTCGATCACCGCTGGGCGCGCGTGGGGTCGAGTAATCTCAACGTCTCCAGTTTGCTCGGGAACTACGAGCTGGATCTCTTCGCCGAATGCAATCAGCTCGCCGCCGCGCTCGCGCAGCAGTTCCTGCGCGACCTCGCGTCCAGCCGCGAGATCGTGCTGCAGGCCCGTCGCCGATTCCTCCCGCCCCGGCTCGTTGGAGCGCCCGCCGCCGCACCGTCGCCCGTTCCCGAGCAGCCGCACAAGCGCTCCGGGTACGAGCTCGGGGCGGTGGCTGTCGTCACGCTGCGCCGCGTGGCGGGCGGGCTGCGTCGCGCGATCACGTCGACCGCGGCGCTCGTGTTTGCAGGCGTCGGGGTGCTGCTGCTCGCGTTCCCGCGGGTGATGGCGATCGTGCTCGCCGCGGGGGCGTTCTCGCTGGCCCTGGCCTTCGGCCTCTACACCTTCGAGCGGCGCCGCACGCGGGACGCGGACGATGGCTGATCCCCCCCCCCAACCCACGCAGCAGGCTGCGCGTATAGCTCAGCAGGACGAGGCCGACCTGGTCGCCCGTGCCGTCGCCGGCGACCGTCCGGCGTTCGGGGTCCTGGTGGAGCGATATGCTGGCGTGGCGCGCCGCGTGGCACGCGCGGTGTTGGGCAATCCCGAAGACGCGGACGACGCCGCGCAGGATGCCATGCTGTCGGCGCTCGTGAAGCTCGAGCAGTACGACGCGCGGCGTCCGTTCGGCCCCTGGTTGCTGCGGATCGTCGCCAACGCCGCCACGGACCGGCGGCGGCGCCGCTCGGTGCGGCGCGTCGAGCCGCTCGACGTCGGGCTCACGGCCGGCGGCCCGCGGCCCGACACGGCGACCGAGCGCCGGGCCCTGAACGAGCGGTTGCGGCAGGCCTTGGCCGAGCTGCCGGAGCGGCGGCGTGTGGCGGTGGTGCTGTTCGACGTCGAAGGGTATTCGCATGGCGAGATCGCCACGGTCCTCGGGATCCCCGAGGGAACGGTGCGATCGGAAGTGTTCCACGCGCGGCGCCGCTTGCGGGTGCTGCTGGCGGACTGGAAGGAGGAGGGATGAAGGATCCATTGCCGTTCGATCACCGGCCCGACCCGGTGCTCGGGAGGGCGCTGCGAGAGGCGCTCGACCCCGGCGACGCGCTGGCGTTCACCGCGCGCGTTGTAGCCCTGGCGGGTCAGGTGCGCCTGCCGTCGTGGGACGCCGTGCTCGCCCGGTGGGCGCGCACCGGCGTGGCGGCCGCCCTCGTCGTCGCGCTGGCCGCAGGCTACTTCGTGGGCCGCACGACCGCGGCGTCCCCCGCTGCCGCTCGCCCGACGGTCTCGGATGTCCTGATCGCGCCGCCGGCGCACCCGGGAGAGGTCGAAGTCGTCCTCGCATCCGTGATCGGCAACAACTAGCAAGGGAAAGGACCGTCATGCTGAACCGTTCCACAACGTGGGCTGTGGCATTCCTCGTCGCGACGTTCGCGGCGGGGCTCGCCGTCGGGGCCGGCGGCCGGGCGCTTTGGGTCCGGTACGCGTCAGCGGCGGCGCCCGAGCGCGGGCGCGGCCTCGATCGGATGATGGACGAGCTGAACGAGGAGTTGCGGCTCGACCCCGCGCAGCGCGACTCGGTACGGGCAATCGTGCAGCGCCACCGCACGCGCATGACCGCGGTGTGGGAGACGGTGCGCCCGCGCTTCGACTCGATGCGTGCGCAGATGGACTCTGAAGTCGCCCGCCAGCTCACTCCCGAGCAGCAGGCCAAGTACCGCGACCATGTGACCCGGTACCGGCATCAAAAGGAGCAGGAGAAGGCCGACACGGGGACTCGAAAGAAGTGATCGGGGCGCGGGCGGGAGTGATCGGGGCACTCGTGTCGGCTTTATCCGCGACCCGAGTCGCCGCGCAGCAGCCGCGGCTCGAGATCTCGCTCGCGGAGGCGGTGCGCCGTGCGCTGGACGTGCAGCCGTCCATAGTCCAGGCGCGCGGCGACGTGCGCACCGCCGGCGCCGACCAGCGCTCGGCCGCCGGCGCGTTCTTGCCGACGATCACCGCCAGCGGCTCGTCCAATCTAGCGTCAACCAGCCGGTACAACGCCGCGACGGGGCAGATCGTGACGGTGCCCTCGAACACATCGTACTCGGGCTCGCTGGGGCTGAGCCTGGACCTGTTCGACGGCTTCCAGCGACTCGCCAACAAGCGCGCCGCCGCCGCCACCGAGGACGCCGCCGATGCCGGACTCATCAACCAGCGCTACCAAGTGACGGCGACGACCGCGCAGCTCTTCTTCACGGCGCTCGCCGACGAGGAACTCGTCCGCGTGGCCGAGGCGCAGTTGCAGCGCGCCAAAGAAGAGCTGCAGATCTCCGTGAACAAGTTCCAAGCCGGGGCGGCCACGCGCTCCGACACGCTCACTGCGAGGGTGGATTTCGGCAACGCGCAGCTCGCGCTGCTGCAAGCGAACGCGAATCTCGCCACGGCCCAGGCCAACCTCGGACGCCAGGTCGGTGTGGACCAGCCGGTGCGCGCAGTCCCCGATACGGCGTTCCCGTCCCTTCCCGACACCACGGCGCTGCGCGCCCAGGCCCTGGACTCCTCACCCCAGGTGCAGCAGGCGGGGGCGAGGGCCCGCGCCGCCGCAGCCCAGGTCGGCGCCGCGCGCTCGCAGTACTGGCCCACGTTGTCGGCGTCGTACGCGAACGGCTACACAGGGCTCGACAGCTTGGGTCGTCTTGGCCTGGCGCCCTGGTCAACGACTCAGCGTTACGTCAACAACTGGGCGCTCCGGTTCTCCCTGAGCTGGACGCTATTCAACGGGTTCACGCGGGAAGCGAACCAGGTGACCGCCTCCGTGGCCCAGGACGTGGCGCGGGCGGCGGCGGCGGATACGCGCCGCCAGGTCGGCGCCCAGCTAACACAACAGCTCGCCGCAGTGACCACCGCGTACGCGCAGTTCGGGATCACCGGCGCCAACGTGGCGGCCGCCACCGAAGCGCTGCGCGTCACCCAGGAGCGCTACAAGCTCGGCGCCGGGACCCTGCTCGATCTACTCACGGCCGAGGCCAACATGACGCAGGCCCAGGTGAACCAGGTCCAGTCACGCTACAACTACCTCATCGCCCGCGCCCAGGTCGAGGCGCTGGTAGGACACCCCCTGTGACCACCGTCCAGCCGAGCACGTTCCGCACCGGCGACACGCCGCTGCCCGACACCGTCATCCTCACGCACAAGCTCACGCGCGACTACGACATGGGCGGCGAGGTGGTGCACGCGCTGCGCGGCGTCGAGATCCAGATGCGACGCAATGAGTTCGTGGCCATCATGGGTCCCTCCGGCTCGGGAAAATCGACCCTGATGAACCTCATCGGCTGCCTCGACACGCCGACCGCGGGCGAATACTGGCTCAACGGGCAGCAGGTGAGCGATTTGTCGGACGATGAATTGGCGCGGATTCGTAACAAAGAGATCGGGTTCGTGTTCCAGACGTTCAATCTGCTGCCGCGCGCCAGCGCGCTGCACAACGTCGAGCTACCGCTGATTTATGCGGGGATGGCCGCGAAGGAGCGACGCGCCCAGGCGGCCCGGGCGCTCGAGCGCGTCCAGCTCGCCGACCGGATGACGCACAAGCCGAACGAGCTGTCGGGCGGGCAGCGCCAACGGGTGGCGATCGCCCGCGCGCTCGTGAACGATCCCTCGATCCTGCTGGCGGACGAGCCCACCGGCAACCTCGACTCCGCCACCGGCGAGGAGATCATGCGCCTGTTCCAGGAGCTGCACGACACCGGCCAAACCATCGTGCTGGTCACCCACGAAGCCGACATCGCGGCGCACGCCTCCCGCCAGATCCACCTGCGCGACGGGCTCGTCGAGCGCGACGTGGAGACGAAAGGCAAACGGTCGTGAAGCGATGCTTTGCCCTGCTCCTCGGCGTCGCCGCCTGCCAGAAGGCGCAGACCGCGCCGCTGTACGAGAGAGTCCCCGTGGCACGCCGCGACGTCGTCGTCACGGCCACCGCCACCGGCTTGATCCAGCCGATCCTCACGTTCCGCGTGAAGTCGAAGGCGTGGGGGCAGATCGTCGCGATGCCGGTGCAGACGGGAGACGAGGTGAAGAAGGGCCAGCTGCTGGCCAAGATCGACCCGCGGCTGCCGCAGAACAACCTGACCCAGGCGCAGGCGAGCCTCGACAAGGCCCGAGCCCAGCTCGTGAATGCCACCGAGCAGCTCAAGCGCAGCGAGGCCCTGTTCCAGAGCGGGTCGCTGGCGGAGACCGATTACGAGTTCACGAGGCTCGCCCACGCGACGGCCCAAGCGGCCGTCGTCAACGCCGACGCGAATCTCCAGACCGCGCGGGACGCGATGGAAGACACGCAGGTCCGCGCGCCCATCACCGGCACCGTGCTCGCCGTCGACGCGGTGCTCGGGACGGTCATCTCGAGCCCAACGCTCGGCGGCGGCACAGTGATTCTTGAGATGGCGAGCCTCGACACCGTGCAGGACTCCGCCGCGGTCGTCGAAACCGATGTGGGCGGCGTGCGGCCGGGGATGCCGGTCACGATCATCGTCGACGCGTATCCGGACCGCACGTTCAGCGGCACCGTTCTGAAAATCCTGCCGCAGGCGCAGGTCGTCCAGAACACCACGATGTTCCCGGTACTGGTCGACATCGCGAATCCTGGACACCTGCTCAAGCCGGGGATGAACACCGACGTCAGGATCCACATCGGCGGTCGGCAGGGTGTGCTCGCGATCCCGAGCGCAGCGCTCCGGACCAAGCGCGATGTGGGCTCGGCGGCGCAGCTCTTGGGGCTCGACTCGCAGGCCGTGCAGCGGAACCTCGCCGGCGTGCAACCGGCAGCCGGCGCGCAGGGCACCGCTGCTACGTTCACGACGAGGAGCGGTCGCACCATCACGCTGCCGGCCGGCGTGACGGCGCAGCAGGTGCAGGCGGCAATCGACAAGATGCGTAGCGGGGAGACGCCCACGGCAGCCGAGCAGGCGCTGCTCGCGCAGCTGCGGAATCAAGGCCAGCCGTCGGGAGCCGGTAGGGCCGCAGGGGACGGCGCGGGGGCCGGGGCAGGCGGAGGGCGCGGGGGGCGCGGGGCTGTCCGATCAGGAGTACATCGAAGTGACGAGCGGCCTGACGGAAACGGACTCGGTGCTCGTGCTACCGAGCGCGTCGCTCGTGCAGTCGCAGCAGCAGTTCCGGCAACGCTTCCAGACCGTGACCGGCGGCGGGCTGCCCGGGCTGCGGCAGCAACAGCAGCCCGCCGCCGCGCCGAGGTGATCGTGCCGCGCTCCCGGTTCCTGGCGGCGTCCGCAGCGTTGCTCCTCGGAGTGGCTGCTTGCCGCAAGGCGGCGCCCGCACTGTTGTACCAGAAGGTGCCCGTCCAGCACCGCGACATCGTCGTCACGGCGACCGCGTCGGGCGCGATCCAGCCGATCCTCACGTTGAGCGTGAAGTCGAAGGCCTCGGGTGAGATCCTCGAGAGTCCGGTCCAGACGGGGGACGAGGTCAAGAAGGGTCAGCTGTTGGCCAGGATCGACCCGCGCATCCCGAGCAACAACCTGACCCAGGCGCAGGCGAACCTGGCGGTGGCGAAGGCGCAGCTCGACAACGCGACCGCGCAGCTCAAGCGCAGCGAAGCCCTGTTCCAGAGCCAATCGATCACCCAGGCCGGGCACGACTCGGCCCAGCTTTCCTCCGCGACGGCCCGCGCGGCGGTGGTCACGGCCGAGGCGAACCTCCAGACCGCCCGCGACGCGATGTCGGACACTCAAGTCCGCGCGCCGAACACGGGCACGGTGCTCGAGCTGGACGCCGTGCTCGGCACCGTGATCTCGAGCCCGACGAATGACGTGGGTGGCGGCACCGTCATTCTCAAGATGGCAAACCTCGACACCGTCCAAGTCTCCGCCCTGGTGGACGAAACCGACGTCGGCAAGCTGCAACCGGGTTTGCCGGTGACGATCACCGTGGATGCGTACCCCAATCGCACGTTTACCGGCACGGTGCTCAAGATCGAGCCGCAGGCGCAGGTGACGCAGAACGTGACGATGTTTCCGGTCGAGGTGAACATCCTGAACCCCGGGCACCTCCTGAAGCCCGGGATGAACACCGAGGTCGAGATCCACGTCGGCAGTCGCCAGGGCGTGCTCGCGGTGCCTAATGCCGCCCTGCGCACGCTGCGCAACGTGGCCTCGGCCGCCCAAGTCCTGGGGCTCGACCCGAAGACCGTGCAGCAGCAGCTCGGGCAGACCGAGGCGGCGCCCACGGCGAGCCGGGACACCGTCGCTTCGGGGGACGGCAGCAAGCTCCACGCCGCGGAGGCGCCGAGCGCGCAGCGTCAGAGCGCGGCTCCGGGCAGCGACATCGTGTTCACGCTGCGCAGCGGCAAGATCGTCGCCGTATCGATTGGCACCGGTCTCACCGACCAGGACTACACCGAGGTGACGAGCGGCCTCACCGACCGCGATACGGTGCTCGTGTTGTCGGGCACAACGCCGAGATAGCCGTGCTACTGGGTGAGATCATCGGGGTCGCGCTCGAGGCGCTACGGGCGAACAAGCTGCGCTCGCTGCTCACGATGCTCGGCATCATCATCGGCGTCGGCGCGGTCATCACCATGATCGCGTTGGGGTCGGGAGCGCAGAAGTCCGTGCAGGATCGGATCCAGGCCCTCGGCCCCACGCTGCTCAGCGTGTCTCCCGGTCAGAGCTTCATGCGCGGCGTCGCCAGCGGCAGCCGCGTGAGCCTGACCATGGACGACGACACTGCGCTCGCGAACAACGCCCGCTACGCGACCGATGTGATTCCCGAGCTGACCAGTAATCTCCAGGTCCAGCTCGGCACCCAGAACATCAACGTCAACGTGGTGGGGACGACGCCGAACTACGCGCCCGTGCACAACTACGTCCTTACGGCCGGCCGCATGTTCACCGCCGGCGACGACGCGGCCCGCCGGCGGGTCGCCGTGCTCGGCGCGTCCGTTCCCCAGATGATCAACGCGAATCGCCAGGCGATCGTCGGACAGGACCTTCTGATCCGCGGTATTCCGTTCGAGGTGATCGGCGTGTTGTCGGAGAAAGGCGCGCAGGGCTTCTCCAACCCCGACGAGCAGATCCTCATCCCGCTCGAGACCGCGCGCTACCGGGTGATCGGCACCGACCGGCTGCGCAGTATCACGCTGAAGGTGGACGACGTCAACAACATGAACCTCGCGATGATCGAGATCGAGCGCGTGCTGCGGCGCCAGCACAAGATCCGCCCGGGCGGGGACAACGACTTCCAGATTCGCAACCAGACCGACATCCTGGCGACGCTGCAGCAGACCACGGACACATTCAAGTACCTGCTCGCCGGCATCGCGGCCGTCAGCCTGTTCGTGGGCGGTATCGGGATCATGAACATCATGCTCGTCTCGGTCACCGAGCGCACCCGCGAGATCGGCATCCGCAAGGCCCTCGGAGCCACCCCCTTCAACATCATGTTCCAGTTCCTGGTGGAGGCGTTGGTGCTGTGCCTCGTGGGCGGCCTGATCGGTGTGCTGTTCGGCTCGCTCGGCGCGCTGATCCTGTCCAAACTGGCGCACTGGAACACCCTCATTTCGCCGCTCGCGATTCTCCTGGCGTTCGTCTTCAGCGCCGCGGTCGGGCTGTTCTTCGGCATCTGGCCGGCACGCCGGGCCGCGAGTCTCGATCCGATTGTCGCACTGAGATACGAATAGTGCGGAATGCGGAGTGCGGAGTGGGGAGCGGGGCAACGGGCTGACGATTCGTAGGCCAGCGCCCGCAGGCCGACGATTCGTAGGTGGCGCTTCGACGCCCCTCCGGCGACTCCGCATTCCCCACTCCGCATTCCGCACTGTAGTTTTCGCTCCATGCTCGCCCACCTCCTCGTCCTCCAGGGCGCCGCGGACGGCGGCCCGACTTACAGTGGCCTCGCGAAGCAGCTCGACGTGCGCATCCCGCGCTTCGAGGCGGAGGCGAAGATCGACGGCGTGCTCGACGAGCCGGTGTGGAGTCGGGCGGCGACGCTGACGGGCTTCTCGCAGTACCGGCCGGTGGACGGCCGTCCCGCCGAAGACTCGACCGCGGTGCTCGTCTGGTACGCCCCCGACGCGATCTATTTCGGGATCCGCGCGTTCGAGCGCCACGGCAGCGTCGTCCGTGCGACGCTGGCCGACCGCGACAACATCGACGCGGACGACCACGTCGCCATCCTGCTCGACACCTATCTCGACCACCGCCGCGCCACGATGTTCGCCGTGAATCCGCTCGGCGTGCAGGAGGACGGCGTGTGGAGCGACGGGGTCGCCGCCGGCGCCGCCGGGGGGCCGAGCGCCGGCGGCCGGTTCGACGCGACGATCGACTTGAACCCCGACTACGTCTACGAGTCGCGCGGTCGGGTCACCGAGCAGGGCTACGAGGTGGAGGTGCGGATCCCGTTCAAGAGCCTGCGCTATCAGAGCGCCGACCCCCAGGATTGGGGCCTTCAGATCGTGCGGGCGGTGCAGCACTCGGGCTACGAGGAGACCTGGACCCCCGCGGTCCGCGCCAACGCGAGCTTTCTCATTCAGGCGGGCCGCCTGGTCGGCCTCGGCGCGATGCGGCGCGGCCTGGTGCTCGATCTCACGCCCGAGTTCACCACCAAGGTCGACGGCGCTCCGACCACGCCGGGCTACGACTATCGCGGCACGCCCGAAGTCGCGGGCAACGTGCGCTGGGGCGTCACGCAGAATCTCGGGGCTACCGCGACCGCCAATCCGGACTTCTCGCAGGTCGAGGCCGACATCGGCCAGGTGACGCTCAACCAGCGATTCGCCCTGTTCTACCCCGAGAAGCGGCCGTTCTTCCTCGAGGGGCTCGAGCAGTTCGACACGCCCAACAGTCTCATCTACACGCGGCGCGTCGCGCAGCCCGTGTTCGGCGCAAAGCTCGCCGGCAAAATCGGAGGCATGGGGATCGCCTATCTCGGGGCGGTCGACAACAGCGACCAGTCGGCCACGGGCGCGCACCCCATTTACAACATGTTGCGCCTGCGGCGTGACCTGGGGCCGACGTCCACGCTCGGCATTGCCTACACCGACCGCATCGACGGCGACGACTACAACCGCGTGCTGGGCGTCGACGCGCACGTCGTGTGGCGCAAGATCTGGTTCTCGGAGGTGCAGGTCGCCGGCGCGTGGACTCGGGCACCGAGCGGCAGCCGCGCGGGCAAGCTCTGGACCGTCACCTTCGGCGACCGCACCGGTCGCGCGTACGGGAACCACTTCGAGCTGCTGGGCATCCAGAAGAACTTCCAGGACACGAGTGGGTTCGTGAATCGGACGGACTTCGTCGCCGGCCGCACGTTCAACCGGTTCAGCTGGTACGGCCGGCCAGGCGCGCTGGTCGAGCAGTTCAGTGTGATCGTCGGATTGGCCCCCATCTGGCGCTACCGCGACTTCGGCCGGTTGAATCGGACCATCGAGGACACCCTGCAGAGCTTCTGGATCGCGACCTTGCGCGGCGGGTGGCAGGCCCAGGTAACGCTCAGCCTCAACCACTTCGGCTTCGACGCCGCAGACTTCTCGGGTTACACGGTCGGCACCGCGCCCTTCGTGTTGCCCCACGATTTGTATCAACTCCCCGGCGCGGCATTCATCGTGAACGCACCGAACCGGGCCGTGTCGGGCAGCGTGGTGCTGGGCTACTCGGCCGTAGCCATCTTCCCCGAGGCATCCGAGGGCCGACAGGTCGCCCTCACCACGGTCGCCGCCCTGCGTCCCACGCCGGCCCTGCGCCTCGAGGCGCGCTGGGTGCACCAGCGCCTCACCCGCGCGCGCGACGGCAGCCGGTTTTCAACCGCGAACATCCCCCGGCTCAAGCTCGAGTACCAGCTGACGCGCGCGATCTTTGTGCGCTACATCGGGCAATATTTCGCGGAAGACCAGGCCGCACTGCTCGATCCGCGTACCGGGCAACCGCTCCTCGTGAACGGCGCCGCCGCGCGAGCGAAAGTCACGAACGACTTCCGGAACGACGTGTTGTTTTCTTACAAGCCGACGCCGGGGACCGTGGTCTTCCTGGGCTACGGCGCGTCGCTCACCGAGGCGGACGCGTTCCGGTTCCGGAACCTGAGTCGCACCGAGGACGGGTTCTTTCTCAAGCTGAGCTACCTGTTCCGGATGTAATGCGGATGCGCGCGAGCGCTGGGTTCGTTCCGGAGGCCCGATGAAATCGTCGGCTGCAGCTCTCCTGCTGCTCTTGGTGGTCAGCCACGATCCTGCTCGTCCCCGCCTCGTGTTCCGAACGGTGTCCGCCGGTGCGAGTCACACGTGCGGCATTGCATCGGGCGGCGTCGCCTATTGCTGGGGCGACAACACGGCCGGTGAGCTCGGCACCGGGGATGGGCTATCCCACACGAGGCCCGCGGCCGTGACCGGGCACCTGACCTTCGCGTCGCTCAGCGCAGGGGACGGATTCACGTGCGGGGTTACACACTCAGGCGTCGCCTACTGCTGGGGCCGCAACCCGTATGGACAGCTCGGCAGTCGCACGCCCCAGCGGAGTGAAACGCCGCTCCCGGTCGCCGCGGCCGGGCTCGTGTTCCTCCAGGTCAGCGCGGGCCGTGGACACGCGTGCGGGATCGGCGCCGATCATGCCGCATACTGCTGGGGCAGCAATGAGGACGGGCAACTCGGGACGGGCGACACGGCTCGTTCCTCGCGACCCCTCCCCGTCGCCGGGCGGCTCTCGTTCGATTCCCTGAGCGCCGGATGGTCCCATACATGCGGTGTGACCCCCGAAGGCACCGCATACTGCTGGGGCAGCAATGCTGCCGGCCAGCTCGGGAACGGTACGAGGAACGCGAGCCGCCTTCCCGTCGCGGTCGTTCATATCCACGAGTTCGTCTCCCTGAGCGCGGGGGCGCGTCATACCTGCGGCCTCACCGCGCGCGGGCTCGTTTACTGCTGGGGGGACGACTTCAGTCACCAGCTGGGGCAGGGGTCGGGTGTCGGGAGCTGGGTGCCACTCGAGACCGGCGCCGGGCGTCGACTCGTATCGGTGACGGCCGGCGGCTTCCACACGTGCGCGTTGACCCGGGAGAGCATGTACCGCCTGACGTGCTGGGGATCGAACCAGGAGTCCCAGCTGGGCGTGAACGACGCGCTGCCGGCGCGGACGGTCACGTCGCGGCAAATCTTCGGCGGGATCCCCTTCGTCCAGATCGACGCGGGCGATGCGCACACCTGCGGAGTCACCGAGGACGGCGCCGTGTACTGCTGGGGCCGGAATGACGATGGTGAGCTGGGTGACGGCTCGCTTCACCTGCCGGTCCGCCCGGTGCGCGTGGCGGAGCCGGACTCGATGAGCGAATAGGGCCCGCCCTCTACCACTCCCTTCCGTACCGGGCCATTTTCCCCTCCATGCCCGACGCGGCCGACCTGACCCACCAACTCACCGACGAGGACCGCGCCAAACAGCGTCGCTATGTGCTTGCGAACACGCGCGCGCGCTGGCGCTTCGTCGTGCTGGGAGCCGTCCTGCTCGCGATCCTCCGTGTCGCACGGGTCGCGCCCGCCTCGTGGCCTTTCATCCTGGGCTTCGCCGGTGTGTTCGCCGGCCTCAGCTACGCGATGCTCCGCGTGGCGCGGGGCGGTGACTTCCGCGCCTGGCAGGCACACGCCGACATGGCGGTAGGCGCCGCGATGATCTCCGCGATCCTCTACGCGGTGGGACCGACCGGACACCTGCTGTACATCGTGTACCTGATTGCGCCGCTCCAGGCGGCGCTGTACCTCGGCCAGACGGAGGCGTGGCAGGCGCTGCTCGTCAACCTCACGGGCTTCGGGCTCGTCACCGCCCTCCGGGTCAGCCAGGGCGCGCCGGGCTGGGCGTGGGGCGCGTTCGCGCAGGAGACCCTGGTGCTCGCGTTCGTGGGCGCGGCTTTGGTGCCGACGCTGGCCCGGTTCGTCACCAGGCTGCAGGCCGCGCGGAGCACGTTGGCACAGGTGGAGGGCGGCGACCTCACGGCGAAGGTGCAGGACGCCGAGCTGGACGAGCTGGGCTACCTCGGCGCGAGCGTGAACCGGACCACCGGCGCGATCGCCGGGGTGGTGCGACAGGTTCAGGGCCAGTCTCAAGATCTCGCCGCAATGGCCCAGCAGCTCGCCGCGTCCGCCCAGGAGTTGCAGGCCGCGTCTCACGAAATCTCCAAAGAAGCGGAACGGCTTACAGAAGGCACGTCGCGCCAGCGGCAGCTCATTGGGCACGGGCGCAAGGACTCGGAAGCCGCGGCGGACGTCGCGGCGCAGCTGCACGCGCGGGCGCAGGAGGCCGAGCGCCAGATCGCCGGCGTGGCGCAGCAGGCGCAGCGCCATGGCCAGGAGATCGCGCGGGCGAGCGAGCTGCTCGTGACCCTCGTCGACCACCTCGACCAGGTGTCCCGCGCCGCCGGCACCCTGGAGCTGGGCTCGCGCGAGATCGGCAAGCTGGTGGATGCGATCACGCGCATCGCCAGTCAGACCGAGCTGCTCGCCCTGAACGCGGCGATCGAGGCGGCGCGCGCGGGCCAGCACGGCCTGGGATTCCGAGTGGTGGCCGACGAAGTGCGCAAGCTGGCCGAGCAGAGCGCCCGCTCGGCGGAAGAAGTGCGGGCCCGCGTGCGCCAGACGCAGGACCAGATCGGGCACGTGATCGCGGCGATGGACGAGGGGCGCCGCACCGCCCAGGGCGTGGGCGCCGTCTCCGCGGCGGCCCGGCAGGCGCTGGACGCCATCTTCGGCGACCTGAACGCCACGGTGAAGTTCGCCAGCGCGTTCGCGGGCGAGACGGAAGGACAGACGCAGCGGATCCGCGAGGTGGTGAAGCGGATGGAAGAAGTCGCGGGGATCGCCGAGACGGCGGCCCAGGGCGCCGAGCAGACATCGGCGGCGACGGAACAGCAGATCGCCTCGCTGGGCGAGCTCACCACGACCTCGCAGCACCTCTCGGTCGCGGCGGCCAAGCTCACGGAGACGATTCAACGGTTCAACGTGAACGGGAAGGCGTAACCGGAACCCCAGGGCCGCTGCCGGAGTTCTCAGGATTAGTGCGTTAAATTGAGACTCCGAGGAGCAACCATGTCCATTCGACCGATCAAGCGAGTACTGCAGTCGCAGCCGACCATCGAGGGCGCCGGTGTGCGGTTGCGCCGCGCATTCGGCTTCGGCGACACCAAAGAGTTCGATCCTTTCCTGCTGTTCGACGACTTTCGCAATGAGAACCCCGAGGATTACCTCGCGGGGTTTCCCTGGCACCCGCATCGCGGCATCGAAACCATCACCTACGTCCTCGCGGGGACGGTGAACCACGGTGACAGCCTCGGAAACAAGGGGGCCCTGGGGGCCGGTGACGTGCAGTGGATGACCGCGGGCAGCGGGATCCTCCATCAGGAGATGCCGCGCGGGGACCCACAGGGACGGATGCACGGGTTCCAGCTCTGGGCGAATCTGCCGTCCTTCCTGAAGATGAGCCGCCCGCGCTACCAGGACATTTCGGGCGGCGACATCCCCGAGGTGACCGACGACGATGGCACGCGCGTCCGGGTGATCTGCGGGAGCTTCTGGGGGAAGGCCGGCCCGGTCGAGGGAGTGGCGGCGGACCCGCGCTATCTGGACGTGTGGGTCCCGCCGGGTAAGCGCAAGTCGCTGCCGGTCGAAACGTCGGGGCACGCGTTTGCCTACGTGTTCGAGGGTGGTGGCACGTTCCGCGACGCCTCGGAGCCGGGCGCCGTCCGCACCGAGGAGGTGGGCCCGGCGGTGGCTGGGGGGAATGCGGGCGGTGGCGAGGTGCAGAACCGGTCACTCGTGCTATTCGACAGCGGAGACGCGGTGACGGTCCAGGCCGGCGACGCCGGTATCCGATTCCTCCTCGTGTCGGGGAAGCCGATCGAGGAGCCGGTAGCGTGGTACGGCCCCATCGTGATGAACACGCCGGACGAGCTGCGGCGGGCGTACGCCGAGCTGCAGGACGGCACGTTCATCAAGCAACGCTAGGGTCAATAGGCGTGCCGGCGCAGCGCCCTACATTACTCGCCGCCGACGTGGGCGCGCGGGACCACGTCCGGGGATCTCCCGACGCGCGCGTCACCCTCGTCCAGTACGCGGACTTCGAGTGCCCGTTCTGCGGTCGCGCGTTTCCCGAGCTCAAGAGTGTGCTGCACGACATGGGGCAGCGTGTTCGCTTTGTATTCCGGCACTTCCCTGTGATCGAGGCGCACCCCCACGCGGAGGCCGCGGCCGAGGTCGCCGAGGCGGCGGGCACGCAGGGGAAGTTTTGGGAGATGCACGACCTGTTGTTCCGACGACAGACTGCGCTGGACGACGATCACCTGCTGGCGTACGTTCGCGAGCTGGGACTCGATGCACCGCGCGTGGAGCGCGAGCTGGCGCGGCACGTGCATCGCGCGCGAGTGCTCGAGGACATTGAAAGCGGCATGCGAAGCGGAGTGAGCGGCACGCCGATGTTCTTCATCAACGGTCGACGCCACGAGGAGCCGGGCGACGCCCGGACGTTGCGGGCCGCGCTGCTTCGCGCCACCTAAACAAGACCAACGTTTGATCAACCCGTCACTCAAAGGATTGGTACCATGTCTCACGAGACCATGAACGACCTTCCCGAAAGCGTGCGCAGCCAGGTAAGCGATCTGCTCAACAACCGGCTCGCGGAAGCGATCGACCTCCAGACGCAGACGAAGCAGGCACACTGGAACGTCAAAGGCCCGAATTTCATCGCCCTGCACAAGCTGTTCGACGAGATCGACGAAGCGGTGGAGGAGTACGTCGACCTGCTCGCGGAGCGCGTCGTTCAGCTCGGCGGGACCGCCGAGGGAACCGCGCGGGTCGTGGCCGAGCGCTCGGAGCTGCCGGAGTATCCGCTCTCGATCTCGACGGGCGAGGAGCACGTCTGGGCCTTGTCGTCGGCGCTGTCCAACTTCGGGGAGCGGATCCGCCGGGCCATCGACCAGACGGCCGATCTGGGCGACGTCGATTCGTCGGACATCTGCACGGAGATCTCGCGCGGGACCGACAAGTGGCTGTGGTTCGTCGAAGCGCACGCCGAGGGAGCCGTCAAGGCGCACCTGAAGGGCTGACCATCGGTGACGCGCGGCCGGTGGGGGGCTACCACCCCCGAAACAGCGGCGCGTCCCCGAAGTCCCACAACACGAAGGCGATGAGTCGTGGACGGCGTGGCTCGGGGCCCACCGCCGGTAGCTCGGCCCCGAGCGACGCCGCCACGTGTCCCAACCGCGACAGCTGCATCCACAGCTGCGGATAGAGGGACAGCGTGCGCTCGCCGTCGAGCGGCACAGTCCAGCCGGCCTCGAGCATCGGTACAACACGCCCCAGCTCCCGCCCCACGCCCAGACGGTAGGAGAGCGTGGTGACGCCCTCCGTCTCCTGCCACGTCCCGACGATCTCGCCCTGTACCACGAGCGCTCGTCCCGGATTGGCGCCGAAGGCGACGAACGGCTCGACCTCCCAGCGGTCGGCGCGGCCGAGGGGCGGGGTCGCCTCGAGCCCGAGGCTCAGCAGCGCGCGGCGCTCGAGGCTGTGCCACGCGTTGTACTTGAGCGCCCCGGTCACCCCGTCGAATGAGTTCGGCGCCCCGTCGAACGCAGACCGCGCGCTGGCCTCGAGCTGGAACCGTTTGCCCAGCCGGTGCTCGTAGATGAACTCCTGGTCGCGCGCCCGATCGACAATCACGACCTCGTCTTCCGGGTAGGCCTTTTCGACCAGGAACGCCCGTGGAAAGTTCAGCTCGCCGGGCGGCCAGCCGAGCTCGCCGCACAGGGAGCGGGCGTAGCGCACCACGGCGCGAATCTGCGAGGGTGTAGCCGCCTCGCCGTAGGCCGGCATGTCGAGCGACAGACCGAACGCGGCGCCGCCCTGCGTCACGATCGCCACCCAGCGGTCCTCGGGCTCCGCGGTCGAGCCCTTGCAATCCCGTAGGTCCGCAGGCGGGACCTCGAGCCGGGTGGCGGCGGACGGCGTGCCGCGCCCGTCCGCCCCGTGGCACGACTTGCACCACGCGTGAAACAACGCGGCACCCGAGTCGGCGGGCCCCTGGGCCACGAGCGCGAGCGCGAGCGCCAGCACCGCCGCCGCACTCATGCGGGCTGCGCGATGCGGAAGAGCTCGGCGGCGCAGCGATCCGCCTCGCGCACGATCTCCTCCATGGACGCGGTGAGGAGCTCGTGGCCGAGCACCACCGGCTTTCCATCCACGAACACATCGCGCACATCGCTCGCGCACGCCGCGTACACCACCAGCGACACGGGATCGCCGATCGCGGGGTGGAGATGCGGCTCGCGCAGGTCGAGGATCACCAGGTCGGCGCGCTTGCCGGGCGCGATCGAGCCGAGCTCGGCCTCGAGCCCTAGCGCGCGGGCACCGCCCAGCGTGGCCAGCTCGAGCACCCGGCCGGCGGGGAGCGCGTCGGCGCCGAGCCGTGGCTTCTGGATGAGGGCGGCGAGGCGCATCTCGGCGAACACGTCGAGCCGGTTGTTGCAGGGCGCGGCGTCGGCCCCGATCGCGACGCGACACCCCGCGGCCAGGAGCTCTGGAATCTTGGCGACGCCGCTCGCGAGCTTCAGGTTGGACGACGGGCAGTGCACCACCGTGGTGCCCTGGCGCGCCAGGCGCGCCGTCTCGTGCGCGTCCACCCACACGCAGTGGGCCAGTGCCGCGCGTGGGCCGGAGATCCCGACCGAGTCGAGGTAGGCGATCTCCTCGAGGCCGGTGGTGCGCAGCACGGTCTCGCGCTCGACGATCGTCTCGGCAGCATGGGTGTGCAGCTGGGCGTTGAAGCGCTCGGCCAGCTCGCTCGCAGCCCGGAGCAGCGGCCCCGAGCAGCTCGGGACGAAGCGCGGGGCGAAGCACACCTGCAGCCGGCCGTCGGCGCGGTTGTGCCAGAGCTGGGCCAGCGCCTCGGCCTCCGCGAGCGCGTTTTCGGTCGACTCCGCCAGCTCGAGCGGCGCACCCTCGGGATGCGCGTCCATGAGGCACTTCCCCACGGCCGCCCGGATGCCGATCCGCTCGAGCGCCTGGAACGCCGCGCCGGTGTGCCGCACCGTCTCCATGTCGAGGATGGCGGTGGTGCCGCCGAGCAGGAGCTCCGCGGCGCCGAGCATGGCAGACCAGTAGACGGTCTCCTGGGTGTGGGCCGCCTCGAGCGGCCAGATGCGGCGCACCAGCCAGTCCTCGAGCCGCAGGTCGTCGGCGAGCCCGCGGAACAGCGTCTGACAGAGGTGGACGTGGGCCTGGATGAGGCCGGGCATGACGAGACAGCCGCTGCAGTCGCGCACCTGAAGGCGAGTGCTCGGCCTTTCACCTTTGCCGACCGTCGCAATTCTGCCCTCCCGGACCATCACGTCCACCCGCTCCACCCGCCATTCGCCGTCGTGCAGCAGCACATCGCCGCCGGCGAGGAGCAGGTCGGGGGTATCAGGGGGGGCCGGCACCGGCCTCAGGTCGCGACGCGCGGCTGGGCGCTGGTGGTATCGTCCGGCAGGTCGAAGTAGACGCGCAGCTCTTCGAGGAGGTCGGTGTCCGCGTACACGCCCGTCAGGATGCGCTCCGGTCCGCCCGGATCGATCAACAGGTACCCGTAGGGATAGTCGAGGCCCGAGAGGAGGATGGCGCGGCGCGTCTTGTTGGGGAGCGCGACGTACACGGTTTCGGCGTTGGTGGCGAGCAGCTTGATCCCGCCCGCCTCAAGCGCGGGCGCGACCTGTTCCGTGTAATACTTCAGGTCGTCGAAGGTATCGGCGCGGTCCTCGGCGGCCATAGTGTCGGCCGCGCGCAGCCAAAACAGCACCACGCTCGGCTCCGCGACCACCCGGGGGATGAGTAGGGTGCCGTCGAGGGCGCCGTCGGTCGAGTCCTGTGGCCCGAGCCGCGCAAATTCCAGGGAGTCACTTCGCTGCGCCATTCTGTCGAGCGGCCGGGTCCGGCACGCGGCCACGCACAGCAGCGCTACCAGCACGCCGATTCGCATGGGTGGGAATATATTCCACCAATGGGAGCGGCGGAGTACGGCATTGTTCAGGCCCCACAGCACCCGGCAGGGCCGAGCGCGGTTGCTGCATATTTGCCGAGTTCTGAGGTCAACCAGAGGAAATAGGCTGCGAGGCTCGCGGTCTATACTAGTTAGGCCGACGCCCTGACAGCCGAGACTACATGCGAGAGTATCTGCAGTCCCGCTGGGTTCGCGTCGGCCTCGGTCTCTTCATCCTTGGCTGCGGGCCGCTGATCCTCATCATCGTGGCCGCTGCGATCGGGCTGTGGCCCGATCCCAATCCGAATCCCATCGGTCCAGGCCTGCTTGCTTTCCTCACGTTCTGGCCGAGTGTGATTTGTCTGGCGATTGGTGTCGCGCGAGTCCGACTGCGCCGCAACAAGGGCGCGGCCTAACAAGCGCTTGAAGCTGGCGGGCGCTCACAAGTAGGGAGGAATTGAGTTGGCTCGCTGGCCAGCCTTTTTATCTGCGGCTCCACCGCCTTGCGCCCGCGGGCATTGCGCCCGCAGCTTAAGCGCGATCCGTTAGGCGGCTGCTCGTTCCGGAGTTCGCATGGCCTCTCGCCGCCGGTTTTCAGATCCGCTTCTCGCGACACTGGGCGACGGCAAGACGGTCCGCATCAAGGCGGGAGCGAAGCACCGGTTTATTGGCATCTGGGGGGTGGTGGTCGAGGGCCGGCTCTTCGTCCGGTCATGGAGCATTAAGGCCCGCAGCTGGTATCGGACGTTCCTCAAAGATCCGCGCGGATTCATTCTACTAGGCGATCGTACCATTCCGGTGCACGCCGTCCGGACCCGGAGTGCCCGTCTTAAGGCCGCAGTCGATCGCGCGTATCTCAAGAAGTACGCCACATCGTGGGAAAAGAGGTTTGCGAAGGATCTCGCGAGCCCGAAGTCTCGCGCGACGACGATCGAGTTACGTCCGGCGCGGGGCAGCGGCCTAACAAGCGCTTGAAGCCGGCGGCGCGCGTAGATTGCGTAGATTAGGGAATGAATCCTCCTGCAGCGCGCCGCCGCTCAGGCGCGGTCCGTCCCTTTGCAACGTGTCGCGGCTGAGAGGGCAACATGGTTCGCTCCTGGTTAATCAGCGTAACGACTTGCCTGCTATCGATCCCCCTGGTTGCCCAGGAGCCCGTTCGGCCGGCGGTCACTGGGCGCTGGGATCTCACGATTGTCACGAACGCGGGCCGTCGTGCCCCGTCCTGGCTCGAGGTCCACTGGTCGGGCAACCGCGTGCTGGTGGGCCAGTTCGTCGGCGTGGTGGGGAGCGTGCGGCCCATTTCGCGGCTCGATTTTGCGAACGACACCTTGCGGTTTTCCGTGCCGCCGCAGTGGGAGGAGGGCAACGGCGCCTTTCAGTTCGCCGGCGCGTTTGTCAGCGATACACTGGCCGGCTCGGTGACTACTCCGGACGGCGACAAGCTCGCCTGGAGCGCGCACCGCGCCCCGTCGCTCGAGCGGCGCGGCCCGGTGCAGTGGGGCCGGGCGGTCAAGCTCTTCAATGGGTCGGACCTCGCCGGCTGGCATGCCGTGGGCGGTACGAGCCAGTGGAATGCCGTGGCCGGCGTGCTGACCAATACGCAGCGCGGCGGCAATCTCGTGACGGACGGGACCTACGGCGACTTCAAGCTGCACCTCGAGTTCCGCTATCCGCCGAGCGGCAACAGCGGCGTGTATCTGCGCGGGCGCTATGAGGCGCAAATCGAGGATTCGACCGGGCGCGAGACGTCGACCGGCGGCCTCGGCGCGATCTACGGGTTTCTGATTCCCAACGAGAATGCCGCGAAGGGCGCCGGCGAGTGGCAGACCTACGACATCACGCTGATCGGGCGGATCGTCACGGTCGTGCTCAACGGACATCAGGTGATTTGTCGCGCCACCATTCCCGGGATCACGGGCGGGGCGCTCGACAGCTATGAAGAGAAGCCGGGGCCGATCATGCTGCAGGGCGATCATGGGCCCGTGGAGTACCGCAATGTAGTGATTACGCCGACTCGCTAGAAACAACAGACTCTACACAATGGACGCGCGTGGCCACATCCGACATCCTGTCCCGCTTTGGCGCCGTGCTGCTCGACATGAACGGAACACTCATGTTCGGTGGCGACCGCTTCGGACCGGACCAGGACTACGCGGCTACGTATCGTACCCTCGGCGGATCGCGGCTCGCGCCTGACGTCGTCCAGGCGACGATTCCGGCCTGCTACGAGACCATGGAACGGATCTACAACGATCCCGAGCGGTGCGATTCGTTCCCGCGAGTTCTCGATACGCTGCGCACTTTGCCGCACACGCAGGGGCTCGACGACCGAGAGCTGAAGCTCCTCGAGGACGCTATCGCCCAACATGAACGCGGCCAGGTGCCGGACTCCTACGCGATAGCGTTGCGAAGCTTGGCTCGCTCCCACCCCCTCGGCTTGGTCGCGAACATTTTGTCCAGGAAGGACCTCTGGCTGCGGGAGTTTAAGCGCGCCGGCGTGCTTGACCTCTTTGCCGTCACGGTCTTCTCGTCCGATGGCTCCAGCATCAAGCCCTCACGCCGGCTGTTTGACCAAGCGGTGAGTGCACTCCCGGTGCCGCGCTCCGAGATCGTGTTCGTCGGCGATAATCTGCGGTGCGACATAGGTGGCGCGGCCGGGGCGGGGCTCGCGACGGTGTGGCTCGATCCCGCCGGCGCCGGTCGGCGAGCCGGAGATCCGCAGCCCGACTTCGTGGTGCGCGACCTGTTGGAGCTGGTGCAACGCTAGGCCGGCGGCCTAGGCGGTTTGTTCGCGGCTCTCAGCCGCGGACCCGCACCGTGACCTGGCCTTCCCCGGCTCGTATCGGCCAGCGCGGTGTGTACGAAAAGCCCTGCACCGTTTCCTCAAAGCCGCGCTCCGAGCGCGACACGGTCGCGATCGGAAACGTCCACACGTCGGCCGCCGGCGTGAGATCGAGCTTCACCTCAGGCGAGACGGAGATCTCGGGACAGAAGAAGGCATCTGGCGGGAACGCCGCGGGATCCCAGCGGTAGCGCACCGTCAGGTCCCCCGCCTGGTCGAGCTTGATACGCTTCTCGAGCAGCCCCCCAGACGAACGACCGGGATGGAGCACGACCTCCACCGCCTGCGCCGATCGCTCCAGGCTCGCATCGAACGCCGTGCCTGCCCAGCAGGCGACCGAGTCGAAGGCTCCACCCACATAGGAATCGAGCGTCACGTCGCTCCCGAGGACGCGATCCACGAACAGCGCGCGGTCGCAACGGTCGATCGGCGGCAGGCGTTGCAGGCTGGCTGCCGCTTCGAGGTCGTGGATACTGGGCGTGCCGTCAGTCGCGTGGGCCGCCTCGACGTGGTTCGGCTGACCGGCTGGCGGCTCGTGGTACGGCTCGCGCCGGCGCGTCAGCACGTCCGCATAGTTGATGCCCCGCTCGAACACCGTGTATTCCTCGATGACGGCGCCGCGGCGCGGGCTGACGAGCACCGAGACGCTCCCCGAGTGGATCCACAGCTCCTCGGCGCCGTCGGCGTCGAGATCGAGCGTTTCGATCGTCAGCCCCTCGCCGCGGCGCAGCTCGCCCTCGGCGAGCGCCAGGTTGCGCCAGATCGCGGCCCGCAGGTGCGGCAGGTACAGTCCCCCGAACACCCCGTGCCAGTAGGCGTCGTTGCACTGGGCGCGGCCGATGGCGCGCCGCGCGGCCGGCGGGTCCCCGCGCTCGCAGCACAGCGCCGAGAGGGCCAGCATTTTCTTGTGCATGCGGTTCGCCTCGGGGTACTTCACGAGGAAGTTGCGCCAATGGCCGCCGCGTAGGAACGCGCCGTCGGGCCCTGCCACCCGTTCCTCCCCCAGGTCGCGCTCCAATGCGGCCAGTCGCCTGACGGCGTGCGCCGGCAGCGCCCAGGTTTCCATTTCGCGATACGACGCGGTCGGGAGGTACGCGAGCCCGGCGCTCGCGACTTCACGCAGCGCCGCCCCCGGCGTAGTAAGGCGGACTTCGCCGGCCGCGACGAGCGCCGCAATGGCATCGCAGAACTGTGCCAACCAGCCGCGCGTGTATACCCAGTCTTTGGTGCCGGGCCAGCCGCCGAACTTCTCCCCGTCGTCCACGAACACCGCGAGCGGACGGCCCGCGCTCCGTAGCTCGCGAAGGTAGCCGGCGATCTCCGCCGGCGGCCTGAAGGGGATGAGATAGCGGAGCCGCTCGTCGATCGGAAACAAGCCGACGCGCTTGCCGCCGCTCTCGGTCAGGAACGGCGCGTGCAGCCGGTCCCGCTCGAATCCGCTCACCAGAAAGTGGCGGTCGTCTACCAAGAGATACCGCACGCCTGCATCCGCCAGGTCGGCGGCCAGATCGGGCTCCCACACTCGCTCGGTGAGCCACAGGCCGGCCGCCTCGACGCCGAAGCGGCGCCGGATCGCCTCCCGCATCCAGCCGATCTGGTCGAGCCGATCAGCCCGCGTCAGCGACGCCAGCACCGGCTCGTAGAATCCCGCCAGCAGCAGCTCGACCTGGCCGTCCGCCGCCAGGCGACCGATCGAATCGAGGTAGGTGGCGGCGTGCGCCTCCAGCCACTCGAGCAACGGCCCCGAGATGTGCAGCGCGAAGGGCAGGAACCGCTGCGCGGTGAGCCGCTCGACCAGCGGCAGGTACACGTCCCGCAGGTGGTCCTCGAAGACGTGGTCGAAGTTGCCGACCGGCTGGTGGAAGTGCACCCCGAAGACGAAGCGTACCGGATCCATGTCAGGTGGGCACGCCGCGGGCCGGCGCCGCAGCCTTTACGCCTTTCACGTACAGCTCCCGCCCCGTGGCGACCGCCGGATCGTTGCCTGGCGCCTGGGCCAGCCGCTCCAGCAGGCCCGCTTCGACGCGCACAGCGTCCGAGCCTGCGAGCTCGATGGCCCGGGCGGCCGAGCGCAGCACGATCAGCGACTCGAGCCCGGCGATGTCATCGAAGAACCAACCGCACGAGGTGAACATGCGCAGCGCGTGGCGCTCGAGGTCGAGCAGCTCACGGGCACGCGCGAGCGCGCTCCGATCGTCGGGGCGGCGCAGCCGCTCGCCGATGAAGCGCGTGACGGCGTCGTCCGGCGCTCCCAGGACGGCGCCGTAGACGTCACGAACCGTCCATGGGTCTGCGGCGAAGATAGTGCCCCCCTCCCGCTCAAACACCCGGTGCAGCTCGGCCGCCAGCCAATCGAGCGCGTTCCGCAGCGGGGCGCGCCAGCGCTGATGCGTCGCACGATCGCCGTGCACGCGACAACCGCAGTCCGACCGCCAGCGCTCCACGCCGTGCGGGCAGCTCCACGCGCTCGGTGCCACGAGCCGCACGTCTTCCTGCGGCGGATGGCGGGCGAGGAATGCCGCGAAGTTGTCCACCCGCACGTCAGCGCGCTTGCTCAAGGCATCGAGCACACGGGCGAGCGTGACGGCGCCTTCCCGGTGATGGTGCCCGAACGTCTCGCCGTCGGTCGCAATCGCCAGCACCTCCGGAACGTCGGCTGATCCGCCGTTCGCACCCTTCCGGGCGGTGAGCCGCTCGATCCACGCCGCGGGGTCGCGCACCAAGGGCCCGAATGCGACGTCGTGCGAGAGCGCGCCGTCATAGAGAAACAGGGCGATGCGGCGGCCGCCGGCGGTGCGATGCCAGCCCGGGCGCCCGCCCGCCGGCACGCGCTCCACTTGGTGTGGCGCCAGGACCGTGAAGCGGATCCCCTCGACGGCCAGCACGTCGAGCGTCTCGTCGTCCACCGCCGTCTCAGGCAACCACATCCCCTCCGGCTCGCGCCCGAAGCGCCGGCGGAAGTCGGCGATCCCCCAGCGCACCTCGGTCTCCTTGTCTCGCCGGGAGCTGAGCGGGAGGATCGTGTGATGGTACGGCATCGCGATCGCGTTGCCGTGCCCGGCGTGCAGTGCCGCGCTGGTGCGATCGGCGGCAAGCACCGCCGCGTACGTCTCGGCCGCGTAGCGCTCCATCCATGCCAGCAGGGTGGGCCCGAAGTCGAAGCTCAGGGATGGGAGGGAGGCGGCCACGGGGGCGTAGCTCTCCCGCTCGATGCGCTCGTTCCAGTCGTGGTACGGCGCGGCGGACGCCTCACGAGGGATCGTGCCGAGCCACGGGTCGTCGCGCGGCGGCTGGTAGAAATGGCCGTGAATCACGATGGACCGCATGCGTCTTAGCGGCCGAGCGCCTCTGCCACCTGGGCCAGCACGTTGGGGAACAGGTCGTCGCGGCGTCCGAGCTCGTCGGCCAGCCGAGCCGCGCCCTCGAGATCTCCGCCGGAAAGCGCCTTGATCAGCCGCTCCGCGTCGTCACAGTGCAGCGTGAAGCGACGCTCCGCATAATCGACGACCGCGCCCGTGGAGATGATGAACTGCCAGTCGGAAGCCTGCGCCAGCAACAGCTCGCGGGCCGCCTGCGCGAGCACGGGGCGTGCGGCCGCGGAAGCGAGCGCCGCCGGAGCCGCGTCCCAGAACGCATCCTCCAGGCGCCAGATCCGCTCCCACGTCCACGCCGTCTGGTCGTTCAGCCACATGCTGTGGTCGCCGTTCGCTCCCCAGGAGCCCTCAGCCAGTTGCAACGCCGTGCCGGGCGCGTGGGCCTCGAGGTGCTGCGACGCGGTCACCGCACGGACGCCGCCCTTACCGGAGCCGCGCAGCGCGCGGTACGTCGCGGCCAGGAAATCCGCCCCCTCGAACCACCAGTGTCCGAACAGCTCGGTATCGAACGGCGCCACGATAATGCCGCCCTCGCCCGCCTGCTGTTGCGCGAGGGTCTGGAGGAGATGAACGAAGTGAGAGGCATGCCCCGTCGCTCGCTCGTGCGCGACCGGTGGCTCGTACGGTCGTTTGCCGCCCAGATCCACGTTCGCGCCGCTGACGCGCCACAGCTTGAGGCCGCCGGGCCAGCGGATCTTGTGGAACTCGAGGTACCATTCGTCGCCCGGGTAGCCCTGGTGCCGGCTCCAGATCTGCATCGAGGAGCGGGGATCGCGCACCAGCGCCGCGACGGGCGGGCGCACGCCGCGACCGGAGACCCGGTACGCGCGGTATGGCGAACGCGCGGCGCGCGCCCGACCTGGCGCCGCGGGGAGGGAGCCGGGGTCGTGCCGCTCGGCGTCGAACCGCTCCGCGCCCAGGGGAATCTCGCCGTAGGCGCCGAGCGGGCTGCCCGCGCGCGCGAGATGAGCGTCGGTGAAGAAGTAGCGAAACCCGGCGTCCGCGAGGTGCTGCTCGGTGCCGCGGCGCACCTTTTTCCCCCGCCACTTGCCGCGCGGGCGATAGGCGCACTCCGGCAGCCAGCATCCCACCGGCGCGACGCCGAACAGGCGCCGGTGCTCGTGCTGGCCCACCGCGAGCTGCAACCGGATGCTCTCGTCCCGGCCGAGCAGCGGTAGGTAGCCGTGCGTGGCCGCGGATCCGATGATCTCGAGACGACCCTGTTCCTGCAGGCGGCGAAAGGCGGACACGAGATTGGCGTCGATTCTCCGGAACAGCGCCCGGAGCCGGGTGAGCCGCGACCGCCAATAGTCTACGAGCGGCACGAGGGCGCCATCGCCGGATGCCGTGAGCCCAGCCGGGGCGTCGTCGCAGGCGGCCAGGCGCTGGGTGAAGAACGCCTCCATTTCGCGGGCGAAGGCGGGGCTCGCCAACTGGTTCGCGAGCACCGGCGTGAAGCCGATCGTCAGCGGGGTCGGGGTGCCCTCGGCGGCCAGCTCCTCGAGCCGCTCCAGGAGCGGGAGATAGGTGTCCAGCGCGGCCTCGCACAGCCAGTCGCTGCCGTGGGGCCAGCGGCCGTGATTGAGGACGTACGGCAGATGACTGTGCAGCGCGAGGACGAACTCCATCGCGTTCCCGGTCAGCTGGAAAGGGAGGCCGACCGCACCGCGAGGGCGCGGCCGTACAGCGCGAAATACTGCTCCCCGGACCGGTGCCAGCCGAACTGCTGAGCCATGGCCCCGCGCACGAGCTTTCGCCACACGGTCCGGTCGGCATATGCGTCTATCGCCCGGCGTATCGCCTGGGCGAGCGCCGCCGGCGAGTACTCGTCGAACAGGAACCCGCTCACGCCGTCGATGATGCTGTCTTTCAGGCCACCGACCCGGCGGGCGACGGGCACCGCGCCGTAGTGCTGCGCGCGCATCTGCGTGAGTCCACACGGCTCGTACAGCGACGGCATGAGCAGCGCGTCGGCACCGGCCAGCAAACGGTGCTCGACGCGATCGGTGAACATGAACTCGACCGCCACGCGATCGGGGGCCGCGGCGGCGATGTTCCCCAGCGCCTCGTGGTAGCGGTGCTCCCCGGCCCCGAGGAAGATGAACTGCGCCTCCGTCGTCCCGAGCAGGTCGGCGCCGAGCACCAGGTCCAGTCCCTTCTGGGACACCATGCGCGCACTCATGCCGAAGAGGGGCGTGTGTGCCCGCTGGGCCAGGCCGTACGCGCGCTGCAGCGCCGCCTTGCAGCGCCGCTTCCCCGAGAGATCCTCGTTCGAGTAATTCCCGGTGAGCTCCGGGTCCGTCTCAGGGTTCCACAGATCCGGATCGATGCCGTTCAGGATCCCCACCAGCCGATCGCCCAGCCCGGTGAACCGGTCGTGCAGCCCGAACCCGCCTTCCGCGGTGCGCAGCTCCTCCGCGTGGGAGGGACTGACGGTCACGACGACGTCGGAGTGGGCCATCCCGCCCCGGAGCGCATTCATCCGGCCGTACCACTCGAACACGTCCGCGTTGTACAGCTCGGCCGGCAGGCTCAGCGCGGCCAGGGTCTCGGGCGGAAAATGCCCCTGAAAGCCGGCGTTGTGCACCGACATCACCACCGCAAGGCGCCGGTGAAACGGCTCGGCGGCGAACGCGGTGCGAAGGTACACCGGCGCCAAGGCGGTGTGCCAGTCGTGTGCGTGCAGCACCTGCGTCTCGGGGGCGATCTCGGGAAGCGCCGTGAGCGCGGCGACGCAGAAGAACGCGAACCGCTGGGCGTTGTCCGGATAGTCCCCGCCGTTGTCGCCGTAGATGCCCGCCCGGTCGAAGAAGTCGGGATGCTCGACGAAGAAGACCTGCGGACCGCCCCCCGGCCCCGGTGGCGTGCGGTACAGCCACGCGCGCTCGGTGTGCCCGCCCAGCGTGATCGCGAGCGGCGAACCGGTCCGCTCCAGCGACGGCGTGGTCTCCCGAACGATCTGGTACAGCGGCATGATCACCGTCGTCGGCAGGCCGGCGGCCGCCTGACACGTCGCCAGGCCGGCCACCGCCTCGCCCAGCCCACCGGTGCGGGCGAACGGCCAGTACTCGGCCGTCAGGTGGGTGACGCCGATCCGCTCCTCCGCAGCAATCTGGGGCCGCGGCGCCGCGGGACCCGGGGCCCGGCGCGGCTGGGCGGGGCTCCGCCGCCGGGACTTCGGGGCTGGTGTTGTCGCGCCCATATGCGCCTCCACTGCCTCTCTTGCTCAGGCCGTCGGCGGATCGTCCGCCGGCTGCTCCCCCCGCATCGCGGGAAGGTAGTACTCCGTGACGTATTCCCGTACCATGCGCTGGGCGGTGAACCGGGCGCCCGCCGTGCGCAGCGCCTGTTTCATCTTCTCCACCCAGCCGGGCGGGACACCCTGGGCATCACGGTCGTAAAACAGCGGCACCACCTCATTTTCGAGCAGGCGGTACAGCTGCTCGGCGTCGGCCGCATCGCCGTCCTGACCCGTCGGTGCCGGGGGAATGGCCCAGCCGTTCGGCCCATCGTAACCCTCGGCCCACCACCCGTCCAGCGTGCTCAGCTGCGGCACGCCGTTCAACGCCGCCTTCATGCCGCTGGTGCCGCACGCTTCGAGGGGAGGGCGCGGCACGTTGAGCCAGAGGTCCACGCCCTGCACCAGGCTGTGGGCCAGATGCATGTCGTAGTCTTCGAGGAACGCGATCCGGCCCTCGAACCGGGCTTCGCGGGTGTGGGCGTACACGCGCTGGAGCACCTGCTTCCCCGGCTCGTCGCCTGGATGCGATTTGCCGGAGAACACGATCTGCACCGGGCGCCAGGGGTTCACGAGCAGCCGCTGCAGCCGGTCGGGATCGCGGAAGATCAGGTCGGCCCGCTTGTAGGTCGCAAACCGGCGACCGAAGCCGATCGTGAAGGCCTCCGGATCGAGCAGGGTCCCCGCGCCCACGAGGTGCAGGGCTTCCTTCCACTGATCCGCCCAGCGCCGCCGCGCCTGCTCGCGGATGCTGCGCATCAGATGGGACTTGAGCTGATTGTGCACCGCCCACAGCGCGGCGGGGTCCAACTCGAGGACCTTGTCCCAGAACCCGGGGTCGTCCACCCGCGCGAGCCAGTCCGGCCCGAAATGGGAGTCGAAGAAGGTCAGGATTCGGTTCGCCATCCACGTGGCGACGTGGACGCCGTTGGTGACGTGGCCGATCGGCACGCGCGCGACGTCGCGGTCAGGCCAGAGCGGGGCCCAGATGCGGCGGGACTCTTCCCCGTGACGGCGCGACACTCCGTTCACCCGGGCCGAGAGCCGGATGGCGGCGACGGGCATGTGGAACCGATCGTGGTCTACCACCGGATGATGTCCGAGGCGGAAGAAGATTTCGCGAGTGACCCCCATCTCCTGCCACACCGGACCGAGGACCTGCTCCACTTGATCGGGGGAGAAGGTGTCGTGCCCCGCGGGCACGGGCGTGTGGGTCGTGAAGACGCTGGTTGCGCGCACCCGGCGGACGGCGTCCACGAACGTGGTCCCGCGCGTCACGAGCTCTCGCACCCGCTCGACCAGCATGAACGCGGCGTGTCCTTCATTCGCGTGCCAGGCGGCGGGGTCGTATCCCAGAGCGCGCAGCATGCGCACGCCACCGACGCCGAGGACCCATTCCTGGCGGAGCCGCAGATCGGGACCACCGGCGTAGAGTCGGTGGGACAGCCCGCGGTCCGCCGGGTCGTTCTGCTCGAGATCCGTGTCCAGTAAGAAGATCGGCACGCGGCCCACCATGACACGCCAGGCGCCCACGCTCACGTGGCGCCCGGACAACCGCACGGTGGCGAGGCAGGGATCGCCCTTCGCCCCGCGCACCCGTTGCAGCGGCGTCGCGGCCACGTCGAAGCGCTCCTCGGCGTCTTCCTGCCATCCGTCGAGGCGCAGTCGCTGGTCCGAGTAGCCCTTGGTGTAGAACAGGCCGACGCCGACGAACGGGACGCCCAGGTCCGACGCCGCCTTGCACTGGTCCCCCGCGAGGACTCCGAGACCCCCGGAGTAAATGGGAACCGAGGCGTGCAACCCGAATTCGGCACAGAAGTACGCGACCGGCCGCTTGACGGACTCGGGATGCGAGGTGGCGAACCAGGTGCCGGCGGACGTCGCGTCGTGCGCGGCCGCGGCGGCGACGACGTCGTAGAGCCGCAGGAACTCCGGGTCCGCCGCGCAGGCCGCGAGCCGCTCTGGCGCCACCCGTCGCAAGAGCTCGATGGGATTGTGCTGGGTGCGACGCCACAGCGCCGGATCGAGCGCGCGGAACAACGCCCGTGCGTTGCGGTTCCAGCTCCACGAGAGGTTGACGGCAACGGCGGCGAGCCCTCCGATCCGTTCGGGGAGGGCGGGAACGCTAGTGTTGGGCATGAGTCATCCGGCCTGCAAACTAAGGCCGGGCGGGGCGGCCTGGGAAGCGCGGAGGGTGGCGGGGATCGGGCCGTGTCCCCAGGTTTCCCTTACGCCATGACCGCCACTCCTGCTCCGCGCGTGCGCCGTCATCACTGGCTCGTCCGGCTCACCCATTGGGCGACCGTGTTCGTGCTCGCCGGCCTGATCGCAAGCGGGCTCGAGATCTATGAGGCCTACGCCCGGTTCGGAAACCGCGGGGGGCCGTACTTCCTGAGTCCGTTCGACGGCACACAGTTCCCGCATTGGAGCCGGCTCGGCGGCTGGCTCGCGGGCGCGCTCAACTGGCACTTCGCGCTGGCGTGGCCGCTCATCGCCTTCGGCCTCCTGTATCTCGGCTACCTGGTGCGGAGCGGCGAATGGCGCGCCCTGCTGTTCCGGCCGCGCGACGTTCCGGGCGCGCTCGAGATGGCGAAGTACTACCTCCATCTCCGACGGGAGCACCCGGCGCAGGGGAAGCACAACCCGCTCCAGAAGCTCGCCTACACGAGCGTGATTGGGTTGGGTGCGCTCGCGGTGCTCACCGGGTTCGCGGTCTACAAGCCGACGCAGCTGAGCTGGTTGACGGGGTTGTTCGGCGGATTTCAGGCAGCGCGTTACTGGCACTTCTGGATCGTGTGGATCTTCGTCGGGTTCACGATCATGCACGTCATCCTCGTGTTCGTCGTGGATCCCGCCTCGCTGCGCGCCATGCTCACCGGCTGGTACCGGGGGAGGTTCCCGAGCCATGACTGACGCTACGTTGCACGAGCTGAACCGGCGGGCGTTCCTGAAGCTGGGCGTCGCGGCCGGCGCTGGGACCCTCGCCGCGGCGTGTGGCTGGGACGGCGGCAATCTGGTGCGTCCGGGTCTGTGGAGCATCAGCCGAGTGAACGATTGGGTGGGGGAGAAGATCCTGTTCTCGCCCACGCGCCTCGCCCGCACGTACGACACGGTCGAGCGCAGCGCAGCGCTGCCGAGCTACTTCATCTCGACCACCGTGCCGATGCTCGAAGATCGGGCCGCCTGGCGGCTGCGGGTGGACGGGTTGGTGGCGCAACCGCTCGAGCTGTCGCTCGACGACCTGATGCGCCTGCCGCGCGTGTCCTACACGGTGAAGCACCACTGCGTGGAGGGGTGGTCGGCGATCGCGAGCTGGCACGGCGTGCCGGTGTCGGCGATCGTGGATCGCTGCCGCCCAGCCAAGGCGGCGCGCTACATCAGCTTCGTGTCGTTCGACGCCGATTACTCGAACGGCTGGGACATGGCGAGCGCGATGCATCCCCAGACGATTCTCGCGTACGGCATGAACGACAACCCCCTCCCAATAGCGCACGGCGCACCGCTGCGGCTCTATTCCCCGACCAAGCTGGGCTACAAGATGACGAAGTACCTGGTGTCGATGACATTCACGGATACGAGACCGGGGGGATACTGGGAGGATCAGGGATATCCGTGGTTCGGAGGGATCTAACCGATTGGGTCCAGCGCATCATGCATCTGCGCTGCGGTCTGGTATCGGTCTCCCGGGTCCTTCGCCATCGCCTTTAGAACTACCTGAGCCAGCGCTTCGGGCACGTCCGGATTGAGCGTGCGCGGATCGGGCGCCTTCCCCTCGAGCTGCTTTGCGATCAGCGCGTACGTCGAGTCCGCCTCGAACGGGAGTCGGCGGGTGAGACACTCGAACAACACCACACCCGCCGAGTAGAGATCGCTGCGCGCATCCAGCTCCATCCCCGAGAGCTGCTCCGGTGACATGTAGTCCGGCGTGCCGATCGACATTCCCTCCTTGGTCAACCCTTCATCCTTCGACCGGTTCGCGAGCCGCGCGATGCCGAAGTCCATCACCTTGAGCACGCCGCTCGGCTCGACCACCATGTTCTGGGGCTTGATGTCGCGGTGGATCACGCCTTGCTCGTGGGCGACTTCGAGCGCGCGGCACAGCTGTTTCCCGATCGTGAGGGTGACGGGCACCGGCAGCGGGCCGCGCGTCCCGATGAGCTGCTTCAGCGACGTTCCCTCCACGTATTCCATCGTCAGGTAGTACATCCCGTTCACCTCGCCCAGATCGTACGTCCGCACCACGTTGCGGTGGGCGATCTTGCGGGCGAGGCGGATCTCTTGTTTGAAGCGCTCCAGCGCGACGCCCCCCCCGGCGAGCGTTTCCGGACGGAGCGCCTTGATCGCCACCACCTCCTGCAGCTCGCGGTCGAACGCGCGGTACACGACGCCCATGCCGCCCATCCCGAGGACCTCCTTCACCTCGTAGCGGTTTGCGAAGAGCGTGCCCGGGCGCAGCGCACTCCCGGTGGCAGCCGTGAGCGACGGCCGGGCGCTTCTGAGCTGCTCGGTGGGCGAGGCCTGCGAAGCAGACATCATGTATTCGACGAGCTTCGCCTTCTCCTTGAGGTCCGCCACCAGGCTCTGGAACGCCTGAGACAGCATCCCGATCTCGTCGCCGGCTGCGACGTCGATTTCCACGTTGTAGTCCCCGTCCTGCACCCGGCGCGTGGCGAGCGCCAGCCGCCGGATCGGGCCCGCGATCTGGCGGGCGAGCACGTAGGCCGAGGCGAGCGCGAGCAGCAGGCCGAGCGCGAGTGAGAACCCGATCGTATGCTGCAGCGCCCGGAACGCGCCCAGCTCGCGCTCGTGCGACCGGAACGCCACGAACCCGCCGAACGCGTCGCCCCCGGCGGAGCGGATCGGACTCGCCAGCCCGATGAGGCGCTCGCCGTCCACGTCCGCCGCCAGCTCCGTTCCCACCGAGTCACGCGCCAGGGCGGCCACGGCCAGCGTGTCCGCGACGAGCGCCGGCTCAACCGCGTCGCGGGGGAGCGTGCTGCCGACGATGTAGGGCCGGTTGAGCGTGTCGAGCGCGAAGAACACCACGTCGGTGGTGGTCGCCTGCTTGATCTGGTGCGCGAGCGAATCGTCGATCGAGTAGGCGGCGACGAGGGAGCCCTGAGGCGCGGCGTCCGTCGACGCCCGCAATGGTACCGCGACCGCCATGAACAGCTTGCGCCGGCGCTCGTCCAGCCAGGCGCCGCTCGTCTCGTCGCCCGACAGGGCGTTGGCGATCAGCGCGCCGCGCGAGAGGTCGATGTCGGACTCGGTGGGGTAGTCCGTCCGGGCGACCAGCACGCCGTGCTCATCGGTGATCAACACCCACGCCGCGCCCAGCAGCCGGCGATGTTCCTCGGCCTGGTCGAGCACGTTGCTCCGCTCGGAGGCGCACGCCGGCGAGCGCCCGGCGGATCGACTCGTCGGCCGTGCGGTTCGCCTGCAGCGACGTGAGCCCGAGGGTCACGCCCAGCACACCCGTCACCGACAGCGTGGCGGCAATGAAGATCTTGGCCCCGAGGCCGAGCCGCGCGGGCCTAGTAGCGCTCGCGTCCGGCATTCGTCGGATAGTCTTTGCCGTACTTGTTCTTGTGGGGCGTCCAGCGGAACCCACGCGCGTCGAGCTGCAGCTCGATCCCCGCCGCTCCGGCCATCGTGACGTTCACCGCCTGGGAAACCGCTTGGCTCCGCTCGTGCCAGGCGTGCAGCACCCACGTGCCCGACGGCACGGCGGCGATTTCGAAGCTGCCGTCCGCCGCCGCTTGCGTGAAGTAGCGGCCCGCCATCACCTGCACGAACGCCACCATCCGGGGGTGGACGTTGCAGAAGACGCGCACCAAGCCGGGATTCGTGAACGTCCAGGTCTTGGCCTCGCCGCGGCCGTATTGCCCGAGGTCGAACGGATTGGGCCCGGAGGCGGAGAACGCGTTGTGGTCGAAGGGATCGTGATTCTGGAATCGGACCGCGGAGCCGGCGGGGACGACCACGACGCGAGGCACGAACTCCTTATCGTTCATCGCGATGTCGACGGTGACCGGGCGCGCCGCGCCGTCAGCGCCGCCGCCCTCGATGTACACGACCGCGGCCCCCAGGTCGGGAGGCGATTTCCCGCCCTTCTCGAGCAGCGTCACCCGGCCCGCGACGCGCCCCTGGGCGACCCCGGGCTGCACCGCCGTGATCCAACCCACGCCCACTAGCAGTGGGATCCATCGCATCGCTTGTTCCCGGTTGCGCTCGAGGCGCTGCAGCTTACTGTAGTCGTACCGAAACCGCCAGGAGCCGGAGATGCGGGCCACGTTGCTCGTTTCGCTCGCCGCCGTCGCCGTTCCGCTCGCGGCGCAGACGCCGCCCTCCCCACCAGCGCCCGCGCCGGTCGCGAAACGCACGGTCGAGGTGACGGGTCTCGTGCTCGTGAACGGCTTCTTCACGAACGCCCGCGTCAACAACAGCGACGTGCCGCAGTTCGTCGACTCGCTCGCGCCCGCGAGCGCCATCGGCGGCACCATCCGCCAGACACGGCTCGGCCTGCTTGTGACCGATCCCGATGTGTTGCGCGGCAGCTTCTCAGGCGAGGTGGATGTCGACTTCTTCGGCGGCCAGCAGCCGTCCTCCGGCGGCCGCACCTTCCCGCTCCTCCGCCTGCGCCGGGCCGTGGGCATCGTCTCGTGGGCGCACGCTCAGCTGCTGTTCGGCCAGGAGTCGCCGCTCGTCGCGGAGCGGAGCCCGCGCTCCCTCGCCTCCGTGGGTTTCCCTGATTTCGCCGCCGCCGGCAACCTGTGGCTGTGGCTGCCGCAGTTCCGCGCCACCCTGGAACAGGGATACACCCTGCGCCTCGCCGAGCAGGTGGCCGTGCTGGCCCCGACGTCCGGTACGGCGCAGGGGCTCTTCAACACCCAGCCCGACTCGGCCGAGCGGAGCCGTCGCCCTTACCTGCAGGCGAGGGTGCGGCTCGCGTGGGGCCCGACCGACGATCCCAGCGAGATCGCCGTCGGCGGTCACCTGGGCTGGCTCGCCTCGGCCGACACCCTGTTCCAGTCGCGCGCCGTCACGGCGGACGCGCGCTTCAAGGTCGGCCCGGTCGAACTGCTGGCGGAAGCGTTCAGCGGGAAGGCGCTGGCGGGATTGGGCGGAGGCGGGATCGGCCAGAGCATCGGGCCGACCGGCGTTGAAGTCCGCACCAAGGGCGGCTGGGGTCAGCTCAACGTCCGCCCCAGACCCGAGGTGATGGTCGGCGGCGGCTGTGGCCTCGATGATCCCAACGACGGCGATCTGTCGGACGTGCTCGGCAACCCGCGGGGCCGGCTCAAGAACTTCGTGTGCGAGGGGCACGTGGACCTCCGACCCCGCGGGCCCCTGGTGTTCGGGGTCGAGTTCCGGCGGCTCGAGACCACGTACCCGAGCGGGAAATTCACCGCCAATCATTTCAACCTGGCCGCGGGATACCGATTCTAGGCCGGTAGGCGGCCCTTCAAGTCCGCGGGCTTGAACGGGCCGGGCTGGGCGATGAGCGCCCGCGCGTGATCCACCTGTCCCCACGTGTTCCACAGGAGCACGCCGCGCACCCGCCCATCCTTCAAGTAGTAAACCACACCCTCGCGGAACGGCTCTTTCCAGTCGGCGACAGTCTCGAGACGAGCGTCGACGTCACCCACCGCTTCGTAGCCCAGGTCGAACAGGTCGGAGTAGAAGAACGGGAGATGGTGATAGGGGGTCGCCCGGCCCGCCATGTTGAGACCGGCGGTGCGCCCCATCGTGTTGGCATTGTCTTCGTGCTCCACGCGCAGCCGCGCGCCCAAGGCGGGATTCTCGAAGTTCGCCACGTCCCCCGCAGCGTAGATGTCGGGATTGTTGGTGCGGCAGGCCTCGTCCACCACGATGCCGTTGTCCACGCTGAGGCCGGCCTGCTCCGCCAGCTCCACGCCCGGCAGGATGCCGAGCCCGGCGACCAAAACCTCGGCCACAAGCTCGCTGCCTACGGTCGTGCGCACGACGCAAGAGCCGGCGCGTCGGTCGAGCCTTGCCATCCCCTCCCCCATCCGCATGGTGACGCCCTTCTCGCGGTAGTAATTCACCAGGAAGGCCGCCAGGTCCGCCGGAAACACGCGCGCGCCGAGCCCCGTTTCCGGGACGAGCATCGTGACGTCGCGCTGCTGCATCCGCAGCGCGGCGGCGACCTCGCTCCCGATGAAGCCGCCGCCGATCACCGCGAAGCGGACGTTCTGGGTCGCGAGCGCGCGCAGGCGGCGGTAATCATCGAGGGTGCGGTAATAGATGATCTGGTCGGTCTGGAGCGGCAGCCGCCGCGGGGCGCCGCCGGTGGCGAGGAGCAGCTTCGTGAATCGGTACTTCGTCCCCCGATCGTCCGTCGCGCTGCGCCCCCGGGGGTCGATCGCGGTGATGCGCCGCCCGAGGTGCAGCGTGGCGCCGGTCGCCGCCGTCTTGCGCCAGATCTTTTCCTCGGGCTCGCCCTTCCACAGGGCTTTCGAGAGCGGCGGGCGGTCGTAGGGAGGATGCGGCTCGGCGCTGATCATACCGACCGAGCCCGCGGGGTCCGCCTCGTGGAGGGCTTGGGCCGCGGCGTCGGCGGTCATGCCGCCGCCGACAATGAGATAGGTGTAGTCGGGCATTGGGCTTGGGCTCGTCCTCTATGCGCAATATACGTTGCCGTTAGAGCAATTGGATCGCCGCCGTGAGCGATGTAGATTTTCGCTGTGCCAGGCACCGATCTCGAGCGCCAGATCGCGGCCATCGCGTTGCTCGACGAACCGATCAGGAGGGGTCTTTATCTCTTCATCGTCGAGCGGCGATGCGAAGTGGGGCGCGACGAAGCGGCCCGCGCGCTTCGCATCTCCCGTGCGCTCGCCGCCTTCCACCTCGACAAGCTGGTCCAGCAGGGGCTGCTCGACGCCAGCTACCGCCGCCTCAGCGCCCGCCGTGGGCCGGGGGCGGGCCGGCCGGCCAAGCTGTACCAGCGCTCCTCCCGCCAGGTCGACCTCACGCTTCCCGAGCGCCGGTACGAGCTCGCCGGCCGCGTCTTGGCGCGCGCGTTGACGACCGTCGCGCCCGCCGCTCGTGCGGCCCTCGCGCGTGCCGCCCGTGCGGAAGGCCGAACGCTCGGCGCCGCTGCTCGCAACCGCACCGGCGCGAATGGAGGGACGGATCGCCTGCTCGCCAACGCGCTCGCCGTGCTCGGTGAATGCGGCTACGATCCCGCGCGCGTCAACGGCGAGGTACGGCTCCGGAATTGCCCGTTCGACGCCCTCGCCAACGAGTGCCGGCCGTTGGTCTGCGGGATGAACCTCGCCCTGCTGCGCGGCCTGCTGGCGGCTGCCGGCGCGCGCGGCACCCGGGCCCAGCTTCGGGCCCCGGAGGCCGGATCATGTTGCGTGGTCCTGAAGACCCCTGCCCACACGAAGCGCTGACTCCCCAACAATCTCAGTCGTCGTCCGCCGGCCGGCCTGGATGCTTCACCCGCCGGCGATAGTGTTTCACGGACTTGTGCACCTTGTGCGGAGGGGTCTTGAGCCGCCCCTTCACCGGCGCCTTCGGATTGGGGACGCGAACGGTGAGCTTCCGCTTGTCCTTGTCGCTCACGACGTGAGGAGCGCGCGGATCTGCTTCGCGTGATGCGCGCAGTGGCGGATGTGAAACCGCAGCCATTCGGGCAGGGTGAGATCACCGAACGCGGGATGCTTCACGAATAGATCGCTCCGGCGGGCGGGCAAGAGCTCGTGTGCGAGGGCGATGAAGCGTGCCACTCCGTCCCGCAGCTGTCGCTCCACCGCGCTGGCATCCGGTGCTTCCGCCGGTCGGGTGGCCTCCGGGGCCGGGCGGCCCGAGGGAATCCACCCGAGATCGAGATACACAAACTGGCCGAGCCGTTGTCGCAGCAGCCTCGGCCGGCGCCGCATCGGCGGCTTCGCGCGCCGCTCCTCGAACAAGCGACCGCTCCCGTCAATCGAGATGGCGAGGTGGTGCACGATCTGAGCCGCGGTCCATTTCCCGGAGGGCGCGCGGTGCCAGTCCGCCTCGGGCCGGCCCACGAGGGACCCGAGCACCACGTCAGGAATCGCGGCGAACCCGTCGGGAGTCATGGCAGCACCGCGTCCACCATCTGTCGGGCCTGCGCGGCCGCGGGCGACCCCGCCCGCACGCGGCCCACCAGCGTCCCAGCGCTGTCCACGATCGCGAGGTCGGCTTCGGCGAGGGCCGCGCTGTCGGTGCGGATCGAGAGGGCCCATTGGCGCCGGGCGGCCACCGCCTGCAGCCGGCCG
>WNFQ01000566.1_pt1 | contig 38021 bp, 45 predicted proteins | sample 5400171 | NCBI WGS metagenome assembly WNFQ01 (sample SAMN13153356, study PRJNA577476) | soil metagenome | isolation source: 20 cm soil under Madrone tree | place: USA:California | collected 2016-06-14
GTGTGTCCATGTCCCGGTCTTACGGAAATCTGTGATACTTGCACTCCACTATATCATATTGAACCGATGGTTAAAGTCGGTACGTCAGGCCCTGCGGACTAGTTTCAAGTTCATCATTACCAGCGACATGGTAGTCACCATAATTCTAGCGTAGCCGGTCGACCAGAAATCACTTAAACCGGTCGTGGACAAAAGCGGTCAATGTACCGAAATCATGAACAATAGCGTGGGCATCGCAACTTGAAGCTAATCCCGCATTACCCGCGATGTGCTATTGTGCCTTTGGACATTCAGGGCGAAAGGGCACAGCAACATCGGAGGAGTTGCAAAGACTGGATAGTACCTGCATGACTGGATAAACTGCGGATACGTTTTCCCCGGATGCATGGCGCTCAATAGTGAGTCTAGGCGAGCTTTCATACTGTAGAGTGTTTCTGAAACACGACATCTGAGAGGGGAACTACGAGTGACAAGTGATCAATAGATAGCTCAAATCCATATTTGGTTAGACTGTTAAGAATGTGACTTACGGTCGTCCTACCACTTGCCTGACATGGATCTCGGGGCTAATTTCTTCCCGACTTGAGAGGGCTCAGCTCTGGGCTGACTCATTTCTCCTTCGCAAACACCCTCTCTGCGCGCCCGATTATCTCGCGCTTCTTGCACACTCCTTTGTGCTCTGTCACAGCGTCCTCGTCCAGGACCGAACAGCCTGATGCCGTTCACAGGAACTGGTTATCATCGAATCCACATGTCAGTCAGACTTGCCCTAGAAAGAACTCCCGCCCGAAACCTTTGTTGATACCTCTCCAAATCTTATCTTGTTCAATTCTTCAATCTTTTGATTGGCACTGCACTAAGCACAGCGTCGCGATCTATCTAAGTGAGGTCATGCAGATGTGCGTCTAACGACGTCGCAGTGTAAAACCAAGGCACTGGATGGTGAAAATTTAGTGTCGCGCGATTATCAATCCCGATGGCCTTCGGTTTTGTGGGGTTCTGGACTTGGCCGATCGCTCCTCCTGGCGCGCGGTGGCAGTGATGTGGCGCACCGGTGATAGTAACCAGTTTGTTTTGGGCACTGACTTGGTTGAGATGCGCTGGATCTTCAGGGAATATCAGCTGTAAGGCAGTGCGCATATCTCGCATACATCCCAGTCAACACTTGAGGGACGCTTCCTGTTATGGTCCACAAAGCTGGACGATCCATCGTAGTGAGAAGGATAAACAAACACGAATTTGTCCACCACTCCGAGCAATGGAGCACGATAAGTTAAGCGTGTTCAGCCTTCACGGCAATTGAGGTGGCAGCTCGGGGGTGAGGAAGCCAAAACGAGGGTTGATTTGTTGCAGGATAATAAACGAGGAGTTGGAACGTGATGGACTCGTCGATGTGCACACGCTTCTCCAGAGGTGATGAGTACGTCGTTGATAAGAAAGCACGGGAGATGGGACGTAACAAGTTACGTGGTCTATGGGAAAAACTTACGCGAGCATTTTACGCGAAAAAGTTAACACGTTCCGCTCAACCCTTCGCCCTTTTTCTTCGCCCTCTTCTTCCTATTCCTCCCTCTCGATTTCTATAAGTAAGTTGCTGTCATGTCCCCGTTACCCTATCACCAGACGGGGCTAATTTTACTTTGTGTAGCTTTTGCCCTTTGAAAATGCGGGAAGTCATTTCTGTTCACGTCGGCCAGGCTGGTGTACAGATCGGCAATGCTTGTTGTAAGTTTTCTTTCTAAATTTTTTTCAAAATTAAGATGGATCCGTACTTGCGAACTGGCTTGAAAATGACGCGTTTTTCTTGCATTCCTACAATTCCTGCTGCTCTTGTTCGTTCCGCTGACCCACTATTTGACAGGGGAGCTTTACACCATTGAGCATGGTTTAAGCGTGCGTGCCACTGATATGGCCATCTCTAATGTCTCCTTAAAGGAATTCTGCACAGCCTGATGGTCGCCTCGACAATCCATCTGAGGCTCACAAAATAGAGGGCTTCAGCACGTTCTTCTCAGAGACGTCATCCGGCAAGCACGTTCCTCGTTCGCTTTACATCGACCTCGAGCCGAACGTCGTCGATGAGGTGCGTACCGGGAAATATCGAAGCCTCTTCCACCCAGAGACCATGATCACTGGCAAAGAGGATGCCGCGTCTAACTGTCCGTTCCTCCTTTTTTCACGCGTGATGAAACTGACTAAATTTCTTCTGGCAGACGCACGGGGTCACTATACGATCGGAAAGGAACAGATCGACAATGTGATGGACAGAGTTCGACGTCTGGCTGACAATTGTACAGGCCTACAGGGTTTCTTTGTATTCCATTCCTTCGGTGGCGGGACGGGTTCTGGTCTCGGTGCTCTTATCCTCGAGCGGCTCTCCACAGACTATGGAAAGAAGAGCAAGTTAGAGTTCAGCGTCTACCCTGCGCCGACACTCGCCAACTCGGTTGTAGAGCCATACAACTCTGTTCTCACGACACATACAACCCTCGAGCACTCTGATTGCTCTTTCATGGTAATCGTGTTTTTGTTCAGATTGTTAGCTTAACATTGACCATCACGCGTCAAGGTCGACAATGAGGCCATTTATGATATCTGTAAAAAGAGTCTTGGCATTTCGTCACCCAGTTTCACCAATCTGAACCGCCTTATTGCACAAGTCGTATCTTCGATCACAGCCTCCCTTCGCTTTGACGGCTCTCTGAATGTTGATCTGAACGAGTTCCAGACCAACCTTGTTCCGTGAGTAATGTAACATACTTTGCATCAAACAAGTTGGCTAACTTGGACGCAGCTTCCCTCGTATCCATTTCCCCCTCGCGACGTTTGCTCCAATTATCTCCGCGGAGAAGGCTCATCACGAGCAGAACACCGTCGCAGATATGACTTTTTCGTGTTTCGAAACCGGCAACCAGATGGTCAAGTGTGACCCTCGTGAGGGAAAATACAGTAAGTGCGATCCTTTAGTACCATCAGCTTGTTATCTTACGGGTGTGTGAAGTGGCCTGCGCACTGTTGTACCGTGGGGATGTCGTGCCCAAGGACGTCAATGCGGCCGTGTCGTATATCAAGACAAAGAGGACCATTCAGTTTGTTGATTGGTGCCCCACTGGGTTCAAGATCGGAATCTGCAACGAGCCCCCGTCACATGTTCCAGACGGTGATCTGGCCCGAGTTGCACGAAGTATGTGCATGCTTTCCAACACGACTGCCATCTCCTCCGCATGGAGCCGGCTAGACCACAAATTTGACCTGCTGTACTCGAAACGCGCGTTTGTTCACTGGTACGTCGGTGAGGGCATGGAGGAGGGCGAGTTCAGTGAAGCGCGCGAGGACCTTGCCGCGCTTGAAAAGGACTACGAGGAGGTTGGGATTGACTCTGCGGATGTCGAAGAGGCTGGCGAGTACTAGGGATTTGGGATTTCTTCTTTTACGACCATCTTTTGATGCCTAATGACATCCTCTTCCATACGCACATACACAACGGCCTTTAGTTTTCGATTTGATATCCGTTACCGTACCACTTATCAGCCTCAAAAATGAGGTTATCAATTTAGGGAAGTCGCATGACCTTGTTTGGCGGTGTTTGTTGGAGCGGGTCGCGAACTAAAATCGCGAACTAATCAAACCGACACTTTCCTCAAGTCACACACCTCGCAACGAAAGGGAAACAAAAAAAAGACGTAAAATGAGAGAAGTCATTTCCCTTCATGTTGGCCAAGCTGGCGTTCAGATCGGCAATGCCTGCTGTGAGCGTTCTTTCTCACTCGGTTGGTCGCGTTCTCACCTCTGATCGCTGCACACAGGGGAACTCTACACGCTCGAACACGGTCTCAGTGTGCGTACCAGTATTCTATCCTTGTCTTCGAAAGTGCTTTAAACATGGATCATCATCTTTTGTAGCTTGATGGACGTGTAGAACGAAACACGGGTGAGCAACACATAGGGCACTCAACATTTTTCTCGGAGACGGGCTCGGGCAAGTATGTCCCTCGCTCGCTCTATGTCGACCTCGAGCCTGGCGTTATCAATGAGGTCAAGACTGGCCCGATGCGTGCCCTATTTCACCCTGAGAGTATGATCACTGGGAAGGAAGACGCTGCGAATAACTGTGCGCCTCAGTCTCACTTTGTTGTAGTGGTGTGTTAACTGACGTGGTGCATGTCTACGTGTGCGTCTTCTGTCCGTAGATGCACGCGGTCATTATACCGTTGGCAAGGAGCTTATCGACCCGACTATGGACAAAATCCGTCGACTCGCGGATAACTGTGGTGGCCTCCAAGGCTTCTTTGTTTTCCACTCATTCGGTGGCGGCACTGGATCCGGCTTCGGTGCTCTCCTCCTCGAACGGCTCTCGACAGACTACGGCAAGAAGTCGAAGCTCGAATTTTGCGTGTACCCTGCACCACAATTGTCTTCTTCTGTCGTCGAGCCATACAACTCGGTTCTTACCACACACACGACGCTTGAGCACGCGGATTGTTCTTTCATGGTGTGTATCTTTGGTGGCTTTCTAATGCCTGTGGTTGTGACATTGATGATGGCAACTCAGGTTGACAACGAAGCTATCTACGATATCTGCAAGAATCGTCTCAATGTCGCGCAGCCTAGCTTCACAAATCTGAACCGACTGATTGCGCAGGTCGTCTCGTCCATCACTGCCTCCCTCCGCTTTGATGGCTCTCTCAACGTCGACCTGAACGAGTTCCAGACCAACCTCGTCCCGTGAGTTATTCGTTCTGTCTTCCTTCCTGCAATCGGGTTCGTTGAACGAGCTCTTACAGCTTCCCCCGCATCCACTTCCCCTTGGCTACCTACGCTCCTCTCCTCTCTGCGGAGAAGGCGTCCCACGAACAGAACACCGTAGCAGAGATGACCTTTGCCTGCTTCGAGAACGGCACACAGATGGTACACCCTCTTCCGATGCCTCTTCGTTCTATTTGCTAAATGTAGTCGTGGATAGGTAAAATGCGACCCGAAGGACGGAAAGTACAGTACGTGCGATTCCAACTCACAGTTTTTTTGTGATTCGAATGTTTGATAGTGGCCGTTTGCCTGCTTTACCGTGGCGACGTTGTGCCCAAGGACACGTCGGCAGCAGTTGCTAGCATCAAAACGAAGCGTACGATCCAGTTTGTTGACTGGTGTCCTACTGGCTTCAAGGTGGGTAGTCACTTGCTTGTCTCTTATACTTCGTATTCCAATGTATGTGTAGCTCGGAATCTGCCACGAACCCGCTGCTGTTGTGCCTGGTGGTGACCTCGCCAAGACGTCGCGTAGCTTGTGTATGCTGTCAAAGTGAGCTTCTTATGGTCTTAGTACACCAATGGCCATTGACGTGTTACAGTACCACTGCTATTGGCGCAGCGTGGCACCGCCTCGGTGCGTCGGTTTACATCTTTTCCCATCATATTACTCACCCTAGTGAATTTATTAGACTATAAATTTGACCTGATGTACTCGAAACGTGCATTCGTACACTGGTATGTCGGTGAGGGTATGGAGGAGGTGTGTTTTCTTGACGACGTTACCCTTGTGCTTCGAGCTGATCCGTTGTAGGGTGAATTCTCAGAGGCACGTGAAGATCTTGCTGCCCTCGAGCGGGATTATGAGGAGGTTGGTACCGATTCAGCTGAGGCCGAGGAAGAAGGTGAATATTAGAAGATGTCTGCATCAATGTCTGCCTCCGCGGCGCCTTATCTGTTCATTCTCGGCTTGTGAATATCTGAATACCCTAACGTCGCGCGACTGATGTCTATGTTACTTGTCTTTCGAATACTAACGCTTGGTTATCCGTAACTTCAATGCTAACTTACGATTTACACCTGATTATACCTCTACCTCTGGAACATGCGATGCGGGACTAGCACTGGGTTGAGTAAGTTAAGGTGTGCTTCACTTGAGATAGTGTGGGTGAAACCATCCATCATCTCAGGACGCAAACAGTGGGAACTGCAGTTCATCGTCGTGTGGTCGCCTAGCACTTCCGTTCATTATGAAGATCATCTTATAAGCTACTTTGGTACCCAAATGACCCTCGGATCTCAGGACATGTCCGAGTCAATTCAGTATCTATTAGTACGTACAGATTATTTGTTCAACGTGTAGAGAATGGGCGTCTATGAAGCAATGCGTGGCAGAGACTCGTTGACGTGGTTATTTGCCGTCGGGGTTGGTTTGCGGAGTGTGAATCGACCAGACACGGATACCGCGCTCGTCACGCCCTCTACCATCTTCAATCTCTGCCACCGCTCCCCCGCCGTTCTCTTTAACGACTTTACTTTCAGCAATGGGTCTCTCCGTCTCTCGTCTCCTTTCCGGTCTCTTTGGAAAGAAGGAAATGCGTGCGTTTGAACAATTGCCGTTTTTGCCATGACCCCACCTTTTTTCGATCCCAACTTGCTTTTAGGCATTCTTATGGTAATCCTCACTTTTAGCGGCCCCATGAGCGGTGTCTGACTTTTGGATGATATAGGTCGGCCTCGATGCCGCTGGTAAGACCACTATTCTCTACAAGCTCAAGCTCGGTGAAATCGTCACCACCATCCCCACAATCGGTACGTTAGTGACTGTAGCTTTGGCTTTTCAAATATGAACGTCTTCGTTTTAATAAGGGTTTAACGTCGAGACGGTCGAATACAAAAACATCTCTTTCACTGTCTGGGACGTGGGAGGACAGGACAAGATCCGCCCGCTCTGGAGGCATTGCAAGTTCCTCATTCGAATATTCTGACGTCTTCACCGAATAATTTTTCTTTCACAGACTTCCAGAACACCCAGGGTATCATTTTCGTCGTAGACTCGAACGATCGGGAACGTGTCTCTGAAGCACGGGAGGAGCTCCAAAGGATGCTCAATGAGGATGAACTCCGCGATGCGCTCCTCCTTGTCTTTGCCAACAAGCAGGATCTACCCAATGCCATGAATGCTTCTGAGATTACAGATAAGCTTGGTCTGCAGGGTCTCCGTCAGCGGACGTGGTACATCCAGGTGCGACCTTCTTTCGTTGCTTTGTTAGCCGAGCGCTTGTGACTCATACTTTTGTCGTAGGCCGCTTGCGCTACGAGTGGCGATGGTCTCTATGAGGGATTGGAGTGGTTGAGCGCCAACATTAAACGACGGGTGTAAATGACGCGCGGGATTAGCCAATTGAGGGAGAGTGTCTGGCAAGCTTCTGCCATGATCCTGTCAAAGCTACAAAATTCTTGCCCCCCTTTCCCATCTTTGTTGCTGTGCTCTTCATCATCACTTCCCACACTTCTCCCTTTCCGTTGTCTCTCTAGTGCAGGCATCTCCCCGTTTGTGTCTTATATCGGATCCGATTTCTCATTTCTGTATACTTTTCCGTGCGACCGCTGCGGCGTGCGCGCGTTCAATCACGCGCTTCCTAGAGCTTCAGCAGATATCTTAGTTCAAAAATATCCCCCACGCATGGTATCAGTAATGGCAATGGGAATCCTCCATCTATAATTACAATGGCCATCGACGCGGCTTGCGGATGGTAAAGAAGAATGTAATGCTCATGCTCAACGATTCTCCCCAGGAAATATTCGGCCCACTGCTTCGGCCTCCTTTCGCCGCCTCTCGCCCTTTTCACGAGATGCCTGGTCCCTGCAGCTCGCCGCGTAACGTGCCAGCTTATCAAGTAGTGCAGTGAGCCTTTTCGACTTGACGTTTACGTACGTCGTTTGGCGGAGTGAAGGTACAAGGTATTCGGCGACCGCATCAGACAGCACGATAGATGTCGTCTACAAAAGGGGCCGTGGGTGTTAACGAGTAAAGGCAAGGAACAAATAAATAAATAAAAAGGGCTGAAGAGTGGATGAGGACGTACGGAACGCAGCTCAATAAAGAGTGAACTGAGGTTGGCGCGACCCGCACTGCGGAACTGTTCTTCGAGGAAATTGAGGTCAACGAGTATGTTTGCTATTGCGTTTTCGTTTATCTTCTCGATGGTTCGATCTGTCAGGAAGTCCTAATATCCGTGTCGTCTTCAGCCTCCCTGTAGGGCGCGGACATTCAAGGAATTGAAGAGACGTACCATAAGGCATTGTGCGATATACGCCGTTGCTGCGCGATACGCCTCGTCCTTGTACGACTCGCCGATCTGCAACGAGTCGACGACCGTCGTGAGCCAATTGACAAGCTCGTAGAGGTACATGCTCGGTGCTTCCTCGCGCGTGGCCGGCGTCCAGTCATACTCGGAGAGTCCGAAAAAGTCGTCGAGTTTCGAATTGATGAAGGATGCTATCCGCGACGATGCGCGTGTTTGCGTTTTCTTGAAGGACGCCGCGGCCGTGAGGCGGATCGTGCCACCGCGCTGGGCGGAGCTAAAGTACCATGTACAATTACAAGGGGTGGGTTGAGTTGGTTTAAGAAGGATGGGGGTTTATGTATGCTAGGGAGGATGCGCACCGAAGGGCTGTTAGAGAACGCTCGAGTTCGGCACTGGCAACTTCGAAGTGCTCGAGATTGGTGATTATTTGTGCAACCTGGGACAGCGTCGATGTCTTCGCTAAGTTGCCCCAGTAACTGTCGCTGACGTAGTTGGAAAGAATGGTGTCGAGTGACTGTGGGCTGATTCATATGGTGATACTTGGGAGTAAGGGATCGCTTACCTTGCTCAACAACTCATCAACGTTTCGATGGTGTTGGGATACGCCTTCAACGAACTGATAGAATCGTTGAACGAAATCTCGAATCTGATGCTCGATAAGCATTGCAATGGGAGCATGGCCACTGGACAACATACGTCCACGCAACAAAGATAGAAACTTTGTGACCAGGGAAAATTAAGAGGTGTTGGCAAACTGCGGTCATTGACAGAATGAACGGGCTGAGTTGACCTGAGACAATGAGAAGACAGTGAGATTGTTACCTAGATATCTCAGCGTGCTCAGCGCTGCCTAGCCAGACAATCCTCAATACTGCGTCCTTCTCTGTCTGCTTGTCAATACGCATTGGCTGATAATCATCCTGCACAACGATCTGGGAGTCATAACTGAATAAGCTATCTAATAACCTCCCAGGAGTAAACGCCTTACATCTTTGAAGCGCTTGCTGAATTGCCGTTCAAGCAGTGTGGCGTACTTTTCGAACAAGCGGAAAACAGACGCATGTAAAGATGATGTCGAGTATTGATACGCCTGGTAAATCCAGGAGAGTTAGGAAACGCGCTAACTCCACGGAAGACGTATACCTCAAGGGTGAAGATAAACGCTATCAGCGTCTCCTTTACGTGCAGATAGCTGTCAGGGTCTGTCACGTTCAGAAGTGCCCCGTCAACTGCCTCTGCAATCCTTGCAGCGATCGCGTCCCAGAGTTCATCAACTTCAGATTTTGACCGAAAAGACCCTGTAGTCTGGAGAACGTGCGACTCGATGATGAAAAACCCGATTATTTGTTCCGTCAGAGGAACTAAGGATTGTAATTGAAGAGGGGCGGGGAGGATCAGGTCTGATTGCGCCTTTCAAATCGTGAGTAGAGGATACGGTGTTCTCTTGGACGAGCGTACCTTGCGGTCAGCTTGGTAGGACTTCCGCAGCTCGTCGAGAGAGTCCAAGGTGGTGTAGATATGGATGCTTTGGTATAATGGCTTGAAGTCTACCTTCAAAGTCTCCAACACCATATCTACTGACACGTGAGGTAAATAAAACGAAAAATGAGGCATAGTACGCACCGTCTGTTGTTTCATAGCTAACAGTCTCTACCGCACTACCAACCCGACTGAGTCGTATCATCAAATCCTTCTCCCTGCGGGACCGCCAACGCCGTGTTCGGCTTTCCATGGCTTCGAGAGCGAGTTTCCCCACTTCTCCAGTAAGGTTACGGATTTCCAACAGCCATTGCTTCGTCGAGGCTGTGACAGCGTCCTTGATTTGCCCACGCAGAGAGGGAAGCGACAAGAGTATATGCTGAAATAACGGGGTCTGAGATAGTGATGATTGAGGCATGCTCTGGATATCATCCAGGGACTAGATAATTGTCAGGCATTTATCGGGCTGCAAAAGGAGATGAACACACACCCGAAGAGCACTCCAATACTTTCCTTCTTTCACCATCTCGCCCACTCGATCCACGACATCCAGAATCCGCAAACTAGCTTGTAAACCATCGATTGCTTCATCTAGGTTCGTCGCTGTCTTTTTCGACTGCAGCAACGCCCGTTTCTTCTCCGCGAGACCACGCCCGATTTGCGAGACGGACGAGTCGAGGGTGCCAATCTTGTCTCGTAGGTTGTGCGTGTAGGACTTGACAGTGAAAAGGGTGGAGACCGAAGAAATAAAGTCCTGATAGTTGTCTCCGCAGATATTTTCTATCTCGGCATCCTTAGAATCAATGAGTCCTTGAAGCGTACGGAGATAGGCGTCTTGTTGTCTGTTGGTGTGAATTTGCTTGATAATAGGGCCAAGTTGCTCTAGGTTCTCGGATGAAGAGGACTGGTCGAGGAGGTGGATCTGCTGCAATTGTTGATCTACGCTCTCCTGAGTAAACTGAGGCCGTCCTCCTGGAGGCATTCCGAAGCCTACTGCAGGCTCACGTCAGAGTTGGCGGGTAAATCGTCGAATGAAAGGCGTCAGAGAGGGGGTTACTTGTCAGGGCTTTGTCGATGAGATGCGTTGTCTTGGTTGTTCCCGTTGTCGTCGTCTACGGTCATTGCAGGTCACCGGATCTGTGCCATTTGCCGCGCGTCAGCCTGAACGCGTTCAACGCTTACTTTCAGCCACAAGGCCATGATGTCTTTTATGTTGAAAATCGCTGTTGTACTCACTCCATCAGGACTTACCAGAAAATCCGCAGATATGAAGCATACACTGCGACAGAGCAATCGGATAAGACTCTAAGTACGCATAGATCTCCTGAAGGACCTCAGAGATAATTCTTAGACAAAGGTTTGGTCTGACTTTGTGAATGCGTTCTCGTTCATGTCAAAAAAACGGAGGGAAATCTCATAAATGCTATCAGTGCCATGTCCAACATTGACAAAGTCGAGGCTCTCGTTCTCTTCCGATCGGTCTTGTACAACGAAAGAGATGTACTACAGAAGCTCGAGTCAGATGGCGACGACGCCTTTGTGCAACATGTCCTCGATGCGTTTTTACCATTTTATCATGCAGAGCGGCGATGCCTTGCACGTCTCCTCGTCTGCATCTTTCACTCGTCGAGAGACAAACGATTTTTTTGTCAAACCCAAAGCTGCAGAAATCGCCCTCCAGATCAGTTTTAACGGTTCTGCCTTCGTGTCGGACGTGTTGGCCCAATATGTGGGAGTTACACGTTACGGTGCTCATCTGGACGAATGCTCTTCAAACATCCAAGGCTCGCTTCTCGCTGGCTGGGCAAAAGAATCTGAGAGCAGCTTGTCCTACTTGAGGTCCTCTTCAGAGCAACTTGAAGCTTCGTCCTTTGTCAAGGGCCCACCATTGTTAAGATATACGAGACGGCAAACGAGACAAACCTCATCATAACGCGGCGACGTTGCGCTAGAGTTTGATTACTGTATTGTCCGTGTGCGAGGTTGTATTCACACGATGCCTAACACATCCATTCGGGTCCGAGCATGAAATACATCAACTACTTACAATAGCGATCCCATAGATATAAAAAACTAGCTGCTACCGATAACTCTTTGGTTCAAAAAGCCTAATAGCACATTGGTTATGTCGGCCGTGCTCTGATTTTCTCCTGCCGTCGTCGGTTGGCTTCTGGCAAACAAATTGCGGGCCTTCTCCAGTACCGCCTTGAGCTCACTCGAGATCTCCCCAGTCAACCCCCTTCTCATACGTTCCGTCATCACCGTCGACTCCCGCCGAGAGGATGAGCGACGCTGCTCGCCGTGAGTTATGAGTGCCAAGTCAGCCGCCGCATCATCCGCCGTATCCGGCTCTGTCCCCGCTCCTGAGTCCAGCAATTCTGGAGTCATCACCCACGCGCCAAGCTGAGTAGTCGCATAGAATAAAACCGCCTCGATTGTCCTCCGCGTGGCTAGCAGTGCGGCGCTGACGTCCAAAGGTCGTTCGGACGGTCGCGTTGGAGATGCCATCGTCAAAGCTTGTCCCGCAGGGCGCGAAATAAGGTGGCTTAAAGTGTCCAAGGTGCCGCTGGCGAGCTCGATGAGTGTCCCCATCGATGCGGGCTCCCCAAGCACCGCCTTCGAATGCTACAAATGGAGACGAGAGACAGTTTATTGCGTAAGTCTGTCATGACGTATTATGGATGGACGGAAACACTCACCGGGACGACCAGGACCGATCGTGGGGGCAGGTATTGGGAACCACGTAGTACATCTTCCGCAGAGCTGATGGCGATGAGAGTGCATACAATGTTGCTTGTCAGGTTATAGAATCTGTGCATCACTTTCGCCAGAAACGGCCGCGAAACGGGATCGATTATCTCGGTAGCAATCGACTGCGAAGGCTGGACTCGGCTATCCCTTTCTAGCTGCACGCGTTCCTCCGTCGTCACAGGATCGATGAGGCTCGCAAGGTGATTGGGATGGGAGAGGGTATAGTTAAGCTGCTGGAGGAGAAGCAAGGCTTTTGTGCTGAAAACCGACAGGATCTTCTGCGTTGCTTCGTTTCGGTGACCTTCTGGGGGTGCGGAGGAAGCGATAGAATAAAAAAAGTTGACCACCCGCTCCATCTCTTCGACAAGAGGGAGTGTCACCGGATCGCCGACGGTCCATGATAGCGCGCGTGTAATTTGGTTCCCGCACAGTTGGATAAAACCGCTCGCCTCGGCCTCAAAGAAGTGCTTTTGCCAACCCAAAGATGAGATGACCCCAGAAACGACGGAAAGCATGACACAATACGCCCAATGAGCAGGACTCCGCTCGCCTGGAAGTTCAGGAAGAGTGACGTCAACCTTGCCAGAAGTGATGGCCATAGTCATACTACTATTGCTGTAGGCCACCAGAACTCTTTCGCTGGCTAATCGCTCTGCTGACGACTGGATACTTGCAAAGGCGATGTGGAAGGTAAGGATGTGAGGGGCGTAGAGCGCCTGTTTCCGTGCCCGGGTATGCTGGAGTATCGACAAGCCACTCAAATCCGTCTGCACGAATAGCTCCATGCTGGATTGGAGGACGCTGGTTTCTTGGCATCTCGTCAGCCAGTGACTCGTTGATGGATTGATGTCTGGACGAGTACACTGCTCGAATACCGCGATCAAAAGTTGCATATCTGCATCCAAATCCACGTCCAGTCGAGTTTTTGCAGCATCAAATACAAATCGGAGAGCGTCTATGACAAATAAAAGAGAGGCGTTGATCGTTGAAGAGGCAATCAGGCGATACTCCGCGGTGAGGGGATGCGGCCGACGAGACAAGCCACGGCACTCCATCGCACAGAAGTAGATGATTTGTAGTAGGGTCCGGTGAAACGGTGCTTGAGTCGCGTTGTAAAAGTATTGCCAACCGAATGCCGTGGGCGGTCAGTATGATCTCTCCGGAGCGCTTTTCTTTAGCAATGCTGGCAGATATTGATGATGCAAGTGATAGGACTACTGGACGGATTTTGATATCGCCTTGTAGGAAGGGTGAAACTTTGACTAACAGTGCTTGCCATGACTGACCAAGTTGAGTTGAAGCGTAGGCTAGGGAGAGGTTGAGGTTGATAGAGAAGAGGTTATGGATAAGTTCGTCGGTACGAGCCATGGTTGTGTCTGTAGACTCGATGTTGGAAAGCTCCATTCGTAACTGAAGATGAGTGCTTGCGAAAGCGAAGTTATCCCCCAGCTCGCGCTCGCCAACCAACTCCTTGGATTCATAGTTTTCGAGAGCTAAATCCGGAAAAAGTACTTCAGCCTTCTCTGAGAAATCCGCGTAAAGAGTTGGGTCGTAAGCGTTGAAAATTGCGTCGTGGAGCTCGTTCGAAAATTGCTCCTCAGCCTTGAAAATGCCTTCGATAGAGCTGTAGCTTAGAGGTTTTGGCCGCTGTTCACTAGCCGACGGGGCCGGATCTAAGCCGATATCAAGAGCCGTTATCCGTATAGCAAAGGCCTTGGAGAGTACCCGGTACGAATGAAATAAGATGCTCTCGTGGTACGCGGAGCGTAAATATCCAGCCACCTCAATCGACTCCTTGCTCTTGTACTCTGGCGCGGGGGATATTTCCTCCTTCGTAAGCCCGGCGAGCTGACTCCAGAATCCCGGATTCTTCCTGATATCGGTTAACGTTGATTGATGCTCCCATCCACGCTGCCATACAGCCACCAGGAAACCTAGGATAGCTGCAAGTAGCTGTGGATTCGATTCCCAGTACTCGTTCCAGCTGGCGAGCATCTCCCTGGCAGCCTCGAGGGCACTCACGCGCTTGCCTTTCCCCTTACTCTCCGTGGGTTCCCCTTTTGGAGCCCGGAAGAGGCCCACAACGAAAAGGTGACCCAAAGCAGGCTCTTTTTCGACAGCGAGCGCCATAAAACGCCATACACCCAGCCGGACGTCCAAGTCGTGGTATGGGTGTCGAGCTACCCCCACCAGCGCTGCGACCGTAGCTTCTGGATCGGAAAAGTGGCCAACCATGGACGGGGCGGAAAACTGAGAGGTCGACAATGAAGAGCAAAGCGAGTACAATAGGCGGATAGATTCCAATGGGACTGTGGAATCAGTGGTGGAATCCTCAACAAAACTTGTAAGGACATCCAATGGGTCCGCCTTATGTCGCCCTCCACCAAACGACCCGCTGTTGCTGCTCGCCCTTGAACACAAGGTCTGTTCTAACAAGCAAGGCCCCTCGTTAGCGCACATGCGCTGCTTAAATATCAAGCAGAGGCGCATGACACGTAAATAGGATTGGAGAACCAGGTGTAGCCCATGCAAATCGCTGAGACGACGCGATGCACGGATCCGGTCTGAGACCATGCCGAAGTTGGTAACGCCAGATATCAGAGGCTCGATGTTGGGAGTTGTTGCCTTCGACACGAGCGTTTCGAAGACGGCTTGACTGACGATTGACAATGGACCCTGCCTATCCGGTGGCACTTGTTCAAGGATATCAGCATATAAACTTGACACGAGCTTCCCGACCTCGAAGCGCATCCCAAGCTGTGCATATTTCCACCTCACGTGCTCGACCCACACTTCTACATGAACGAAACGCAGCGCGCGAAGGAGCACTTCCTCCTTGATCTCAATAAGACGCGCCTTGCCATCATGCGGCGCGAGCAATGTACCGGACGCTTCTGTCCAGAGCGCATGGACGAGATGTAGCAGTGCCTGGGTGGTCGCATATGCTCCGACTGCACGCTCAGCAGCCATAGTACCACGACTACGGGGAGGATCGAATAACGTAGTTGACGCGCGGGCAAAGAGCCATACGCGGGGAGCATACCCCGGGATTGAGAGTAACCCTGCAAGTAGACCCATCGCCGACGTTATAAGAGCCGATTCTGGGGGAGTTCCGGTGCGCTGTCGTGCCGAGCGTACAAGTGCGTCCTCGAGGATGAGCATTGTGAGCTGAACTAGGTCCGGCGTGTCAACACCTGTCGCTGCCTGCATATCGCCACCATTTTCGAGCGAGCTGAGAACCTGTGCTGCGAGAACTTGATTGTCTGATATAACTGTGCGGAGCAGGTCCAGTGCGGCGGCCACAACGGGGCTATCCCCATCAGGGTCAAGCTCGAGCCCGATATCTTCTAGGCGTAGAACCACCGGTGTTTGAGAGCTCGTGCGATTCCCGATGGGAGCGCTTGTGACAGCGGTGGACAAGCCAGGGATTAGGCGTTTGCGTCGAACATAGTCGTATAGGATATCGACGAGGAGTTTCCAGCCAGAATGCTCGCACTGCCATGATACAATGACGAAATCCTCGCCGTCCTGACTAAGGAGACGACCTGTCGACCGTGGAGGAAGGACACATCCACCTGGTAGCTTCAATGGTCGCAAATTCGTGTAGGTAGGACCCAAAGCCTTCGGAGATGAGCCATATCGCTCAGGCACCTTATCGTATAGCGCCTGTGACCCTGTGCATGCGCTGGTAGGCAGAACTTGGGTGTATGTCGGGAGGTTCTCCAAGAAATATGAGACTTCTTGAGCACACTGCGCCCGTGCTTCCATCAATGAATGGTCGTGTTGACGGTGATCTACGCTGGATAGGGGGTCTGCATCCTTGAAACCGCAGCCGGTAAGTGCCCCGAGCATTCGTAGCAGGGGCTTGAACTGGACTGGGAAGCGCGAGCGAGGGACATCGAGAATGGCACGACGAGCTTTACTCTTCGACAAGTCATATTGCCAAAACTGCTGGCAAAGCCCAATTACTGAGCGAGGTTCACTTTGCCCAAGCAGCGCAATCCAAACGTCGACGAACGTATCAAAATCTGGAATGAGTTCGACCGGTACAAGTTCTGATAACGCGATGAGGAGGCCTACATTGCTTCGTAAGCTACCAAGACGATGTATGAAACGACACCGCGTACCTTTGATAACAGAGCGATAAGCCACCGCATTTGGCTCTGATATCGAAGAATCCGTCTTCCATGCAATGGAGGTCACAAAGAGTGGGGTAGTTGTTAAGAGTGACAGGAGGAGGTTGAGTAGCCCAACACTTGGGTCTAGGACACGCTGCAGCATTAATGTATACACTGGTTCCCGGTTCTTTGAAAGGGGCCGTCCGTTTTGAATATCGAGAGAATCGAAGAATGATCGGTATGCTGGCGGACACTCTTCTAGGGCTGACACTGCCGTCTCGAGACGTGCCACAATCAAGGTCCACGCAAGGTAAATGGCCGCATAATTACTATCACCATGGGACATGACAAGTTTATGAATACGTTGGAGGGAATCGGGATGCGATGTATACATGCCCTCCGTTGACAGGGGACCGGAAATTTCAGGGTTGCCGTTGTCCGAGAACGTTTCGAGCTCGAGGACCTCGATCATGAGTAATAACCAAATTGCAGCGCAGTCTTGCTGTAATCTGGCACCTTCTTCGTCCAATAGCAATATCGCGTTATGTTGGATGGATCCGAGGTTTGTCTCGTACGCGGTCTCGTATATCTTGACAACGGTGGGTCCTTGACGAGGGACGAAGCTCCACATTGCCCAGAAGAGCACTTCAAGTAGAACGAGCTGGTCGCGCAGGTTTTCCTTTGCCCAGCGAGAAGCAAGCCTTGGATCGTTTGAGGACTTTTCGTCCAAAGGGGCACGTGTCTTCTCTGAATATTGGGTTACTACGTCTTGCACGAATACCGGACCGTTGGGGATGATCTGGGGAAGGATTTTTGCGGCTTCGGGGTGGAAAAAGGAATGTTCATCTTCCTGCGCACGAAAGATAGGGACGAGGAGACGCGCCAGGCATCGCCGCTCTGCATGATAAAATGGTGAAAACGTATCGACGACCTGTTGCACAAAAGCATCGTCGCCGTTTGACTCGAGCTCCTGAAGTACACTTCCTTCGTTGTACAAAAAGGATCGGAAGAGAACGAGAGCCTCGACTTCGTCGATGTTGAACCTGGCACTGATAGCGAATATGAAATCTTTGTCGGCCTGCTCGACTTGAACGCGAACACCATCGCGAAGTTGAACTGAACCATTATCCACGCGTTTTCGAGACTCTGGGTTCGGCTTTCCAAAGGGCTCTCTGAGATTCTTCAGGACATCTACGCGTGCTTGGAGAATCTCGTCCGTTTGTTGTGGTGTCGTGTGTGTGTCATAACCGGACAAAAGCAGGTGAAGTTGCTGGTAAGTCCTATACTGGGAGTAAGAACAACACAATGATGGGCATAGGAGACATACACGTCGATTAATTTCGACCGTTTTGAAGACTCAGCAGCCATGGCCCTGTGGTTGAAAGCAAGTGTTGAGCTTGAACGCGTTCAGACCGGCGCGCTTCGCCCACGCGCGTCACACCCACAACAATGACCGCAGACGACGGCGACAAGGACTAGTATCCCAATGACATCGTCTTTACTAGTAACTCCTCCCCAATGCGCTTCGTTCGTCCATACACACTTTTGACGTGGGCTTAGGCTTCGGAATCCCATTACGGGGACGACCCTAATTTGCTCAGGCGAACATAAAGCGACAACTGCCCAAATCTACCATTTCGACTACTCCTACTTATCCGAGAAGCCAGAGCAGCTTGGCGCTATTATCAAGCAAATTCGTGCCGACAGCAAGAAACCGATTACCGTACCCTCCGAGGTCTCATTAATTCCAAGGATGCCGGTATAAAGAAACCTACAAGACGAGATTGGGACCCTTGACTCGTCTGTCTCACAAATCGGGTATGACCTCGCAGAGAAGAAGTAGGAGTTTCCGCAGTCAATACGAACGACGACGGTCCTGGATAAAGCAATTGATAGTTTACAAGCCTGTTTCTGGGTCCTAGATGTCGTGGATCGAGTGGGCGAGATATATAGAGAGAGAAAGTAATAGAGTGCTTTCTGGGTGTGTGATGCACCTCCTTTCACAACACGATCAATAGCCTGACAATGATTTATCCCGGGCATGCCTAGTAATCATCGCTATCAGACCCGACTATTTTCGCATATACTCATGTCACTCCCCCTCTGCGCGGGCAATTAAAGATGGTCTCAGCTCAAGCAGACACCGGATCCTCCGCTCACGATTCAAATTGCCCAACCACCCTCATCCCTCGACCTCATCCACTACAGTCCCTGGACTCTCTGACTGAACAAATCTCAACTATACTGTCATATCCCAAAGCTACCGAAACCATCGATCCCATTTCGCAGCCCTTCCTGGCAAACCTGGCCCATGATTGGGGATTGGCTCTGCCCAAACCAAGATTTATAACAAGCGATATCGTATCCACACTCATCGCCATCTGCTCGGCAGAAGACCTACTACCGGGTATGGATACCTGTCTCCACGATCTGTCATCCTGTCGAGTAACCCCATCCATCCATCGAAAGATATCGCTCTAAAGTCTTATGCGATCAACAAGTTCTCGTTCCGTTCGTAGCATTCGAAGGCGGTGCTTGGGGGGCCCACGTCGATGGGGACGATCATCAAGTTCATCAGTAGCACCTTGGATACTATAAGGCCACCAATTGCGCGCCTCGCGAGACAAGTACTGACGAGATCTCCAACGCGGCCGTCCGAATGTTGGCACTGCAATTCTAGCCAAGAGCCGTCGAGGTGGCACTGTCCTATGTATGGGGACAGCCCCAGAAATGTTGGACTCAGGAGCGGGTGGATACAACAGAAGTCGCGGCAACTTTGCACTCATAACTCCGTGCTTTGCGCCCCACTAGTACCAGTACAATCGCCCTGCTATCGGGAGCCGCTCATGCTAGAACACCCAGCATCTTGTGCCCAACATCCACACGGCTCCTATAGTCCAGAGCACTCATACATTCAAGTCCATCACCAGTCTTCGGCAGTACCTTCGCGTGGGGTGTTTTCGGAACATCAATGTTAATCACTGTTGACTTGACACACAACGTCATAGACATGCATCTAAGAGCGTTGGCCATTACTATTATACATTCAGCAGACATCGTAAGTGAGATCAAAACAACCAATAATGGGATGAGATTGAAGAAATCATTCAGATTGTGGAACAAGAAAGGCGTGAAGATGTTGTCCTTGAAAGTGGGGCAGGAAATGCTCGAACCATGTCAGGTCAGCGGGCCTATCACAATCATCCAGTCAGTCATCAAGACATGGTATGAACATGTACCGTGAGTTCTCACTTGGTCATATCCTCACGAACGTCGAAGCGTCGGAACAGGTACGCGAAACAGAGATATAGTTCGCAATATGACAAGCTGCGTGACACATTAATCTCATCGCCAAGCCCGAAACATTATGGCGCTCACTTGATGCCCATGCAACTACGCGGACCTTTCGAGAATGCAACCAGCCAACTGTCTAATGCTTTGGAATCGGGCTGGAGCCACCGGTCAGGAAGGAACTCGTGCGGCCGAGCAAATATCTCTTCTGAAAACGATACGAAAAGGGAGCTCTGGCTCACAATCGTCTGCTAGCGGCATCAGGCATGATCCAATGACTGATAGGCACGAGACACGGACCCCTCCAGGTATTTTGGCACCTGATATCGTGGCACCAGATGGTGGCACTACGCGTGTGAGACCTGCGGGTGTCGGCACGGCGATGCGCAGCGCCTCTTTAATCACCGCCGTCTTTTGTTTCCGTCATTAGCGCAATCTCACATCAAGCAAATAAATACACTTGCCAAGAAAGGAAGCTTTTCGAGATCTTCGTAGCTCGGAGCTTGGTCATCGAGAACAGGCCACGCAGCGTGCACCTCGTGCACCAGTCTTTGCTTTGCCTCGGGATTGCGCAGGAGATAATAGACACCGGTCATGAGAGTCACAGCGACGGGGTGTGATCCTGCTGCGTACAGAGCGAGTGCCTCGTGGCAAAGGTGTAACGCCGAGGGGGTATGCCCCTTGTTTACTTCTGGATTCAGAAGCTCACCGTACATGACGCGATGTGATGCTTCGTCCAATAGCTTCGGATTTCGCAAAACATTCTTGACCTGGTCTTCTAGCGTCTAAAATGGGTCCGTTTTATGTGACAGCCTAAGAGTGATGACGTCATTCAACTTACTTTCCTGAAAACCACGAGTCCCTTCAGACTAGGGGCGAGGAGCGTGAGGACCGATGGTGGAAGGTAGCGTACGATCCAAAGAAAGACTAGCGAGTGCTTTGCTACCGTGACTGTAGGCATGCACATGTCGACACCTTTGACAATGTCGCCTTGAAAATCAGGGAACGATATTTGGTTAAAGCAAGTTGCGAACAAGAAGCTGGTGGTTATGTCTGCAGCGAAGCATTGAAAGCCGAAATAGAGATCGCTCGATTTTCCTGGGCACGATCCAGCTAATGACAAGGGAATGGTGTGAAAGACTCTCACCAACTGCATTCTGTTCCTTGAGTGCATCACAGAATCGATCCAGCTACAAGTTTATTAGACAACTGGGATGCGTCAATTGGATATTAAATCATACCTGTTCCCGAACAAGGTGCTGTACCTCCGAAGTCGCTTTTCTGGAGAACTTATTGGCGTAGAGCGTCCTACGGTGCTTCGCTTGAAGGTAGTCCGTCTGCGTAAGGGAGGATTCATCCATGTCAAAAGCCCGGTAAAGCCCATAATCCTTGTCCCATTTGTTCTTAAAATTGTAGATTTCGTCATACACCGTCGGTCTTGCGAAGTGGAGCTGCGAGGAAACTCGGCAGTCAGTCCCAACTCGCCAAACAAGATGGGTTAATAATTACTTCATTCGGGGCGATCCGTACAATGTCGCCTGTCCAACAGTCAGGGCTGCAATCGAAACAGCGACAAGGGAATAGAACCGGTACCGTATTTCTGATGGAGCTCCGCGCGCAGGGTAGATAGACTGACCCCCCTACCGAGCTCCATGTATGCAAGCCACCACCTTGTACATGCTGCGCTGCGAGGACCGGGGAAGCGAGAAAGGGGATGGAAGTAGACGTTATAGATGACGCGGAGAAGGGCGTAAAGCAGAAAGCCAATGGCGGTTGTAACCACCCCCTGTTGAAAGGAGGGCAGGAAAGGATAGACTTCCATGTTGGTTGGCGCAGCTAGGAGGGTCAAGAATAAGAATTTATATATTAGATGAGGTGCGTACGGCAAACGTACGGCAAACAGGCCCACCACCCACCATATCCAGATACGTGTGGCGTCTCCAGCTGACATTGTGGTTTCAAATTTCAATCGGTAATCAAGTTGTGATTAAGAGGGGCGGTCCAGATTCCAGAACGAGTATGCACGTTCCTACGCCCATCTGAAATAGCCTCAAGGTCCAGTTGGTCTAACGTAAGATTGACCCCCTTCACTATGACAGTGCCTAGGGCCTGATTGAGGGCCTGAAGTGGCGCAAGCGTTTTATCAACGCGAATCAGCGTGGATATAGACGGGAATATAAAACAGTAGTACATACTGTGCGAGGCGTCACGTCCCAGACGCTCTCGCTACTCTGCTTGAAACCATTGTAGAATCATTGAAGTCCAAACTTGCCATCAGCCCATCATTCGAATGCGAATACCTCGAGTTTGGGGTGCTATCCGTAAGGGCCATCCAGTCTCGTTCCCCAACACAGATGATAGAGGTCCTGATCAGCGGACCAAGGGCTCGGTATTCGGTGTCAAGAAAAAGTTACCGGTACAAAGTTGACACAAACACTCTGGGAGAGGGAGAGAGCGCTAACGCCAATGAGCGCTCCGATTGCGCTCCGTGCCTGTCTCGTGGCCAACATTTTTTTTGACCTCCCACCTCTGCACATGCTCGATGTCACCAACCAGGCATTGGCTTGACGTCGACGTGGCGTGTCGAGAAATATGAATGCGCCACTAATGAGACATCGTGAGATTGTTCGTGGATTTGAATCCTAACCCAACAGGAATATGTTTATCTATTACTATTACTCTCTGGTTGCTGCTGTTGGTTCTTTTTCATTCATTCAGAACCCACGGGTCTGAGCCCTGCAGGGGCTAATTCGCCTCATGGTACCGGAATGGATCAATCCGCACCCCTAACGCGGAATCTTTTAAGAAGAGCGATGAGCGCGCGTCGATAACGGATCACTTCCCTCATCATTCTGTACCTTGACGACTTCTTCGGACTCTCCGATTATGGCTACGGGTGGAGGCCTGCCACGCGCGAAGACACACCGAGCATGTGGGCTCTATCAGCTCGTCAATTGGCTCACGACTGTCCACAGCCGGTCGTATACGAACAAGCGTAACGGCATTTATCGTTCAATGCCTCAAGGTACATCCTCACTTCGTTAGCAACTTGAATTCAATGCCTCCACTGACACAGGTGTAGAGGAGATAAGGTGACGCAGGTGCCATGTGAGGACGTCCCGGACAGCGCGTTCACGGCATGAAGGTTGGGCATTAAGGCTACGAGAATGAGAACGAGAGGAGAATAGAATGTACACGACAATGCACGAAAAGAGGGCGACCCAAATCGATGGGAGAGGAAGAGGAAGAGGGAAGTCAGAGGGAAAGCGGTGAAGGGAAAGGAAGAGAAAGGGACGGTCGCAACGTCCGATGTTGGATAGCAAGACGGCTTTGTCATTGATGCACAGCCATGAACTCCGGACTACAGTACGACCACTGGATTTCACAACGTTATAAACTTTATGACTGGGGAGGGATCGAGGCAGCCTGTTCAGCGATGCTTTAGCCAAACGATCTTCGAGACGATGTCATGGTCCTCTGTCTGCTCGTCGACTTGAAGCCGTTCGCTGTTCGCTGATGGAGTAACTTGAAGACCCCGAGATCGCCACCGGTGCTGATAAACACGGAGCAGTCTTGCTGGGTTTCAAAATAAACTGACAACGTGGCAACATGGGTTACTGTACTAACCGGCTGGGGATATTCAAGTTTGCGATGTGCCATGGCCGGCGGCCGCAGATTCGATTCGAGTGCTCAGGTCCTTGTACTTGTCTGGTCTCCTGAGGCTCAGGAGACCAGACAAGTACAAGGTTTTCACAATCGAACCATCGACTCGAAACGGATAACTAAAGGTAGACTTGGAGCTTTTTGTGCAGACGGATTCAATTATTGTAAAGTTACTCCGAAGTCCTACATACCTGGGAGCAGAAACAGGCGCTATCATGATATGCCCACTCACATCCGAGTCCTTAACTTCCACGCCTCCTTTACCAATCTACAGTAATAGTACTGTAGTGTGACTGGCCGGAAGTGTCACTTCAGCCATAGGTACTTCCAGCCAGGTTATTAATAACACTAAGACCTGCATTCTAAGCATACATACTATTTCTATCTTTAGTTACCGTACATTCGACCGAAGTCGCGTGTACAGAAACAATCAATGGTGGGATAAGATTGAAAGTCATTCCGGCCATGGAACGCAATAGGCATGTAGATGCTGTCCTTCGAAGTAGGGCAGGAAGTGTTCTGACCATGTCAAGTCAGCAGGCCTATCACGACCGTCCAGTCGCAGTAGTCAGTCATCAGGAAATGGTACGAGTATATTATACATGTTCTCACTTGTTCGAATCCTCACGGACGTCGAATCGTCGGAACAGGTATGCAAAGCTGAGGTATAGTTCGCAATATGCCAAGCTGTGTGAAATATTAATGTCATCACTCACCCCGAAACACTCTCAGGCTAGCGCTCACTTTATGCCCAGGCAACTACGCGGTCCTTTCGAGAATGCAACCAGCCAATTCTCCAAAGCCTTGGATTCTGGTTGAAGCCACCGATCAGGAAGAAACTCGTGTGACCGAGCAAAGATCTCTTCCGAAAACGATACGAAAGGAGGGCTCTGGCTCACAACTGTCTGCTGATGGATTCAGGTGAGATCCAATGACAGATGGGCATGAAAAACGGACCCCCCCGGGTATCTTGAAGCCAGATATGACAGCACCAGACGGCGGCACTACGCGTGCAAGGCCGGCTGGTGTTGCCAGACCAATGCGAAGCGCCTCCTTGACGACAGCAGTCTGTTCCATCCTTAGGGCAAACTCATATCATACAAATGAACGAACTTGCCAAGAAAGGAAGCTTCTCGAGGTCTTCGTATCTCGGAGTTTGGTGGAGGACAGGCCACGCGGTGTGCAACTCATCCACTAGCCTCTGCTTTGTCTCGGGATTGCGCAGAAGATGATAGACACCGGTCATGAGAGTTACAGCGACGGGGTGCGATCCTCCTGCAAACAGAGCGAGTGCCTCATGGTAAAGGTGCAATGCCGTGGGGGAAGGATGCCCCTTGTTTGCCTCTGAATTCAAAAGCTCACTGTATATGACAGGATGTGGTGCTTCGTCCAACAGCTTCGGGTTTCGCAAAACTTTCTTGACCTGGACTTCCAGCGTCTAAAGTAGGTTGGTTTATGGAACGGTCTGGGCGTGGTGGCTGTCATTTAAACGTACTCTCCTGAAAACCACGATTCCCTTCAAGGTAGGGGCGAGGAGCATGAGGATCGATGGTGGAAAGTACCGTACAATCCAAAGGAAGACCAGCGAGTGCTTTGCCATCGTGACGGAAGGAACGCACATGTCGAAACCCTTGACAATGTCGCCTTGAAAATCAGGGAACGACAATTGTTCAAAGCAAGTCGCAAATAAGAAACTGGTGATTATGTCTGCACAGACGCATTGAAAACCGAGATAGAGATCGCTCGATTTGCCTGGACGCGGTCGAGTTAACGACAAGGAAATGGTGTGAAGGACTCTTACTGGCTGCATTCTGCTCCCTGAGCGCGTCGCAGAATCGATCCAGCTACAAAGACCAATAGGCGACAGGAATGCTCAAGTCAGATATATAAATCGTACCTGTTCCTGGATAAGGTGCTGTACGTCCAATATTGCTCTTCTAGAAAACATATTGGAGATGAGCGCCCTATGGTGCTTTGCTTTAAGGTAGTCCGTCTGCGAAACGGTTGATTCGTCCATGTCGAAAGCCCGGTAATATCCATAATCCTTGTCCCATTTATTCTGAGAATTGTATATTTCGTCGTACACTGTCGGTCTTGCAAAGTGGAGCTGTAAGGGAACTCGGTAAGTCAGTCTAAAGTACTGAGTCACCAAACGAGACGAGATGGTATTACTTCATTCGGGGAAATCCGTACGATGTCTCCTGCCAGCGGGGGGTCAGGGCTGCAATGAAAAGGGCCAAGGATAAAGGGTACCATATTTCTGATGGAGATCCGCGCGCAGGGTAGATAGACTGATCCCCTTACCAAGTTCCATGTATGCAAGCCACCACCTTGTACATGCTGCACCACGGGGACCTGGGAAGCGAGAAAGGGGATGGAAGTAGACGTTATAGATGACACGGACGAGAGCGTAAACCAGTAAGCCAACAGCCGTTGTAAAAAGCCCCTGTTGAAAGGAGGGCAGGAAAGGATAGACGTCCATGTTGCACAGGCACGGTGGCCTACAAGTGAAGCGATTGGGGAGATGGAGATCGCTCAAGGGAGACGCTGATTGCGGCGAGAGACAAACGCGATGCTCCTTCCTAAGTACTACACTACCTACATAATCAGTCGAGTGGATGAGCGGTCGGCCGCACCAGTGCGGCACCACCTTTGTCACATCAAAAAACCGCGAATCACAGGTGGGCCCTGATCGACAGGCGTTAAACTAGTTTTGGTGTGTGGGAGGGGCTTTGTTGGCTTCGCATTGCCTTTAAAGCCTTACAAGGACGGCTTTGCTTGAGCGGCGTTGAAGGATGTGGGTTTCTTGCCAATGGTCAAACCTGATGCAGCTAGCCACTTGGGGATCCACCATGTCTATGTGTGGATGTGGACGTTAGTACGGTAGTCGGGCGTTCCTTATAAACGAGTGGTGTCTTCTTAGGCTGCATTTTTACATGTAAACCAATTCAGTCGGCTAAATACTGCAATCTGATTGGTCGGTCGGTCGGTCGGTCGAGAGAATGCGGATAGTGTGAGGCTCATGTTCCTAGAAACTTCGCTTCGGCTTGGATGCAATGCGGCGGCAAGGCAGAGTAGGCAGGCACAGACACGGCGGACAGGCGAACAAACCCTGAATGGTAAAATGCCCGAAATGCCCGCAGTGATAGGCACACGTGACGGCATGCCGCCAGCCATTTTCGCACTTCCTTCTATCTCGTCCACCTACAGCAGCACGCGCCCTAAGGCCTAAGGCCTAAGTACTAAGTACTCAATCCACTCCTTACTGTAAAGTTGCTGGCCTTCTCCCATAATACAATCATTTCACTGCCATCTCTGGGCTGAGTAATGTTGCCTCACGCGTACCATTGGTATGACCCGATCCGCAGCCAATCTACTTCGAAACCCGGCCAGCAGCAAGGCAACCCGTCCCACCCTCGTTGCCCACTGTCCTTCCCGCAGCTCAGATATACTGTACTGCAGTGGCAACCTAGTTGGCAACCACGCTCGGAAAGCGCTCCGTTCTTCCGCCCATCATCGATTGTCGATCATCTCTTCCTGTCTCAACCTCCATTCGAGCGACTTCATCGATTTCAACTGTTTTGAACTGAGAGAAGTATTCGTGTGATGATTGCTTCAACACCTTTCTAACTTTCCCTGGTCACTGCGCTGGCCACAATGTTTCTATCTTTGTTGTGAGGATCCAGCGGCCATACTCTCTTTACGAAGTTTATCGAGAACGGACTCGAGATTTCGTTCAACGTCCTTATCAGTTTTTTGTTGAGGGTGCCATCAGGGACACTGACAAGATGTTGAGCAACGGTATCATAGGATCGCTAACACTATGTATTTTCAGAGACAGTTACTGGGGCCACTTGGCGAGGACATCGACGCTCTCTCCCACTGGCAGGTTGCGTACACAATCATCAATTTCAAGGACTTTGAGGTTGGCTTTGCCGAACTCCGGCCCTCGCATACACCATCTGCCGAAGACCTTTTTCACCTACACTAGCTCCGCCTACGTGGCAGCACAATATCTAGCTCACGGCCGCGGAGTCCTTCAAGAAGACCCATAAGCGGGTGTCAACTTAAACATGGATCACTTCCCTCATCCGAGTCATTCCCAAAGTTTGACTACGACTTCTTCGGACTCTCCGAGTTATCGTCAACTTGCCGCAGATCAGTGAATCGTGACTAGGGCGAGTCGTGCTTCCTCTGCCCCCTCCAGAAAGTCACCGAACGAGGCGACGCAGAAGATCCCATCGCTTTCAACACGAAGGCCTCGCTTCTCCTCCAGCTGTTCAAGTAGTATATACCCTTTCGCATCTCAATCACCTTGCGAGTCTCATTGACCCCATGACGACAGAGGAGCATGCGTGTACGGCTACGAAGGGACAGCCGAGTTCAGCCTTCGAAGTCAATCGCTACCGAGATCATCGATCCCGTTTCGCGGCCCTTCGTAGAGACGTTGATGTACAGACTTTATACTGTAACTCGATGACCAACACCCGGTGGACCGGTCTCCCTACCTCCACGATCTGCCCAGATCATCCCGGAGAGTAGTTCTCATCAGTCCATCGAAAGGTGTTGTTATGATAAACTGCTTGGTGGCATTCAAAAGAGGCACTTGGGGAGCCCGCGACGATGGAGATGCTCAGCGAGCTCGCTAGTGGCACCTTAGACACTCTAAGCTACCTTATCGCGCACTCCGGGACAAGCGTTGACGATGACATCTCCAGCTTGGCCAGTCGACTGACTATTCGACGTCGGCGCTGGAATTGGCTACTTGGCGTGGCAAGTAGCATCGCTCCTCTCAGCAGAAGTCGACAGTGATGACGCTTTCTCCCCAGTTAGCCCGGGTACTTTGGGCAATGAGCGGGAGTGTCCGTGCATTAAAGTTAGCTAAAAATTCTCGGGTATTTTGGGTGCACAACACTTGATCGAGTTCCAACGGCCTGTCCGATGGCGTGGCCACAATAAGGTCACGGATCAGGGATCGACATCATTCAATGTCAATCGGTCAGAGATTGACATGATAAACAGACGAGAATCGCTAGTGGCACAAAAACATACAGATATTTGTCGGCTATTACCGTGATCGCGTGATCGCTAAAGATCAAGATAACGTACAATTTACTGTGTTACGGTGTAGTAACATGTGCATCTCAATCATCAATCATTCAGTACGTGGGGCACAATAAGCATGAAGATGCTGCCCTTCGAAGAGGGGCAGGAAATGCTCTGACCATCTCAGGTCAGCAGGCCTATCGCAAATGTCCAGTCGCATTCATCAGTCAGTCATCAGGCTGCGATACATATAAGTAGGTTCTCACTTAGCCGGATCCTCACGGACGTCGAAACGCCGGAATAGGTACGCGAAAGTGAGGTATAGTTCGCAATATGCCAGGCTGCGTGACGACTCAATCTCATCATTCAACCCGAAACATTCTAGCGCTCACTTTATGCCCACGCAACTGCGCGGTCCTTTTGAGAACGCAACCAGCCAACTCTCTAAAGCCCTTGATTCGGGCTGAAGCCACCGGTCAGGAAGGAAGTCATGCGGCCGAGCAAATATCTCTTCTGAAAATGATACGTAAAGGAAACTCTGGCTCACAACCGTCTGCTGGCGGCATCAGATATAACGACTAGAACTGATGGGAAAGAAATACTGACCCCTCCGGGTATCCTGACGTCCGATATCACGGCACCAGATGACGGGACTACGCGTGGAAGGCCTACAGGTGTCGTTACAGCCATGCGTAGTGTCTCTTTGATGACAGCAGTCTATTCCATCCTTAGAGCAAACTCGAGACTGACAAGGAACACACTTGCCAAGAAAGGAAGCTTTTCGAGGTCCTCCCGGCTAGCAGCTTGGTCAAGCACAGGCCACACGGTGCGCACCTCATCCACTAGTCTCTGCTTTGCCTCTGGATTGCGCAGAAGATAATAGACACCGGTCATGAGTGTTGACCCGACGGTGTGCGATCCTGCTGCAAACAAAACTCGCCCCTCATGACAAAGTTGCAATTCCGTCGGAGGAGGAAGCCCCTTATTTGCCTCGGGGTTCAGAAGCTCAGTGTATAAGACGCGATGTGGTGCATCGTCCAACAATTTCGGGTTTTTCATAATACCCTTGACCTGGGTTACCACCGCCTAGGATGGATTGGTATTATGCGACACCATGATGACAGTCATTCGAACTTACGTTCCTGAAAACCACGAGTCCTTTCAAGCTAGGGGCGAGGAGCACGAGGATCGATGGTGGAAAGTAGCGAATGATCCAAACAAAGAACACCGAGAACTTTGCCAGCGTAATGGTAGGCATGCACATGTCGACTCCTTTGACAATGTCACCTTCGAAATTAGGGAACAATAGTTGGTCAAAGCAAGTTGCGAACAAGAAGTTGGAGACTGTGTCTGCGGTGAAACATTGAAATCCAAGATAGAGATCGCTCGATTTGCCTGGGCGTGGTCGAGTTAACGACAAGGAAATAGCGTGAAGTCTCTTACCAGCTGCATTTTGCTCCCTTAGCGCATCACAGAATCGATCCAACTGTCGTGTCAATTAGGCACTGAGATACATAAACTGGTTATGGACCGTACTTGGCTCCGAACAAGGTGCTGTAACTCTGAAACCGATCTTTTAGAAAACATATTGGAGATCAGCGCCCTACGTTGCTTCGATTTAATGTAGCTCGTCTGTGTAAAGGAGGATTCGTCCAAGTCGAAAGCCCGATAAAGATTATAATCCTTGTCCCATTTATTGTGCGAATTGTATATTTCATCGTACGCCGTCGGTTTTGCAAAGTGGAGCTGTGAGGAAAATCGACAGTTAGTTCCGACTCACCAAATGGGACGGGCAAAGAAAGGAGGCCGCGCTACTTACTTCATTCGGGGCGATCCGTATGATGTCACCTGTCGAGAGTCAAGGCTGCAATCGAAAGAGTGCCCAAGGGAACACGGTACCATATTTCTGATGAAGCTCCGCGCGTATGGTAGATAGACTGATTCCCCTACCAAGCTCCATGTATGCGAGCCACCACCTTGTACATGCTGCACCACGGGGACCGGGGAAGTGAGAAAGAGAATGGAAGTAGACGTTATAGATGACGCGGACAAGAGCGTAGACAAGCAAGCCAGCGATCGCTGTGAAAACCCCCTGTTGGAAGGAGGGCAAGAAATCCATGAGGCCGGCAACTGGTTGCCTGCTGGGGCCTTGTTTATATAGCGCAACCAGCCGGACCGGCATTTGCAATTGTAGAGATACGTTTCTTCCCTTCACCACGCATGTCGGGCATGTCGGTCCCTGAAATGGCTCGAGCTGGTGGATAAGCAAAACTGGCACGCCTCTGGGAGCGAACGTACATGGCTATAATAGACTGTTGTTTCATATGCATCGTGGGGAAGCTCTTGAACCCGGTCTATACACCACCACGCCACGACTGGAGGATCTGAAGTGCTTCAAGCTTCAAGCTGACAGCTTCAAACTCTAAGCATCCAACAGGCCTATCATTCGATAACCTCGAGTTAAACTTTGGGGTGCGAAGTAAGCGACATCAAGGAACCGCTTGCAAGGAAAAAGAGAGATGACAGATTAGTGCAAATAAATGAGACTACGCGTAAAATTGACGGAAATTAAAATGTGGAAAAGGGAGCATACATTTACCGCATGACAGCGGCTATGCCAGTGATGGTTTACTTGAACTTGTGGTTGTGGATGTTCCATCATAGGCCCCAAGAAACCCTTCCACAGGGAGAAGATGACTTGCTCTCACAGACCCGACGATCGCAATAGCGAACATCCTCGTCGGCCCCGGCAAGTTTCCACGTCGCGCCAACCTTATGATCCCGCTCTTTAGAGGGTCGCGCTTCGTACGACTTCCATCCTATCCCTCGGGTTTATTCACCAGCGGCCTCACCTCGTCCGAGTCAATGCCTGTGCTTCGTAGACGACATCCGTTGTTCCGAACCCTTCCGATCCGAAGAAGCAACGTCCTCCAATCCCGGGCCAGTACGGAGCCATTCGTGTACTTCCGGCCAGGTTGATGTCACTCTTCCTGGATTTCCAGGCACGCAGAGTCCTGCCCCTTTGAGTGTATCATTGACATGCTTTCCCTCGGTTTCAGAGACATCTCGTCTTATGATCAGACAGAATCACTTCTTTCAGGCCGAGGCGAAGAGTAGTTTCATCCAACTAAATTACGCGGGCACTCCCATTCACCGTTAGCAATCGGTGAGACTGAGGGAGCGTTTCATCCGGACTCGGACCCCCAGAGTCACCAAAACGAGGTAGTATTGAAGGCTTTGTTCCTCCTCCAGTAGCTCAACGACATACTCCGCTACCTCCCAATCACCTTGTTGCGCCATGCGGGACAAAGTGTTGAGGATGACATTTTCAACGCGCCCGTACGTGTGTCCGTTGATCGTCGGCGCTGCCATTCCAGCCACGCAGGAGACCGTCGAGGCGGTTTTCATGCTGTTCTATGTGACAACATAGCTCGGCATTTAAGGAAGGATTCCAGAGCTGTTGAACTCAGGAGCGGGCGCGGACACGGTTCGGATATCTGAGGACACGGCGGCTGGTGACTTGGTACTTGTAACTCACTGGCTAAGTCGCGTCGTTCCTTCTCTTGGCAAGCCGACAGTGATGACGGAGGGTATGAGACCCTTTGATTCAAAAAGCCTAACATTACGCTGGTTATATAGGCGGAGGTCTGGACATCTCAGCCCACCCCGGTCTCATCGCTAGTTTTGGTTTTTATCCATTGAATCGTTATTGTAACTAGTAGACGTATATGCTTGGACCCGAATATACATGTTAGGCATTCTTCGAATCCATACTAACCAAACACCATTCTTCGCATTAAGACCGAATCCAATTCCGACGGCTCCAATAACCACAACATCTTCCCTAGACTCATACATTCCGGTCTATCACCGGCCTCGGGCAGTAAGCACCGCATTCTTTCCAATCGACTCGGCTACAAGTCCAAAGCAAAAATGTGAAGGATCACAATCAGTCACAGACCGTATGAAATACGTGATGTATCCTATCGTAAAAGCAGGTTGTCCATTAGAAAGAAATCGCAGGTGGCACGGAAACAGCACAGCACCCACCGCTAGTACGATGTGTCCATTTCCATTACAAGGGCTCGCAAAGGTCCGGTGCTGTCAAAATAGGGTCATTCAATATATGGGCAAGAAAAAAGATCTAAGGCCCACAAAAAAGAGCGAACAATGAAGATATTGCAATCATTCAGAGCGCGGCTCACAATAGGCATGGAGCTGCTGCCCTTCGAAGACGGGCAGGAAATGCTCGGACCATTTCAGGTCAGCGAGCCTATGACAAGCGTCAGTCATCAACCATCGGCGTTGAAGATTTTTGAAAGCATTGGCCTCTCACTTGTTCGAATCCTCACGAATGTCAAATCGTCGGAGCAGGTATGCAAAAGCGAGGTATAGTTCACAATATGCCAAGCTGTGTGATATATTAATGTCCTCGCTAACTCCGAAACGTTCAAGCGGCGCTTACTTTATGCCCAGGCAGCTACGGGGTCCTTTCGAGAAGACAACCAGCCAACTCTCTAACGTTTTGGATTCTGGCTGAAGCCATCGATCAGGAAGAAACTCGTGCGACCGGTCGAAGACCTCATCTGAAAACGAAACGAAAAGAGGGCTCTGGCTCACGACTGTCTGCTGGCGACATCAGGTATGATCCATTGACAGATGGGCATGAAACACAGACCCCTCCGGGTATGTCAACACCGGATATCACGGCACCAGACGGCGGCACTACGCGTGGAAGACCAACTGGTGTCGGCACGGCGATGCGCAGAGTCTCTTTGATGACGGCAGTCTGTTCCATGCTAAGAGCAAACTCAACTCCGACAAAATAAACACACTTGCCAAGTAAGGGAGTTTCTCGAGTTGTTCGTAGCTCGGGGCTTGGTCGAGGACAGGCCACGCGGTGTGCACCTCATCTACTAGCCTCTCCTTAACGTCAGGATGGCGCAATAGATTACAGATACCAATCATGAGTGCAGTCCCGACGGTGTGCGATCCTGCTGCGAACAGAACGCGCGCCTCGTGATTAAGTTGTAATTCCGTGGGGGAAGAGTGCCCTTTGATTGTTTCTGGGTTCAGAAGTTCACTGTATATGACACGATGTGGCGCATCGTCCAATAGCTTCGGGTTTTGCAGAACGCTCTTGACCTGGGCCGCCAACGCCTGAGGTGGGTTGATTTTATGCGATAGCGTGATGACGGTCATTCAGACTTACACTCCTGAAAACCACGAGTCCTTTCAAACTAGGTGCGAGGAGCATGAGGATCGGTGGTGGAAAGTAGCGAACGATCCAAAGAAAGAGCACCGAGTACTTTGCTAGCGTGAGGGTTGGCGTGGCTATGTCGACTCCTTTGACAATGTCTCCTTCGAAATTAGGGAACAATAGTTGGTCGAAGCAAGTTGCGAACAAGAAGTTGGTGATTGTGTCTGCGGCGAAACATTGAAATCCAAGATAGAGATTGCTTGATTTGCCTGGGCGCGGTCGAGTTTGGGACAAGTAAATGGGCGTGAATTCAAGACACTTACCAGCTGCATTGTGCCCCTTGAGCACGTCACAGAATCGATCTAGCTACAAGGCCAATTAGGCAATTAATACAAGCAAATGGGATATATAGATCGCACCTGCCCCCGGACAAGGTGTTGTAGCTCTGAAACTGCACTTTTGGAAAACAAATTGGAAATGAGCGCCCTGTTGTGCTTCGATTTACGGTAATCCGTCTGTGTGAAGGAGGATTCGTCCATGTCGAAAGCCCGATAAAGATTATAATCCTTGTCCCATTTGTTCTGGGAATTGTATATTTCGTGGTAGACCGTCGGCCTGGCAAAGTGGAGCTGTGACGGAGGAAATTCGTTTCGGTATGATTCTCGGTTCCCAAACGAGACGCATCAACTCACCTCGTTCGGGGCGATCCGCACAATCTCCCCTGGTCAGCGTCAAATTTGTCAAACTGTCACCAGAAGAGCGCCGAGAGGGGAGGGGTTACCGTATTTCTGATGGAGGTCTGTGCGCAGGGTAGATAGACTGACTCCCCTACCAAGCTCCATGTATGCTCCCCACCACCGTGTACATGCTGCACCGCGGGGACCTGGGAAGCGAGAAAGGGGATGAAAGTAGAGGTTATAGATGACGCGGACAAGAGCATGGAACAGCCAGCCGACGGCTATTATCGAGATCGCCTTTTGAAAGGAGGGCAGAAATGGATGAGGGTCCATGTTGTTGTTAGCACAGGCATGGATCTAAGCTGTGACTTTATATAGGGGTGCGTCAACAAGGCGACTGAGGCAGGGACTCGGAATTACGAATGCGGAGGGAAGAAATGAAATGAATCTGGGATCCGATTTCTTAATCCTACGTATTTCTACCCAACATTGCCACATTCCGACAAGTGCGGTGTGCCTTGCCTCACGCCACTACAGTGACAGTGCGCGCGCATTTGGCATCGATCACGGATTAGGATTAGCTCTGCTCAAGCATACTATCATGAATGCTACTCACTGCGAACGGCGTGGATCACGGAGGGCGTGGTGGTGGGCGCCTGCTCTTCGGATCACGCGCTGTGCATTTTTCAATTCAGTTGATTGAAGGCATAGGCTTAGAGGCGTTTCGTTGGTGAATTTCTCTTATCATTTGCTTATAACTCACAATACCTTATCACGTATATCAAGCGCAACAGGCCGACCAAATACTACCTTTGTAACGTCACTTACAAGAAGGCATGTGACACTGCTCGAGTTTACAGTAAGATTAGTGGATCGTTTTGATAATCGCCAATTGTGTGTTGTATAGTTATTTATTTTTCGACTCTGGTCCATTTTTTTCGACCAGTACACATGTTAGTAGTTGTAATTTCACCCTCTGTCAGGCTTATATGCTGTGTTTCATATTCTTCTTTCCAATTTGCTCTTCTATGCGCTAAATTTCTGCTCTCGTGGCCATTAGAAAAACATGATTGAGGCAGTCTTTCAGTCGGGGCACTCGCCATCCCGACATCATCCTCAAAGTAACACACACCGAACATTTCAGTCCGTCACCAGTTTCGGGTAATAAACACTGCAATCTGTCTGATTGCCATGGTCAAAAATTTCAAGACAACAGAGTCAAGGATCAAAGATCGGTGACAGGGCGACTTATGAAATGCGCACTATACAGTAGCTTTTTACCTTATAGTAATGGCTGAATATCCGTGAGGGGCATCGAAACGGTCATTAAAGAATGCAAGTGGAATGAGACTGCAATCATTCAGAACGTGGATCACAATAGGCACGAAGATGCTGCCTTTCAAAGAGGGGCAGGAAATGCTCCGACCATCTCAGGTCAGCAGGCCTGTCACAAGTGTCCGGTCGCATAATCGCATTCAATTGGTCAGTCATCGAACGTCACGCAATATTACGTGGGTTCTCACTTGTTCGGGTCCTCACGAACGTTGAATCGTCGGAACAAGTGCGCAAAGGCAAGATATAGTTCGCAATATGCCAGGCTGTGTGACGTGTTAATCTTGTCACTAACTGCGGAACACTTTATCGCTTACTTTATGCCCAGGCAACTGCGCGGCCCTTTCGAGAACGCAACAAGCCAATTCTCCAATGTCTTGGAGTCTGGTTGAAGCCAACGATCGGGAAGAAACACGCGCGGCCGAGCGAAAATCTCTTCCGAAAACGAAACATAAAGGGGACTCTGGCTCACGACTGTCTGCTGATGGCATCAGGAATAAGCCAAAGACTGTTGAGCATGAAACACAGACCCCTCCGGGTATCTCAATGCCAGATATTACGGCACCAGATGACGGGACTACGCGTGGAAGGCCCGCAGGTACCGTTGCAGCCATGCGCAGCGTCTCTTTGATGACAGCAGTCTGTTAAATCCTTAGAACGACTTAAGTCCAACAATTGAACACACTCGCCAAGAAAGGAAGCTTCTCGAGTTCTTCATGGCGCGGAGTTTGGTCGAGGACAGGCCACGCGGTGCGTATCTCGTCCACTAGCTTCTGCTTTGCTTCAGGATTGCGCAGTAGGTGATGGACACCAGTCATGAGCGTTGTCCCGACGGTGTGCGATCCTGCCACAAAAAGAACTTGTGCTTCGTGATTAAGTTCTAATGCCGTTGGTGGAGGAAACCCCTTATTCGCCTCTGTGTTCAGAAGCTCACTGTATATGACACGATGTGGTGCGTCATCCAACAGCTTCGGGTTTTGTAGAACACTCTTGACCTGGGCTTCCAGCGTCTAAGATAGGTCGGTCCGAGAGGACAGCGTAATGGCATCACTCATACTTACTCTCCTTATAAGCACGAGTCCCTTCGTGCTAGGGGCCAGGAGCATGAGGATTGATGGTGGCAAGTAGCGTCTGATCCAAAGAATGACTGCAGAAAACTTTGACATCGTAAAGGTAGTTGCGGATACGTCGATTCCTCTGACGACATCTCCTTGAAAATCAGGGAACAATAATTGGTCAAAGCAAGTCGCGAACAAGAAGTTGGTGATTGTATCTGCGCTGAAGCTTTGAAATCCGAGATAGAGATCGCTCGACTTCCCTGGGCGCAATCGAGTTAGCAGCAAACAAACGGCGCGAAATCGCTTACCAGCTGCGTTTTGCTCCCTTAGCGCATCACAGAATCGATCGAGCTGCCAAGTTAATTAGGCAACTGAGGTATATAAACCGAATATGGGTCGTACTTGGCCCTGAATAAGGTGCTCTATCTCAGAAATCGCTCTTCTGGAAAACATGTTGGAAATCAGCGCCCTGTTGTGCTTCGATTTAAGGTAATCTGTCTGTGCAAAGAAGGATTCGTCCACATCGAAGCCCCGGTAGTATTCATGGTCCTTGTCCCATCTGTTCTGCGGATTGTATATCTCATTGTACACCGTCGGTCTTGCAAAGTGGAGCTGCGAGGAAAGTCAGCAGTGAGTCTCGGCTCCCCAAACGAGACGCGTCATTCACCTCATTTGGAGCGATTCGTACGATGTCACCTGGTCAGCGTCAATATTGCCACCCAAAGAGCGCCGAGGGGAGGGTACCATATTTCTGATGGAGCTCTGCACGCAGGGTAGATAGACTGACTCCCCTACCGAGCTCCATGTATGCAAGCCACCACCTTGTACATGCTGCACCACGAGGACCAGGGAAGCGCGAAAGGGGATGAAAGTAGAGGTTATAGATAACGCGGACAAGAGCGTAGAACAGCAAGACAATGGCTGCTATCGAAATCGCCTCTTGAAAGGATGGGAGTACTAGTAGGGCCATGTTCAGTTGACACATGGCACAAGACAAGAGGTTATATACGTTCATATATGGGCGTCAGTTAGGAAAGAGTTCATAAAGACGGAAGAAACTAGGAATGAGTTTCTTATGCAACGTTTTCCGTATTGAGCTGAGCCGATTGCTTTTGCCCTTCAAGCTGCTACCCCTCATCCGCGCGTGGCGCCAATCACTAGATCACTGATCAGCGCTTCACCTCAACGTAACGGCAAAAATAACTGCTTCCGTTACTCACGATTTGTTGCTCCCAACTCCCTTTCAGCCGCCTTTGGCTCCTTGAAAAATGCTCTGCCTGTCAGAGCCGTTTTTGATTGGAATGAGAACATAACTAACCAATTTAGCCAAAAGAAGCGCGCTGGAACGAG
>WNFQ01000307.1_pt1 | contig 38003 bp, 33 predicted proteins | sample 5400171 | NCBI WGS metagenome assembly WNFQ01 (sample SAMN13153356, study PRJNA577476) | soil metagenome | isolation source: 20 cm soil under Madrone tree | place: USA:California | collected 2016-06-14
GTCCAGATAACTGCCGCAATCCCACCTTCGAACGTGTAGATCAAAGTCAGCACGCCGACAATGATGATTGACCAGAGCCACAAGTAAGGCAGACCTGGCAGGCTAACGCTGAGCACCGCGCTTAAAACGAGTGAGGCCGCGAAAACCCGAACACCTTCGGCGAGCGCGCGCATCACCAGGAACAGCGAAGCGGCGAAGTTCTTCGTCTTGGCGCCAAAGCGGTTTTTCAGCAGCTCATAAGCCGTCAGCAGATTGCCGCGAAAATACGCGGGAATGAAAACCAGACTAATAATGATCCGGGCCACGATGTAGCCCAGCACAACCTGAAGATAAGTGAAGTTGCCGCCTTGCTCAGGCCGCGCATAGTTCGCATAAGCCAGGGCCGGTACGCCAATGAGTGTGAGCGTGCTGGTTTCAGTCGCGACGATCGAAAGACTGATTACTACCCACGAAGTGTTCTTGTCACCGAGAAAATAATCTTTGACGGTAAAGATCGTAATCCCGGCGAGATAAACGAGCAGAACCACGTAATCGATTGCTGAGAATCCCATGCGGAGTGTGTGTGTCTAGAGACCGAAAAGCGATCCACGAAGTTACGCGAAATAGAAAGTTTAGTGTGCTTAGTGTGGTTGCGTGGATCGCAGTTTATTTTTCAACAGTCCTGTCGCAAAAATCCGCTGATTAGAGTAGCAACATCTACAAATCAGCCTGCGTAGCAGGCGTCAGCATAAAGCCTGGGGCGCAAGCCCCAGGGAACTGCCACGCAAGATACCCCGAGTCTGCGAAAGTGGACGACAGCGGTAACATTGTCCTCGGTGATGGATTTATCATGTTCCCAATCCCAATCCATTACGCTGCTGCCGCCCGCTTTCGCGGGCTGGGATTTCTTTGTTGATTCCTTCCTGGGGTTCCGCTGCGCTCCACCCCAGGCTTTATGCTGTCGCCTGCTCCGCAGGCTGGACGCGCATCTCCTCAGCACAGAGATGGAACACTGATCCCTCCGCAAGCGATAAAACGTTCGCCGCTATTGCGATTCATTAATTAAGGCTATGGCCCGCGCCAGTACTCCCCGCGAGGCTTTAAGCGCCGCGTCAGCCTCATCTCGAGAACAACCCGTCCGGCCCATCACCAGAGCCACCGGTAAGTTGCCTTCCGCTGAATCGAGAATTTCTCTTGCCCGTGATTCGTCCAACCCTGCTTCGGCGGCGAGGATCCGTTCCGCGCGGGCGCGCAACTTTACATTGCGCGTCTGCACATTCGTCATGCGATTGCCCGTGACATAACCAAGCCTGATCATGACGGCCGTGGAGATCATATTAAGCACAAGCTTCTGCGCGGTCCCGGCCTTGAGCCGCGTGGATCCGGCGATGACTTCCGGACCGACAATCGGAACAATGCTGATCTCAGCAGCCCGGGTAATCAAAGATTCGGGCACGGAGGTAAGCGCAACGGTAAAGGCGCCAAGTTGTCGTGCGTGCTCAACGGCACCCACCGTGTAGGGCGTGCGGCCCGACGCCGCCAAGCCCACCAGCGCATCTTGTTTGGTAAAGCCCCGGGCGTCGAGATCGTTGGCGCCGGCCGCGCCATCGTCTTCAGAGGCTTCGACCGCGCGAGAGCACGCTTCGTAGCCGCCGGCGATGATCCCCTGGACCATTTCCGGCGAAACCCCAAACGTGGGCGGACACTCCGCAGCATCGAGCACCCCGAGTCTTCCGGACGTTCCCGTGCCGATATAGAAAAGACGACCGCCCTGATTCAGCCGGACTGCTATTCCGTCGACAGCTCGCGTTATCTCGGGCATGACGAGCGCGACAGCGTTCGCGACACGCGCATCCTCTTCGTTCATCAGACGAAGGATTTCCGCAGTCGATAAAGCACTGATTTGCGCGGTGCGCGGGTTTTCCTCTTCAGTTAGTGGCGTGGGCTCAGCGGCTTCAGACATGATCAAGAAGGACAATCGGCGAGACAGACGATCTTTACTATTCGAAGTATCGACTCTCAGACTGCAACCGGCAATCCCTGCAAATGTTCTTGCGCCAGACGGCCCGCGGCTATCGTGGGGGAAAATTTTGGTGAGGCGATGAAAGTCTTCCTGGCCACGCGCTTCAACTCTTCGCGCAAAGGTGCGATCACAAATTCACCGGCGCTGAAAACACCGCCCACGAAGGCTACCTGAAAGCGCTCCTGTTCCATTCTCAGCTTGCGAACGACTGCTACCGCCGCTTTGCCCAGCTCTTTTCCAGCTTCCATCAAGATGTTTTGCGCCACCGCGTCGCCCGCCTGGGCCGCTTCAATCACGTGCTTGCTAAAACCGGCGATGCGCTCGTTGGTGATCGTTGGAGCGTAAATCGCAGTTGCCAAATCGTCCGGAACGGCTACTTGAAAATATTCGCATGCAGCGGGTGTCAAGCCGGTCCTTGGTCCGCGCTCGTCAGTCGCCTGGGCCACCGCTTGTAGCGCGCGTCTGGCAATCCATGATCCGCTGCCTTCGTCGCCGGCGACCGGACCCCAGCCCCCGGCAAACGTGTGTTTACCCACGCGGTTAGAGCCCACGCAAATTGATCCGGTGCCGGAGATTACGACGATTCCCGGCGCACCGTCCGTGGCTCCATATAAAGCGATGTCGCCATCGGTCATCAACTCGATGTTTTTGATCTCCAGGGTTTCTATTAAGACCTCGCGCATGCGAGTGCGAATGTCCTTGCGTCTGACTCCGGCCAGACCAATACCGGCGGCCGCCAGACCGTCGCGGTCAATCGAAGCTGCAGAGCATGCTCTGTCAATCGCGTCGCGAATGGCCGCGGCGCCGTTGGCAATTCCCACTCGTAGAGGATTTGACGGACCTGAAGTGCCCTCGCCCAGAACTCGATCGCCATCAAGAACAGCTGCCCGGGTTCGCGTGCCGCCGCCGTCAACTCCCACAACTAATTTTCGCGGCGGGGCCAGCCGTCGCGGCAACAGTTCTACATTTGTAAAGGTTGTCGTCACCCGATCTTTCGATGTCTGCTGAAGCTATAAGGGTTTCTATTCTAGGAACGGCCTAGCTATAATGGAAACTAAAAGATCTTATCCACGTAATAATCCACGTTGATGCGGGGCAGGATATGGACATCCGACAACTGAAGGCATTCGTAGCGATCGCGGAGAGCGGAACTTTCACGGCGGGAGCGGTACGCGTCCACGTAACGCAGGCGGCCATTAGCATGCAGATCCGGCAATTGGAGACCGAGACGCGAGCACAGCTTTTCATCAGAGCGCCGCGCCGCGTCATCCTGACAGAGGCGGGCGAGAAACTGTTGGAGCGCGCTTACACGATCCTGCGCGAGCATGACGCCGCGCTTGAGGAACTTGCTGCGCTCACCGGAGCGCATCGTGGCCGGCTCCGTATCGGCAGCGCATCGGCCATGGTCAGCGCCGATCCTTTGCCGCGGATTCTCAGAGAGCTGCGGCTGATACATGCGGGCGTCGAGACCTCGGTTATCTCAGGCACCAGCGAAGCTTTGGTGAAACAAGTATTGGCGGGCGAGCTCGACGCGGCTTTTGTGTCGTTGCCCGTCGAAGCACGCGGAATGCAAACTGAAATCCTGAGCGAGGATTATCTGGTGGCCATCGCTTCCCCCGGCCATCAACTGGCAAAACAAAAAATAGTTAGTGCCTACGCGCTGGCCGGTGAGAAGTTAATCCTCGGAGAGCGCGGCGGAAATACTCGCCGATTAATCGATCAATTTTTTGCCCAGGCTGGAGTGACTTTAAAGATCTCGATGGAGTTAAGCCGTCTGTCGGCCATCAAGCGCATGGTGGAAGAAGACATGGGCGTCGGTATCGTGCCTTTGCAATCCGTTGAGGAAGAAGTCAGGAAAGGTAGCCTGGTGCGCTGGTGGATCGAAGGCGCGCAGATCAACTGGCAACTCGGCGTCGTGCGGCTGGTCGGTGGCTATGAATCGCCAATTCATCACAAATTTCTACAGCTTTGCCGCGAACATTTTGCTAAGACTGCAGCGCCTGCCCCATCGCGCGCGAAACAGAAATCAAAGAAAAAAGCGGTTTAGCAGTTGGAGCGCGGACATCCCTGTCCGCCTGAGCGCGCAGCGCGAACAATCTTCTAATGTCGAGTCCTTTCGTCGAATTGAGCGGGTTGAGCCCGCTGGCGGACAGGATGTCCGCGCTCCGCCTGATACTTCACCCGCGAGTCTCGTTCATTCCGGCAATCAATCTCTCGATATCTTCTTCGTGGTTAAAAAAGTGCGTGGCGACGCGAATACCCTGCGGCTTTTCGGTGACTACAACTCCGAGGCGAAAGAGATGCTTTACGACGGCCTCGGCCTTTTCAACCTGCACCAGAGTTTCCGCTGAACGCGCGGTTTCTCTTTGCAGAGGCGACAGGATCGGCCACCCATTCTCCGTCAGTTGCGACGTCAGTAAGCGGTTTAACTCCAGTACACGCGCCTCGAGATTAGCGGCGCCAATCTCGTTAATGAGATCGACTGAAGCTCCCAGGGAAAAGATTCCCGCGAAGTGCGGGCAGCCCAGCTCGACGCGCGCCGCCGTGTCGTGACGCGGGCGAAACTCGTCATTGCGCATCTCGAAAGGATGTTCGACGCTCAACCAGCCGATGGAACGCGGCAGCGATTGTTCCAGCAGCTCGCGGCTGAGATACACGAAGCCTGATCCGTAACCGGCCAGCATCCATTTGTGACCGGTGGCGCAGAGCGCATCGATCTTCATTCGTTTTACGTCAATCTCAAATGCGCCGGCCGATTGACTCGCGTTAATCACCAGCGCGTGTTTGCCCTTGATCGTGCCCACCGTGGCGGGATCGATGCGAAAGCCGTTCGAGAATTGCACGTGACTGAGCGCAATGATGCCCGTCTTGTCGGTCATAGCAGCATGGACGTCTTCGATTCTCAGTTCGCCGTCGACTGACGCCAGCAAGTGAACCGGAATGCGGCGATGCATCCAGGGCAGAGTAGTGACAGGAAATTCAAGCTGGCTGGAGATTACTTCACCGCGATCTTCCAGCGCATCGACAATCACATTCATTCCCGACGAAGTATTCGTGGTGAAGGCAATCTCTTCGGGCTCGGCGTTAATGAACCGCGCCACCTTTTGCCGAATCGCTTCGCGATCGGCGAGCCAGCGGTTCCAATGAACATCGCCGTCGCCCATCATCTTCTCGTAGTAACCCGCGGCGGCTTGTTGAGAAGCGCGCGACACCGGCCCGGCGGCAGCGCTGTTGAGATAAGCGAGGCGTTCAGTTACCGGAAACTCGCGGCGAATTACTTCCCAATCAATCATCTTCGACATCGAGTAATAGCTAAGTACGTGATACTTTGAGGCGTCCTGCGGACCGCTCCTCCTCCAAAAAATCGAACGGTAGCCGAACGCGTAGACCGTAGAACTGTTCACCAAGCAGATTCGTGAAGTCGTGCCTGTCGAGGGTAAGCAACGTGTGCGACCATGCCAGCGCGGTGAAAAGGATTGGCCGATCTTTGCCTGCCGAGAAGACTACAGGCCGGTCCAGCGAAAGGATGTCATCCACGATTTCAAGTTGTTGTCGGAGACGAACCCACTCTGCCGTAGCCGCAGCCGGAAGCTTCCCCAGATTTCGGATCACTTCGCTCACTGCGTATGGACTGCTCATTAGTGTCCAGCCGGCTGATGGGGCCAGATGAAAAAGGGCTCGCGATGATCCTTTAGCCGAGCCGCATGCGGCGAGGAGCACGCTGGAATCAAGAAAAAGCTTCACTATTTGGCGAGAAAGCGGCGATAGCCTGCCTCATCATCCGCGATCCATTGTTCAATCTGTTCCCGGCTGAACTCTCGCGGTGGCGGCAATTCTTCGGCTCCCGCGCGCAGTCTTGCAGCGAGAAAGAGGAGAAGTTCCTGCTTTTGTTCAGCCGACAGAGCGTCGGCAGCGGCTTCGAGTTCAGCGAGAGTGCTCATGACTGAAGCGTAGCATCACTGCAGCGAGAATCTCAAGAGCGTGGCCTTCGTCCTGAGTTGATCGTTGAGGGCAAAGATACACGTTGAGATGGGCGGGGTGGTACAGAACCCGGAGCGGTAGCGACGGGATCCAAACAGTCAACATGAGAGGATGCAGGTAAGGATCCATGAGTCGCGCACTGAGTGTCACCATCCGCTCGCTAGCGCTACCGGAATTAGTGTTTGATCGCCTCAAGGGACCCGCTCGAACCCGAAAGCTTTCACAGCATCTTCGAAGGATGTCTTAATCCTTGGAAGAGCATCCGTTTGTAATAGCTCGCCCAACTCTTCTAGGGCATTAGACATATCTGGTTCTCGTAACCCGAAGGCCTTCAATCGGACAATATCATCCTGGCTCAACCTATGATTCTGTCTAGAGGAAAGCAATATTTGCTCATTTGCGAGCCTCTCGTTCGTGGGGTCGAGCGGTGGGGTTTGATTCAATCGGTTCAGATAGTAGTCACGGGTTATTGGACCCCACTGGTCGAGACCCGCAACTGAGGCCTTGACCGGTCCTCCATCAAAAGGGATAGAGAGACTCCGGTGAGCCATGCGCATTACACCGCCCTGCTGTGGGTGAGCGAGAAAGCGGTCACGCGTCTTTGCGATGTACTGTAACTCGGGAGTATTTACGCGTAGTCCCCACTGTTTCAGCATATCGGTGACGCTCTTGATTTCGTAGTGGGCAAAGGAGGTTACAACGTCCACTTCCTTGCGCCATCTGTCCTCTCGCAGTAAGACACTAGGTGCAATAAGGGCGAGGTTTATCCCATGAGGACTGGGCTGGTTTCTCTTCATTTCCTCGTGTATTTCGAAATGTTCGATACCCAGTTCGCAAAGTCTGTCGAATGCGTAACTGAGCAGCTCCACTCGAGTGACCAAATCCATCGCGTAGCTTCTCTCCTCCTCGTTGCGGGTGAACGCCTCGTACTGCAAGGGAGTGACTTTCCGATGTGCCTCAGCGCTCCAAGCAATCTTGGTCATCGGACTGACCGCTTCTAGAAATCTGTTGAGAGGATTCTTTCGAATGCCTTTGACCCTTTGCGAGAAGCGATCCTCAGTGAGAGACAGCCAGCGCTGGTCGTGTGATTCGAACAGCTGAGCGAGCTCCGTAACGAGCCGTTCGCGACAAGCAGACCTCTCGCGGTCATCACCGGACCGATCGCCCTTCGCCAAGTACTCATCTAAGGCATCGATGAATCGTTCAATGCTCATCTCTTTTCAACCTCGTTCTCGACCCTTCAAACCACATCGTCCCCAGCGGCGGCAGCGTAATCTCAGCCGAATAATCCAACCCATGCGCCGGAACCTTTTCCGCCTTGATACTCTTCACCACACCAAACCCACCGCCACAATATTTTTCGTGATCGGTGTTGAGTAATTGCTTGTACGTTCCTGCGCGCGGCAGGCCGAGGCGATGTCCTTCGCGAACCACGGGCGAAAAGTTGCCGACGCAAATTATTTCTTTGCCTGTCGCGGGCGAGATGCGGCGAAAGGCGATTACGTTTTCGGATACGTTATCGACTTCGATCCAATCAAAGCCGCTCGCTTCATTGTCAGCTTCCCACAGCGCGCCGTGTTTCCGGTAAAGCTTGTTCAGATCTTTAATCAAAGTCTGCACGCCCTGGTGAACGGATGTTTCCAGCAGATGCCAGTCCAGACTCTCAGTCTCGTTCCATTCGCGCCACTGGCCAAACTCGCCGCCCATAAACAGCAGTTTCTTTCCCGGATGCGCCCACATATAGGCGTACAGCGCGCGCAGGTTCGCGAACTTCTGCCACTCTTCCCCCGGCATCTTGTTCAGCAAGGCACCCTTCATATGCACGACTTCATCGTGAGAGAAGGGCAGGATAAAGTTCTCGGTCCAGGCATAGATCAAGCCAAAAGTCAGCGAGCTGTGATTGCCCGCGCGGAAGAACGGATCGGTTTGAAAATACTTGAGCGTGTCGTGCATCCAGCCCATGTTCCACTTGAAATCAAACCCCAGCCCGCCGGCATACACCGGATGACTGACCGCCGGCCAGGCGGTTGATTCTTCCGCAATCATCAGCGTGCCCGGACACTCCCGATGAGTGACTTCGTTCATCTCTTTAATGAACGAGATCGCTTCCAGATTTTCCCGGCCGCCAAACTCGTTCGGCACCCACTCGCCGTCTTTGCGGCTGTAATCCAGATAAAGCATCGACGCCACCGCATCGACTCGCAGCCCATCTAAATGAAACTCGCGCAGCCAGAACAGCGCGTTCGCGATCAGAAAGTTTCGCACCTCGTTGCGGCCATAGTTGAAGATGTAAGTGCCCCAGTCCGGATGTTCACCTTTGCGCGGGTCAGCGTGTTCGTAGAGCGCCGTGCCGTCAAAACGTCCGAGCGCAAACGCATCTTTGGGAAAGTGCGCGGGCACCCAGTCCATGATCACGCCCAGACCTTTTTGATGAAGATAGTCGACCAGGAAGCGAAGGTCGTCAGGCGTGCCATAGCGCGATGAGGGCGCGAAGTATGCGCTCACTTGATAGCCCCATGACGGTCCGTATGGATGCTCCTTGAGCGGAAGAAACTCAACATGGGTGAATCCATTCTCGATCGCGTAATCGGCGAGTAACGGAGCCATCTCACGATAAGTCAGCGGGCGATTATTATCTTCCGTAATCCTCCGCCACGAGCCAAAGTGGACTTCGTAAATCGAAAGCGGTTCGCGCCACGCTTGTCGTTTTTTAAGTTGCGTCAGCCAGGCACGGTCGCGGAACTTATATTCCGATTTGAAGATGACCGATGATGTCTTGGGTGGTATCTCCATCATCGACGCGTAAGGATCGGCCTTCAGAAACTTATGCCGGCCGGACTTGATTTCGTATTTGTAGAGCTGGCCTTGTCGCAAGCCGGGTATAAAGAGATCCCAAACTCCGGAACTACCCAGGTTTCGCATCGGATGTCTGGCGCCGTCCCATTCGTTGAAGTCACCGACGACGCTGATGCTCCTGGCATTCGGCGCCCAGACGGCGAACGCGACTCCGCGCTTGCCTTCATGAGTCAAGACATGCGCGCCGAGCTTTTCGTAGATATGTTCGTGTCTGCCCTCACCGAACAGATGCAGGTCGAGTTCGCCGAGCGTGGGTGAGAAGTCCTGAGGTGACTTTTGAGTCTTCGATTTAATCGAGCGTTTGGAAGACCGCTTGGGCGCGCTTTGCTTCTTTGCGCCTTTGCGTGAAGTCTTGGGCTGCGCGGACGCGACCTCTGGCGACTCTCGTGCACTCTTACGGCTCATTAGTTTTGTGGAACGATGATCCCTCAATGCCGGGAGCGCGGACGTCCCGTCCGCTCCATATTTGAAATTCTGTCGTCTGCTAAAGCGGCTCGGGATTCCAACGATGCCTGACCCCGGGTTCCGGTTCGCTTCACCCGGGGCTAAATTCTGTCGTCTGCTTCGCAGACTCGTTGAGTCTCACGCCAACGATACCATTCGCTGGCTTACGTCTAATCTGTGGTGCTCCGTGTCCCCGGGGTGATTATTGTTTGACCACAGAGCTACGTGAAATACCGGACCGCTCAGGTCGCCAGTGCTTCTATGGCAGCCGGCCCTGGCTTCAACGGTTCAACCAGCCGTCGAAAAATATCCGCACCCGTCCCCATCTCGGGCCGATTGCTCTTAGCTTCCGCGAGAATTTCCAAAAAGCGATCACGCACCGGCGGCAAACCCAATTGATCCATCAAGTCAATTGCCCGCGCCGCGTACTTCAAGATCTGGATCGTTTCGATTCCGGAAACATCATTAAAGAACCAGCCACAACTCGTATACATCAGCAACAGCATGCGCTGTAATTCGAGGTACGTCAGCGCGCGCCATTCTTCATCCTTTGATAACCAACGTCCCGCATGTTCAAACAGAAACTCTTCGCGCGAATGAGTTTCATCGAGAACCAAAGTAATGCTCGCATTGCGAGCCTGCCACGGATCGATGAAAAGATTCCCGCGCGTTGCTTCGAAGTGCACGACGTTTTGATTCCGCAAAAAGTCCAGGGCCTCTCTTAGGGGAGTGCGCCAGCGCTGGTTCCATTCAGGTTCGCCTCCAGTATGACAACCACAATCGCGAATCCAACGACCGACTCCATGAAGACAACTCCAGGAAGTTCCTTCACCGTTCGGCCCACTGTTGATTTCAACTTCGAAGGCCGCGGGGTGCTCATCGAGATATACCCCGTAGTTGGTAACTCGAAGATCATGCGCGGGCGCCTCGACTTCCAAAGCATAGGCCAGGCAAATATCGCCGAACTTGAAATGATGACCGTAGGTTTCGCCGTCAGTAGCGAGGTTCAATAATTCTTTATCCTGTGCACTCTGCGCAAATCGATCCGTCAGTTCACGGCTCGACCGCAACAGATTTTCAAAAGCTATCGCGCGCGAGGTTGGCCCGTCGTAGAAGTACACCGCGATCGATCGATCTGAGCCGTCTCGAAGCGAGTATCGATAAGCAACGCTGGTATCGATCGTTTGCTCATTAACCTCGCGCCAATCGCTGCTGGCAATCGTCCGCACGTGGGCCGCCTGGTTCGGCGCGAGAATGACAAATCGTAAGCCGGCATCGATTAGCAGCCGCAAGACGTCGTCATTACAGGCCGTCTCTGGCAACCATATTGATTCCGCGCCGCGCCCGAAGCGATCGCGGAAATCCGCCAGGCCCCATTGAATTTGGGTTTGCCGATCACGTTCATTGCACAGGGGCAAGATCGCATGTCCGTACGCTTGCGCTATGGCATTGCCGTGTCCCCCACGTTCGGGCGCGCTTTGTTGATCGGCATCGATGATTTTGGCATACGTCTTCGGATGTTTATCCCTCAGCCAGCTAAGCAGGGTGGGTCCGAAATTGAAACTGATGTTCGCGTAGTTGTTTACGATTATTTCCCGGCCCGTACCCGGATGAGTGATCCGCACGCCGGCATTTGGTTGGTAACACTCGGCATGAACGCGCTCGTTCCAGTCGTGAAAAGGCGCGGCGCCAGGTTCAACCTCGACGATTCCAGTCCAGGGATTCTCGCGCGGTGGTTGATAGAAATGGCCGTGGATAATCAGTGCGGGCATTGACTAATCAGAACACAGGCTGCGAACAGGCACAAAAGGCTCAAGCTAACGGCCAAGCGAAACGTCCTCTGGTGCGGTCTTTGCTTTTTCGCGTGCATCTTTCTTAGTTTAACGGCTCGCTACCAGGAGGGGGTCTGAAACGCGAGCCATGCGGCTCCGATCAAGCCGGCATCGTCGCCACACTCCGCGGGCCCAATTCGGCATCGTTGAGCCGGCAGAGGGAACGTGCGACGTAGGACTTCTTCGCGGGCAGGCTCGGCAAGAATTTTCCAGGCAGCTGACACACCTCCGCCGATCACGATCATCTCGGGATTGAAAATGTTGACACAGTCCGCCATCGCAATGCCGAGATAGACGCCCGCTGTGCGAAATACTTCCTGGGCCAGAGTGTCGCCGGTCATCGCCGCAGTGGAGATTTGTTCTGACGTTAGATCGTCTTTGGCAATTGAATGCAACCAGGAATCAGGGTGTTGGACCAGCCCTTCGCGAGCCATGCGCACAATGGCGGTGGCACTGGCATAAACCTCGAGGCAGCCCGTGTTTCCGCACTTGCACTGCACGCCACCGAAAGGTTCCACGGTAATGTGACCAATCTCGCCGGCGGTGCCATCCATACCCCGCCAAAGCTTTCCGTCGAGAATTATTCCGCCGCCCACACCGGTCCCGAGGGTCAGGCAAATTATCGTCTGACAACCTTTGGCCGCCCCTTGCCACATCTCGCCGAGAGCTGCGGCGTTGGCATCATTTTCCAGCAGCACTGAACGATCGAGAGCGCACTCCAGGGCCGGTCCGAGTTTGAAGCCCTGCAGCGAATAGAGATTCGGCGCATTAACCACCAGTCCGGTTTCAATGTGGACCGTTCCGGGAACGACAACTGAAACGGATTGGATTTTCGCGCCGCGGGTTGAAGCTGCTGCTTCGCAGTCGCGGACGGCGGCGGCCACGAATGCTACGACCTCTTCAGGCCGGTCAGATTGCGGAGTGGGATTGCGTATGCGTTCGCGGATATGGCCGTCGCGATCGACGGTCGCGGCGCGCAGATTCGTCCCGCCGAGATCAACGGCGCAAACTAGGTCACTTTCTTTGGGGAGACCATGGGTCACGCGCTAAGCTTTTCTTCTTCCAAACATGTCGAAACCAACCGCGGCGACCAGTACTCCGCCTTTGACTACGTACTGGGCCCAGCTTTCGACATTCAAAAGCGACATGCCGTTATCCAGACTGGCCAGGATCAATGCCCCCAGAACTGCGCCAAAGACCGTGCCGCGCCCGCCCATTAAACTGGTCCCGCCAATTACGCACGAAGCGATGGCGTCCAACTCCATAAGATTTCCGGCGTCGGGTGACGCGCTGCCGACCCGCGCCGTGTGCAGAATCGACGCCAGTCCGGCGAGCACTCCCATCAAACAAAAAGCCGCCAGAATATAGCGCCGCAAATTAATCCCCGACAGACGCGCCGCATCAGGATTGCCGCCGATGGCGTAAAGATATCGGCCAAAGGTAGTGTTCGCGGTCAGAAATGATCCGGCCAGGGCCACCGCCAGCAGAAAGATAACCGGAATAGGAACGCCGCCCGCCTTATTCATTAGAAAGATGAACGCCACGATTGCGACTGACGGTACCAGAATGCGCACGGCGATTGCGCCCGCGGTCAGAACCTTCAGCCCGTGCCGCTGACGGGCCCGGTTCCGTCTGATATTGATCCAGGCAATCGCGGCTACGGCGACGATAGCCAATCCAAAACCAATCCTCGGATCAATAAAGTCACGGCCCAGCGAGCGAAAGAAAGGATTCTCGACAGGAATTGTGGCGCCTTTGGTCAACTTCAGAATCACGCCGCGCCAGGCTTCCAATCCGCCGAGCGTCACGATAAACGCAGGGATGTTGACATAGGCGACCAGCGTTCCCTGAATTGCTCCAATTAATAAGCCGACAACTATGGCCGACCCCAACGAGGGAACCACCCCCCACCCCTGGGTCATCGCGGCGATGCCGCCGGCCAGACCGACCAATGCGCCCACCGAAAGATCTATATTGCCGGAGACGATTACCGTGAGCATGCCCACGGCCAGCACGCCGGTCACAGCCATCTGCTGTAGAAGTTTCGAGAAATTAACCGCGCCCAGGAAGAGCCCGTAAGGATGGTATTCAGGATCAATCGTGGCCCATTGAAAGAAGAGCCAGATCACAATCAGCGCCAGCAGCATCGTGTAGGCGCGCAACGCTGAAGTGCGGAGTTTGAATCTGCCGGTGCGTGTGCTGGAGGCTTCAGTCATTCTGTTCCGTCGGGTTATCGAGAGGGCTTATGCCCGCTCTGGTTGTGTTATGAATCGGGGCCGGTGCCCGCCGCTAACCGATAAACCGCTGGTTTCTCTCTAAGCCACCCGGCGCGCGTGACCCGTCGCGCATGACATCACCGCTTCGGGCGTCGCTTCATTGCGCGTGAATTCGCCGGTGACGCGGCCTTCGTGCAAAACGATCACGCGATCTGAGAGACCGAGAACCTCAGGCAGCTCAGATGATACCAGCACAATCGCCAGTCCGCTTTCCGCGAGCCGATTAATCTCCGCATAAATTTCCTGTTTGGCGCCGACGTCGATCCCGCGCGTCGGCTCATCAAGAAAAAGGACCCTTGGTTTGGTCAGCAGCCATTTTGCCAGCACGACCTTTTGTTGATTCCCGCCTGAGAGCGTTCCCGCGATCGTGAAAACCGAATTTGCCTTGATGTGTAAATCGCGCGCCGAGCGCTCGCCGGCAACCGCCTCAGCGTCATCATTAGTTAGAAAGCGGCCTGAAAGTTTGCGCAACCCTGCCAGGGTCATGTTCTTTAAGATGGTCTGATCGAGGATCAATCCATAGCGCTTTCGATCTTCGGTTACGAACCCAATGCCGTGTTTGATCGCATCGGACGGCTGATTAATCTGCACGGGTTGTTGGTCAACAAATAGTTGCGCGGATTTGCGACCGGCATGCGCGCCAAAAATCGCCATCAGCAGCTCACTCCTTCCCGATCCCATCAAGCCGGCAATACCCAGCACTTCAGCTTTTCGGGCTACGAATCCAACTCGATCGACGAGCAGCTTGCCCGGCACTGCCGGATCTTCAACCGTGACGTTGCGCGCTTCGAACACGACTTCGCCACGCTCGTGTGTACTTTCAGGGAATATCTGGCCGACTTCGCGTCCCACCATCTTAGCTATCACGCCGGCCTCATCCAGGTCCTGTGTCGCGTCAGTGCTGATCGTGCGGCCGTCGCGCAGAACGGTCACCCGGTTGCTGAGGCGGAAGACTTCATCGAGTTTATGCGAAATGTAAATCATCGCCACGCCCCGAGCGCGCAGGTTGTTCAGGATGGCAAAGAGCGTTTCAACTTCCGAGTCGGTCAACGCCGCGGTCGGCTCGTCGAGCACGACGATACGCGCGTCCTGCGACAAAGCTTTGGCGATTTCTACGAGTTGCTGTTGGCCGATTCCGAGATTCCGCACCGGAGTGAGCGGATCGATCGGAAGATGAAGATCGTCGAGCAACTTCTGCGCGCCGCTATAAAGCCGTTCCCAGTTGATTACGCCGAAGCGGCGAGGCTCGCGACCGAGAAAAATATTCTCGGCCACGCTCATGTCCTTGACCAGCGAAAGCTCCTGATAGATTACCGCGATCTGTGCTTTATCAGAGTCGCGCACGTTGGCAAAACGGCGCTCCGCACCCTCCAGGAAAATCTCCCCGCCGTATTCAGGATAGGGATAGACGCCGGCGAGAATCTTGATCAAAGTCGATTTGCCGGCGCCGTTCTCGCCGACCAGCGCGTGAATCTCGCCTTTATTAAGATCGAAGCTAACGCCGTCAAGCGCACGAACTCCCGGAAAGGACTTGGTAATGCCTTTCATCTCGAGCAATGGAGTCTGCATTATCTCAACAGCTGGCGCGGAACGTTGGTAAACATATTCAATTTGGGTTGCGGGGCGTTTGGAGTACCAACTCTGATTGAGCTCTTTCGCGGCAAAGGCCCAAGTTCTCCATACACCGCCAGTGTGACCTGCCTTAGCAGCTCATCATTGCTTCGGCCATTGGTCCTTGGGCACGTTCTTATAGACATCTTCCACCTTGTGATAGCCGTCCTTGATGACAGTCTGCATTACGTTACCTTTGTCGACGACGATTGGCTCAAAGAGAATCGAAGGCACATCCTTCATTCCGTTGTTGACCTTGTCCTTGGTCTCGATCTTTTCGCCGTGTGCCAGCTTGATCGCCGCATCAACGGCGCTGTAGGCGAGCGGCTGAATTGGTTTGTAGATCGTCATCGTCTGTTCGCCCTGGACGATTCGTTGCACCGCGTCGAGCGCGGCATCCTGACCGGTCACGACAACCTTGCCCACCAATTGCGGCGGTAGTGCCGAAATAGCGCCGCCGGCGGTCCCGTCATTTGAAGCAACAATCGCCTGGATGTTGTTGCTGGTCTTGGTGAGGGCGTCTTCGGTGATGCGATGCGCTTCTTCAGGTTTCCAGTCTTTGGCAAATTGATCGGAAACCACCTTGATGTCGCCCCGATCGATCGCTGGCTTCAGGACCTGCATTTGACCTTCGCGTAAGAGGAGCGCGTTGTTGTCGGTCGGGGAGCCGCCAATGAGCACGTAGTTACCCTTCGGCATATGGTCCAACGCGTACTGCCCCTGGAGCTGGCCAATCTTTATCACCTGATGCGACACGTAGAGATCGACATCCGAGTTACGAATCAAGCGATCGTAGCTTATCACCGGAACTTTTTGATGATGCGCGGCCTCAACAATCGAAGCCGCAATTTGTCCGTTGTGCGGCGCCACGATCAAGACATCGACACCTTTGGTGAGCAAGTTGTCACACTGCTTGGTCTGCACGGAGTCGTCGCCGTTGGCTACTTGTATTTCACACTCGGCGCCGACTTCTTTGCAGCGTGCCTCAACCAGGGCCTTGTCTCGCTGCCAGCGCTCTTCTTTCAGAGTGTCCATGGAAAAGCCTATGCGCACCGGGCCGCCTTGTTTGGCGGATCGTCCGGCCTGGTCGGGACCTTTAACGCAAGCACCGAACAGAAATATTGCCGTCAAACAGAACAGAATCAATTTGATTGTGGATCTCATTGTTTGCATCCTTCTTCGTAACAAGTGTTCAGCTGAAGACGCTGAAGTTAAGTGCAATATGACGCTCCGGCAGGAGCCGGATGTTTATAGCCGTCCAGATTAGATAATTCAAGCAGTTTGTTCTAGCTAGATCACCGATCGCGGAGGAAATGCTCTTCAGACAGTAGCCCGGTCAGCCCAGAGCTCCGACATCCTGAGCAAATAAGTTTACCGCCAGGAAAATTCCACCGACGACGAAAATCAATCTGAGCAGAAGCTTCATAGTCAGTAGCGACACCTTGAAGAACGAACGAGCAGCAGCGCTTAGTGTCAGATGCCCAACCGCCAGGGAGGGCCCTGCTGAGTAGCTAGTCCCCCTGAACGGGTGGGGCCCTGACACCGATTGTCGCCAATTCGTTCCGGGCCCATAATACTACGAACGATGAACGCTGGTAGAGGTAAGAAACGATTCCCGCCTTATGGGTACGTGGGAATCTTAGTTATCGGGCTGGCTGAAGGGCTGCTATTAAGTGGCCATCAACTGGTCGGTCATTGGTTCACTCCCATCGTCTGGACCGGATACATCCTTTTTGTTGATGCGCTGGTTTACAAATTTACCGGCCGATCGCTGTTGATGACCGATCGTCTGGAATTCCTGATGATCGCGGTCTTTTCGATTGGCGTCTGGTGGTTATTCGAGTTTTACAACGCGCCGCGGTTCTGGAGATCCAATCTCGATCTCTGGTGGCATTACCACAACCTCGAACAAAATCCATTCCTGCGGCGCGTGGGCTACGACTGGGCGTTTGCAACGATTTTTCCGCTTCTTTTCTTGACCGCGGAGTTGTTCGCAGCCACGCTGTTCAAGCACAAAAGCCGCAGCTTGACGATCAACTTTTCGCGGCCAATGCTAATCGGGTTAGTAATGGTGGGGGCCGCCGGAGCAACCGGGCCGCTGCTTTATCCCTCAGCATGGTTCGCGCCAGTGATTTGGTTGTCCTTCATATTTCTGTTCGATCCCGTGAATGCTTTGCGCGGCCAGCCTTCGATTACCAACGACCTGAGGCATGGCGATTGGCGGAGGCTATGGTCTCTGCTTTTGAGTGGGCTGGTCGGTGGCGTGTTGTGGGAGTTTTGGAACTACTGGGCCATATCCAAATGGACTTACACTGTCCCGTTCTTTGGTGACGTAAAGATCTTCGAAATGCCAGTCCTCGGTTTCCTGGGCTTCCCGCCTTTTGCGGTTGAGTGCTGGGTCATGTACATCTTTCTTCGATCGCTGCTACAACCGTCCGCGCCAGTGACTAATGGCAGCGTGATTTTCGTTCGTTCTTCATAAGCTTCAATTTCCAAGAGCGCCAGGACCTACTCGGTCGCTGAGCAAGATGTAACCGCCGCTTGTGGTTATTGCCGCGCTTTCTAATCTCAACTCTGAGATTTCAAATATCAAATCTGAAATTTCAGATCTCAAATCGCCGATTTGTTTGACACTCAATCAACGAGTAACTAGAATACGCGCCACTCAAAAAAAAACGGAGGACAAATCGAGTGACTCTCAAGATCAGGATCAACAGGAAAAGTGTCGAATCGATGACCAGACAGATTACCGATCAGCTCGGGAGTCTGATTAGCAACGGGGCGATGGCGGTTGGAAGTTTGCTGCCGAGCGAGCGTTCGCTGGCTAATTCGCTGGGCGTGGCGCGGAACGTCGTGCGCGGAAGTTATGAGTACCTTGAGAAAGCCGGCGTCGTCCAGCGTGAAGGAAGAAAAGGAAGGCGAGTGCGCGCGAAGACTTCACCAGCGAAGACCGCTACTCGCGAGACTGCGAAGAAGGGTGCAAAAAAGCGTTAAAACGCATTCGCTTGCGTCGCTGACTGATCGACTAAACAGCTTTGGTTAACGGCGCGGCTTCTTCACCAAGCGCCAGGATCTCCCGGTGAATCGCCGCTCGCTCGGCCAGCAAACGGACAAACGAGCGACGCCGGGTGACAAATAACGCCAACGCCACGAAACTCCCGAAAAAGCTGTCAATCTCTTCAAAGAAACGCACCGCAACATAACCGCACAGCGGCGTGAGAATCAGTACCGCCAGCCCCGCCCGCGCGCCAGCCAGGCGCCACGAAACCAAGGCAACTACAATCCAGGTCAACGGAAAAAGCAGCATTGACGAGGTGATCTTGAATGTGGACAGCACGTCCTGCTCATGACGCGCCAAGCGACGCGAAAGATAGCCGGTAAGCCGATAGGCCGGATAGTGAACGACTGTGCCCGACAAAGCGAGCGGTGCCAGCAGAGCGCAACTCACGATCTGCGCCAATAGCCTGAAGATTGTATGCGCTGCGGTGGGCGGCAGCGAGAGATCGGCGGGATCGATTCCGGCCTGCTTCATTTCATATTCAAAGCGGACAATACGTGCTTCGATGGCGTCCAGGCGCCGCGGAGAGTGTCCGCGAAAAAATGCATAACCTTCCAGAAACCTTTGCCGCAACTGAAGCGAGCGTGCCAGCCGTTGTTCTTCATCATGCTCGTCGACCTCCGCGGCGGAAAATATTTGTTCCGCTCTCGCGATTAGAGAAAGGGCCTCCTCCTGTTCCGCGTGCAGCATTACTTCGCGCAGAGCTGTTTCGATCTGATCTGAAAGCTCGCGGACGGCGTCTCGCGGCGGCGTGCCGTCGGGTTCGAGCGTAACGCATTTCACCGGCAGACCTTCGGCGAAGTAAAGCAGGGCCGAACTGCGGAACGTCGTTTTCTCAGTATAGTAGAGTCCAACCGGAACAATTTTCAGATCGAGCGCATCACCCGACGATGCGGCGGCCAAAGCAATCCGGGCCGCGCCCGTCTTCAAAGGCTTCAAACGCGGCTCGTCGTGCGACACGCCCTCGGGGCAAATCCCAATCGTGATACCCCGCGCGAGCAGTTGGCGAGCGGCAGTAAAGGTTTCAATGTTTCGGGAGACGTCTTGTCCTTCATCCTGACGCCGGTAGGCGGGCAGGGAATCAAGCGCGCGCACCAGAGAACCGATTACCGGCATACGAAACAACGGCGCTTTCGCGACAAAGGCAACCCTGCGCGGCGCGAGGCAGAGTAGAAAGGCAGGATCGACCAGCGCGTTCGGATGATTGAGGACGAAGATCACCGGACTATCGCGCGGCACATTTTCCAGCCCGGTGACCTCGATGCGGCGGAAGTAAACCCGGAGAGCAAGTCTCAAGAGGCCACGGATAATTCGCCTGATCATGTTTGGTACGGAACCGCTGGTGGTAGCAAGCGGGTGCTATTGGTCAACGCTGTCTACGCCCTACCTGATGGTCGGGTTCCCGCCCCATTAGCCCGGCGCCCACTCCATCTGAAAATGCGTGCCGGTTTCGCTGGTACGCACAAAGCCCGAGCGTTCAAACAAATTAACAGCCCGGTTGAACCGGATGACTTGCAAGCGCAGAGGTTTGTTTTCACGCCGGGCTTCGTTTTGTAGTCTTCGAATTAGGAAAGTGCCGATGCCTTTGTTTCGATGGTCGGGCAGGAGCGCGACGTCGATACAGCGAATCTCATGTTCGCGGCGCTCCACAACCAGCCGGCCGGCCGGCTTGCCTTCCCACAGAATTATCTCGTCCACGGCCCGCTTGTATTCACGTTCATAGAAATGCTGCTGCGCCTCATACTGCATTCCGAGAAACTCGCTAATGCGATCCTCAGCCCAGCCCAATCCGCGGAGGTCGTCGCCGCGGCTGCTTTTGTAGATATCGAGAAGGATCTCTTTGTCGCCGGAGTTCACCGGCCGGGCGTTGATCGAGTTTGAAACATCAGCCATAGTAAGCTGAGTGTAGCCTTAGCGGCACCCTTCCGTTTTCGGTAAGTAGATAGCGAGACGTGGTGGCATCTGGCTTCAGTTTAATCTGGGTGACTTGTACCCATCCCAGCTTGAATCGATGCTGGGTTGTTTGCAAGCTGAGTCATGATCGCATCCAGTTCATTAATCAGGATGGACAACCACTGTCTGGCTGCCGGATCATTGCGGCACATCAAAGTTACGAATGCATGAAGGGTCTGCCAATCGTCGACCGAAGCATGATGCGTGTGTTTGAGGTCAGCGATCTTTTCTCTAATACGGCTGGCGAAGATCTCCTCCTTCAGAACCTCAAGCGCAGTCCGGACTTCCGCTCGCCTCTTGCCCCTAAGCGAATGAGCAAAGTCATTCAATAACCCAAGAGCGCATTTGTTGAAGTGAGTAAGCACGTCGGCCGTCGCATCCGCGCCTTCGAGGATAGCGGAGGGCACAAAGATATGCGACAGAAACGGAATAAGTTTCTTGTCAGGATTCACGGCGAACACTAAGAGTCCCGGAATGCGTGTGACAGCGTAGTCGTTCCCTCCGCCAACTATGACCTCATCGCCAAAGTAGATCGTATTATAGCCGAGCTTTTCACCCTTTCGACTTTGGCCCTGCAAGTTCAGCCGATCTATGAGAAATTCCAAGGCATAGGCCTTATCAAGTTTTTCAAGTGTTACGTCGATGCTCGATCGACCGCCGGGCCGAGCAACGAAATGGCTTAGTCCTTCTTCGTCCAGACTGGCTTGAATGACTCGGATCATTTTGGTTCGTACATCCCGACCGAAAAGCTGGCCCTGTTTCCGCGCGTGACGAAAACTCAGAATTGGCTTGAGCGTAATCTGAACGGTTGCTTTGTGTGATGAGGCTTCTTGGCCATACTCAACCATTCGAGTATCAGATCGTGGGACGATAAAGCTCCCGTCACTGCACACTGATTCAATGTCGTAGCTTTTGTCATAAATCGATTTCCTTCGCTTGAGATCCGCCAAATAAGCTTGCGCAACCTCGTCCAGAATAGAACCTATTCTGCTCGCATCGGTTTCAGGTATTAGGGATCGTTGGATATAAGCAGAATCAATGAAGCGCGGCCGAATGGCAAGCTGAGTTCCCTCATCTCTATGCACCGTGATGGCGCGGAAAACTCGATCGTTAGGTGCCTCATCAGTGCTCCGCCGACTCAGCGCCTGTTGAAGCGCTTCATCTTGGTGTGACAATCTCGCATAGACGCCACCAGAGTTGCAGAAGAAGTGAAAGCGATCGAGGAGTTCAAGATGATCGGTGTGGCATAGTTGGTCAATCAGCCATTTCAGGAAGCGAGAGCTGAATTCATGCATGCTATTGCCGGTAAGGAAAGCAAGATTAGTCCCGTGTGACGCTGCCAGGAGAAGCTGAGGAGCCACTCTATCCAGAAACTGCTGCCGCTCTCTCTCGTGCCCTTGCGTGAGAACAGTTTTATCAACATCGGCCGCAATGAGGCATCTTTCGGTGATGAGGCGGCGTGCTTGGGTGTTAAGGTCAGCAGAACGCATTTCGTAGCTGGTAGATTAATTAGATTCTCAGTGCCACACCGCCGATTTTACTGACTGCGAAGCGGTAATCTCGTAGACCCGCGAGGTTGGTCTCAGTATATCAGTTTTTGTTGGATGGCCGCGACGATCTAAGGGAGGCAAGGAAGAGATAAGGGGACCCGGATAGACCTCGTCGTCAATCCTATTCGGAACCAACGTGCGCGCAAACCTCAAAGGTGCGATAATGTGCACGCTTTCCCAAACAACTCGTCCAAAATCGGAGAGGATATTTATGAAGCGTTTCCTTGCCTTGTCGGCCATCACTTTGCTTGCTTGCGCGTCACTGGCGTTCGCCCAGGAACGCCGGTTCACGATCGACGATCTGCTGAAGGTTCGCCGCGTCAGCGACCCACAGTTATCGCCGCGGAACGATCTGGTCGCCTTTTCAATTACCGACGTCGACAAGACTGCGAACAAGAGCACGACTCAGATCTACCTGGTCCCGCTGGCCGGCGGAGAGATGCGCCAACTGACCAATGACGCACACTCGTCTTCTTCGCCACGCTGGTCGCCGGACGGAGAGAGGCTCGCGTTTATTTCTGCGCGTGATGGTGAAAGTCAGATCTGGACGATCGATGTTTCGAGTGGTGCGCTGAAAAAAATTACCAGCCTTTCGACTGGCGCCGGCGATCCAGTCTGGTCGCCTGACGGCAAGTGGCTGGCTTTTGCGTCCGATGTTTATCCGGAATGCAAAGACGACGCCTGCAACAAGAAACGCGCGGAAGAAGTCGCCCAAGACAAAGTGAAAGCTCACGTCGCGGACCGCCTTTTGTATCGTCACTGGAAATCCTGGAAAGCGGGAATGCGCAGCCACGTGTTCGTTGTTTCGACGACCGGAGGAGAAGCTCGCGACCTGACGCCGGGAGACTATGATGCGCCGCCCTTTAGCTTGGGCGGTCCGACTGATTATGCGTTCTCGCCTGACTCGAAAGAACTTGCGTATGTCAGCAATCACGACAAAGTCGAAGCCACATCGACCAATGCCGACGTCTGGTTGGTTTCAGTTCGGGGAGGCGCGGCCCGAAACATCACGGCGGCCAATCACGGCTACGATGGCTCGCCGAAGTTCTCAGCTGATAGCCGCTACATCGCTTACCGTTCGCAAATTACTGCGGGCTATGAAAGCGATCGGTTTCGCCTGATGCTCTATGACCGCAAAACGGGAACCGCGAAATCGATCTCGGAGTCGCTCGATTCCAATGTGGATGAGTTCACTTTCACGGCTGACAGCAAATGGATTTTCCTCGGTGCCGAGGACCGCGGTCGCGGTGCGGTCTATTCTCTTTCTGTTAACGGCGGCCCGTTGAAGAAAGTCCTGAGTGAAGGCGCCAACGGCGATATCAACGTAACCACTGATGGCCGGACCTTGGTGTTCTCGCATAACAGCATGACGCGTCCGAACGAGATATTTACGGCCGCGGCCGATGGTAGCGGCATGACGGCTCTGACGAAAGCGAACGACGCGTTGATATCGCCGTTTGGTCTTAAGCCGGCCGAAGAAGTGACCTGGACCGGCGCCATGGGAACGAAAATCGCCGGCTGGATCGTCAAGCCCGCGAATTTCAACGCGAAGAAGAAATATCCTCTGGCGGTGCTGATTCATGGCGGGCCGCAGGGCGCCTGGAGCGATAATTGGGGTTATCGATGGAACCCTCAGATCTTTGCCAACGCAGGGTACGTGGTGTTTATGCCAAATCCGCGGGGTTCAACTGGCTATGGCCAGCAGCTGGTCAGTGAGATCTCGGGTGACTGGGGCGGGAAGGTCTTCATCGATATCAAGAATGGCGTGGCGCAGACGGCCGCGCTGCCTTACGTGGATCGGAATCGCATCGGCGCCGCCGGCGCGAGCTATGGGGGCTACATGATTGACTGGATCGAAGGCCACAACAACGATCCACGGTTTCAATTCAAAGTGCTCGTCTCGCATGACGGCGTCTACAATCTCACCAGCATGTACGGCGCTACCGAAGAATTGTGGTTCACCGACTGGGAATTCAAGGGCACACCGTGGACCAACCCGGCGATGTACGATCGCTGGTCGCCGCACAAGTTTGTGCAGAACTTCAAAACGCCAATTCTAATCATTACCAATGGGCTCGACTATCGCGTGCCCGAGGGCGAAGGATTGCAAATGTTCACCGCCGTGCAGCGGATGGGCGTAGAATCAAAGCTCGTCGATTTTCCAGATGAAGGTCACTGGGTGCAGAAGCCGGCGAACTCGGCCTTCTGGTACAACACAGTGATTGGTTGGCTCGATAAGCATTTAAAGTAAGAAATTGGCCACGGACTAACGCGGATATGCACAGATAAGCCAATCGGATTGACTGTTTTCTATCCGCGTCAATCCGTGTGAATCTCTGGCCCTGTTTACAAGATGGAGGTCTGCCTATGCCTGGTTGGCTCAAAGCCCTTCTCGCCATCGCGATCATCGTCGTATTGCTGGTCGTCGGCGTCATAGTCGGCGCCGTTGTCTGGTGGTCCCGCAACAAAGACAAACTGCTGGCCCGGGGCAAAGAGGTGATGACCGAAGGCCGAGATTTTGGGCGCAACACCGACAACCAGGGATGCGTCGACGAATCCATGTCGCGTTACAAGAAAGAACCCGGATTCTCCAACGCGATCTCGACCAGCCTTTTCACTCGTGCCTGCCTGGATGCCAGCCGCCCCACGCCCGGTTTTTGTAGCGATGTGCCGAAGCCAACTGAGTTCATCAAGAGCGGTCAATGGCGCGTCGAGCAGTGTCGCCGCGTCGATCTTTCGAAGGACAGTTATTGCCAGCAAATGTTTCAGCCGGTGCAGGAATTCTGCCAAAGGGAATCCAGCAAGACGTCTTCTGACAGCAACTCGCAATAGTTTTTGAACCGGGTTGGTGTCTCGAGCGTGGACTTCATGTCCGCACCCAATCAGCTTTCCAGAGACGCCAAATGACCAGCACAGTCCAAAAAATTATCATCGGCATAGTCGTGTTTGTTTTGTGCGGACTCGCTGTAGCCGGAGTTTTCGTGGGTGCTGCTGTTTACAGTTGGAAGGCGGCCCAGAAGGCCGGTGACGAAGCGGCGACAATCCAGAACATGAAGACCATCGCAGCGGTGGAAATCCAGTACTACAACACGCACAAGCGAACCTTTGGGACATTCGATCAGCTTATCAAGGACCAAATGCTAACCTCGAAGTTCTCAGGAGATCCGCCCGCGGCTGATGGCTATATCTTGACTCTGAAGGTGACGCCGGTGATTACAGGCCATCAAAGTTTTTACGCACTAAATGCCGACCCACAGAGCACCAGCACCGGCAAGAACCATTTTTATATCGACTCGGCCAGCGAATCGATTCATTTCAATCCGGATCAGCCGGCTGGCGCCACTGACCCGCCAAATGACGACTGATCTGGTGCTATTTCTTATTCATGAACAGCAAAATGGCTGGGTGTTCATATTTCTGCGAGACACTAAATCGGATTTCGTGACTCTTCGTGTGATTTCGTGGATCGTCCTTCGTGGGGGTTGGAAGCGATCCACGAAATCACACGAAAAAGCTGTAACAACAACTGAGAGACACTGCACCCGTTGAAAGCCCACAGTCGTTGACCTCTGAACCCAACATAGATCGGCTTGCCCTGCGGAGACACCCCACCAGCCCCAGCCTGATGCGTCAGTACTGGGGCAAGCTTCTGTTCATGCACTGGGCGATGGATGCAGAGCTTCTTCGTCCACTGATTCCTCCTCAACTCTCAATCGATACTTTCGACGGCAAGGCGTGGATTGGAGTGGTGCCATTCTCGATGTGGGGAATTCGCGCGTCGTGCCTGCCACCTGTTCCCGGCACTAGCGCCTTTCACGAACTCAACGTGCGCACGTACGTTCATTTAGACGGCGTTCCGGGCGTTTGGTTCTTTTCGTTGGACGCGGCCAGCAGTTTAGCGGTGTGGGGAGCGCGCACGTTCTATCATTTGCCTTACTTCAATGCCGAGATGTCTCTCCGGCAACGGGGAAACTCGATCAGATACCATTCAGAGCGGACCGATGGTCGTGGCGCGCCAGCTCAACTCGACGCAGCTTGGACGATTGGCGAGCCGCTGGAGCAGGCGCGACCGGGTTCGCTCGAATTCTTTCTGACTGAACGATACTGCCTCTACTCTCATCATCGCGAACGGCTTTATCGCTCGCGCATCTTTCATCAACCATGGCCTCTGCGAAGGGCGACGCTCGATGCTTATGAATCGACTATGGTTGAGTCTCTGGGGATCGAGGAGCCAAAAGGTGAGCCGGTGTCGCACTATGCCGAGTCGATAGGCGTGAATATCTGGCCGCTGCGGAAGGTCTCGGGGCAGTAGCCCGACCGTCAGGGAGGGCGCAAAGGTTAAACGAAAACGCCCTCCCTGACGGTCGGCTACTGCCCCGATCGCTGAGCAATCACATACAACTCCTCGGCACCCAACGTGTAAGGTTCGAATTTGAACGACCCATAAAGATTCAGGATCTCAAACCCTGCGCGTTCCAGCATTCTGCGTATCTCGCCCACGGTGTAGATCCAATGCTTTGCTTTGCGACTTTCGACCTTCCCGTTTTGTTCAAAGATATATTCAGTGTCGATGCAGCTCTCTTCGGCCAGATAACGCTCTTTGATAGTCAATAGAATGTCGTCGATTTGGTGCGAGCTTTCGGCTTCGAACTTGGTCAGGATCGATTCGGCTGCCATTCCGGTTTCGACAACGAAATGCCTTCCCGGCTTTAAAGCGCGTGCGACACCGCTGAGAAAACTCTCCATGTCCGTGTATTCCAGAAAACCAAAGCTGTTTCCAAAACAATACGCGCCGTCGTAAGTCGCCTCGCCTTCTATGTGGCGCATATCGCCGAGAATGAACTGTGCCGCGCGCGACCCGCCCGTGATCCAGGCGCCAAATGCACGCGCCACCTCCTCACTATCGCCCGGATTAGCGGGTGTTTCCGCTTGGACTGATTTCAAGGCTGAGGAACTCGCCCGGGCCTCTTCAATGAACTCTGCGGCGATATCGATTCCCGTCACGCGATAGCCGCGTCCCGCGAGCTCCAGCGACAGTCGTCCGTTTCCGCAGGGGACGTCAAGAAGGTGCGACCCTTCTTTACAGCTCAAGGTCTTCACCAGGAAATCAGCTTCGGCTTTCGTCTGTTGCGGTGAGATTGCTTTGCGCCAAAGGTCGAGCGATACGCCATAAAAAAAATCTTCGTACCAGTTGGATGGGATATCGGTCATGAGTTAAGGTTCATGAAGATGAACAAGAAATTGCCTAAGGCGTTCAGGAAACCGATTTTCAACTTCCCCCACTTGAACGGCTGCCACCATTGGGGCCAAAGAATATTACCGTCGGCTGCGTCATTCGCTGCTTGCCTTTTCTAGACCAAGTCAACCATGCAGACGTGACTGTGACGCCGAGCGCAATCGACGAGATAACGATGGGAATCCAACCATTCATTTGATTGATCTTAGCCCAAGCTCGATATCAGCATTCAACGAGCCTGCGCTAGCAGGCGTCAGAATGTAGCCCTGGCGAGGCAGCCGAGCCTGGGGAAGACCGTGAATTAAATCAACCGAGCCTGCGAAGCTGGCGACAGAGAACTATCACAGATAAGCTTCGTCATAATCAATTCGATGCGCGCGTAACAGTGCCCTAAAATCTTCCTCGAAAGATTGCATGCGATGGTGCTCCTCCTGATTGCGAATGTATTTTCGTACGCGCTCGACCTGCGATTCGCTTACCGTGAAAGCCCCGTATCGAGCTTGCCATCCGAACCTGCCAGCGGTTTGTCGTTTCGCCCAGCCTGATGAGCCCGATTTCAGCTTGCTAAGGAATTCCGACACAGAGATCGTCGGTCGAAGCTTTGCGAGAATGTGGACGTGATCGTTCGTCCCATTGATTTCGAAGGCGATGCCACCTAAGCCTCGAACTGTGCCGCCGAGATATTCGTGTAAACGAGGACGCAGCGTCTTGGTAATGAGTGGCGCGCGCTCTTTCGTCGCGTATACGATGTGGTAGAGGAGATTAGTGTATGACATGAGAGATCTGTCGCCTGCTTCGCAGGCTCACCTGTTTTTAGATTTCGATTACCCCAGGCTCGGCTGCCCTCGCCAGGGGCTACCATTCTACCGCCTGCTGACGCAGGCTTGTTGATATTTAGAACGCAAGATTATTGCTAACGCACCGCCTTTTAATCCACTCACTCGGGCCGCTCCATTGGTGGCAGCACCGCGACAAAATCTTCGGCAAAACGTCGCCCGTAATCACTAAGCAGCGTGTTCACACATTCGAGTTTCGGCGAGCGGACAATCAATCCCGCGTGATGCTTCTTCTTCACGCGATAGACGATCTCCGGATCGTTGTAGGCGGCTGTGTCCGGACATTCCTGGCGGGCCAAAGATAGAATAATTCCCGCATAGTCCTTTCGTGGTTTCAATCTGAGTCGCGCGTCAGCATCAATCTCCAGCCGCGCCCACTCGCGCCAAAGGTTTATTCCCGACGCCGCTTCCAGGACATCGGCGATGTACGCGCCGCCGACGCGCGAGGCGATTTCCAGGAAATAGAATTCCCCGTCGGCATCACTCTTGATGAACTCGGCGTGCGTAGCGCCGCTGTCCAATCCCATCGCCTTGATGAGGCTGTGATTGATCTCTAAAAGCTTCTTCTTCTCAGCCGATTTGTGCGCCACGGTTTGCGAAATGTATGCGCCGCCGCCGTGCGCTACCTGCAAGGGCGGACGGCCGTATTTGTTAACGCCCGCAAACACGACCCTCTTTTGGTGAACCAGGGAATCCACGTGGAAGACTTCGCCGGGCACAAAACGTCCAATTAGGTGATACGAAGCCCGCTCTCGCAGGCTCTCGCGCTGATTCAACTCGTCGATCACAGACCATACTTCTTCACCGCTTTCCATTTTTCGAATCCCAATCGCGGAAACGTCAGAACGCGGCTTGAGCACATAAGGCGGCGGAACACGGTTCAGGTATTCCTTGATCTCGTCGGTGTTGATAGCCGGCACAAAATCGGGGACGTTGATGCCCGCGGCGCGCGCCTTGACACTCATTGCCAGCTTGTCGCGAAAGGTTTTGGCGGTGCTGCTGCCCATGCCGGGCAGGCACAGATGCTCGCGCGCCAGCGCGGCAATGATGACATCAAACTCCTCCAACGCCACGATCCGATCCACCTTTCGGGTCTTTGCAATGTGGCTAACCAGATCAAAGAAGAGCTCAATCGGCGCATCGTTAGGGACAGCAAATATTTCGTCAATGACCTCACGCGGCCACTCTTCGTGCAGCATTTTCTCTTTAGTGATCAGAATGACCTGGCAGCCCCGCGCCTGGCATTCGCGCATGAAGTCTCCGCCTTTGAAAAAAGTGGCGAAGCAGATGATGTTGCGTGGTTTCGATTCCGTCGCTGACATTTGTATCCAACCCATCACAGACTGAAGTCTGTGCCACCGAGGTTGCGTCAATATAACAACTTTACTGGCATTTGGTCAGCAATCGTGTACACTGGCCGCTCTTTTGGAGTGCGTGAGAGCGCAGGCATCCGTGCCTGCCGTTCCCCGGCATCCTTGCCGGGTTCCGCTTTTTACCCGAATCTGAAATCTGAGATCTCAAAATCTAGAATGATCTTTCGCGGACCATATCCGGACGTTTCGATTCCTGAAGTTTCAATCACCGACTTCATCTTTCAAAGGACGGGTGAATTCAAGGACAAGCCGGCGCTAATCGATGGGCCGAGCGGCCGCACTCTGACCTATGGCCAATTCGAAGACGCAGTACGCCGCACGGCGGCGAGTTTGCATAAAAAAGGATTTCGCAAAGGCGATGTCTTCGGAATCTTCAGCACGAACTGCCCCGAGTACGGCGTCGCATTTCACGCCGTAGCTATGCTCGGCGGGATTAGTACGCTGGTAAATCCGCTTTATACCGCCGAAGAGGCTGCATTCCAATTGAACAACGCCGAGGCCAGGTTTCTCGTCACCTCGCCGCAGTTTGTTGACAAGGCGCGCGAGGCGGCGGAGCAGTCAAAGGTTGAAGAGCTTTTCGTCTTTGGTCAGGAGGAAAACGCCACATCTTTCGATTCGCTCTTGCAAAGCGACGGTAATGTTCCGCGTGTTGAGATCAGTCCGCGGGCAGACCTGGTCGCGCTGCCGTATTCCAGCGGTACTACTGGACTGCCCAAAGGCGTCATGCTCACGCACTACAACCTGGTGGCGAACATGAGGCAGATGGATGGGTTGGAGTATTTTACCAGCGACGACACGCTGCTTTGCGTCTTGCCGCTATTTCATATCTATGGTCTGGTCGTTGTGCTCAACATGGGACTGCACATGGGCGCCACGATTGTAATGATGCCGCGCTTTGACCTTGAGCAATTCCTCGGGTTGATTCAAAAGTATCGCGTCACGTTGTCGCACATCGTGCCGCCGATCGTGCTCCAGTTGGCACAGAATCCACTCATCGATAAATATGATCTATCGAGTTTGAAAATGGTCTTTTCAGGGGCGGCGCCTTTGAGTGTTGATCTGTCTCGGCAGTGCATGGAGCGCGTGGGTTGTGGCATTCGACAGGGCTATGGCATGACCGAAACCAGTCCGGTAACGCACAGCAGTCCGCCCCATCCGGACGACATGAAGCTGGGCGCGGTGGGCCCGGCAGCGCCGAACACGGAATGCAAACTGGTGGATCCGGCGAGCGGTCTGGAGCTGGGCCCAAATCAGGAAGGCGAGCTATGGGTGCGTGGACCGCAGCTCATGATCGGCTATTTGAATAATTTGGAAGCGACCGCGCGCACCATCGATGACGAAGGGTGGCTGCATACCGGAGACATCGGATACGCGGATGAGGACGGCCATTTTTTTATCGTCGATCGCATGAAAGAGTTGATCAAGTATAAAGGCTTCCAGGTAGCTCCGGCCGAACTGGAGGCTGTTCTGCTTTCGCATCCGGCCATTGCCGACGCAGCCGTGATTCCCTGCGCTGATGCTGAGGCCGGGGAAGTGCCCAAGGCCTTCGTGGTGTTGAACGGCGAAGCGTCGGCCGAAGAAATCATGGACTTTGTGGCCGAACGCCTGGCGCCGCACAAGAAAATTCGTTTCGTGGAGTTTATTGAGCAGATTCCCAAGTCTGCCTCCGGTAAGATCCTGCGGCGCGTGCTGGTTGAGAAGGAACGCGCGCAGGCGGCGTCGGAGAAGCATTAGTTGATTTGTTTAGAGTCGGGCTATTGCCCGACCAAGCGGCCGGTAGGCCGCTTCTAAACCTGACCATAGAGGTTGATTAGATGACTGAACAAGTTGCACCTGACAAGATCTCACGCGCAGTGCGCGCGTATTTCCTGGCCATTCGAGCGATGGACGCCGATGCTTTCGCCAACACTTTTGCCGAGGACGGCACCACCTGCGATCCAATGGGCACGCCGCCGATTAGCGGCCGTCCCGCGATTCGCGAGTTCCTGCAATCGATATGCAAAAACTTTAAGAGCGTTGGCCTGACCGAAGACTCGGTGTTTGTCGCCGGGAATGGCGCGGCGGTGAAGTGGATCGGATCGGGCACCAGCGCCAACGGCAAAGAGGTCAGGTTCGAAGGCATCGACGTCTTTGAAATAGATCAGGACGGCAAGATACAAAACCTCTGGGCGTATTGGACCCCGGCGGAGATGATCGCGCAGTTGTAAATGAGGTCAGTATAAATGAGGTCAGTACCGGGAGCGGTAGCGACCGGGTTTGTTCCTGCCATCTCAATCGGTATCGAACGTTGAGACCCGGTCGCTACCGCTCCCGGTACTGACTTCTTGGCCAAGCCGGCTCCAGACAAACCAGACATAGCGTACCATCGGGTAGTTAGTTCTTGACGCTACTTGCTTACCAGTCTAATCTCGGCCTTTTAGCAAACATCACCGAAGGCTTCTTTAATGTCACCAGTCATAACCGCCGCGCCCGCTTGGACCATTCCGGGATTTCTTGAAGCCCGCGACAACAATCATCTCTTCATTAACGGCGCCGATGCCACCGCTTTGTCTTACAAATATGGCACGCCTCTGTTCGTATTTTCCGAGCAACGCATTCAAGGCAACATCGCGCGCCTGCAAGCGGCAGCGAAGCAGGTCGATCGACCGATCAAGTTTTGCTATGCGTCAAAAGCGAACTCAAACATGTCGGTGCTGAAGGTCGTGCGCGACGCGGGCATCGACATCGAAGTTAATAGCGGCGGCGAGCTCTACAAGGCGCTGCGGGTCGGGTTTCGGCCTGACCAGATTATCTTTAACGGCACCAGCAAGACTGATGCAGAGCTTGATGAAGCGGTGCGAGCGGGTATTTATTCAATCAACGTCGATTCGATTTACGAGATCGAGCTGGTAGAAGAGGCGGTGCGCCGCGCCCGCGCAGAGCTGAACGCCGGGCTGCCACCGGCGCGAATCGCTTTGCGTCTCGTGCCTGAGATTGGGACGCGTTCACATCTCGGTCTGCAGACCGCCCTGTTGACTTCAAAGTTCGGCATCTCTTCATCGGAAGTCCTCGAAGCATTTCGGCGCGGGTTGCGGCATCCCGAACTCATACACGTTTGCGGCATACACATCCACGTCGGTTCGCAGACACCCGACGTCGAGCCTTTTGCCGAAGCTTTCAAGAGCATGTGGAACCACTTGATGACGATTCATCGTGAGACTGGTCTGACGCTCGAACACATCAATCTAGGCGGCGGGATTCCGGTGAACTACCTGCGCGACCGGTCCCAGGCTGACGATCTGCCCGAGCACGAACGCGACATGCTGGGCGCTGATCTCGAACCGGCGGCGGTCTTGACTGAAGCCTTGCGCGTCGCCCGCGAATCCGCGCGCGATGCGGAAGCCGAGCACCTGCTCGAAGGGGTGACCATCCTGCTCGAACCTGGTCGCAGTGTCATTGCTGATGCCGGCGTGCTGCTCACGACCGTGCGCAATATCAAGCGCCGGCCGGAAACAAACGATGTCTGGTTGTTGACGGATGCGGGCTATAACCTGCTGCTGTCGATGAACAATTACAAGTGGTACTACCATCTGATCTCCGCGTCCAGAGCGTGCGAATCGTTCGACACTGAATACAAAGTCGCGGGTCCGTTGTGCGATTCGGGCGACGTGTACTTCGATATCGAACGCCACGGCCGCTTGCCCGACTATCGCCGGCTGCCGTCAGAGGTAAAGCCAGGCGAGGTCCTGGCGCTGTTGAACTCCGGGGCATATTCACTGGCGCAAATGTTTCCCTACAATGGCAGGCCACTGCCTGCGGCGGTGATGATTCGCGAAGGCGGATCGGCGGACTTAATCAGGACGAGAGATACATACGAAGATCTTCTGGCGAATGATGTTTGGTGAGAACGTGACGCTTGGCAGAACAGCAGGAACACGAGAGGTTACCAAACGGAGTCAGTACCGGGAGCAGTAGCGACCGGGTCGGCTACACTCTTAGAAGTGGATTGAGGACACCCGGTCGCTACCGCTCCCGGTACTGACTCCGTTTCGCCGTCGCTCATTCTTCTACGGAGTACTTTGCAACTCCTTGAAACCTGAAACTCAAAAACACGACGCTGGCCAACTGGTTCGCGGGCTGACGCTCGTCGCGGCGATGTCAGTGGTGGTCGGCAATGTCATCGGCACAGGCGTTTTTCTTAAGGCCCGCGTGATGACCTGCAACGTCGGCACGCCCGGCAAAGTGCTCGCGGTTTATGTTATCGCGGGATTGCTTTCGCTGGCCGGGGCTCTCAGCTATGCCGAGCTGGCCGCAATGATGCCGCGCGCGGGTGGCGAGTATGTGTTCATGCGCGAGGCCTATGGCCGGGCGTCGGGATTTCTTTTCGGCTGGATGTCGTTCTTCATCGGCAAAGCCGGATCGCAGGCAGCGCTCGGTGTGCAATTCGCTCTGTTCCTCAACACGATGCTGAAAAAGAGATTGGACGGCGAGTTCTTCTCGGCGAACGTTTTTGGCCATCCGATCCCGTTCGGCAAAATCCAGGTTGTCGCCCTGGCTTCAATCCTGATCGTAACCGGAATCAATTGCCTGGCAGTTAAGGTTAGCGGCGGGGTCGCATCCGTGCTGTCCGGGATCAAGATAGCGCTCGTGTTAGTGGTAGGTGTCGGCGCGTTTCTTTTGGCCCGCGATGCCGACTGGTCGCATCTCTGGATGGCGAACGTGGGCGGTGCTTGTGAAGGAGTGTCGGCGGCGGCACGAGTGGGCTTTGGCGGGTTTATCGCGGCGATGCTCGGTGCGTTGTGGGCTTACGACGGTTGGAACAACGTCACTTTGGTGGCCGGAGAAGTGCAAAACCCGCATCGCAATCTGCCGCGCGCGCTGATTGGCGGCATGCTGCTGATCATGGCACTTTATCTGTTTGTGAATCTCTCATATTTCTACGTGCTTACGCCGACTGAAATCGCCAGCGTCTCGACGACGTCGAATGTGGCAACCGAAGTTGCGCAAAGATTTCTCGGGACGACCGGAATTACTCTGGTCGCCGCGGCACTGCTCTCATCGAGTTTCGGCACCTTGCATACTTCAATTCTGACCGGGGCTCGCGTTCCTTACGCGATGGCGCGCGATGGTTTGTTTCCGCGCAGTCTTTCTAAGGTTTCGCCGCGCACGCGCGTGCCCACCGGGGCTTTGATAGTCCAGGCTATCTGGGCGTGCATCCTGGTGATCGCTTTTTCGTCGTCGTTCGACATTCTGACTGACTACGCGATCTTTGGTTTGTGGATCTTCTACGGGTTAGTAACTGCGGCGGTCTTTATCCTGCGCCGGAAGATGCCCGACCTCGAGCGGCCTTATCGTGCGTGGGGATATCCGGTCGTGCCGATCTTTTTCCTGCTGGCGACCGCGCTGATCCTTGGGATGACCTTATGGGGCGTGCGAGATGATTTCGCGAATGGGGTTGGATTAATGGTTCACGGTCATCTGCTGACTGGGTTCGCCGTGTTGGCGCGCAATCCGCCTTTGGCCGGCATTGGTTTGATCGCGCTGGGTCTGCCGGTTTATTGGATCTGGATGCGTGTGAAAGACGGGGCAGTAGCCCGACCGTAAGGGAGGACGCAAACATGCGATGAAGACGCCCTCCCTGACGGTCGGGCTACTGCCCCGAGTTTCCTCGCTTCTCCGGCCGTTTAGATATCAAAGCAACTGACTCGGACCAAACCGCTATGAATGGATTGAAAATCTTTCTCTCTATCCCAGCGCTACTTTTTCTTTTAGTTTCTGCGCAAGGTCAGACGCGTTGGCAAACCGAATCCGGCGGGCCTGGCAAGGTTGCGCATGCCGAAAATCTGCAGGCACTCGTCAACAATGCGGCACGCACGACTCTCGCCAAATTCGCGGACAAAAGACTCACCGAAGATCAGCTCTCGATAACCTTAATTGATCTGCGCAATCCGCAGCACCCGGTGGCGAGCTGGCGCGGGAATGAACGGGTGTATCCGGCCAGTGTCGTAAAGCTTTTCTATTTAGTTGCTGTGCATCGCTGGCTGGAGGATAAGAAAATCCAGGAGACAGACGAGCTCAAGCGCGCCGTGCACGACATGATCGTAGATTCGTCGAATGATGCGACTCAGTACGTGCTCGACGTTCTGACGCAAACGACCGGCGGTTACGAATTGCCGGCGAAAGAAATGGCCGGGTGGCAATACAAGCGAAACGCGGTGAACCGATATTACTCGGCGCTTGGCTTCACGAATATTAATGTCAATCAAAAGACGTTTTGCGAAGACGCGTACGGTCGCGAGAAGGTTTCGCGCGGGCCGAACGGCGAGAATCGAAACAAGCTCACCACCGATGCGACCGCGCGCCTGTTGTCAGAGATCGTCACTGGACGCGCAGTGAATCTCACGCACAGCTCGCAGATGATGGAATTGTTGAAGCGTGATTTCTCCGGAACGTCAAAAGACAACGACGATCAGGCGCATGGCTTTACCGGCATAGCATTACAGGGAATGGCTGGCGCTAAGCTGTGGTCGAAGGCCGGCTGGACCAGCACCACCCGGCACGATGCGGCTTACGTCGAGCTGCCAAACGGAGCAAAGTTTGTGCTCGTGACTTTCACCACCGACCATGCGAACGAACGTGAGATTATTCCGACCGTCGCCCGCGTGGTGATGGATGGGATTGGTGCTATGAAGTGATCGGCAGTCAACTATTGCTGGGAGCGCGGACGTCCCGTCCGCACCAGCGAGGCGTAGCCTCGCTGAATTTGAGGGTACCTTGCGGAAAGGCTGAGCCTTTCCGCATATCAGGCGGCAAAGCCGCTTTCCGATGATCGAAGATCTTTCCCGCTATCATCGTCCGATCAGCGCGCTCTTTAAGACTCCTGTCGCTGACTGGGAGGCCTTCCGCCTCACTCAGGATCAAATCGAATTCTTTCACACCGACGGTTATCTCGCCGGCATCCGCCTATTGAACGATGAACAAATCGAAACGCTGCGCGCCGAACTGGCCGGTCTCATTGATCCGAATCATCCGGGCAACAAGCTCTTCTATGAATTCCACAGCAATGAATCCAGGGATCCTTCAAAGGTGCTTTTTCATGCATTGGGCGCGTGGCGCATCGCGCCGGGTTTTCATGACTTGCTCTGGCACTCTGCGTTCGTTGTGCCCGCCTCACAACTCCTCGGTGGCGCGGTGCGCTTCTGGCACGATCAGCTTTTTTGCAAGCCCGCTCATCAAGGCGGCGTCGTGGCCTGGCACCAGGATTATTCCTATTGGACCCGCACCCGACCAATGGCACACCTGTCTTGCTGGATTGGGCTTGACGATTCCACGCCCGAAAACGGCTGCGTCCATTATGTTCCCGGCAGTCACAAGTGGGACTTCCTGCCGATCACCGGTCTGGCGAATGACATGCACGCGATCGAAAGTGTTTTAAGCGAGGAACAGAAATCCCGCTTTCGGCCGGTCCCGATTGAACTGAAGCAGGGCGAATGCTCGTTTCATCATCCGCTGATGATTCATGGTTCTTATGAGAATCGCAGCAACCGTCCCAGGCGTGGCGCCGTCATCAACGTTTTTCGCGATGGCGTTTGCTCGGCTTCAAACGATCCTTTGTTGGCCGGCGTGCCATCAATTCCCGCCGGAGAGAAAATCGACGGGCAGTTCTTTCCGTTGTTGTTTTGACGAGCTTCAGGGAAAGGCTGACCGGGAGCGCGGACATCCTTGTCCGCCAGCGTGTGTTAGCACGCTCCATTCTCACGCTAATCCTTAAACAGGCATTCTTCGCGCTGCGCGCTCAGTGCGGACTCGATGTCCGCGCTCCGGCTACGAAATCACACGAAACCGCACGAAATACTGGTTTGGTTCGAAGTTATTTCGTGTGAGTTCGTGGATCGGTGTCTCATCGCAATCTCATTACCTGGCCGAGCTCGCTTTTTTAAAGAAGAACCGTGATGCTTCCGCGGAACATCCTGCGCGGATTGAGGTCTAACTCATCAAAGAGGAGGACCGCCGTCATGACCGCTGCGAATTCGTTCGGACAGCACGCCGAGGCATCTGCCAATTACGCAAAGCCCCACATCAATGTCACGCCGCTGATCGACGTATTGCTCGTGGTGTTGATCATTTTCATGGTTGTCTCGCCGATGAAGCCGGCACGATTTCTGATCAAGGTTCCGTCGCAGCCGGATCACAACGTGCCTGTTGAAGCTCATATTCACACCCTGGTCGTAACAATTAAATTGGATCGGTCTCTGATGCTGAACGGTCTTACGGATATGGGTTCTGTGAACGACACCAGCAAGCTCAGCGCCATGCTGGTCGACTTATTTCAACAGCGGTTGAAGAACCATGCGTACAGTGATCAGCTCCGCGATCGAATCGACCTTCCGGAAGAGATGCGAATAGAAAAGACTATATTCATCAAGGCGCCGCGCTCGCTTCCGTACGCCGACGTGGTACGCGTGCTCGATGGTATTAAAGGCGCGGGCGCAACCCCGGTGGGTTTGCAGATCGACGATCTGAATTAGTGGTGACCGGAGCGAGGTCTAATCAATAACCGCAAAGGACGCGGAGGTCTTGCGCAGAGGATCGCGGAGGGAGGGTCTTTCTTCTGCGTACCTCCGCGATCGCTTCTGTGCCCGCTGCGGTGAAGTATTCTGCAAATCAGCAAGTAGGCTCTAAACGCGAACCGCCCGATTCATTTCTTTCTCGCCAAATATCCGCGCCTCTGCTATTCTGTGTGTCATCTATAAGACAGGATTGCAAGCATGCGCTATATCGAAAATCCGCCGAACCCCTGGCTGACCCACTCTGTCGAGTGGATTGGCGAGCCGCCCACCGCGAAGATCGAAGTATTTGAAGAGACCGAGACGCGCTCGATCATCAGCAGTAACGACAGTCCGGATGTGGCTTTCGATCATTCGATCAATTGCTATCGCGGCTGCCCCCATGGCTGTACTTATTGTTTCAGCCGGCCCACGCATGAATATCTCGGCTATGGTGCAGGCACGGACTT